>Ga0247733_1000056_pt1 | contig 182393 bp, 198 predicted proteins | sample UWRJL043104R2_FD_180932 | JGI IMG/M metagenome (GOLD analysis project Ga0247733, IMG submission 180932) | Plant litter microbial communities from Arlington Agricultural Research Station in Wisconsin, United States - UWRJ-L043-104R-2 | ecosystem: Environmental > Terrestrial > Plant litter >... | reverse complement strand
GGGGGTTGAGGCGGTGTAGGTGAGACGGTCTCGGATGTCGTCTTCTTTTGTCTTCAGCTTGGTCTTTTTGGCTTCCTCGTCTCCGGTCGGAATCTCCGATGCTTTCTCCGCATCCCTCCCAGCAAGAAGATCAGGCAGCGCCCCTTCCACGGCACTCACGGCCCTCTTCAACTCCCTAACGCCCTTGCCCCAAACGCCCTCACTCCCCTCCCTCTCAATCGCAAACACATCATTCTCGCCCTTGACATACTCCTGTCCATCAACTACAGTGAAGATTTCAGCCCACGAGGCAACGAGGTCGGCGACGTCTGCGGGCGTATAAGACGAGAGATGCAGGCGGGAGAGGGATGGTACCGGTTCTTCTTGCGCGTTTACTTTGAGGTTGAGTTTCACGAGTAGGTGTCGCATGAAGGCGGTGCGCGTGGAGTCGGTGGAAGAAAGGGTTGCGATGAGGGAGGCATACGTGGGGTTGTCGGTGGGGGTGTGGAGATTGGCTGGGGCAAATCTGTTCGCGGGTCAGTAGGGGATGGGATGGGGATGGGAAATACGAACTCTGGATGGGGACCTGTAAGGATGGCGTGGCCTTCGCCGACTTTGCGGTAGACGACTGCCGCAGCGCCTTCTCCTGAGTCGACATGTAGATCCTCCGTATAACTCGCGAGAATCTGGACACCCCTACTCTTCAGCTTCTCCGCATCAGCGAAAACCCCGCCGCCATTGTAATAGCTCTTGAAACTCTGTCCCACCTCATCTCCCACCGCATCAAACGCCTCCTTGTGAATCTTCACGTCCGCCGCCCTAGCCCCCTTCTCACTATTATAAACAAACCCCTCAAAAGCCAGACCTCTACAAGTACCCGGAAAGAATCCTAGTTCTCTGTCTCCTACTACCGCCATCTTCGAATCATGTTCCTCGAATTCGCATCGTGCACTACCGTAGTAGCCGCCAGCGCAAAATCCCAGATAGGATCCTCCAGCGTTGACGAAGCGACTGATGCGGCGATTTCCCTCACCATTGAAGGTTCGACAGTAGGCCAGATCGGCACCGCCAGGGAACACAAGTAGCGCACAAGAAGAGGGCCAGGGCTCTTTGAGCAGGATGTCGGAAGTGACTGGAATAACGGCGTAGGTGGGGGACAGGAGGCGACGGAGGGTATAGAGGCAGTGACGCACACTCTCGATCGTCGTTCCATTACCTGTTCCACATCAACAAAACCCCTACTAATCCCCAGCATTCGAAAGCATACCCGAATAAACCAAAACATTCATCTTCTTCGTCGCCATCTTTACGTCTCGGCGCCGAATTCCTCCGAGTCAACCCCGAAGCTCAAGCGTCCTCAAGAACCTCGCGCCCAACTTCACAGGCCCGTCAACCCACCACAACTATCTCTTCCAGCCGATAAAGATGTCGAATGACGCAGGAAGAACCGCTACAGTCGCCAAGGTTGACGACGACGATGAACCGGATGAGTGGTGCGTGCAATGGATGCCCCGGCGCAGGCGGGAGAACGCAGCAACTGATGACGGTGCGTTAGGGACAAGAGGATCTTCAGCACGGGCTGCGCAGGTAAATCTCGAAGTGCTGGAATTTGCCGAAGCGGCGATGTTGATCGGAAGCAGACGAAAATATGAAGTTGACCGACTGCTACTACGAGAAGAAGGATTGGCGGGCGTGCAAGAAGGAGGTGAGTCGGGGTTTTGCTTTGGTCTTGAGGGTCCCCACGCGGCAGCCGAGAAGATGCCGAGCAGCTATTGGGCTTGCGTAGCAACCACGACCTTCCACTCCTCATCACATATGCTAACTATAGGACAGATGGAGGTCTTCCGCGAATGTTGGAAAAGTCATAACAACGATCAGAGGACGGCAACGAAGGATGTGTAGTCTTTAGCAAGCCACGACCATGGCGGCTTATGTATAAGATATGTAGTATAATTGTATTTGTATGCTCCACAATTCTTGAACGTTGTAGTGGCACAAGAAAGCTTTACACAGCAAAATCGGTCACTCGAGGGGTGGGGAAACTTGCAGGGTATACGCTACTGAGCCTGAGCGCGGTTGACCGTGGCGATTTTCACCACAGCCATACATCACAAGTCTCTCCCACGCATTGCGAAAAAGGGTACTGTCTGGAGGGTATGCAAAAGCAAACGGCTACATGCAATCGTATCTAATTATAACTTTTCGATGCTTCCCGATTGTACTTTCAGAGTCTCTCTGCCCAGTGTCATGTTTCATAAGATGTATTCAATTGCTTCGGCTTTCACCCGCAAGATCCCTGGTTCAAGTCCTACTTATGTCTTGACGTCCGGCTCTGTGCGGCCAACGTACTCCTGCAACTTCAGCAGGTCAGTTGCCAGCTTCACGTTGTCCTTGAGGTAATCCTGCGCGTCCATGTCGTATGTCGACTCGTCTGAGTCGTGCTTCTCCACGTACAGACGTATGGTGGCGCCACTGCTGCCAGTACCGGACAGACGAACGACAATACGGCTGCCGTCGTCGAATTTGACGTAGATGCCCTGGTTCTTGCTAACGCTGCCGTCCAGGTCGGTGTATGAAAAGTCATCAGCCTCGTTAACCTTGCGACCAGAAACGGTCGATCCAACGAACTCGTCCTTCTTTGTTGTGATGAGCTCCTTCATATGAGCAACAACCTTGTTGGCGCCATCGGAATCAACACCCTCGTAGTCGTAGCGGGTGAAGAAAGTACGTCCGTAGGTCTTCCAGAAGTCTTTCTGGATCGAGGCAATGCTGGCTGTGGTGCCGGTTTGCTCACCAACGCCAGCGATGATGTTAAGCCAAGCAACGACAGCCCATAGTCCGTCCTTCTCGCGAATGTGGTTGCTGCCCGTGCCAAAGCTCTCCTCACCGCAAATGTTCATCTTATCGGCATCAAAGAGACCGCAGAAGAACTTCCAGCCGGTGGGTACTTCGTAGCACTCGACGCCCTTCTTCTTCGCCACCAGGTCAATAGATCCTGAGGTTGGCATGCTTCGTGCAAGACCGTAGATGCCTTGTTTCTTGAAATAAGGGATGAGCTCGGCGTGGTGGGCGATGATGGCCAAGCTGTCTCCGGGCGAGACGAAGGAGTTCGCGCCGTAAATCATGTTCCGGTCACCGTCGCCATCGCTGGCTGCGCCAAAGTGGATGCCGTTCTTGTCCACAGCGTCAACAAGAGACTTGGCATATACCAGGTTGGGATCCGGGTGGTGTCCGCCGAAGTCGGGCTTGGGGATACAGTTCTGTGTGCTGTTTGGCAGACCAAGCTCCTTCTCGAAGATGTCCACGCCGTAAGAGCCAGTGACGCCGCTCAGGCCATCAAATAGCACTTTGAAGTCAGGGTTCTTCTTGATGAACGACTTGATGAGGTCGAAATCGAAGATGTCCTTCAGCATATCGACATAGTCGGTGGTGGAGTGAATGATCTCGACCTCAAGCGGGCCGTAGGTCTTGGTGCCGATCGTCTGGAGGTCAACGTCGGGGATGTCGGCGATCTTGTACGAGGTAAGTGTCTTGGAAGTCTCGAAGATCTTGTTAGTGACGCCCTCGGGAGCGGGAGCACCATTGGCAAGGTTGTACTTCATGCCGAAGTCCTCATCAGGGCCTGGATGGTCAGTACGTGATGCAAAACATCAGTGGGACGGTAACGATCAGAGACGTACCTCCAGGGTTGTGGCTGGCGGTGAGCAGGATGCCACCAGTTGCCTTCCGTATCCGAATGACATGGCTCGCGGCCGGTGTGCTGAGAATGCCGTCCTGGCCGATTAAGAGCTTCTTGACGCCATACGCCGCGCCGATCTTGGCGATCAATTGTGTGACTTCCGGGTTCCAGTACCGTCCATCACCGCCAATGACCAGGAAGGAGCCATCGACGCCTTCGGGTATGGAGAGGAGGATACTGGCAATGAAGGCCTCGGCGTAGTTTTCCTGCTGGAAGACCTTGACCTTCTTGCGCAGGCCAGAGCTAGTGCGGAACCACGAGTTAGCCATGGTCCTCCGACGGACGCATTGAGCTTGGGGACTTGTTTTGAGCGGATTGGAAGGACATGTGATGGAGGGGGGAGGTGCCGTGGCTAGGTTGCAATATGCTGAGTAGATGGAGCGGTTGCAGGCAATAAGGCAACGGCTAAGACACGAGTGCATGCATAGGCGAGAGTATGTTTTGGACTTACGTGCCGGGTTTTTGGTCGGCAAAGGGCTTCAGGGAGACGGTTCGTGCACTCATTGCGTGTGATGTGTTGGAGGACGTGTGGTGTGAGGAGGTGTGGAGAAGGGAAGACAGGGCGATGGCTGGAAGTTGTTGACGGCTTTTTGAGCTGGAGAGGGGCAGCAGCTTCCCCCACCAACGCGGGATGACGCACTGACGGTGGAGGCCCGCCACTCGCTACACGTTCCATCTGGATTCGCTGCCGTCTACGCTAGCCACGGCGCTTGTCCTCAACCTCAAATTTCGATAACTCCGCTATCGTCAACAACGCCCATGGCGAAATGGTCACCTCGACGACGACGACGATGCTGCGGTTGAGATGCAAATCTGGATAAGGCTATGCGACCGACCATCCTTGTTCGGCCCGAGATTGAGCACTCAACGGCTGCACCACCCCCGACCTCGCCACATCACACGTCCGTCCGCCTCAACAAACGGGCCACTTCATTTGCGTAGACACAGTTTGAGCTCAGCATCGAGCACCCGCGTTGCGCTCAAGTCCGACCCCGGCCGCCCTGTTCTCTGCGACGAGTGAAGAGAGGCGCACCCAGGCTTTTTTGCCTTGTCCGGTTCGCCCTTCTGGCGACATATTGAGCGCCAATATGGGGATCGCGGGTCTCGCTCGCCGGCTCGATCCTTATGCCATTCGGTATGCACCAGAGGAACTGGGAGGATACCACGCTGTCGTCGACGGCCCTTCCCTTGCGTACCACGCCCATGAACTCGCTCTTGCAAACATCGACCACGTACGCCTGCCATCGTACGCAGACGTCAACGCCCAAGCCATTCGTTGGCTAAAGGCACTGGAATTTGTCAATATCAAGGTGTGAGTGATTAGGCCTCCGTATCCCTCGCAAACGTGCCAGTACACCATGTCGACCATTCCCTTGGCATGCAGCACCGTTGCTGGTATCAAAGTACTTGAGGCGGCGGAGCCACTAAGAGGCGCACACCTGGTGGCTCATCTGACTTGGTCCAACGACCAATCCTATATTTGGGCTTGTTTGCATTATCGTGAACATCATACCCCGTTGGCCAGTCCCGGCTGCATGCAGTGGCGCGGCTATGGTGTGCAGTCTGCAGCACGCATGTGGTCCATATGCGTGACACGTACTTGCCGCCGTCAATCGCATATCCCTTACTGACATTCCCTATCCTAGATCCGCTATCTTGTTTGATGGTGCCCTTCCGGACACGAAGAGAGACGAAAGATTGTCTAGGCTTGGGACCAACAACCAGCGAGTGAGGCAGTTCCGGATCAATTATCCCGCCGCTTGTCCCATCCCCAAATCACTCGGTTCCGTCCTCCATTCGCTTCTCGCGCCAGGGTTGAGAGAAGCCCTGAGCGCTAGTGAATACGCCTCAGTGACCCGCATTGTTCCAGGCGAGGCTGACGACTACTGCGCTCTATACGCCAATGAAACCCCCTGTTCAGTAATTTTCAGCAACGACACTGATCTCATTCTATACGACTACCCCGCAGAGTGTCGTGTCATATTTTTTAGAGACGTTGAACTATGGCCCGAGCCGAAGTTCAAGGGTTATTCGACCACCAAGATCCAGGAAGCTTTGCACCTGACCAGCCTTATTCCCTTCGCATATTGCATTACGCAAGACCGCTGGAAATCGTTCAGCGATTCAGTCAAGGATGCGAGAGCAATTGACACCACATCCGGCCAATATGAAGAGTTCAGCAAGCGATACACCAGCACAGCCGCGGAATTGCCAGTTTCCAAGGAGCCTCGTGTTGCACTATCATTGCAGGTACTTGACGTCAGAGTCTCAGAGTTTGCACACCAAGCCCTAGCATTAACGCCTGTCCCCAAGGTCTACCTGCCATTGCTGGTCGAGGACCCAAATCAGGCTTCGGCTTGGAGTATAGGCGAGGACATCCGCTTACTAGCCTATTCTCTATTGGCCCCGGACCAAATGGTCGTCCACGAATATAAGCGAAAGGCGCAGGCGATCGCGATGCAAGAGATCAACATCCACTCGCATAAAGAGCGCTGTCTATCGGCTACCACCCTATCCCGCAATATTGGTGCGTGGCTGCAAAAGATGACCGATGGACAGGTGCCTCTAGATTTCCTCTGGCCACTCATTGCCGTGAGCTTCGTTCTTCCGAAATTGACAATGCCTCCAAAGGTCACGTCCCTGATTCGTGTGCTCAGCGGCGACTTCGACAACACCTGGGACTTCGTCCACCTCACAGCCGGGGTCCAAGCCGCTCTGTACTCACTTCGCTTCCTCAAACAATGTGCTGCTCTCTGGCTGTCAATGAACCAGAAGGCGGAGGAACTCCACGAGTCTGTTGAGTCCTTGCAGAGATCCCTGCAGAACATGCCCACTATTGCGGATCTATTCATTGTTCCTGGACAGGCGAAACGGAAAGATGTCGACTCAGCGATGCTGCAGGTTTTCCTCAAAGAGATCTACACTTCAGTCGGTGTGGAGGTATTAGATGAGCAGATCTCGAACAAGAAGTTGAAGAAACAGAGGAGGGAAGCGGAGCGGAAGACGAAGAAGAAGCAGGTCACAAGTACTCAGCGGACTGACAATCTATTCGAGCTGCTTAACCAAAGACAGAGGGTTCAACAAAGTGGACAATGAGATAATGTACAGCGGTGCGAAGCAAGCATAAAGCACCAATATCTCTTCATTGCCTCACTACACAGACGAGACAAGTTTTGATAGCTCCCAAAATACTATATATCTGGTGAAAGGAAAGGGAAGATCCCCAACTCCATCGTGGCATTCAAACGCCGTCCTACGCCAATATCTCCAGACATGTGCACAATCCAGCGCCCGTTTCTCACACATCCTCGTGGAATATACTTCTCCGACTTTCCGTGGGACTATTATCCACACTTCCCTTCTGCTTGTGTGAACTCGCGTTCGCCGCGCCGCCATAGCTGGTATCGATGCCATGGTCCAATGGTCTAGGGCTCACACCGCGCAAGCTCGTGGCATTGTCATCTCCGAATGGATTCTGCCCACTCCTCGCATCGAGACTTCGCTCCTCGTCGTACTCTCTGTTCCGACTGCGTCCCCTTTGCGTCTCCGGGAATCCAGGGCTCGGCGCACCGTACGGCGTACTCTCAAACGGATTCGCGCTGGGGTACCCTCCGCCCTGCCGCGGCGGCTCATGCAGTCCCAACTCCTGCTCTTCATAATACACTTCATTCCCCACCCGCGCATCCCAAGCTTCGTCGGGGTCCAACCTGCTCCCTGCGCCACGCCCTCCTCTTGCGCTGCTGTATCCAGCAGAGTCCTCGTATGCGCCCGAGGCAGACCGGTTGTTGCGGTTCTTGAATTTATAGATCTGGGCTGAAATCCAGCCCTGGACGCCGGTGGGCGCGGGGCCGGGGTAATTCGCATTGGAGCCGGCGGCGCGGTTGAAGGGGTTGAGGGAGGGTGGTGGCAGGCCGAGTTTATTTGCTTGTAGGCGCGACCAGAGGACCCAGCCGCCGTAGCCGCCGAGGACTAGGAAGATGAGGACGAGGAGGAAGATGAGGCCGCCGTTCATGGTGATGGTTTTTACGAGGTTGTCAGAGGGTGATGGAGACGGTGGGTGACGTTGCGCATATGAAATTCGTTGAAGGCGCGCGAAACTGGTTGATGCGCTGCGGTTGCGCGGGAAGTATTGGGTTCGCTCTATGCGCGGGGGAAAGGGTCGATGTCTCTTTGGGGTGGAAGAGCGTTGAGTGAGGCGATGAGGATGGCGCAGAAAGGACCGTGTTGCGGCTGAGAGCTGTGGTTTTGCACGACGCCGCAATGCTGATGAAGCCGCTCTTGCTCGGCTGAGCTGGATAACAGCTCACTGGGGCAGGCGTCACGGGATGACGTAAGGCCTGTCGACTGCTGACACCAGGTACGACCAAAAACGGTCTATCATGCGAGCCCAAAAGAATTGAATCTACGAGCTGAATCTCTTCAAGGTCCTCGTATCAAGCAAAAGTTTATTGATAACAATCTGGCGACAATCTGGCGCAAATGCCTTGTTTTGGAGTGAGACTGCGAGAGCTTGTCAGCTAAATCGGGACTGAGGTCAACGGCCTAGTGGGGCTGGCTAAGCGAGACAGGTAACAGCGGTGCGGCGCGTTGACATGCTACGTTCGTGAAACTCCATTCAAATAGGAATGAACGTGCGAGACGAGCGTTGAATAACGTTTTCCTGTCGTGTGGCAAGAGAAGCAAAAGCTAAAAGAGATCATCTTACATCATCGACATGGCCGATACCGAGACCTTCCGCTTCAAGAATGAGCAAGGCGAGGAGCAAACCATCAACGGAAAACACCTCGTCGCAGTACTACCCGGCTCGGCCGGCTCTCTATCGACTATCATCTACGCCCAGCATGATGAAGGGGAGGATACAGCGCCTCCCAGGGTCAAGATCGTAAAGGGCGACGTAGCGCCAACTGTCCAACCGCCAGATACGAGCGATTCCGAGACCCACATCATCATATCCACGGGATCCGGCACGAACAAGGCAACCGCCTTTTACGACGACGTCGTGAAGCCTGTTCTGGAAACGCTGTTTCCCAAGGGCCACGCCAACTTTCTCGTTCACACGACAGAGTCTGCGTCCACCCTCGAGGAGTTGACGAGCGATATCTTCTTCCCCACAGCAAACGCCGGAATCACCCTTCGGATCGTTTTGCTTTCGGGAGATGGCGGTATTATCGATCTCGTCAACGGAATGCTCGCTAGGCCCTGCTCATCCGACTACAAGGCGCCGCAAGTCACGCTGATTCCTCTCGGCACGGCGAACGCGCTGTATCACTCGATCAATGCAGGCCAGGATGACACATGGGGTCTCCGTTCCCTTGCCTCAGACATCACAAAACCACTTCCCGTCTTCACAACATCGTTCTCCTCTGGAGCCCGCCTACTCGTCGACGAAGCCCGCGGCGAGGAAGAACTACCGAAGGACCCCAAGAGTCAACGCCCGATACTCCATGGAGCCGTCGTGTGCAGCTGGGCTATGCACGCATCTCTAGTCGCAGATAGCGATACTGCGGAGTACAGAAAGTTCGGCGTAGAGAGATTCAAGATGGCTGCAAAAGAAGCCTTGTATCCCGCCGACGGCTCACCACCACACCCATACACTGCTCAAATCTCCGTACTCCATGGCGAAGATTGGCAGCCACTGGAAGCAAACTCGCACATGTATGTCCTCGCGACTATGGTATCTAACCTCGAGAAGCCCTTCTGCATATCACCCGCATCAAAGCCACTTGACGGAAGTCTGCACTTGGTGCACTTTGGGCCGACGACTGGGGACGAAGCGATGAGGATTATGGGTCTGGCGTATCAGGGTGGGAAGCATGTGGATGATTCTGCGGTAAGGTATGAGGCTATTGATGGATTGAGGATCGAGTTTCAGGGGAAGGAGAAGGAAAGTAGGTGGCGAAGGATTTGCGTTGATGGAAAGATTGTACAGGTGGAAGAGGATGGCTGGGTGGAGCTGAGGAAGGAGGAGAGGCGGATTTTGGATGTGGTTATCAACTAAAGGCTGGGATGTTCCGCAGCCGCGAGATGTTCCGGACCCACGGGTATCGCATATAGTCCTTGTCAACACTGCGGGTCAGCGAGCGTGCATGCATGCACAACTTACTTCCACCAAACACCACTATCGGACTATTGACGTCTAGTGGTGATGGCTTCCCAGCCCAGTCAACTTCCTTGACTGGACTTTTATGAGCTTGTCTGGAGTCTAGGCGATATATAGAGTGATGACATCAATGAGGAACTGGGTTGATCATTGTGACTCCGTACTCCGCCAAGCTTATGTGTAGTCATGTGAGCAGTGGTGTAGGTATTTACAAGGGTGTCTAGTAGGTAACGTGATAGCTGGACATCTATATGTTAGTTAAGGAGATTTCCAGCTTCTCGCAACGAGTCCTCGCCCGCGACGATCAATAGCACGTCGCTGTCAAGCACGATATACACAATTAGCACAAGTCAAGAACCTTTATAGGTGCGCTACCAACTCTTCAGTGTATTTCCTCCGACATCAACTCTTCACGTCCCTTCTACCCCCCTCCCCATCTTAGTAATTCGTTCATTAAGGCGTCCAATTCGCTTACATGACGAGATCCGGTTTGCTATGGCCGAATGCGGGCTCGCTTGCCTTCCCTTTTTGGCATACTTAATGGCAGTGGAGTAAGGCTTGGTACAATTTCCTGGTGTTGAGCGTTTCGGTGTACATTGATGAGCAGGTAAGGGGCTCTAGAGTCAGTGGCTACTTGTGGGGTCCTTGTAGTTTCTAGCTTTGAGACACGGCTTGGTCTGGTGACTAATTATTATTACTATTTGTGCCGGATGATGAAAATTGATTGAACTCAACTGAAGAACAGTGTTTGAGCGATGTTAGACGGTCTTCGTCGTTTTGGGTTGTATTAGACCTCTGGCTGTGTCTGATGATGTCTATAGCCATCTCTATTCATTTGGGGCTGAAGGCTCTTGGGAATGATGGATAAGATGGGGGAAGAAGGAAGAATTTTCTTCGGGGAAGCTTGAGAAAGAGCTGCGTGGGGACCGTGGGTATCTTTCTGCATCATCCATCGGAGATGATGGTGGTAAAGGTAGTGGATCGTAGAGGAAGTGGTGTGAGTTCGTGACGGCGATGTGAAGCGTGAAAATTCTGTTATTTTACATAACCTTGAAATCGCAACACTGTATAGATATCGAGGCAAAGATGATGCTTTCCAGCAAGTCACTGAAGCGAATAGCGTCTTTTCATAGTGTATGTAATTAGTGCAGCGTAGAAATAGTTTTATAAATCTTTTCTTTTATGCAAAGATGCTCGAATGAATCTAGCAAATTACACTATCTCTTCGGAAACCGAACGGCTACCCGACCAAAGCCTTTCCTGGCTCATCAACATTATTCCGACGTCGGCTTCCAACGTGGGTATGCATCTAGTTTAGCTCAGGCTTAGACCACGATCGTCTTGACCCATATATTCATGCCGATCTTGTACCCGCCTGTACGGGTAGACCCGCAGGCCTGGTACGCTGGTCCCCAATACCACCCTGCATATTCATCCAGAACAAGCCACTTCCAGGGGTACCCCGCAAATTAATTCCCTTGCCTTCAGCACCGACATGGACTGAAGTTCCATGATCCTCGCTCCGTTCAATCGCACCGTTTAACACCGTGACGTTCGGAAACCAAGTTTCGCCACCCGTACACTGCGTCTCAAGGTAGATGAAGAAACTTGCTAGACGGTTGTAGCGTCTTTACTGTCGGTTCTGTGGAAGCTGGCCCTGATACCAGTCCAAGGGTAGATTATTGTTTGATTCGCTGTGTAACGGACGAGTTGGATAGCTTCGATTCCGTCGAACGGAAGCCTGCGCATGAAGTTTCCCGCTCGTTGCTTGATAGTCGAGACTACAGTATCGTTTCCGGGTAAGTAGCATGAGTCTGATGTCCGCCCTGTGGAGGTTTTGCCGCCTGTGACTAAAGAGTACTTGAAGAGGGGTTGACCGATTGCGGCGAGATACGCTATCTCTAGGAGAAGTGGAGATGTCGACAAAATCGTTGCAGATGTTGGAGTGACAGGTGCTCGTTGTTGGGTCGATAGTGAAGTCCACGTCGATGCAAGCGAGCGATAGGAGGCGATAACGTCCGGATGAGACACGGATGTTATGTGATGCAAAATTGTTGGGATAAAGGCTCCTACGCCAATAAGCAGGGCGCTGACCAGATAACCCAGATTTCAACAAATACTACAAGAGATGACTGAGGCGAGATAGTGAGTCGGTACGTCCTGATGTCAATGTAAGCTTTGGAATTTGTCGGGCTCTCCTTTATGCATCCTCCTCGTTTGTTCTCGGATAGTACAACAACGTTGAGGTGACGGACCTACCATGCCGTCTGACATACATGTTGTTCATGCATATCCTTCATGTTTTCTCGGATTGTACGATAGTGCCGAACTTCCAAGTTCGTTACACTACGCCAAAATTCATGTACGTCACTCACGCATGTTCTTCGTGCCTTCGGGTAGTACCAAAATGTGGTCCGCTGTCTCGAGGTGTGGAGAGCTGTGCCGCAAACAAGCGTTAGCTCCCAAGGTTATAGATACGCAGCAAGCATGTATCTTCCGATGGCCCGCTCCCAATCAGGCAACGACAAGCTCCTGTCATTGTTGCCTAGTTAATTTCCATATTCTTGCACTTACTGCAGACGAAGAATTCTGGCTGAAGCATATGCCGACGTAGGCGCAAAGCTTAAACCGGCGCGCCATTGACTGATAATTGCGAGAACCTGCTTCTCGGTGGCGTGGATTAGGCAATTTTCATCACTTTGCCTATTGACGAGACTGCAAATGCCCCTCCCCCCCACAGCAACGAACTTCGAAAATTTCATCCAGAAATTTGCTTCGAATCATTCCAACGCGATCTAAGAATGGCTTTTCAGTTTGCCGAAGTTACCTCCCCAACCGAGTTCGACGAAATATGGCCGGTTCACTTCCAAGCCTTCCACACACCCTACAACACGTTCTCCAAATTCTTCAATCCGATACACACTACGATTGAGGCAGCAATCGAAACGTCCAAGGCCCGTCATATCAAGATGTGGCGCGGCAATTCTGCTTGCCATTGGATCAAGGCCATTGAAACGGAGTCCGGGAAAGTAGTAGGTGCAGTTTGCTGGAACATGAATCTGGAGGTGGAATCGCCAAGTGGGAATACGAAGAAGCCGTTTGAAGCATACTGGCATACTGAAGGATCTGACGAGAAAGCTTTTGCTGAGAAACTGATCGGAGGCTTGAGGAGAGTCGTTGCTGAAAGAGTTACTAGACCGCATCTCGGTATGTGTGATATACATGGCTGAGAAAGAAATCTTTGGCTGACAATGAGTAGAGCTGGGACAGATGATAGTTCATCCCAATTATCGTTACCAGGGCCTCGGTCGAATGCTAATCGAGTGGGGCACGAACAAAGCCAATGAGCTTGGCGTGGAGACGATTGTCGTGTCTGTTCCTTTTGCCGTGCCTGTCTACGAGAAGACTGGCTTTGGGATCGTAGAGCAGATCGATGTTGACTTCAGCATTAGCAACCCAAGCGCAAAGTGGAAGGAGTATCAGAGTGAAGATCTTCGAGCCTTTTTGATGTGGAAACCAGCCGGTAGAGGTTTTCAGATTGGTGACAAGGTATCGATGAATGTGGACATGTAATCATTTTTTAATATCAGATAACCTTCAAATACATCTCGCTTTCTTTTTCCACATGCGATGCTCCATTTTCCAGCAAGAATCATGCTCAGATGCCCACTCATTCATCTTCGCCCAAGACTTGCAAGGTCGCATGCTACCCTCCATGTGCTTTGTGTAAAGTGGCGTATTGTCCGCACGACAATGTATAGGCTGTCGCAAAAGTCAAGGCAATGTCTCCGATGGATCTCTGAGCTAGAAATCTCCTGTCCTCTCCACATCGCATACATCGCTGTTCGGACAGTGTTCTACGCAAATTAGACTGCTTTCGCGTAAATTGTTGTGATGCTCACCAAGCAGTGCATTTGGAGCAAAACATCCTACAACCACTGCTTTCCTCGAAAGGGCGATATGAAGAGTAGGTCATAATACACTACTTAACTGATTTTCCAAGTATCCTGCATCTCACCGTGCTCTCCACTCTCTTTGCTATCCCAGATCCCCATCCACGCGTTTCCTATATACTCTCCGACATTTTTGAACTCTTTACCCTCGAACCACTCCTTTAGGATCACGGCTTTTTCATCCATGTCTTTACACATCCTCAACCTTCCCAATTCCTCGTATGGCAAGAATCTATCGTCATCCCTTCCATAACCCCACATTATTGTATTCCATTCAGCCACCACTATGCCACCTGTGCTCGGCCAGGCGACGCTCACCCACGTTCTCTCCCTTTCCGTAGGTGCAGGCTCTCTCCCCTCTTCAAGCGCATCTATGCATATAGCATCTGGTACATCACCATCTACGCCTTTCAGGAACACTATTCGTGATAAAGAGTCGTACCATTTTGCGCCGAGGAGGAGTAATTTTTTACAAAACTCGTCTTCAGACTCTGAGTCGGAAAATCGGGTTTTAGGTGGATGAGTACGAGAGAGGTCCAGGAATTCGAAGTCGGGTATTGTGGCATTTTCGAGGATAATTACGCCGCCTTTAGAGGGGTAACCGTAGACATAGCTGTCTGGTACGTCAAAACGGATTCGCCTCGTTATGTCCTTCCTAGGATCGTGGAGCAAGCGTGGTCCGGCAACCGAGCGCGTTGATGGTCGGGAACCTGGGCTGCTGATTGGGAACATGGTTTTAAATATATTGGTTCTGGGGAAAGAGCGGTTTGCGAAACACTCCGGGAAGTAGCGGTTAAGGTACTGGATGGCAAATACTCTGATATCTGTTAGGAACGTGATGGAAAAAGCGAGTGAGGCCAAGCGCTGACATGACGAGAGCTAAGACAATGGCCGCAGTGATGTATTTTCCTTCGGCAATCACATTCATGCGGACACAGTCCGGGGCAGAAAAAAACATGTGGCTGGTGATGTCGTGGAAACGCTGCATGCGTGGCACAGCGAGACTGAGAGAGAATTTCACCGACGGTCGCACCTTATATACCCGACAATAACGGGGTTTTCCGCGCGGGAAGAAAAACCTCCGTACAAGGGGGTGGCATGAGCGGACTGGACATGCAGCTCATGATCGAATCTTCGCGAAAACCAGCTATTCTACATATAAATTTCAGAACAGCCGCTTACTCAGAGATGCTCAACGCCATCTATCTACCTATCTAATCATATATCTATCTAATCGTCTAATGTTGCTCAAAACGTCCCAACGACGGCTTTCGTACGCAGAACGCGCAAGAATCCACTCTCTACGCTACCAAGCCGGATGGTCAATTCGAAAGATTGCGACTGAGCTTGGTATACCTTCGTCTACTGTCAGTACTTGTATCCATCAAGCCCTTATACCTCAGAAGCCTCACGGTCGAGTTCCTCTTCTCAACACACTAATCCGCCACCGACTAGTTGCTCATGCCACGGCATCTCATGAGGAACGGCTCCAGCCTCTACGCCAGATGGCTTCTGAGCTTCATATCCACGTCGACGATCGCACTCTTGTGAAGGCCATTGACAAAGCAGGTTATCACCGTCGTGTGGCTACAGAGAAGCCTCGTCTTACACCTGCGCATTCGGGCTTGTGTATGTTGCTTACGACGTTATTCTGCATGGGCGACTCGTAATCAGCAATGGGTACTGCTACGCAGCATTCGCTTATCCAGATCTTCTTCGACTCAACCCAATCGTATGGTGGAACGACTTTGATGGTGTGCATTCCGTTTGTACTTTCCTATGCGGCTTGCTTTGGACAATTTGCTGGTGCATCGCGGCAGCTATGGGCATTTGCTCGAGACCGTGGCCCACCATTTTCGAATCATAGCTCGGTGCGCCGTGTACTGTGATCAACCCGCAGTCAAACATTGTATGTCATTCTTTCGTGTCCGAGGGCTGAAGGGCAAAGCCAGACGAATGGCTGCACGTAGTGGTGTCTTGTCAGCTGTCCGCTAACAAGAGCTCTTGCATTCCCACTTTGGTAGGTCATTCACATGGCGTCGTAACCCTGGTCAGCCAGTGTCGATGTCATTTCACGTTAGCGTTATGTATACTTCAGTATCTCATAGTATTGGTAGCAAGATGACAACTGCTACTTCCTGCCCGTGCCAAAAGCGTCAACGAGACTGCAGTCGCAAACGTTGGAATTCCGTCTACTCTACTCTCGAGCGGTAGTCTAAATTCAGTCATTGACACGATCTTTGCTGAGGACAGCAAAAGCCACCTTCGCTGAACATCGTCCCTAGACTGGCCACCGCTAACGCTGCTTTCGGTTGAAAATGTCACTCATATGCCAAATTTTAAGGCTAGTCGGGAGGTATCTATTGAAGACGTGATATTCCGTAAAAGACTCTCGACTGCTACCTTAAATCTCCAGCTCTGATTTCCTCAGCTTCTGTTGATGAGGGAGAAAGGAAACGACCAGCTAAAAGCCCAAGCTGGTCTCTGGACTACGGGTAGAACATAGAAACAGTCGAAGATGGTAAAGAGGAGGAAGGCACAAGATCGCTGAAATAGAAGGTAAATATGACACAGGACAATGGGCTAGCTGTCCGCACCAGCCAAACTCGTTCGGCTTTTGGATGCGCATGAAAGCATAAGTAACGACTGCTATCGCCGGAGAGAAACCCGACCCACGCCAAGGCGGCGGTGAAGATGTGTATGGCATTCGGTGTGCCCTGCCGTGGTCCAGCTCAATCGGTTTATTCCTCGGCTTCCATTCTCCTCTCTGCGCTAGCCACCAACTTCTTAAAGACATCGCGCTCAAGCTCCGGGATTTTTCGCATGCCAGTCGTGAAGATGTCTCCGAAGCTTTCAAGTATGTCGTAGTAATTGTTGGCAATATAGTCTGCAAGTAAATCCTTCATCGTTTCGTGGCTATCAAGTAGAGAGCCTGCCATCCGGTAGACAATGCCCGAAAAATATGATACCTCCTCGTAGGTCCAGGGCATCGTTTGCTTTGACTTGTCCACAACAAGTTCCAGCAAGTCCTCCATACCAAGTCGGTCGGCGGCTTCCCAAGCAGTAATGCACTCGGCCATGGCGGTATCGCGGTTGTCGTCATCGATAGTGCGGGTTCCAAAATTTCCCGTACTGAGGTATTCGGCCGCAAACTGGAAATCATCAGGTGTTATGGCCTCGAGGCCAGGCATGACCAAGGACCATGCCCTGTCGCCCTTTAATTGTAGGCGGCCGTGATCCACATTGGAGAAGTAGTCTCGCCGCTTGACTTCATACAATGGAATCAAAAACTGGACCTTTTCAGGGCCGATCAGAAATTCGACGAATGCCTTGCTTTCCGATCTATAGAAAACACAAAGTCAGTCAGGATTGCATGTCTCCAGGTACTAACATACAGATCACCCTCAACGATATCCTCGTTCTGCGTTCGTTGTCGAATTGAGAGAGCCCGATTACTGACTGCGTTGGCTGTGTTAGCGGGTAGAAAGTGATTTCGAATATCTGCAGGAGACCCGGGGCCGAGACGGCGCGTAGCATCTCCCCGCCTTGTAATTGTACTTGGGGGAGAGGCGGATGCCGTCAGCAGCGTGGTCATGGATCTGGAATACACATCCGCTCGGCTTCGTCTCTTGGCCTCTCTGATGTTCGGGTCCGAGTCTGAGTCGTCTTCAGATGCTGAGTTCCCATCGCGTTTGAAAGAAGACTGATCGACTCGCTGGTGTTCCGTCATTGCTTTCCAATATTTGAGAGGATCACCAAAGTCCATAGCTCTATACACTAGTTTGTACGCTTGATCCAATTCGGAAGCAAAAATTGCATCTTGAGGAATCTGGTAGGGCTCGAAAACACGGAGCTCGGTCGATAACGCATAGCAGCTAGCACAATTAGCGGATGTTATGTGATCTAGTTAGCAAGAAAGTTTACAAGTGTGACTGCTCTCTGACAGGCATGATCAAGTAGTCGTATCCAAGAGGTCTTGCATCGGAAACATGCTTCGGTGCCATGTCGTCAGGGCAGATCATGGCCGGCCATGGCGGTAATGTCGTGCCTCTCTTGTGGAACAGACAGTAGTCTCCGACCGATGGCTGGAACACGCTGGCGGACTCGGCAAATTCGACGGGATAATTGGCTCCCGTCGACGCCATGGGCGGCCACTTGGTAACGTCAAGGATGATTTCGAGAGGAGGTTATGAGACGGATTGAAGGAAAACGTAGAGAGGGTTATTGGAGATGTGTTCCTGCAGCGAAGGTCGCTCGTAGTTGTGAGAAGAAGCGGCCGAGAAAGTACTGGAAGAATAGAAGAGGAGGAGGAGGAGGAGGAGGAGGAAGAAGGTGGAGAGGTAATTAGAGGCTTTCAGACGAGCGGGCGCAGACTGGCGAGCGACGAAGGTGGTCTCGAGGTAACCCTCAAGTTTAGGTAGTCAATGGATGGTTCGGAGAAGTAGTCTTGTAAGTGTAGAGGTTTGCAGAGGTTAGCAGTATATCGTGAGTTTAATATACTAGATGTCCCTAAACAAGGGTAAAGGTGCAGCGAAGCTGGACTGATCAAGACCGCTGCGGGTGAGAGCCGTTGCGCCATTCCGAGAGAGATATGGAAATTGAAGTAAAGGCAGCTTACCGACGGTAGGCCAGTCGCTTGACCTCGCGCAGGTAGAGCTTCTGATATATCGCAGTATCTATATTTGTCGATGAAAGGAGGTGGATGGTAGAGGTGCATCGAGCATCGATCACGTTGCGGAGCTTCGCTTAGTCACCTTGACGCGGGATTGCGGCCAACCAATCGCTGAACACCTCTCCACCAGCTATCTGGCATCAAGCTCACCAACACCACCGTGTCGCGACCCACCCAACGTGCCTTTCCCGCCGACTTACGACAACCTAGCCAAGCTACAGGATCTCTCAGAAACCGCGGACAGCACCCAAACCACCAAACCATCCACCCTCCTACCACCCACCTCCAATCGCGCCCGCCGCCGTCAACCCTCCCACCACTCTCACAATGCTCGGCCTAGGCAACATGCAACCCCGGCAACTTGCCACGCAAATGCTCAACTTCGCGCTCGTCCTCTCCACCGCCTTCATGCTCTGGAAAGGTCTCTCCGTCGTCTCCGACTCGCCTTCTCCCATCGTCGTCGTACTCTCCGGGTCCATGGAGCCCGCTTTCCAGAGGGGGGATTTGCTGTTCTTGTGGAATCGGGGACTGGATACGCAGGTTGGGGAGATTGTGGTGTATAACGTGAAGGGAAAGGATATTCCGATTGTGCATCGGGTTGTGAGGAAATATGGCGGAGGGTAAGCAGCCCGAATCTATGGAGCATTTTTGCTGGGAAGCTGCAACGCAAATGGCGCGGGCATACTCGCATACAATTCTCTATAGGGACATCGAACTAACAATACACCAGCAAAACACCCCTCCGCCTCCTCACAAAAGGCGACAACAACCTCGCAGACGACACCGAACTCTACGCCTCGGGCCAGTCCTTCCTCAACCGCAAAGAAGACGTGATTGGGAGCGTGATTGGATTCATACCTTTTGTGGGCTACGTTACCATTTTGCTGAGTGAGTACCCTTGGCTCAAGCAGGCTATGTTGGGCATGATGGGTCTGATGGTGGTGTTGCAGCGGGAATAAGAGAGAGTATAAGGCAGCGCGACATTGGGCTTTTGAGGGAGACATTAGGGTTAAAAAGGTAGGTAGGGTTTCTGAGCGCAGGGAAGAATTTATTGTGTCGCGTCCTCGCATCCGTTGCGTGCATGGGGAGACGTTGGCTTGGCACTGTTTATATTGCGGCTCTTGAGGAGAGCAAAGCATGGCGTTTGGGCTATGTGAGATTCAATGCTGTATAGGAGCAAAAGAGATATCCACTGTAACAAACAAAGTATCCACCATCCAAGCTTTCCATGCATCGCAGTCCATATCTGTCTGCCCCAATCCTTGTCCCCACATTAAGCCCCGTCCACGCACATCCTATTCACCAAACACATGCCCATCTTCCTTCGAGGTACTCGAAAAGAAAAAGAACAAGCTAACCATCAATTCCAAACAACAAACCCAAAAAGAACCATCTCGCTCGTGGCCCAAAAAAAGATAGTCAAATGCGTCGTATGGGGTCTGCCACAAATTAGCCCTCACATCGCCCAACTCACACCTCTCCCATCGACTTACTCGAACCCATGACCCCCGCCTACCTCCAAACGCAGCGGTGGGAAGGCGATATCCTAACCACTGGACTAACGACGCGGTGTATTTCTTGAAGTGAGCTCGTCCGCTAGAGATAATATATGCTACGAGGAATAGCACGAAAACCAGCGGGAGAAACTCCAAACAGAGACTCTTTCAGCGAACACGGTTTGGAGCATCGTTTTGCGTTGTGCAGATGAGGTCGGGAAGCTGCGTTTGTGGGGTGCGGGTTCCCGTGGCGGTGGGGGAGGTGACGGACGGGCAGGGGATGGGCTGGATGGATGGCGGTAGGGGGAGAGATGGGAATATGATGCGATAGTCTGAATCGATATTCCTTTATGCACTTGTGCCAATGCATTCAGAGGGCTTCTCCACTGGCTAAGGTTGGGCTCCAGTGTCACGGTGTGAGTGCATGTGCACGTCAAACAACACGACGCTTCCCAACTCGGTCTGAAGCGGCGAACAAGACACAGCACGCATCACGCAGTAGAAAATCAGTCGACCGTGGGCGGAGAATCCATCGAAGCTGTATTATCGGTGTATTGGGGGCGTGCTGGCCCACGCAACACATATCACGAGCTGGGATTCGAAATACGAAGGCATGAGCAGCGCTACGCTGAGGACCAAACCCACGTACAACCGTGCCTCGCGACCATCACGCACAGAAGAAGACAAGTTCATAGCCGATAAACGTCAGCAGAGTTTCGTACCGCAGATAACTAGTGTACACATGTCATGAGTTCCGTGATGCCTTCCGCGTCGAATGGACGCCAAACATCATGAGAAAGCCTCACGAGGGAGCTTCCTGCGGCCTTCCGAAGATCGCCATGGACCGTACACCTCCTTGAAAACCGACTGCATAGCAGGACAGAAGCTGATTAACATAGAAAACCGAGACATCCTAAGCCCAGGACTCCATAACCGCCGATCGACAGAGTAGCCGGTCAGATGGAACCCACAACGAAATGATGTAAGGAGGGACATCCGCCGAATTGGCCAAAGCCCTACTCGGATTCCTCCTCCTCTTCTTCCTCAGCTGCGCTGGCCTGGGGGGATTAGTCATGGTCATGTGAGGAGCAGCGGGTGGCATACCTGGTACGCGGCCTTCTCCTCTTCGTACCGCTTCTTGTCGGCGGCAGCCTTGGCCTCGTAGGGCTGGCGCTGCTTCTCGCCGAGAGCCTTCCACTTCTCGCCGAGCTGCTTGCCGACCTCGCCTGGGATTGTTAGTGATGGAGATTGAGGTGAGAGGTGAAGATGACTTACCGAACTTGATGCCGGGGTTGTCCTCGCGGACCTTGTCGCGCTGGTCGTTCGCGAAGAACATGTAGGCAGAGAGACCACGCTTGGGGGCGTTGGGGTCTGGTCATGTCAGAACGTGCAGGGTGAAGACACGTGAGCAACATACCCTTCTTCTTCTTGCCGGTGTCCCTGGCCTTCCCCTTGCCGCGGGTTACCTTCTCCTTAGGCATGTTGATGGGAGAGAGCTTGTGAGGCTTCTGCGGTGGAGTATTAGTGGGTGCTGGACGGGTCTTGGGTGCGTGTGGTGAGGCTGAAGCAGAGCAGTCGAGTGCAGAAGGTAAAGGCAAGCGTCAATTCAGCCCGGTGTTGTCAGGGTAAGTGCAGCATTTGCAATGGTGGTGTGCATATGCGACTTGACCTGCGGCGAAGCATGGCCGGCCAAAATCGCGCTGCGCAGGCGGGACCCAAAACACCACGATGGGTCGCGAGAATGCGCGATTCAGGTGCAACGGGGAGGGTAGACTCACTTATGTGGTTGGAAAAGCGCGGGTTTCTGCCGTTGATCTGAGGTCTAAGGCGCGTCAGTACTGTATGCGCTCGCAGTGCATGCGGCGGCGACGACGACGAGATGGAACGCGATGACGCGACGAAGATGCAAAAGAAGCAGCTGCGAAGGCCATATTCGAGGGAAAACGGGCGGAAAACGCGTAAATAAAGTGTCGTGGTGGTGCGCATGTGGTGCTGGCGGAGTACCAGTGATAGAAAGGGAAGCGAGACCTACCAAGCGGCGTTGTTGGGCGATGGGCAGTTTGGAGACGCTGCAGTGAGGATTTGGGAGAGAGCTGCTGCGAGAAGAGCGAGGGACTCTTTACTCACAGCTTCCCAGCCCACCGTCACGTGCCGCGCGGGCTAACAGCACCAGAGCTCCCCTCACCAAACAAAGGCGCAGGGCAGCCAGCAGGCTCGGCCGCGTCGCCCGCCAGGCACGTATGGTGGAATGGCAGACGCACCCGCCGTGCACTCGTGAGCGCGGAGACGGCCATGGAGCTTCACAGCCGTTCCCATGCTTCTTCATCGTGCCGTCGTTCGCATGCTCCACGGCGCTGGCGGCGCGCACGACGCCCATCGCCCGTGTCCAGCGTGGTCCCCGATGGCCGGCGGGCGCCCTCCCTCCCTCCAGCTCCAGGGCGCTTCTCGGTACGCGACCTACATTCCTTCAGCGTCCCGGCGACCGTGCCAGCGCCTGGTTTCATGTTGCTTGTTAGATTGCCGCAGCCGTCGAAGCAACGTTATTCGTTCTGCGCGAAATTATCCCCCCAAAAGCTTCCCGCGCGCCCACGCCGGCTGGCTGAATGCGCTCGCTCGCGCAGCATGCCACCTCGAAGGGGGAGTGCTGAGTGCTCCGCTTGCATGCACCGCGCCGGCCGCTCTGGATGGGTCGATAATTCCCTCGGCAATTGGGCTTACCGGTACCGTAGTCGTCGCCCCTACGGTCCTTTTCACCGCGAACCAAGCACGAGGCGCATATTTGGCCGCCCGCTGCAGCGACTCTGCATCGCCATGCTCGAGTCCGCCGTCGACGGAAATGGCAACCCGCGCTAACCTGATCGGGGCCTGCGCAAACACTCACACCCGCGCACCGCTCACGCTTCAGTCTTCAGTGTACCTGTGACAGCATGGGCACTTGGGAGCCAGACGCTGGCCTGTCGGGCTGTGATACTTCCATGAGCCTTTTGGGCAGTGCTGGCTTCACTCGCCCGAAAGATGCCGCTTGGTGCGCAGGCTGGGAATGCCTTGCTTGCGACCTCCCGGCGTCCGGTTCGAGCGTTCCGTCATCTCCACGTGCATGCAGCTCTCAGGAGAGCTCTGGTCATTGCAACATGAACAAGTTCCAACCGTCTTACTTCCAAATCTCGCATCCTCCGCGGGCGTGTCACAGACATCTGAAGGCGCCGCGGGCAACCAGACGAATACGGATTAGTCATGAATCCAGGGTCATTGTTGCCGACATGGGCCTCCACGCGTTCCCCGTTCACTCTTGCGGATTGGCTTTCTCTGGAGACAGTAACGAATCCGCTAGCATTATATCGTGAATTTCAACTGCTCACTTACGCAGTGGTCGCGAGGTTGGAGTGCAAAGTCCGCAACGCCCATCCGGAGGAGTCTCAGTCCCTGCTGTCTTAGAGCAGAGGCCGCTTGCAAAGTGCGACCTCGGACGTTGTTGCTCTCCGGGGTTACATCATTTAGGCCTTGTAAGGCCGCACGGCGGTAGTGTTCTCAAGTCCGACCATCGTTCGTAGCATTTCGTACCCTGCAGAGCGGTTCTTGTACCTGCACCGTGCTACCCCAGGTTCCAGCTGCGTACCAACCAGTCTCTGGATGACTTCAATTGCGTACACGATGGATGCCTTATGTTGCACATCGCAAGTTGGATGCATGGAATGCATTCCAAACCTCTACAGTATCGGTGTGGGAAGAAGAAGCTTAAGAGGAAAGCTCATGGCTAGCGCCCTCGTCTGGAGCCTATCCAAGATACCCAAGAAAATGCGCAGCTTTCCAAGTGCATACTACGCGCTTCGCGCAGTCATCTCTCGTGCCTCAGTGTATGCAACAACAACCTTTACCCATAGCCGATATGATCCGACACTTTGGATCATCCAGACAGCCTCGTCAATAACCGCGCACACCAAAGGCAGGACATGTTCTCGTAACGCTGTTCTCCCCGACTCATCCATCCTCGTCATCCATCACGAGCTCCCGCCAGTCTTCGTTGGCCGCCCAGTTGACGCCACTTCCCACAATCATCGCCGACAGTATTCCTTTCAGAGTCTGCATCCTCCTCCGCGACTCCTTTACGTCCTTCTCCACTTTTTCGACCTTGGTGCGGAGCCGCACGTCTTCAATGTCTTCTGTGGATTGCGCTTTCATCTCTTCCGCTAGCGCGAGGAGTGTCTTGGAGAGTTCGCGATTCTCTCGATTTGCGTCAATGTTACCCTGCTCCGCTGCACCCAAAGCCCGTGTTGTTGAGGCGAGCTTTGTGGCTAGAGAGCCGTGGATCATGGACAATGTGTCGTTCTCCGTGATCAGAGGCAGAATGCGTCTGGGACATGTAAGTTTACAACCAGAAAGGATGCACGACGACTCACTTTTCAGCGTGATCGGTAATCTCGCCGCCATGCACAGCCTTTACCACAGGATCCACCATCAACACATTATGGGATATTCTGTTGCGGATCTCAAACTTTGCCTGTGCCTCCATGAGCTCGCGCTGTGCTGTGGCTAGCTGCTCTTGCACGTCGTCATCTGATAGCATCGAAATATCAGGCACATGCTCTAGAAGCACCTTAGTTGAGTTGTACACATGATCAAAATGACGTACCCCCGTTCTGTGCCTCGACGAGACTTTTCTGCACCTCAAGCTCCCGCAGCTGATCATAAAGCTCGAGCGCAAGCGCCTCGTTATCTGAGAACGCGAACGCGTCGCAATGTGGTGTTCGCAGCAAGTCGGAATAGTCGCTCGCGCTTTGCGGGGCCTGACCCGCATCCAACATAGTGGTATCGTTCACAGTCGTCATCTTGGACGGTGAACCGACCAGCCTGGAACGCGAGCAGACGCGTTATGGTCTGGCCCATCTGATTGTGACTTTCAGGGTTTAGTGATGGCGTGGTCCGTGTGCCCTGATCCCTGCATCCACGCGCGCAGCTAGGCGGCGGTACCTTTGCCCAACGCCCTCACACCTCCGCCTTCGAGCCTCCATACCCACGCAAAGACCTGTACCGACAGGCTCTGCAGCTGGAGGGTGCCCGCTATGTCGCTACAGATTGCTGTAGCTCATACGGGCGAGCGCCTCGACGCGGACCCCGTCAGCTTCAACACCATCGATGCGCTAAAGCACTGGATCTCCGCAGCTACACAGATCCCGTCCGAGAACCAGATTCTGCTCACGACGCGCGGCAAGCATGTCAAGGCGCAGGCACTGTTAACAGAGGTAGGAGGAAGCCTTCTTTCTCAACATGTAACAGCACTAACCGTGTTCGTAGAGGGATATCTTTGTGTTCGACCGCGAGCTCTCCGCAGGAACCCGCTCTCCTCTCGTTCCAACACCGCTACCCGAGACCTTCACGCCCGACGATCCCCCGGACACTCTCTCCAGCCATACGGACTTACGGGCATGGCAGACGCTATTCCAGGCCCGCCGCGACTGGGCCTTTACCGCCTTGGAGAAGTCACACTCCATGTCTCTGGAAGCTTCGAAACATTTTGCAGCGCAGGCAACAATAGAGAAAGCCACGCAGATTGCGGTTGGGAATCATGACGCACACATTCGAGGTTTGGAGCAGAAGCACCAGGCAGCAAAAGAGTGGTTCGATGGGGTAGAGAAGGAGGCCCTGGACAATGTACGGAAGCTTGATGGCGACTTTGGGCAGCTGGAGGCGATACCGGCAAAACTGGAATTTGTCCAATTTCTAGCAAAGGAGCTGCGGTCAGGGCAAGCCGCGCAGAATGCTCGTAAGGCCTCGTCGAACCGTTCTACATCGCTGCAGGAGTTCCTAGACGTGGAGTCGATCAAGAAGGCCACGAGCGTAAGCAAGCGCGAACGCGAGTCTTTTGCGAAGCGCGTTGCGGGAATGGGGGCGCAGCTGGATAAAATCAGCGCCGATTATAATGAGTTGGTCAGCGCCGTTGGACATAGCCAGAGTCGCTCGCTGGAGGACGATAGTGACGAACCCCTAAAGCTGTACAAGGAGATCGATGCGGTGGCGAAGAAGGTAGAATCCGACTTTGAGCATGTCATGGGACTCCCCGTCAACTCCAAGTCTGTCGCTCAGGTCTCGAAGATGGCACTCTTACACACGCGGAACTTCCTTCCAGCCATCAAGGAATACTGCACGGAAATGAGCGAACTCCTGCGGCGATCCGTGGAGCAGAAGAATCACGCCGCTGGAACTGCGGTCGATAGCATGCGCGGCATCGCTAGTATTGAGTCTGTCATCTCATCTCTGAATGCGGAGCTAGAGTCCATCAACATCCCAGAAGAGGGTGTGGCTGCTTTTGAGCTGATCTCGCTTGTCAGCCGGCTGCCTTATATCTACGGTACACTGCTCGTGGAAGCTGTGCGAAGGCATGAATGGGCGGACAAGATGCAAAAGGACACCTCTTCGTTGGCGGAAGAGATGGCAACTTTCCAGGAAGAGGAGGAGCGACGGAGGAAGAAGTGGCTGAAACCGATTGCGGACGTGGTTAACCTGGATGTCGTGCAGGGAAGCTCTCTGGGCTTCGAACTGAACGTACAACCTGAAAAATCAAAGTGGCCTGTCGTGATGCGGGAAGACTTGTTGGAATATCTGAAGATACTGCAGGGCCTTGAAGGGCAGGACACCGAAGCTGAGGCACTGAGCCAAGCGATAAGGGATCTGGACCGGCCTACAAAACAACAAGTCAAACGTGCGAAGAACTTCAAGATGGGTAGCGTACATGAGCCTGCATTCGGCAAAGGGTCGCAGCTTATGTTGAGGGGAGACGACGAGCTTCGCGTGCTGAAAGAAGCAAACGCAAAGCTTGAGGATGAAGTAAAAGGGTCCAAGAGCAGAGTCCGTCGCCTAGAGGACCTACTGCACCGTCAAACTCATGTCAGTCGGCTATCAATCGGAGGCGGCCCACCCTCCTTTGGTCCACAAAGCCCTGCAGATCCTTCAACGCCGACCTTGGAGGCACCTATGTCAGGCCCATATGTGGATCACTCACGGAGATCCTCTATCTCTTCTCGACGATATTCCACGAACCAAGGCCAGGATGACAAGCGCCGCGTTGTGCGACTTGAGCAAGAACTCGCCACGGAGAAAGAAGCACGCGGAAATTTGGAGAAGGAAGCTCAAAACAGAAAAGAAGAGCATGACGAGCTCCGGCGGCAGGCTGAAGAAGCTGTCTCGACAAAAGAGGAGATCATGGAGAACATGAAAGCGCAACAGAGGGAGTTTGCCAACGAACGACGGTCGCTCGAGCAAGAGATTAGGTCATGCAAGGGCAAAATCGAAGAGGCAGAAGACGAGCTTGACCGGGTCCTCGGAAGTCGCGACCAAGAGCGTACTGGTGTTGATACCAAGATACAGGAGCTGGTGTCTGAGGTTGAAAAGACCCGTCGCGAAGCGGCAGAGCAAAGTGAACGTGCTGCTCATCAGCTCGATCGGCTTCACTCCGAATTGAACAAACGAAAGGAAGCCGAGACCCAATACACGGAGTCACTATCCGCTGCATTCAACAGCTTGTCGCCAAATAGCGCTGTACCTGAAGACCATGGAACACTCGTCTCACAGATTGAAGACCTGGCTTTACGATCTTTCAACCATCACCAAGAGCTTCAGCAAGCAGTTGCAATGGCCAAGACGGAGAATGAAAACGCTCGTGCTAGAGCCAAGGAACATGAGTCTGACCTCAAGTCCAGGCTAGCTAAAGAAGAAGCTGAAACAGCATCGTTGCGTGAGCAGCTCGAGAGCGCAAAGGCAAAGACGGCCTCCATCACCTCGGAATTGGAAGAGGAACGTGGTCATTTGCACAGTCTCAGGGAGAAGTTCGCCGAGGGGGAAACTGGCTCCGAGGCACTTCGGAAACGCGTTGAAGAGGAAGAGGAACGCGTAGGCCGATTGAAGGTCGAGCTCGCGGAGTCCAAGTCACACGCCAATAGTCTCGATGTGGAGCTCATGCATCTCCAGAAGAAAGTGACGAAGTATGAAGAGTTTGACTCGTCACGGACGCACGAACGCTCGCTCCGCGCGAAGGAGCTGAGCAAGCGTCTATACTCTCAACAAGACCGCCTCGGACGTCTTGTCGAAGCGCTCGGCTTCATCATCACCTACGAAGAGGGTACCATGGCCCTACAGCGTGCTTCTAGAACCAGCAATAGCACAACACTTGGCGACACCACCACTCTGGCTCGAAGTACGACAACACAGTCGCCGACACCTTTGAAACAATTCTCCGACAATGTCGCTGATCTTTCTTTCCTCCAGTGGCCCGAGTCCACGAGCTTGGAAGAGGAGGATAGCCGTTACCATGAGCTCATGGACAACCTCAACCGATTCGATCTTGACACCTTCAGCGAAGCTGTCGCCAAGCGCATGCGGGATATTGAACATACGGCTCGGAAGTATCAGCGAGAGATGCGTGGCCATCGCGAGAAGGCCCATCGCTTTCAAGCGGACGCGCACGATAAGATTGCATATCGATCGTTCAAGGAAGGCGATCTTGCGCTTTTCTTACCTACTCGCAATCAGGCTACCCGCCCGTGGGCGGCTTTCAACGTTGGCGCGCCGCACTACTTCCTCCGCGAGCAGGATTCCCACAGACTCCATGGTCGAGAGTGGCTCGTAGCGCGCATCTCCAAAGTCGAAGAGCGCGTGGTGGACCTTTCAAAGACAATGGACACAGCAGCTAGAGCTTCCCTAGACGGCCGATCCATCGCCTCCAATAGCGCCGTTTCTTTCGAGGACGACAATCCGTTCGAGCTCTCTGATGGCCTACGATGGTACCTCCTCGATGCCGCTGAGGAGAAACCAGGAGCCCCAGGTACGCCGGGTCTAGGCAAGACCACTGTAGCAAGTGCCCGCGTAACAGGTCAAGGCCAAATGGAACCGACACGTAAGAAGTCCTCAACCGACCCCGCAAAGACGCTGGGGAAATCCCTCGACAGCCGCCGCAGTAGCGGGACGAGCAGGAAGAGCGCGCCTCTCGTTGGAGCCCGCAACTCCACGGAGGTCCTGCCCCAGACCGATGGCAGCCCGGACTCTGCATCGAACTCTAACAACGCGACTCGCGGTGCGAGTCCTCCAACGGGCCCCGGACCCAGTCACCTGCGCGAAACGCAAGATGCGACGAGTGTGGACAGGCTGCTCGAGGGCCAAGATGAGGTGCGCAAAGATCTCCTTTGGGGACCATAGCTTAGGTTTTGCACACTTTTGTAAATCCAGGCGTCCCAGATGATCTCCCAGCACTATCTTGCTGACCCGTCCGACCAGGCACCAACCGATTCGCAGCTGCAGCCGCAGTCTAGCAGCAATCGCCAGTCTTCATCTCACCCGCACGACCCCTTTTCCAACCTATCCAATATGAGCGGAAGTGGACTCATGCGCTCCACGACGTCCAACGTCTCGCCGACCAAGTCCCGCGTGGGGAGTGCCGGTGATCTGGCTAGAGCGGGTAGTCCGGCGGGGAGTCCGAGCAAGCGCGCGCCTGCGCCGAGGGAGAGGAAGGGGAGCATTTGGGACAGTCTTTTTCAGGTTGATGTTACGTATCAGAAGTCGCGGAAGTGAGTGGGGATAGTCCAATCACGGTGTATAATATTCGGAATGAGGGCAGGAACAGCATCGCAAGGTTGAGTATATATCATGGTTCGTGCGATAGCAATTGGTTCTGGTTCATGTGGCTGTGGGAACAGAATGAACTGAAAGGCCATTCCAATAGGCACGTAGATAGTTAGTAGGTAGTCTGTCTTATACCCGCTACATACCCTTATTCACACATTATGAGCCAGCATATTAACTGGGCTTACATCTAGTGCTGCAAATGTCCACATTTCAACATGGTCTTTGCAGATTGTTTCTGCAGCGTAAGACTAGGGTCCCAATCAGCCCTCAGCCTCGTCCGCCAAATCCTTACTCGCCCTATCTGCGATTAGCCCACGCCTCTATCGTATATTCATACTCAACGGAGTAGTAGCATAGCCACATGTGCTGGCGCCAGGGGCCGAGATAACACCACGGACGACCCGGGGCTCGCCCAGACGCCTCATCGAGGTAGTCGATTGTTGGGTTGCTGCGCATGTGGTTTGCTCGGACATTATCCGGGGGCGGCCCCCAAATCCCCGTCGATGATGGTATCTGGAAATCCAGCTTTTTGTGTCGCCCGTCAATCAAGAACTATGAAGCGCTCGACGAACAAGTACTTGTGTTTCGGCGCGGTCGTCGCTTGTGTCTTTGCAGCATGTCTCTCGTATTTCCTGAGGAACGATGGCAAGTCCCCTCGGACGACACCCGTCTCGTCGTTGTCGCCCAAGTTCAACGCCACTGGGCAAAGCGCCGTCTGCGTCGCTTTGGCGGCGGCCCTACCGGATGCCGTATATACAGCACAACACCCCACGTTCCAAGCATCGACGAACTCCTACTGGTCCTTGAATGCGTGTGAAAGCGAACCCGCGTGTATAGTCCAGCCCACGACCACAGAAGAAGTCGCCGCGGCAGTTAAGCTGCTCAAAATCGCATTCGATGCTACGAAAGAGGGGGACTCGCCGATCCGGTTCGCGGTGAGAAGTGGTGGACATGCGCCTGAGCGGGGCTTTGCGAGTGTGGATGAAGGCGTGGTCATTGATATGCGCCGAATCAACGAAGTGGAAGTATCCGAGGATAAACAATCGACTACTATTGGTGTGGGAGCACGGTGGCGCGATGTGTATAGCAAGCTGGACGATATGGGGCTCTCCGTAGTAGGAGGGAGGAGTGCGAATGTGGGTGTTGGTGGGCTGGTCTTGGGCGGTATGTATAGCTACGCGTGTCGAAATGACCATTTGGAATAGACGGTATCCGAAAGCTAACGCTTCACCACCACAGGAGGTATTTCGTTCTTCTCGCCCCGGTACGGCATGGTCTGTGACAACATCAAGTCGTACGACATTGTGCTCGCCAACGGGACCATCACACAGGCCACAGCAACGCACCACGCCGACCTCTGGCGCGCCCTGAAAGGCGGCACAGGCAACTTCGGCATCGTCACGCGCATCGAAGCGAACACATTCCCTTCCGGCAAGATCTGGACCGGCTATGCGTACTGGGCCGCGTGGCAAGCACCCAAGCTCCTGGCCGCATTCGCCGAGTTCAATGAGCCCGCCAACTTCGACAAGTACGCCGCGGGCATCATCGTGGCGCTGGGCTATGTGCAGAAGCTGGGTATCAGCGCTGTCACGGCGAATCTTGCCTATACCAAGCCGGAGAAGTGGCCGAGTGTCTTCCAGGGGTTCAACAGCATATGGCGCTTGTGGACCACGCATAAGATACAGTCGATGACCGAGTCGGCAGACGAGTTCGAGCGCCTGGCGCCCACCGGTTACCGCCAATTCCAGGTCACGACCACGGTCAAGAACGACCTCCCGACCTTCCACGCCTTCTCCCAGATCTACAGCGACAGACTCCCCTCCGTCAGATCCGTCAAGGGCGGCGTCTGGTCCCTAATCTTCCAGCCCCTCTCTGCAGCCGTAACCCTAAAAGGCGACCCCAATGTCCTCGGTCTCGAGACGCGGCACTCCAACGACACGCTCGTCATCGTCCTCGTCTCCGTGTCCTGGCTGCATGCGAAGGATGACGAACTCGTGCATCGTGTATCGAGGGAGATGATAGCTCTGGGGGAGGATGTGGCGAGGAGTAGGGGCACGGACGATGCGTACCGCTATCTTAATTATGCGGCGAGTGGACAGGATCCGTTTGGGGGGTATGGGCTCACGAATCAGGAGTTTATGCGAGGTGTGGGGAGGACGTATGATCCTGAGGGGTTTTTCCAACGCGCGAAGCAGGGGGGGTTTAAGCTGGATATAGTGTGAGCTGCGTTGAAGTTGGGGAAGTACATACCACTAAGTAAGGCTGGGGAATACTACGAAGACGCTACGTCTGCTAACAATGACAATCTTGGCGATCTTGACGATATTCAGGTAGAAACGACACAGGTTAGATGTAACTCTAGCGCTTATATGGGCATAGGCTACATGGCATACATTGGTCAAGACATGAAGAATATCTGCAAGGTACGTTGATGGGTATTGAAGATAGTTTGTGTCTTGATACTACCACTCATTCACTACCGGTGTTGACCCTGTAGTCACCGCCACACTTTTCATTCGTACCTGCCTCAACCTTGACTGCTCCCACAGCACTGATGTCCCTCACAATCCGCCAGGGCCCTATGAGCGTGTGATGATGTCACGAAGACGCACGACCAGTCCGTCCGTTGTTCTACCATACATAATTACTTACCAGTCCCACGATGTTCGCATAAGTGATAAAAGATGATCCGTTGTTTTCGCCGTTCGAGATAGGCCACCAGACCTAAGGCAACGTGACCGAATGAACGCTGCAAACCTAGTCGCTGCAAAAGATAGAAGGAAGTGAAAACCGAAAATAGTCAGCCACTTCGTGGACGATGCCGAACGCCGTCGATGAGTGAGTCAAAAAAGTACAGTAAAGTTCGTGGCTCAACCGCTCGAATGAAGAAAAGGGGTATCAAGCAAGTTGGCATGCAAGAAGCAACGCCCAATGCCTGCTCAACGCCATATTACAAGTGAGTAGGTAGTCAACCCGGATATCCGGTCATGCAATCGTGATGGTAATGCTGAAGGAACTCGTGGAAAACGTGTGGTATGTAACCGTATGTGAGTAACAAGCGATTCAAGAGGTGTCATGGCGTCATCTCTCCGAGTCAATTGCAGACACGCAACGTCTTGCACTAGCCGGCTATATGCGGCGTCAGAGGCTGTCAATTGACATGGCTGAAGCTGAGTGCTCACTTCGCGCCCGCTTGTCTGCGGGGCCTTCAAGAGGAGTGCCATTGCGCTTCCTAGCGTCGCGGCTGCTACTGCTAGCCGACGACTTGACTCGACTCCACGACTCAAAGGAGATTTCTAGTAATTGTTAGCCTTGCATGGCTTTGATGTTGAATAGTCTTTTACTCACGGCGCTTGACACGATGGGTTGGCGGCGGGGTTGCCTCTTGCGCAGCAATGATGGGCACGCTCTTCTGCGTCTTGCGGCTTGGAGTAGCGACAGGGACTTCGATGTCGGTGATTGCCTCTTCGTCATCCTCGTCGTCGCCGTTCTCAAGCCGCTGACGCTGGATCTCTTCCTGGAAGAGGAGACGCGGCTTCACAGACGAACGTGTGAGGCGACCACTAGCAGGCGTACCGGCTTTGCGGCGAAGCTCATCACCCGAAGACCATGTCCCGTCACCTGCCTCGTTGGACGGGGCATCATCCTCAAATTTGCGGAATGTCTTCTTGCCACGGCTACAGATGGTTAGCAGAAACATGACTGGGGTCGAATCGATACTTACAACAGGAAGACCATACCCTCATCACGGTCAGCAGCCTCAAACATCTTCGCCGCCTTCGGGTCTAGCTTGCGGGGTCGCTGCGGAGTTGCTTTCGCTTTGCCCTTGCCCTTCTTTGTGACAAACGGATTGTCCTCCTCGTCATCGCGGGTTGGCACGCGCTCTTTGGAGTCGGTGAAGATCTCAATCTTTTCGTTGGCATCGGTCATTTGCTCGGCAAAGCTTTCCAGAGTGTAGATGTTCTTAGTCTTGCGGACCTTGCGCGGGGTTGGCATGGCCTCCTCGATGGTGGCAGGGCGGTTGGCAAACAAGACGCGCGCAGTGGGTCCGAGAGTGTCCTCGGAGTGGAGGGCGCGCTTTCGCGGCGTCTTGGCCGGGGTAGGGAGCAGTCCGCGGGGTGGCATTGTTGACAGCAAGCGGCGGGCGGGTGTTGGAGCTGCAAGGTCCGAGTCTGAGTCAAACGGATCGGTGTTGTGGTGGTGGGAGAGACGCGTAGAGCGGGGTGAGGTGTGTTTGGTGGGAGAGATAGGCGACGAGGGCGGAGAAAGTGTGTGGTTGGAGGTGCGCGTTGCAGTCCTTTTCGTCGAGTACGTGGGAGTGACAGCGCGTGTTGTCCTAGGACGCGCCGAGGAAGTGTCTTCGGGGTGAAGGTGAGGGTGAAGCTGGGCGGCGACTCTGCTTGACCGGCGCGGTGAAAAGGGCTCGTAGTCATCGTACTTGGGGCCGTGATTGGGTGCGGGCGGCGTGCGCACGCGACGCGGAGGGGACGGCGTCCTCTCCATGCTGGGCAGAGGGTTCAGACGGTTGTATAGGGGACAGTTGCGGGGGTTGTGGAGTCGAATGGATGTCAAGAATATAGAGCGCCAAAAATCAAAACAAGCCGAAACCTGCCAGGCAACGGAACAGTGACTGCACAATAGCCGGCACGGAGGTCCAATTGTAGTCGTCTATAGGGATGGCGAGAGATGGCGGTCTGGTATGCGGGGGGCGTGGGCGGGTGGTGAATGGGAGGCGGGCGCGATGGTGGTGAGGCGAGATATGAGCTGTCGCCGGCTCGGTGAATGGCAGGAGGTTGGAGGTTCCCAGCCATCTCAACCTCCGGCCTTGGCGCTGGGACAGGCGCTGGGACACTGACACTCAAGCAGGCACGCAGGGCGGCTGCGCAGGGGCCACCTCGGAAACAACAAACGCCCCGCCATCGAACGCCAACACTGTCACGGGCACGACAACAGCAAATAGCCGCCATGGAGCCCCCAAACATGGACGACCTCAGTCTCTCCGACTCGGATTCAGACGCCCTGTTCGACACCCCCGCCGCGCGAAAGGGCAAAAACAAGGCCCAGGAAGCGGGCGCCGACACGGGAGATGCCGCTGCTGCGGGCGGCAAGGCGCGTGCAAAAGAGTCGCATTACACGGCCGAAGAGGCGCGCGAGGCTGCATTGCGAAGAGAGCTGGAAAGCGTGCGCAATGTCAACAAAGTCATCGAGGGCGTCGTGGAGAGCCTGCAGAAGGCCAGGAACAACATGGACGTATGTACAACCACGACAGATGGCAATTGGGCGAGTCACTGACAGACCAAGACGGTATCCCGCACAGTCAACAATGCCTATACTCTGCTGCAGACATGGACACGCATCCTGTCGCAAACAGAACACAACCAGCGCCTTATTCTGAACCCCCAATGGCAAGGAGCGGGCCAGGATCTGGTCGATATCCAAGACGAAGAGGTCCAGCGCCATCACGCTGCGGAGCGACGCGCAGCCGAAGAGCAGTCGAGACGGGAGGCCGCTGCCCGCAAGATCGAGGAGGAGCGCAGTAGGGCAGAGGCAGTCGCAAAAGGCGGGCCATCATCCAGGGGGCGTGGCCGAGGCGCACCTCGATCGCGCGGTACGCCTGCATCGACTGCAGGCTACGTGGGCGTCGGAGGGCAAGGCGGGCGCGGCCTTGATCGCAGTGGCTCTACAAGTACCCGTGGTGGTAGCGGCATCGGACGTGGAACACGAGGCCGGGGCAGAGGCCTGGGATAGAGCATATGCTGTTTGTCGTGTCAAACCGTGGATCGGTCTGGCACATGTCGAACGAAAGAGATAGCAGAGCAGCGAATTTTGATACCCTGGCCGTATGGTCCACAACATGCCATCGTCATGCCACAGTGGATACCACCCATCATGCCGAGGTCGCGACCAGACAGCACCTGAGGGCAGGGCTACGACAACGCGTCCTGCATCCGCTGTTCCTGCGTTGCGGCTGCAGTACCAAAGTGGGCAAGCTTCCGCAACTAAAGCGTCCAGCTTTTGCCCCGCGTTAGCCCCCCGCTATTTCCCGTCAACAAGCTCACGAGATCCGCGCTGCACTCTGCACTCCCATATTTCACCTTCTCTTCCTCGCTATTGAGGCCAATACTTTGCTTCGATAGTTACCCGACCTCAGCCTCACTGAGCTCTCTATTCTTTTCATTCCTCACTTTCCCAAGCTTGGCGTGCAGAACCGTAGTCTGCAAAGCTCACCCAGGGGGTCTGAGCTGTTGTCCTTTCATACTGGCCGACACACTATCGCACAATCACGCGCAGTTTGCATCCCTACCTTAGGCATCCGTAATGGAGGTCCCGACAGCAACATCCCTGCGCGACATCTACCCCGAAGATGCAGTGCCAGTCCAGGCGAAGCGGTGGGAGAAGCTATTGGCAAAGTTCAAGGAGGCATATGGCAAGCCAGCGGACTTCGTAGCGCGGAGCCCAGGACGCGTCAACATCATCGGCGAGGTAATGTCATTCTCTTGAAATGCGAACTGGAGACTCATAGCACCTAGCACATCGACTACTCCCTCTACGAGGTGCTGCCCATGGCTATCACCGCCGACTTCATCATGGCGGTAGCTGTCCGACCCGCCGACGAGAAGCCACGGATACGAATCGCAAACGTGCAGACCGAGAAGTTTCCGTCGCGCGACTTCGAGATTCCCACCGAGGGCCATCTTCCTATCGATGCTTCGGAACATGAGTGGACCAACTACTTCCGGTCTGGGCTGCGTGGCGTATCACAGTTGCTGTCGAAGAAGCGGGGCAAGCACGTTACATCCGTTGGCATGGACATCATGTGTGAAGGCACCGTACCGAGTGGCGGTGGGCTGTCGAGCTCAGCTGCCTTTGTCTGCACGAGCGCGCTAGCTTCGTTGGTTGCCAACGGAGAGGACAAGGTAGACAAAAAAGAACTGTGCGAGCTTGCCATTGTCTCAGAACGCGACGTGGGTGTCAACTCGGGAGGGTGAGTGCGCTGCTATCGTCAACGCATATACGCTGACAGGTGCTTCAGGATGGATCAGGCTGCTTCTGTCTTCTCCACCAGCGGTAGTGCGCTCTACGTGACCTTCAAGCCAGCGCTCAATTACACCACCCTTCAATTCCCGCACACAGATCCCGAGCTCACATTCATCACTGCGCAGAGCTTCGTCGCCGCAGACAAGCACGTCACCGCCCCTGTTTGCTACAATCTGCGCGTTGTAGAATGCACACTAGCAGCAGTCTTCCTGGCAAAGGTCTTTGGGCTGAAGAAGCAACTACCAACCGACTCATCACCGCTCGAAGTCAGCCTCCGCGGTTTCCACGACACGTACTTCGAAGAGAAGGACGGCATAGCTGACAATACGAAGAGCTCAGTTGCCGAATTTGAGGTCCAGCTAAACAAGCTCGTGCAACTGACCGAAGACTATCTGCACCAAGAGGACGGATACTCAAGAGGCGAGATTGGCGGATTGCTGGGTGTCTCGGAAGATGAGCTCGACAAGCGCTACATGTCCAAGTTCCCCGTGCGAGCAGAGAGGTTCATGCTCCGACAGCGCGCGCTTCACGTCTTCACCGAGGCCCTCCGTGTCATCAAGTTCCGAAAACTGCTATCTGAACCCCCAGCCGATGGGAAGGCGCTACTCACGTCGCTGGGTGACCTGATGAACGAAACGCAGGATTCGTGTCGCGATGTCTACGACTGTAGCTGCCCTGAGCTCGATGAGCTGTGCGATCTTGCTCGGGCTGCAGGTTCGGCCGGTAGCAGACTGACAGGCGCAGGGTGGGGAGGATGCAGTGTGCATCTCGTGCCGAAAGACAAGGTCGAGGCGATCAAGAAGTCGTGGGAAGAGAATTACTACCGGAAGAAGTTCCCTGATATCACCGCGGAGAAGCTGGACGAAGCTGTCGTGGTTAGCAAACCCGGAAGCGGTAGCGTCATTTTCAAAGTCACTGGCGATGCTGTCGTATGAGAGATGACGATGGCCGAGAACTCGGACGATCCTTGGGGTAGTCGGCACAATGGCTCTCGTAGAACAAAGACATCGCCAGTCCCTATCTTTAGCCTCCTCGCTCTTCTTCACAAACACAATGTCTGTCTTTGAAAGACATCAACGTCTGCACAATGCCCTTCACACTCGACACAAAAGGACTTGCCTACCCCTCCCTTCACAACCCCCAGCAAAGCACATCCACATACGCGGTAGACATACATACTTCACATACAGCATTCTCATCTACCACACTCATTCCAGCACCATCTCCTACTACAACCCACCATGCCCCACGCGAAATCTCCCACCACCACAACAACCCCCCTCCTCACGCCTAACAAACCATCCACCCCCTCCAACAAAGCTTCTTCGCTCCGATCCCCCGCCCTAACAAACCCCTACGCAGTCAACGAGCTCCCCTCCGCCGCACTGACGAACCCCTACGCAGACCCGCCCACTCCCACTTCCCCGCCCCATGTCTTCAGTCAAGGTACGATAGAGCGCCAGCTCTGCCTGAACCGCCCGCAGAAACCAAGTTTCCCAACTACATCTATGACTGCACCACTTTACAAGATGCATAGGGATTTGAGTGGGCCGGGTGAACGAAGGGTGCAGGGTAAGGTTGGGCGCGAGCACGAGTACGAGCATGTGTATCAGGTCTTGTCGTTCCGTAGACCGGAGATCCCTGCGAGACCGGTGCGGATCTTGAGGAAGAGGAAGAACGTGAAGTTGACGGTGGATATTGGGGTTGCTGAGCAGGAGAGGCTGTCGGCTAGTGCGGAGAACTTTGTGCCGGTGGGTGGGATGGAAGTGGAGATTGTGGAGGAGGTGAAAACGGAGGTGAAGAACGAGGTGAAGAAGGAGAAGGAGAAGGAAAAGAGGAAGGAGAAGGAAAAGAGGAAGGAGAAGGAAAAGAGGAAGGAGAAGGAGAAGGTCGTTAAGACATACGCGGATAGGAAGGTGGAGTGGGAGTGTGAGATTTGCAGGGGTGATGGCTTTTGTGAGGGATTGCCTGAATAATGTCTCTCCTTGCGTAGCGGAGAACCATCTATGCCGGAAACATGCAACACTATCCTACTAATATATTACATTTGCATGATTGTTCCTTCGTAGAATGGAGATCTCTCTTTTCTAGATTACAGTCACGCCAGAGAAATCGCTGAGATAGGTGACATTAGACAACACAAGGAACAGTTCGCAGACAATGAAGTATATTGTAGACCAAATGCCACACCACAGCCAGAGTGTGTCGGATATAAAATTGCCCCATCACTGCATAAGGTGCAAACGCCGAAATCGTCCGCATCACATCAACAGGAAAGACACGGGCCGGTCAATCTCGTCAATATCCTCTGTGACCGAGTCTACTAAGCAGTTAAAAGGCACGATCTCCGAACTCAACTAATAAAAAAAAAAGCATTGATCCATTTGCGCCATTTCCATCAACGTTCGTTTCACATATTCGCGTCCTTCCCAATCCGAGACCCACTTATGTACGTGTAATAGAATAGCTTCTTGATCTTTGCCGCACTTCTCAGCTGCATCAGCACGCCCACAGCAGCATCGTTATAGCTAATAATGGCAGCGGAGTAAAAGGATGCCGTTAGAATAGCCAGCTAACCAACCACACCCGAAAGCTGCTTCATGAACAGCTCAATATCTTGAACCTTCCGTCGTACTTCTTCTTTGAGAGTCCATTTGTCGATAGATCTTAGCTGGGTGAGCTTGTACGGATGTGTCGTCGCCCAAGTTGACCACTTTTGAATGACTGCAGTTGCCTTTTCTGGAGAAATCTCGAACCATTCCTTGTGCTGTTTCAAGCAACACCGACAATACATCTTAATTCTATAATAGTCCAGTTCGGCATGGCACAAAGCCTCGACTCGATGGGCGCTTGGAACGAGTATGGCGGGACCACCTAAAGTGGGATAAAGCGTTTTTGGCTGCCTGTTGCATTCGAACTCCCATTCGCTGTGCCGCACCTCGACCGAACGAGTAGTGTAACCTATTTTGACATATCCTTTATTTCCTTCAACCTCAAATAGGTAAACATAGCCACTTTGTGGTCCACCGTGGACAATGGGCGCAGCATCGTGCGTTTGACCAGAGAATAGGTAGAGTTGCTTTCTGTCAGGAGCTTGTCGCGCCTAACATTGTCGAAAGGCGTGATGTCGTATGCTTTAGGCCAATATGCAGCTGGATTTGGAGTAGCCAAGCGCGGACTCGTCGGTGTTGGCAAGCTTTGATCTACAAGGAGGCTTGCCCTCTTTTCCGACGATTGTTTTTCGATATCTTGAACATTTGGATCCTGAGTCCGATCCTCCAATTTGTCTTGTGGACTTTGTTCAACAGACTGCACAGACTCTTGACCAATCTCTGCGCGGATCTCTATAATAGCCGACTTCCACAATGCCACCTTTAAGTAGCGCTGACTGTTGCAGTGGAGTTGACAAACCGTATTTGCTGCAAGAACTTCGAGAAAGTATTGTAGTTGCGCATCGTGCAAATGTACCTCTGGCTTAATAATCTTATCAATCGTTTTTGCACAATTCGCAACTTGCTGGCCCCCGATTTTCTCTGTACACCAACTGTTGGTTCCTGTTGTCCGTGAGCAAAAGGTGGAAAGCTCGGGTAATGCTTTCCTGATGCGCTTCTCCGTCGATATCACCGGCTCGGTCTCTTCAACCTCTTTAAAGAAATTGTCTATCCAAGCTTCGACCCGAACATCTACTGGGCGCCCAACATCATGGTGCCGACAATGTACCAGCCTGACCAACTGAGTCAATTCGCTCTTGAGTCCCGGAGATGACCGTGTGAGAGCCACCATGGACTCTATGTGGGAATCAATCTGCTCTTGCACAACTTTTCCTATCTTGATCTTGCAAGGCTTGTTCTGCTGTGTAGTGCTTCCGCACCGCCACTCTGTAAGGCTCAAATAAGATTTCAAGGCCATAACAGTTGCCCTATTTTGGTGTTCTATCCGCTCTTCCACGTTCGATGCCGGGATCGAGGAACATTGTGGTGGGCTCGTATTCGGAGTAGGGAGAGCGAGAGTCTCGATTGCGGGTAGCGCGGGCGCCGTTCCGCCGTGTCCTTGTGTTTCGAGGGAAGGACATGCTGGCGAAGTTGGTGGGGACGGATACATAGAGCTCATGATGGATATTTGATCTGGCGATATTCAATGGGGCAAGTATTGGCGGCAGTGCTCGCATTCCCGAGGGACTGCGACGAGCGGGAATGCTGCGGCGAGCGGGAACGTTGCGGCGAAGGTGCTGCAAAGGGGACAGTCCGCTCTACCGAGAGTCCGTCAGCCACACTGAGCAATGCGCCTGAGTGCTGGCTAGTGGATGACGGCGGAAGGTAGAACACACAGCAGTCGTCAGAAACGCAATCAGCAGATGTGCAACCGAACAGGCCACGTCGATGCCACCCCAAGTTAATATGCGCTGTCCAAAAATCGCCTATTGTTTAAGTCAGGTGATAGCACGACACTCGCACTGATTACGCACAGCCCAATACATTAACGTTACACGAAGGGTCTTACGCCACTTAAGCTCGCTAGGCCAGCCCGCAAAAAGCACCACTGAGGACGATTCCTACGCGGATAAATCTAGACTGCATTATACTACAGCCTAAGTATCTGCAAAGCTCCAAATGCTTACTCGCACAATAGGCCTATTGCTTTTAGTCACTAAAGTCAATTATCTATAGATGGTTGTGTTGATGTAAGGGTGCAAGGCAGAAGTAATTAAAGATGCATTAGAGAAACGACCAACAGCATGAGTCACAGGGCTGTAATATTTAGTTTTTTACTATTAGCTTGATAAAAATTTAATATACACGATTCAATGTACCGTAGTAGAAACAAATAAGATGCTTCTACGACAAGGGGATGGGGGACGTAAATGTGCCTTCGAAGAATTATAACCACATGTAAATAAATACAGAGAATTGTTCTTAACAGAGCGTCGACAATTGCGCTTGCACGCACTCCTGGCTGCACAACTCAAATATCAGCATACCTAGTTAATATTAGCAGGAAGAAGAATCGAACACACTTTACTGGTTTGAGCGTGCACTCCGGGTTGATCTGGACGAAGGGGTCAACAGTGTGGCTTAGCAACACGATGTATTGCGATTCAGTGCTGCCGTTGTATTTTACGATTTGCCTATCATAACGAGCTCAAAGCGTCGCTTTTCTTCGAGAATCATCTATCAATGCCACGTGTTTGCCATTCTAGCAAGGGGTTTGTGTTTATCGCATTCCATGAGCTGTGCCTTGCGAGCCTTGACACCCTTTCAGTGCGCTTTGCTAGACACCTCATAGTTGTCATTAGGTTCACTCATAACATTAGAAGCTCCCGAAAAGACTTTTATGAAAGCATGGCGCCGTCACCAATTACAGAGGATTACTACAAGATCCTTGAAGTGGAGCAAAGTGCCACGCCCCAACTAATTGTTAGCTCTTATAAACGGTTAGCGCTGAAGCTCCACCCGGACCGAAACCCCAAGCATGGCGCTACCGAAGCTTTCCAACTGGTATGTCCACTTCCTGGGGTTGGTCTGTGATAAAACTAAACTCTGAAGCTCGGGCAAGCCTACGAGACATTGAAGGACGAAACCAAACGCCGAAACTACGACCTCATCTACCCCTTCTTAACACAAAGGCGTACCTCATCTCAAAACACACAAACACCATATTCTACCACTGCTTCGACATCGCGAACGAATGTACTTAGCGAAGCGGCGCAAATCGCCGCGATTCAAAAGCTGAAGCAAGAACGTGGTGCACGATGGTGGACGAAGAAGAATGTCTTCGATTCATTGATTTTCGAGTTGCAGAGAAGCATTCGGCGGTTGGAGCAAGAAATCAGGAATCTAGATAGTATTCTAGCTGCCGAGGCAGCAGAAGAAGCACAGAAGAACAGTTGGGCAACGTGGTTATTGTCGCCGATATACAAGAAGGCAGAAGACAGTGAAGAGGAGAAGGCACGCAAGGATAGGAGGAGGCAGGAAAGACGAATTGAGAAAGATATGAAGGAGCGGCGACTGATTTCTAAAAAGACGGACTTGAAGAGTCAGGAAAATTTATTGAAAAGGGCCAAGGAGGAGTACGATGCTGCGGACCTGGACGATGATAGAAAAATACATATGATTCAGATTAGGATATGGGCCAAAGAGCACCAAGAGAGACAAGAGAGAGAGAAGTCTGAGAGGGAAAGAGTAGCAAAGATTTGGAAACAGCAGCGGGAGCAGCAGGAGAAACGGGAGCAGGAAGTAGCAGAGGCGTTGAGAAAAAAGCAGGCAGAGAGGCGGGAAGCAGAACAAAAACGACAGGAGGAAGCGACCAGAATTTGGGAAGATGAACTCAAAAGGACCCGGGAGCAATACTACGCACATTTCAATCGACCTGAGGGAAGCACTCACCAGGGTTGCACCTCAATCTGCCGCCACGACGGCTGGTGGCCAAAAGTACAAGGCCGTACAGCATGCCCAAAATGCAGTGAGGTTTGGACTTATCTGCTGCAGTGCCCGGGCTGTAAGATGCAGGCATGTCCGAGATGTCAAGCTGCGATACGGCCGAGGGTACCGCGTCGAAGAGCCCCTCCGCGGGTGAGGACCCCGAGCCCGGATTATCGATACGAGTGGGACTGGTAACATGGTCAGTCTTGTGATAGGATATGTGATAGGGGGTTGTGTGATTCGAAATACAGCTGCTTGGATACAAGTCAGGGCACTGGAAGCTATAGTTGCTTGACGTCAAAGTACCCGTCAAATTTTCCGGCACGGTATCTGCTCAGCCACCCAGAGACTGACGTCAGGCCAATGAGTATTGCGGTTTGAGTGATGGCTTTTGAAGAAGTGCAAGTCCAGTCACCTCGAGATTAGAATCGTGGAGAAAGAAACTAGCCGTGATTCTAGCCGTCATACAATCTCATGTGAGTCCTGCTAGGAATTACAGTGTCCACCTCCTCTGTAACACACGGCCGAGTTCCCGCCCATACTTGTTAGTCGTGCAACGTCTCGCCCGGCGTGATGCAAAGCACGGTGTGCCGCAAAAAAAATGTCGAAGGAGCATTTCGACCATTTTTCCTACAGTGGACTAATGTTACCCGTCCGCTCATCCACGCCTGGCCAATGACCGGGCCGCCTGTGCTGCGCGCGCCCCCACACTGCGCCCCCACCCTGCGCTGCACACCCCAGACATTGGCATCTCAGCCTGATGACAGCGGACAGCCACAAGGCTGGGCGGCAGCATACGCGGTCGCCAGGCCGCTAGACCACCGCTTCACAAACATTCGCTTCCTTTCCGCAAGGAGTTCAAGGACTACCCCTATACGTTCTCACCTCCCTCGTAGCAGCTCTTGGCTCAGTCGTAAGCGCAGCACATGGCCTCCCAGCTGCGCCGGGACGAGTACACAGTGGGATGGGTGTGCGCGCTTCCAGTCGAGCTAGCGGCAGCACAGGAGATGCTCGATGAAGAGCACGACACACCTCAACTCAACGCCCGCGACACCAACTTCTATACGTGTGGACGAATAGGCGAACACAACGTCGTAGTCGCTTGTCTGCCTGAAGGGCAAACGGGCACCACCTCGGCTGCAACAGTTGCTGTTCAAATGAGGCTAGCGTTCACGTCTATACGGTTTGGTCTGATGGTAGGCATCGGAGGAGGTGTTCCTGGCGAGAATGCAGATATTCGGCTTGGGGACGTGGTCGTCGGTAAGCCGCACAAGATGCATGGTGGTGTGGTGCAGTACGATTCTGGGAAGGCCACTCCGAGCGGGTTTGAGCGCACAGGATCGCTCAACACTCCGCCGATGGTTCTGCTCAACGCGGTCGCATACCTGAGGGCCAGGCACATGAGAGGGAGAAGCAGAGTCCTCGAGTACCTCTCCAAACTTGATAACCTGCCGGACTTTGGGCGTGAAGCTGCCGGCTCAGACACTCTATTTAAAGCGGAGTACGACCACGAAGGAGGAGCATCGTGTGCCACGTGCAGCACAGACTACTTAGTAGCGCGAGAGGCACGAAGGCAAGAAGTGATGGTGCATTACGGAGCAATTGCATCGGGCAATCAGGTGATGAGGAGCGCGGCCGAAAGAGACAGAGTCAGTGCACAGCTCGGCGGCGTGCTCTGCTTCGAGATGGAGGCAGCGGGCTTGATGAACAGCTTCCCGTGTCTCGTTATTCGCGGCATCTGCGACTACGCCGACTCGCACAAGAACAAGCGATGGCAGCCGTACGCGGCGGCGACTGCGGCGGCGTGCGCGAAGGAAGTGCTGTCGGTGATACTGCCAGCTGAGGTAGAGAAGGCACACACAGTGGATGACGCCATCCGAGAGGCAAGCGGTTAGGGCAACCTTCTTCCCTTGTTCAGACATCTGTTGGTGCTAATGCCGCGTAGCTAAACCGACCTACTGTATTCTATTTCTTAAGAATCAGTACTTTGTTGGAAGACAAGAGGAGCTCCACATACTGCAGCAAAAACTGATGGTAGACCGAGACTGCCAAAAGATGTCTATTGTAGGGCTCGGGGGAACAGGGAAGACGCAGGTTGCGCTGCAGTTTGCTTACACAGTAAAAGAGACTTGGCCAGAGTACTCGGTCTTTTGGGTGCCTGCGCTGAGTATGGAGAGCTTTGAGCAGGCATGCATAAGCGTTGCTAGAGCGCTGCGGATATCAGATTCGGCCAACGGAGAAGAGGACGTGAAGGAGCTAGTGCAGCAGCACTTGAGCTCAAGCCGAGCAGGGCGTTGGCTGCTGGTGGTCGACAACGCTGATGATCCGGACATCCTCTTTGGAACTGGGCATTCGAAGGGCCTTGTCGACTATCTACCAGAGAACGAGACGGGCGTGGTCGTGTACACCACGCGGACGCTCGAGGTAGCTGTGTCGCTGACGCGCGGCGATGTGATAGAACTGGAGGCTATGAACCGACAAGACGCAGCAGATTTCCTCGCTAAGTCGCTGATCAGGAAGGACCTCCTCCGCGACAGCGCAACAAAAGACCGACTACTGGACGAATTAACGTGCCTGCCGCTCGCGATCGCGCAGGCCGCTGCCTACCTAAACAGAAATCGCATGTCTGTCGCGAAGTACTTGCAGCTGCTTTGGAGCACGGAGCAGGACATTGTTGCGCTGATGAGCAGAGAATTCCGCGACGACACGCGGTATAAGGAGTCAGCAAACGCAGTGGCCACAACGTGGGTGGTGTCGTTCAGCCAGATTCGCGAGCGCAATGCAGCAGCGGCCAAGTTGCTGGCGTTCATGTCATGTGTAGAATGGAAGGCAATACCTCGCTCGCTGTTGCCGAAGGCGCAGCCAGAATCACAGATGGAGGAGGCTATTGGCACGCTCTGCGGGTACTCTTTCCTGGCACAGCGGGGTGACAGCGGAAAGGAAGAAGATGGGGAGGAGGAGTGGTATGACATACACCGACTTGTACACCTAGCCACCAAAATCTGGGTCAAGAAGTACGGTGATGCAGCAAGGGTGCTAGAGGACGCAGTGAGGCATGTCGCAAACGTTTTCCCGTCTGAGGACTACGCGAACCGCATAGTTTGGAGAGCATATCTTCCGCACGCGCTGCGACTGATGGAGGCCGGACAAGGATGCAGTATTGAACAGAGGGCTCGGCTGTGTTTGTTAGTAGGACGATGTCTGTGGGTTGATGGCAGGATCGGAGAGACAGTAAGATGGCTGGAAGAGTCGTGTCGACTGAGAGGGGCGCTGCATGAGAACGACATGAACCGTCTGGTGTCGCAGCACGATCTCGCAGGTGTGTACCTGTCAGACGGACAGGTCCAGAAGGCAGTAAATCTGCTAGAACATGTCGTCGCAATGGGAGAGGTACTACCAGAAGAGCACCCTTTTCGATTAGCGTCGCAGCACGAGCTTGCACGAGCATACAAAAGAGACGGACAGCTGAGGAAGGCAATAGAGCTGCTAGAGCATGTTGTCGCAGTGCAAGAGAAGAAGCTGACAAAAGAGCACCCAGACCGGCTGACGTCGCAGCACGCGCTCGCAATGGCATATAAAGCAGATGGACAGGTGCAGAAGGCGGTGGAGCTGCTAGAGCATGTGGTTGCAGTGCGCGAGAAGGTGCTAGCAGAAGGGCACCCCAATCAACTCACGTCGCGGAGCGCGCTCGCAATGGCGTACAAAGAAGTTGGAAAGGTGCAGAAGGCGATGGAGCTGCTAGAGCATGTGGTTGCAGTGCGCGAGAAGGTGCTGACAGAGGAGCATCGAGACCGACTGAAGTCGCAGCATGCGCTCGCAGTAGTATACCAAGTGGATGGCCAGATGCAGAAGGCGATGGATCTACTAGAGCATGTGGTTGCAGTGCGCGAGAAGGTGCTCGCAGAAGAGCACTTCTCTCGACTAGCATCGCAACACGCGCTCGCAATAGCCTACCAAGCAGACGGACAGGTGCAGAGGGCTGTGGAGCTGCTAGAGCACGTTGTCGCAGTCAAAGCTCGATTCCTTCGCGACGACCATCCTTCGCGAGTAGCGTCGCTTGAAGTGCTCGCTAATATTCGTGCAGAGCTAAGTGATAGATCAGATGATGATTCTGCGATCGTAGTAAATTAGACAACACCGAACTTCGTGTACCGTACACTACCCCCTAATACTCTTCAGATTCAAAACTGCCTCCTTATTAGTCTCGTAACTCCTCCAATGCATTTGCGTCGTTGGCCTTCTCTACTCCCTCATCAACACCGCTCTCTTCAAGATCCATTTTCTTGTGTGGATCATGATACTTGATCCACGGCTGGAAGAAAGACACGATGAAAGCAATACCAGAAACTGGAATTCCTAGCGCGAAGACGTATCGCAGAGCCCGAACATAACTACTAACTATGCCAGGAAGCGTACTCGGAGGTATGCTAGCGAGCGCATCATCGGTCGCTCCTAGCGAAAGAACCGTAATAGGATCGATTCCGGGAGCAAACTCGTGTAAAGCGTGTACGAGTTGGTTTTGGAAGACTCCCTGTGCGGCAGCGAGTACAAAAGCTCCGCCAGTGGATTGAAAGACTGTGAGCGATTCCGTTAGAACCAACTGCCAAAGTTGCGACAAAGAAAGGACACTGAACATACATATCATAACCGCTGTAGCAATCGCCATATCCGCTTCCGGTACCATAACCTGAGAAAGCATCATCGGAATCGTGAGGCAGGCTCCAGCTCCAATACCAATAACGACTTGATACCCAATCCAAGCGCCGCTAGAGCTCTGCTCGTTCAAGAGCATGAGTAAGCCGGCTCCGACTGTGGCTAGTACCGGTCCGGTGACCATGAAGGGCATGAAGTGACCGGTTGCTGTAATGGCTATGCCGACGACGATTTGGGTCAAAGCTTTCAGAGTTAGCTACCGTAATTTAGGGTGATGGTGCATGCTTACTCAGTCCAAGGATCAGTGGTATGAGGCGAACACCAGATGAGAGCGCAGATACACCCCGGACAGCTTGGAAGTATATTGGGAGATAGAAGAGGCCGATAAAGAACGATCCAGAGATACTGCATGGTTCGATCAGTAAAAGACGACACTTGAAGGTATCTTCCACTTACAAGAACTCGAAAATTCCAGCCGTCCGAAGTGTCGTCTGTTGGAGAATCTTGCTAGTGATAAAGGCTCTATCACCTTGATACCACTCATTGACCACAAAGACAACAGCAAAGACCCCGGTAGCCACCAGTGTTCCAACTACATCGCTACTGCCCCATGACTTTTCGATACCTGCCCATCGCATAGAAAGGGTGAAGCATATTACAGCAGCACTTACGAGCACTACTCCAATGAGATCCATTTGCAGTATCTTCTCCTTTAGCGAGACACCATGAGCCTCATCTTGTTTCGGAGCTCTGAATGCGAGGACGAAGGCGGCGGCTGCGACGGCACCGAACGGTAGATTGATGTAGAAGCTTCGGTCTATCAGTGCTGTGATTCAAAGAGCAGGGGTGGGACGACTCACCACCACCTCCATGACATATTTTGTGTCAGGGCTCCTCCGATGAGTGGCCCAACTATCGATGCAATGGCAAAGGTAGCCGACAAGGCACTGAGTAGAGCGGGCCGAATCTTTGGTGCCGATGATAGTGCTATGATCAGGAAACTGCCGGAGAACGTGCCAGCGGCGCCTGTGCCTGTAACTGCGCGACCGACGATAAATGTGGCACTGTTAGGTGCTAACGCTGTGTGGTGATATCAGTAACTCATATCCACAATGTTGAATATTGTAATACTTACCACATATTAGGCTCCCAACCTCAAACACCAACATGCTGATCAAATATACCATCTTAACTGGGAAGTACTTAAACGCTTTCCCCCACATGGACTGCGTGGCTGCCACAGGGAATAACATAGCTGAGCCATACCAGCCCACGTCTTCCAAGCTGTGAAAGTCCCTCGTTATCGATGGTATAGCGGTGGATATGATGGTCTACAGGGAGCCATCAGTCTGCGTATTAAAAAATCAAAGTCAACGAGGCGATGCATACCACGTCCAGTGAACCCTGCGCGTTGTCAGTGTAAGCTCAAAAATTGCAAAACGCAGAAGGGAGGGGCTTGCCAGAAACATGCTACACACAAGTGCGGCCACTATCGATGCCAATCGCGTTCCTCTCGGATATTCGTGCTGCTGGATATCACTCTCAACTACGCCACTAGTCGACGGGGAAGATTCATTGTCTTGGGGAGGCGAACTGTCTGCTGTCGCTGAATTCGACATTTTGACTCGGGAGCCCAAACAAGATGCGGTTGCTGGTGAGATTCCGAAGAGTGTGGTGAGGACGACTGCGGTCTGTAAGTCATTCAGTAGGAACCTGGTATCGTTTTTTATCTGCGATTATAAGAACTTCCGGACAAAAGACATTGAACTAACGTAATTTATTCACCTACGCCCGGTTCTAAACTGGGCTCCAAATGCAGAATCCCGCCGCACACCACTGTACGTCTCGTTAGTGCTACGCCACATTCCCACATGTATCAAGGTCGCTTCAATTATGATGGAAGTGTTGTAGCCAATCCGTGAGGAATGCAGCGGCGCATGATGATGCACCTCTGAGGCAAAGACCAGACCGCGGTCCACAGCGATGCACCTGAGATCAAGTTGCGCAAGACAAGTATTCGACTGCGACCGGCAAATATGTCGACTCTCAGGAGCAACCAGAGGGTATGATCTTCACTCGAATAGATCTCCCCGCAGCCTCCTTCTCAAACTCGGTGTTCTTTATACTTAATGTGAAATTGGTTGCGTCACACTACAATACTACGCCGCATCATCGATAGTGCTAACCCGCCGTTTCTAGAGCTATATCCATCAACAATATGGCATGCCCCATTTTTAATGGGGTAATTTCGTCATTAATGCGGCGTGGTACTGTAGTGTGGATAGTACATTGCACACTTCCATCTCCTTGGGGATGCATTGCTTCCGGTCCATCATCGTATATCTAGCTTCTTGACGCTAGTCAAGTAACTTTCTTCACTTGTAGTCCTTCGGCCAAATTCGCCATATTAGAGTTCAGCCGTGATGGAAATTTACCCCTCGTCAACGTCCGTACATGATATATTCCGTGAGTCGTACCGTGTTCGTGTCAGCTTTCTAGCAAACATTCGTGTTGTTGAAGATCGATCATAAAAGACTTCTTTCCGATAAAAATAGATTCTTATGGTACTCGCAAGGTAGACTAATAGCCAGAGAATCGACCCGGAAAAGAAAAGGTGACACCATCTTTTTATTCCTTCCTTTCCCCACAGAGCGCAGTTGAAATAGAACCATGTTCCAAGGCCCGAACCGAATTACGTGCGTGCAGCGCAGTAAAGATTGGCTAACATTCTTGCTCAATATAGGTCGACTCAAACGAGGTGTCTTCGCCGACTACTATCTTGTATACAGTCTTTGCGTACGCCTCCGCCGTCTCCGCATCACCATATGCCCTATTCCACTCAAAGGCGCGTCGTACTACCAAGAATGCCTCGACCAGGTGATCGACCACTAGACCCCACTTTACAACTTGAAAGACCGTTGGAGTAGAGTCTAGACCAATAACGGTAAAGCCGAGCAGAGCAAACACCTTATGAAGGGCGCCCAGGGCTTTAACCATCTTCTTCTGTACCAGGTAGATGCGCGCTAAGAACAGTTGCGGGTCCCAGAGTAGCAGGCGAGGCACTTCGTCCGCAGGGCACGAGTAGGAGTTATCTACAGTCGTGAGAAGACGCTCCATCTTAGTCAGGTTGATATTGTGTTGCGCAGATTGATGCGATGTGCGCTTGAGCTCGTCTAAGAGCTTTCGTCTCTGTGCAACGACGGTAGGCTTGGTCCCTTTCTCGTGTTCGCAGATAGCGCAGTCACAGGTAAAACCCCAGCCTGGTTCGAGTTTTTTCTGCATTGTCTTCAGATATCCATCAGGCAGTTGGTACCAGAATGTGATCTCCGAGCCAGGTGCCAAGTCCTGGGTTGCACGCACGATCATCATGTCGCCAATGAACGAGCGGCGCGCGGTGCTGGTACAACTATGGTTGATGTAAGAAGCCTGGGTCCAGATACCGCATGAATGGTGGAGGGCTGTATGTGCTCGGTTTTGGTTGGCTAAGAGACCTTTATGTTCGGAGAGACTGGATATTTGAGGACAACCGAAGACGTTGAGAGACATGATTCGTTCGACGAGAAAGCTACATTTTTAGGTACAATCAGTATGTGTGACTATATCTGCGATCATTTTCAGGTAGTGACTTACGTGTCGACCACCGGTATTCCATCTACAGCAAGCGTGCTGGTCGTTTCATAACTTCCTCGGTGTAAAGCAGTGAAAGCTGGCGCAACAGATGGAGTCCGATAGAGCTTCTGTGCGACGAGTTTGATGAGGTTGGCTTGACCACCTACGAAACCCCGGCCTCTCTCAGGGTTGAACAGGACAGTGGTATGAGGGTTATCAATGCCCACCTCGGGGACGTACGCATGCATGAATGCTTTCTCGCACAAAAGCAAATCTCCAGCCTTCACAGCTTCGGTTACGAAGAGCCCACGACCTTTGTTTGCAGTCTTCCTGATCTCAACTGGCCCGGTGTACGTAGCGTGATCCAGATGTGGTGGCCTAAGCTTCTTCGCCTCCCGTTGGAGCAGCTCGAAATCGTAGTCCCCACTCTTTGCCTCCGAGCATCGTCTTCGAGCACGCTGCAATAGGGCTGACGCTTGGTGGTTATCTGGGTAGGTGGCGCAAAGTGTTTCGAGCACTCCCTCACACTCGGTGAATCGTTGGAGCACGTAAAGGGAATTTGCGGCGCGAAACAGTGCTTTTTCGGCGGGTTTGGGTCCAAAGTTAGGGAAGCCTACATCAGAGAGGGCGCCATCAAAGTGCTCCGTTCTTAGGTAAGCGAGTGATCTGTTGCGTTTGATTATCTCAATCCGGTCTGGTGCGGCTCCTTGAGAAATGGCTTTCGTGTATCTATCAAGCAAGTTCAGTGGAATGTCAGGCACCTTTAGTGGGGTATGTATACTCTTGTATAGCCTTCCAGTACTCGCCTTTGCCCATAGCATAGTCACCCTTGGATTTTGATACCTCGGCAGACTCTTCGGCTTCCTGGATTCTCTTATGCCATCTTTTGGGAAGTATGGGGTCATTTTTGTCGACATGTACAAGGTCGGAAAGATGATCCACGCGCAGGCCGTAGTCTCCAGAGGACATGAGTTTGAAGAAAGGCTCCTTGATAAGTAATATTGTACCGATGTCGACGATATCAGTAGCTTTGCGAACATCCTCCTCCTCTTGCTGGTATAGCTGCAGCAAAATAGCATCATCGTGCTCATCTTCAACGAGTACGATGATGGCCGTCATACGATTAGGCGGCGTGGTTGCACGAAGTAAGAGGTATGTGCCTCGATGGTGAGTCTCAAGCCTGAGATCCTTGATTGCAGTGGGTGTAAGTTGCGCGTAAGGCGTAGTACACGGGAGATATGCTGGAGGGATGAACGACGAATGCATCTGGATCTCGAATTGATTGTTGCGTTGTCCCCGCGCCTTCGTGGCCATTAGGGTCATTATGAACTGCAAGTATAACTCTGCTCTAGGCTTCCGATCGCAAGGACGTTGACCTTGCAGAGTTTTGGCTTTTTCGAGGACCCGCTTCTGGCTTTCGACGACTTCTTGGAACTGGCTAACGTCTTCGTCGACATCCATCTTGGCGGACACGAGTTGACCGTGTTAATCGTAGGCTAGCGTGGCTGGTGTATTCAACTGGGGTGGCTGACCAAATCGCGAAGAGGTGAGCGTTGTACTTTCTTTATACATGTGTGCAATAACCTCGTCGCACATAGGTTTCCTCTCAACGAAACGAGGTTACGTTACATAGCTTCATACGGAGTGCTGCGATTGAGCGAGACGACGATATGCATTGATGCTGGTATCGGGTCGGTCAGTTGTTGGTCGGCACATCGAAAACCAATGTTACGCAGCATGGTACTGAGATTCAACTGCATATTTGCTCCTGGTCCATTGGTCGACCGCTGCTGCCGTGCTAGGGAGGCCGCAAAACTACTGCACTATTAGACCATCACTTCTTCAATACTGTCACACACGCTTCCTCTCCTGGGGAATCATCCTTAGGGTCGTATATCTCTTGTAGCAATCGGCGACAAGAGGGCGGGCCTAGGATCGGGCTGGCAGGGGATTATGAAACGCGTAAAAAGAGCATCGGGTCGGCAACAACATGGGGTGGCCATGTTGACACAGGTGTTAGCGGCCACATTAGCCATCTGTTTACAAGTGATGGCTTGATGGGGGCGGAAGCCCTGGCTGGATACGTTAGCCCAATGACGTAATCACCAAATCGACCGGGTGCCCCGAGAGGCTTCCTCCCCAACATATCCTAAACGACTAGAGCAGGTTTCAGCATAAGAGTTTGGTGTTTAGCCAGGTGCGATCATTCTTTCGGCACCCATAGGAAGCGGCTCTCCGCGAATTGGAAGCGCGATGTGGGCAACATGCCGGTTTCCGAGTCAAAGGGAAAGCAGTAGTAGAAGGGCGTGCTGATCATCCGACCAGACGCGGGTTTGGGATGCGCGTTGGGGGCCACGCTAAAAGACTATTGCGCCGGATGTTCCACTTCAAATGGGCGGAGGAGTCGGACTTCCACCGCCTCTTCGCACGAGAGCCGGAAAGGGTTGAGCTATTTGAGCTCTTTAAAAGTCGCACTTCGCGAACACGTTCGCACTTACTACTTGACCAAAAATCGTACCAGAAATAAGGTAGACGCACGCGCAGAGACTGTTGCAAAGAGTCATCTATGAACGGCAGCATGTTTGACGTTATTGTGGTTGGAGCTGGTAGTCATCGCCGCTCTCTTTCCCTGAGATGAGGATTCTGACCCCCGATCCAGGTCTCTCCGGGATCATAGCAGCACAGCGCTATCTGGACGTCCATCCTCACGCGCGTCTCGCCATTCTAGAGAAAGACGCAGACATTGGGGGAGTATTTTCACGCCGTGAGCCACCATCCGCTGTCTCTTCAGTTCAAATCAATCTCACCAACATGATAGGCAGGAATTACGACGCCTTCTGGACCCAATGGACGGTCGGCCTCTCCGAATTTTCCGATATGCCCATGCAGCGACCCCCAGAGGATGACTGTCGTCACGATTTTTATCGTGCAAAGTGGACCACGCATTATCTGGAGCAGTATGTTGACCGGAAGAACGATGAAGGGCGCACGCTTCGCGGCGTCATTCGATTTGGTATGGATGTCGAGAACATCAAAAAAATAGGAACGAGCTGGGAGATATCATGCAAAGATTCTGAGGGCTCGGCACAAACCTTTCATGCCAGCAAGCTGATGGTCGCAAGCGGTCTGAATACCGCACCCAACATGCCCCGCTTCCTAGGAGCCGAAGACTTCAAAGGACCCATCATCCACTCCATCGACTTCGGTGCTCAAGAACACACCATACTCCACTCCTCGACTATCCAAAACATCACCATCATCGGCGGCGGCAAATCCGCAGCAGACATGCTCTACGAAGCCCTCCAAGCCGGAAAAACAGTAAGCTGGATCATCCGCACCACAGGCGCTGGCGCGCCTTTCTTCGCACCAGGAAAGGGCCAAGTTGGGTACAAGAACGCCTTTGAATTGGGGTCAACGAGGATCGTGGCGTCTATCAATCCTTCGACACTGCATAGTAGGAATTGGTGGACGAGTTTCTTACACGGGACGACGATTGGGGCGGCGCTGCTTAAACGTATAATTGCGACGATGGATAAGGAGATAAGGGGGGTAGCGGATTATCAAGGGCGGGAAAGCGACAAGGGGTTTGAGAAGTTGGAGTATAATACGCCGTGAATTGCTCCACACTCAAACACCAAGCATTTCGACTGACTGGCGTCATAGGTTTTTCTGGCAAGGCGACGTGGGGGGACTCCTTCACCACGACGATTTCTTTGACCTCGTCGCGAAGAACGTACACATATATCGCGATGATGTGGCGTCTCTCACCGACGGCGTAGTACGTCTCACGGGGGGAGAAGAACTACAGAGCGACGCCATCCTATGTGGGACAGGCTGGACGCCATCCATTCAGTTCTTCGACGAAGAAGAAAAGGTGCGACTAGGTCTCCCTCACGATCCGGAAGCGGGGTCGTCATCAACACGGGAGAAGTGGGAAAAATTAGATGCTGCGGCCGACAAAACAACGACGACCACATATCCCCTCCTCTCCGACCCTCCACCTTTCCGTCCCAAAATCACCCGCACCACACCATACCGCCTCTACCAGGGCATGCTGCCCCTACATGACCCTACCATCATCATGATGAACCACATCGTGACTAGCAATAAGCTTCTCGCGGCAGAGGTGCAAGCCATGTGGGCTGTAGCACATTTCGATAATAAAATCAAACACCCTTCCGTGGAAGAGATGGAAGAACGGATCGCGCTCTGGGTAGCTTTCAGTCGGCGACGCTATCTGAGTACCGGTCAAGAGGGAAATAATATCGTTTTTGAGAGTATCGTGTACGCTGATGCGTTGTTGAAGGATATGGGACTTGAGAAGCACAGGAAGGGGTGGTGGAAGGATTTGGTCGAGCCGTTCTGGCCGGCGGATTTAGGGAGGGCGTGGAAAGAATACCTTGACAGGGTCGGTGCGACGGAGGTGAAATGAGGACCGGAAGGACGGCGCTGAGGAATGAGCGAAACAAGAACAGGCCGGCAAGGCACCGTGTAAGATTACTAGCAAGATCGAACTTTTCTGAGATACGTATTGGAGAACCGTTTAAAGCTACCCGAAACGAGGCTATGTGCTGAATTCATTAGTAGCATAAAGCTCGTGAAGTAGAAAGCATTTACGAAGGAGTCAATATTTTTCGGAGCGGTGCTTGCGGCTTCTACGAGTATATCACCGCAACTGATTTCTCTTACGAACAAAAGTCGTCTCTCCGGCCCCAGGCTTTGGTCTATGAGTCTCCTCCATCTATGATCCCCAGAAAATTTTCCTGAAATGCCTTATGTCTGATGAACAGGAATGCCGGAGGGACAGCCTGAATATCCTCATCGTCGACCCAGATCAATGTCCAGTACCTTCACCATATCATCATCCTCCTTCACGTCACTACTGTCACATCCAAAGAACGGCACAACCGCCTTATCCACCACGCCCTCAAAAAGACCCTCTACAAGCCCCTTCAGCTCATCACCAGTCTGCCGAAAGTCCGGAAAAGCATTGATCTCCAGAAGCCACGTATTCAGCGAGCCATCGTCTTCGACAGAGACCATGAAGTCCAGCCCAAAGATCTCAAAAGCATTGGGAAGAGGCTGGAAGTGGATGCCCATACCTCTTGCGGCGGCTTCGAAGGTTTCGCCGGTTATGGCGCAAATTTGTTGGAAGACTTGATCTTTCCATGAAGTATTGGTAGTGATGATGGGAGAGAGAGTATCCGGCTGCGCGGGGATGTCGTCGGGGAGAGACGAGAATAGACCCACCGACCCTTCACGGTCGTTGGAATCTTGCAGACATGTATTCGTCAGGTGGGCTTTTAACGCTTCCTCCGGATCCTCTGGAGTATCGGATGACCAAGGTGGCGTGTAAGAACGTGCGGCGAAGAGGGCGAGCATGGGTTTGTAGACGAAGATCTGAAGGGCGCCGACCGCGAGGATGTAGGTGCGGATGTGAAATTTGCGTAGCGCTTGATCTGCTGATGATGGTGGGTGGAGGAGAAGCGGTGGGTGTATGTACGGTTGTGCGATGAAGTGGCGGAGCTGAGACGTTATTATGCCTTTGCCTTCTTCCCCTTTCTTGCGGTCGGCTTCGTCATGGGCCAAATTTGGTATTGTGGTGTTTGATGGCATGCCGGAATCACTCCTCGCGTCCTCGTCGTCTGCATTCTCATCCTCATCTTCCTCATCATCAGACTCCGGATCCCATTCTTCAAAAATAGCAATCAATTCCTCTTCAGTCGAAAACAGCCTAATTCCTTGGCCCCTTTCACTCATGCCCGGTTTCAATATCCACCAGTCTCTCTTTTCGCTATCCTTTCCTATTCCCCTTTCCCAGCTCTCCTTCAACTCCCACGCCTCCACAAGCGCATCATCTAGAAATTCCGCATAGTCAACTTCAAACTCTACACTTGGCTTGACATGCCGTATCAGTAGCGAATCCGGATACTTGGTTATCCAGTTTGAGATAGTAGTTGAGAGGTAATGTTTTCGGATGAGCGCTTTGCGGATTATGTAGGCGTTTGAACAGGAGGTGGATGCATGAGAGAGGAGGTGGTCAAAGTCGATGCTTTCGTATTGGACGAATTGGAGGAGGGGAGAGCGAGGTGAGGGAAGGTCGGAGAGTGAGGCTATGAGTTCGTATGTTGATCGTGGAAGGCGCTTTTCTAGCGCGGAGAGAATGAGGGGTTGAACGTAAGGATCTTCGTAATTGATTAGGGCGTATATTTTGGTGTCCGTTTTGACCGGTGAAGAGGCCATCGTGAAGAGGTTGCGCTAGAAGGAGTCTTAAGTTCCTAGCTCTATTAGCCCTTGTCCTGGGGATGCTGCCCGCTGGCAGAGATCTCGTGGCGAAAAGGTGCGCCTCTAAATTGGACCGTGGGCTGCGAACGAGCGATCTGCAGTCAATAGGTGGTTAGGTATGTGTTTGGGCAGAGTTTTGTCCCAAGAATAGGATTGACAATATGAATTTAGCCACTTGGCTTTGACAAGTTCGTGAATTAAGAAAGAGGCCGTTGCAGCAAAGGTATCACAGTCCCGCATGCCCCAAATTCAACCTTCACTCGCTTAACGTTCCGAGTTTAGCCCAGCCAATCAGGTGGCGGCATCATCAACGCCATACAACCATTAACAAAAGAAACCCCTGAATAAGTGGATATCATGTGAATCAAACAACTTCCAAGTCATCATCGTCGTCATCCATCGCCGCGATGAGCCCAACGTCCATTGTGCCCAAGCTTTCGCGGCCTGGCTCACGGATGCCCTTCTCGGGAAGGAGTAGACGCGCTTTCTTCTTTGCTGGCGAGGGTTCGCGGGCTTTGCGAAACGCTGAGCTGGACTCTTTGGTAGGCGACAAGAGAAGCCCGCGCTTGTATGCTCCGCCCCATCCCACGGGTTCGCTGGACGTGGTTGACTTTCCGGAAAGAATGCGCTTTCGCTTCGAAGTGCCCAAGGAGATATCTTCTGCTTTTCGTCCGAGTAGACTAGAGAAGTCTTGAGTCACTGGCTTGTCCTTTTGTGCGTTGGCGTCGTCTGCTGCGTTCTTGTGCGAGCCACTGCTCTTCGACCTCAAATAATCCCCACCTGCGCCACTACCCAAATCTCCCAATCTCTTCGCAAGCTCTCGCTCCTTCTCCTTCTCAGCAAGTTGCTTTCGATGTCTTTCTGCTCGATTTGTGCCGTCCCAAGCTTGATCATCCTGGTCGAGAAGTCTTGCCGTCCCGCCAGCTCCGGGTGCAATGTACATCGTTTCGTGTAGCAACGGGTCGTGGAACTTCCCCTCTCTTCTCAGCTCCTCGCCTTTGCCCCCTTTACCCCTTCCGGCACCACCGAACATGCCACCTCTACCTGCCCCGCTAGGGCCTTTGCCAAAACCTGTCATGGTATTGATCTCCATTCGTCCTCGCTTGCTCTTCTCGACCTGCAGCTCGATGTGAAAGTCGCAGAACTCCGTTTTGCGTCCGTCGATCCATTGTCCGCACTCTTTGCCGTCCTTGCGCATCGCGTGGCAGAAATCCAGATCGCGAGCTGTGCCCACTTCAAGTACCGTATCATCGGAGCTTGTAAGTTTGAGTGAGAACTTTCCATTGTCGCGGTTCCGGGGAGGCATGATGTCCGGGTTGAGGACAGCAATCAAAGTGCCAACTGCAAGCTTCCAGAACTGCGAGAACCCGGTATCGAACAAGAATAGATCCACCTCCCACTTCAGATCCGTAAGCTTGATGACCATGAACTTGTTTGTTTGCATCGCATCCATCTCTTGATTGCCGGCTGACCGCTCTCTAACAGTATTTTTCGGAGTATGAGGCGAGGATTTCGATGCCACCACCCCCATGACCACGTAGTCATTTTCTACGTCTGGCGGATCGAACTCAGGGGCCTTGACGGTCTTGAGAAGCTGGGGTATTGTCAATATGGTCTTGTTCTCCAGAGTCCTTGCGATGGTGTTGTGTTCCATGTCTCTTCTTTTAAGGTGGAGGCCAGAGAAAGACTCGAAGCTTGGTGCATCCGTGCTCTCATCGCGTTGTGCAATCTCCGCATATCTTGACGAGGTAGTACCCGCGCCGAATCCTCTAGACGGTGGTCTAGAGGCAGTTGAAGGTGTGCCAGAAGTTCCTGATCTTGAAGAGAGGTTCGAGGCGGGTCTTGGTGTCGCAGCATGCCGCAGATCGTGGACAGAACGGCTTTGCGCTCGATCGAGGCTTTTTGCTGATGATGCCGTATTCTGCGAGTCTCTCGTTCCCGTGCTCAACGCAGAGTTCGCTCGTGACATTGCTGGCCTGTCCTTTAAGCTTTCGATACTCTGCAGTCCAAAACCACGACTCCTACTATTCTCCACCCTTGCTTGTTTTTCCTCCTTCGCTTTCTCCTTATTTCTGGATTCCGCTATTCTCTCGCCGAAGGATTTGCCCCGTGGTGTCTCCGCCGCTCTTGTGGAGTTCGCTCGCGACAACCCTCCAGATGCCATTCCAGACTGGAGCTTGGCGGAGAAGCTGCTTGCCCGCTTAAGGCTGACATCTTGGGCCCGGAGTCCCTTGTCGATGCCTAACAAGACTCTGGCGGGGCTCCTCTGCTCTTCCGGCACCCTTTTGTTTCTGCTCGGCGAAACCGGAACTTGTAGCTCGGATTGCGGCCTCGGAAGCTCAACTCTGCGCAGACTCGCTGCTGTGCCAGGCCGTGAAGATGCCCCTCCACTGTCAGTCTCCCCATCGTCTGCTGGTTTGCGTGCTTTCTGGAGTCTCTTGAGTTTCAACCGTGCCTCGATGGCCTGGAGCTTCAACTGCAGCGTCTCCTCGTCTTCCTCTTCATCATCATCCTCCTCCTCGCTTTCTGGCTGTCCTCGCGACATCGGGCGGCGCTTGGTCGGCGAAGGCGACACGGAGTTGCGCTCGCGCTGGCGCTGGAACTTGCGTCGTCCAGAAGGAGAACTTATGAGGGCTTCGTACGGCGATTTCGGGGGCCAGTTCTGGGCTTCTTTCTGCGCTGGACCATCATTAACTCTCTGTAAATGCTCGACGGCATCTCCGTACTCACCCCTGGCCTTGGGGCTCTCTCTCACAATCATCGTTGCGGGGTGTGCAGGTGTCGCGCGCCTAGCACCGCTTCCATGTCCTCACCAAGACCCAGACAACGGCTGCGGAAGTAACTAAACCGGGAGAAAGAAGCAAGCTGGTGGGCGGCGCGTGGAAATGCGGCGGACGGCGTGTGGTTGTCTCCACCAGCACCCCGTTACCGTGAAAATAAGGTTGCGCACCCAACATGAAACCGACCGGGATGACGCGACGGGAACGCGTCCCTCATTTGCTCCACTTTGGGACGCGACCTGGACCCCATTTCACTCTCGGTCCTCACCACACAAAGTTATTTTCGCGCATTTGCTACCGCATCATTATTCAGAATCTCAGCTTTATAGATAATAGCGACAATGGCACGGACAAGATCAAAACCCGCAGCGAAAGCTACCAAAGAAACGACCCCCGAACCGGCGCCCGTCAAGGCGAAAGCACTCCCTCCCAGCGACGCGAATCCACCGAAGCTATTTGTTCTACCGACAGACACGTCAAAAGATGCTCGCATAGTCACATTGGATAACCCTGCGAATGGGGCACCATCCCGCTACTACTTTTGTCCGGACAAGGGGTTCTACGAATTCACAAGGATAGCGGCATCCAAGAAGGACCACAAGAGCTGGCTCATCGAGGGAGAGAGGAGTTTGGTGGAAGATGTTGAGGGGAAGGAGGTAGCTGCGGGCCAAAAAGGCGTGGACCTTGGGAGCGGATATGTTACAAAAGCTGCGGACTTGTTCATCGCGACGCCTATCGATCTGCTCTTCCTCATACTGCCAGCGCTCGCACCGAAAAGCGCGAAAGAGACGAAGCAGCATTTCCTGGCGCTGGACGATCACTTGGATACACTGTCGTCAATCTCACGGCATTGGAAGGTCCTGTTGGCACAGTATCCTACACTCAAGACCATGATTGAGAGGAGGATGGCAGTAATTTGTGACAGCGTAGAGGCTGGTGATGAGACTATGTACCGCATATCCAACGAGAAGCTTATCTCCGCCCTCCTGAAGAAAGCGGAGCGAATGTGCAAGAACGGCCTCCCACCCTCCATGGAAGAGAAGTTCATCAAGACCGCACTCGAAGTGCCAGTCATGAGCATCAAGCGCGAGGAAAGCAGTCTAAGCATGGTATCAGAAAGCACATCGGTAGGTGCCGAGGACTCACAAGCTTCAACGCCCGCAACAACTCTAGACTCCCAGTCAAGTATGGACACGGTCAGCACAGTTGCTACCGACGTCTCAATCACGGAGGAGATTTCTACCAAACCATCTATCGATGCTCCATCCGAGATTCCGCACCTTCTCCGTCTACGCACATCAATGACCTACCTTACGGCCACATATCTACCCCAAGCAATCCACTCAACAATCCAAGAGTCCCTCCAATCCTCGAAGTCGCCAGACTTCACGCCCCTAACCACCCACCTCGCCGAACTCGCGACTCTCCGCAGCAAAGCCGCGGCTCTACGCTCGATCTCCGACAATGTCTCTCGGAAACGCAATTACGAAGAGGACGATGAGAAGGCGGCAGAGCGCGAAGAGAAGAAGCGCAAGAAAGAGGAAGATGAACGTAAGAAGAAAATGGAGAGTAGAGCAGTGAAGCAGCTGAAGAAAGTGGACATCAGTGGGATGAAGAAGTTGAGCTCTTTCTTCACAAAAGCACCGCCAAAGAAAGCATGATGTGAGGTTGATGGTATTAGAAGCACGGCGTTTTGGGATTGGTTTAGGATGTACTGATGAATGGTTGGAGTATGGACTGTGCAATAGTTAGGGATTCCTGGCGGGAGTTTTACGGAAGATGCGCAGTGCCTCGTTTGAATATCACTATGTAACACTAATCTTGTAAAGAGCTGTGTTGATCCATAAAACGGTTTTGCGTTGCGGTATGGATAGTGTGCTTATCTGAGGCCTCTGATATAGGCTGCTCATTCACTACAACGAGCAGTTACTTGCCCCACACATTAAGCCATAGTCACCTTCACCTTCACCTTCACCTTCACCTTCACCTTCACCTTGTCCGGGGTGGGGCGTAAAGCTTTTCCGACCGCCGCAATAGCTTCACCCAAGGCAAGGCTTGACCATTTCCCCACTACACCACCAACTCTACAGCGACCCAACAGAGTCCTCGAGACGGTACGGCGGATAATGTCCGCCCACTGGGAGGACCTCCAGCGTCTCTCTGCTGAGGGGCGTGAGTGGACGTTGAAGAGAATGTCGATCGGGGAGCTCACGGACGTCATCGAGGTCGCGCTTCAAGAGAAGGACAAGCTCGCAGGGTGTTCAGTGCCTAGAGGTATAGTTGAACAACCGATGACTCAACGCCGAGATTTGCTAATATTCTGTAGGACGCGGTGCGGTGAATACTTCCAGCTTCGGCACAACTGCGAATCCGTCCCACGCGACTGAGAAACGCATGTTTTCGGCTGTGCAGCCATCGGGCGATACAAAGCGTGTCAAGATCAAGGCTACCAGCTGTCCGGTCACGGAAGGACACGAACAAGACGACGAGGAGCAAATTGTCTTGAAGTCCGAGCATGGAGTGACCCGATATGAACCCCTACGTCGACCCCAACGCGATTCACATATTCACCAATACAGTGCGGAAAAGGAAAATGCCTTCACGTTTTGGCGGGTGAAGGAACCTCCGAAGATTGAGCCTCCGAAACCTCCAAAGATCGCGTCCTCAGAAGCAGCACAACAAACATTACTCGCATCGAAGACGACAGGCTTGCCGGTCATCTTGCAGGTGCCAGATGGTCCAAAGAAGTACACGTACAAGTGTCTCAGCCTTCTCCATTCCGACGTTCAAAGGAAGCTAGAGCAGGGCTTCAAGATGCTCTGCACAAAGAAAGGGCTCACTGAAGAATGGGAGAAAGCGGCAAACAACGTACAGCGCCTGAAAACTTTTGAAGACGGGAAGAAGGATTGTGTTATGTGCTGGCTACGGAAGGTGAAGCCCTCATACAAGCAACATGGCGGTCTGCCTAGGAAGACCGCCAGTGACGGGTGCATCCGCGCAGGTGCCCCTTGTGGGTACCTTGCCAAACATGATGGCAAATTCCATCTTGTCATGGTCCCGTTACCGCACGATCTGCGTAGGTGGAAGAGCTGGACGGATCTGCGGTATTGGGTGAAGGCTTAGCAGTCGAGATCGACGTGCCTGGCAAAAGTAGGGCCTGTTGAATGGAGACTGGCGAGCGGAGATGGGAGAGCACACCGATATTGGTTTCGCCGACGGAACGAGACCTGCAAGACGATATAGGGGCAAATATGGCATGGTGAAATAGCACCTGTTGGAAACACGTGCTGTGTGCACATCTATGCAATGCCAAAATGCAACGAGTCTCATTGTCATCAAACCAGGGATCTGTTCGTGCCGTCGCTATGATGTATGTCAATTTTGAGGTATCCAATCAGTAAAATAGCTCGTCGGCATCGGTACCTCCTTCCTCACTCCAGGAAGTTGCAGTCTTGCACCTTCACATGGGCAACGGCGGTGCAACGTTTTCCCGACCAGCCATAACAACTCCATTTCTGCAAGGCATTCACCTGCTGTCCTCCACGTCTGCAGTACCTTCGTTCGCTCACCTCCAGCATACCTTCCCATCGATAGCCAACCGCCATGGCTGACCGTTGGCGGGACTTGAAGGGCCTCACTCAAGAGTCCCGTGTATGGTACCTCAATCATATGCTAAAGCCCGATCTCCGCGACACTCTCGAAGCCGCACTCAAGGATACCGATACGGTTGCGAAGCAGTTGCAGCGAAAAAAGAAAGAAGATGACAGGCTTGCGAAGCAATTGGAGATGAAAGAGAAGGAGAGGAGAGAGGGTGATATGGAGCTAGTGAATGAGGGCAAGAGCTCGAGCCAGTCTAAGGTGAAGGCGGAGGGCACGTGTCAATCGTCTAAGCTGAAAGGTATGATGCTTGGGCTTGTGAGCTGAAGCGGAAAGCCTGTTAATACGGTACAGGACAATCCCAGAACAACGACCACGCTTCCCAGTCATTTCCAGCTCTGAAGGTAAAGGAGCAGAGAGGCCGTACCAAGCGCAAAACCTCATTTGAAGAATCGGAGGAGTCGAAACGTGCCCAAGTCCAGCCTATCGACCGTATCAAAGCAACAAGTCTAGCGAATAAAGATGAAGACACAGAGGACGACGATGAGTTATACATCAAGTCAGAAGATGGAGTGAATCTCAAGACTAGTACCGAGAATGCGAATGTCGACGGTCGAAGTGTCGCCACAAGGATTCTGAGCCCATCCAATTGCGAAGCTACAGGTCTGTCGAGACGTATTCCGCAATCGGTAGCTGTTAATGCACTACAGCATCCGCCAATTAAGAAAGTCTTGTGGGTGCCGGGGTTGAACATCATATTTGGAAGTCGGAAGAGCATCCAGCTTCTTCCTACACAGGTCAAGATCAGACTGGAACAACTCTGGCGGTTGAGCCTCGCTGAATTGAGACTTACCGAAGCATGGCACGACCTTATGAAGCATCTTCCGCGGGAGTACAGATCCCAGTCCTGCGTGATCAACGACTTTCTTACAGATCAGCCGGTGGGGCTGAAGAGGAATTGGACGGAGACTCGGGTCGAAACAGATGGACCAAGGGCTGATGTGGTTTGCATCCATGCTGGCAGGCCGTGCGGATACATCGTGGTGCACAAGGACATCGTTAAGCTTGGCTTTGTTCCATTACCGCTGAGGTTGCGCCGGGGAATCGTGCGCGAAGAACTAGGCTTTTGGGTGAAGGAGTAGGCGCGGACAAGTACTTAGGAGACTGAAATCTTGAAGCAGGATCTCAAGCAAGGGACAATGGACATTGGGGAAGCACGTCAGTCAATTGCGTTTCTCCGGCGAAAACTTGACAGGTCCGTAGAGGAAAAGGACGACCGAGCGAAATCGAGATGGACATACTGGGCAGAGACTTTGTTTTCAATATAGCCACACCGGACCTATATGCTACCGTGGGTATCCCATCCCAATCGAACCGTGACCCAGTTGCGCCGTCGCTATGCTGTATACCAAAATTCGCAATTTGCTAGCATCTCTAATATACGGGCTCTACTGACATCTTCTCAGCAGAGCCGAGTACCACCCAGCCATCTTCGTCGTATGTGGCAGTCGCATTGCAGCCGAGACAGTTCGCGTGATCGCAATCGGTTGGCTTTGTGAAGTCATACTCTTCCCATGGAATGACCACCGCCTCTTCGCTCTCGACCATGACCACGTCTTCGTCTTTCTTGGGCTCCGCCTGCTTCTCAGGTATTGCATCAGTAACCGGGATTTGCGTTATAGTTGTTGACGGTGCTGGCTCAACCTTCTGGGCGTCCGCCATTTCGATGTCTTTCTTCACATCCTCAACCTTCATATCTTTCGCCACGTCTGCCTTAACACTCTCACCAACATCCTTCTCATCCTTGCCTACACCACTTCCAGCAACGACCTTTCCGACCTTCTTGAACCTACTGCCCCCAGTCCCTGCCCCGGCCCCTCCTCCAATCTTGGTGAAGCCCTTCGCGAGACCCGGTTTCTTGCCGCCACCATCGACCGGTATCGCGCGCATGTCTAGGGGACCGCGGCTTGGGCGACTGCTGTCGGTGTCATTGGCGGCCGTGAGTTTCTTCAAGTCGCGGGCGCGTGTGCGGTGGTTGTGATCGTAGGAGCGGAGGTGGTTTTCGTAGTCGACTTGGCGGGGGTAGCCTTTCTCGCAGATATCGCAGTGGAAGACGTTGACCGCATTGGGGAGGGGGTTGTTCCGCTACGTGGAGGATTAGCCGGGCTGCTTGATGGCTTGCTGGAGGGACTTGCCGGAGGCATCTTGGTTGGTGAAGGGATGGTCAGATTATAGTAGACAGTATTTGGGAGGTACAAGCTGTATAGGACAACTAGACCTGTGTGCTTCGAATGTCGGCGATCCAAAGCACGCTGGGGGTTACCGAAGAAGCAATGGCGTGCTGGGTGAACATCGAAGCTCGCGCTGAGGCTCAAGCAAGTGCAGCGCGCTAATCGCGGGACGCGAGCCTCGGCTGCACAGACCAATCTAAGCGCTGTCGAATCATCGTCATCTTGATTGTGCACCTCCGAAAGTCAGCATCGCAATACGTCCCCACAACTTGACCAAGGAGCGCAAACATGACCGAGAGGGAGACTGAGCCGCCTTCGGTGGCGGATGAAGAGACCGGTGTCATGGGCTTGACTGAGGTGGAGCCGTCGCCTGTGGAGGAGACACCCGCCGAGTTCAAGGAGGGATACTTTCCGGCATCATCGCCGCCATCGTCGACGAGGACATCGACGTTAGGGCTGGGGAACCATGGAACCGCATACTACCGTACGCTTCTTGACATAAGAAGGGATCCGAGGTAGCCTCTTGCTAATGTACGGATACAGTCTCTCGTGTGCAGAAATACTCCTCGTACGCCTTCAGCGTCTTCGCTTCCTTCCACATCGCAAACACGGCTATAATACCTCTCCTCACGCGATCCGTCCCCGAAAGTAACCGCTACCTCCTCCTTACCCGACCGTACTACCAGTCCGCCCTCACCGAACCTCTCCTTGTCGCGCTACCGCTCGTTGCGCACATCGCATCAGGCATCGCGTTGCGGTTTTTCCGAAGACGCCAGGCACTGCACCGATATGGTGCGGAAACACAAACGGATCGGAAGACAATACCTTGGCCATCAGTCAGCGGCACAAGCGCCCTTGGATACGCTCTGATCCCGCTGGCCGGTTTCCATGTCTGGACAACGAGGGTACTGCCGACGTACATGCACGGAGACAACTCGATGATCAGTCTCTCCTATATTAGCCACGGCTTTGCGTTGAAGCCGTTCATATCTTTTGCCGGGTTTACGGCGTTAATTGGTGTGGGCGCATGGCATTTCACATGGGGATGGGCGAAATGGTTGAATCTAACGCCACCACAAGTGAGTGAAACAGAGTCCAAGAGACATTTGATCAAGAAGAGGAGATGGTACGCTATCAATGGTGTGTCGGCGGTGCTTGCGGGGCTATGGTTAGCAGGTGGTCTCGGCATAGTCGGACGAGGAGGCAAGACTGGGGGTTGGATAGGACGGGAGTTTGATGAATTGTACAATGCCATGCCATTGAGCAGGCTTATATAGCTACGATACCCCTAGTAGTTTATGTATATTCTACCCTCGTATGGCTGCAGCGTGTTTGGTGTTGTCTTCGAGTACGAGCTGACCAGAAGCTTCATATCGTCTGTCGAAGGCAACGGTTGCGGTGTATTGGTGAAGTTCACGGCCACCAAAGCCGTCTTTTCCTGGTAGTGCTTCCTATACACGAATGTACTCAAGCCTTCTGGATCGAGCAACTCAAAGGAGCCGTACACGAAGACATCTTTGTGCTCCTTCCGTAACTTCAAAATGCGCTTGTAGAAAGACAGCACACTGTCGGCCTCCTTTTCCTGGGCCTCAGCGTTAATCTCTTTGTACAGGTCATGCGCCCGCATCCACGGCTCCCCTGTCGAGAAGCCCCCATTCACACTCGTGTTCCACTGGAAAGGTAGTCTGGAATGGTCTCTAGCCATCAACTGCAGGCCGTTCAAGATTCGCTCTTTCCGCGTTGGATCCGTTCCGTCCTCCGCCAACCGCACAGCCTCTCTCCAATAGTTCTGCGACTCAACATCTTTGTATTCTTCAACACTCCACTCCTTCGGCGCGTTCACCATTCCGATCTCCTGGCCTTGGTACAAGAACCACGACCCTGTCTGCGCTGCGAAGCAAAGGGCCAGCATCTTCGCACTCTTTTCTCGCCACTCAGGCGCGTCGTTGCCGAAGCGGGAGACGCTCCTTCCGTTGTCGTGGTTCTCGTTGAACACAGTCGTCCAGCCGTCTGTACCTTCAACAAACGTTTGCCATTTTTCCACGATTCGCTTCATTTCGGGCAGCTTCCATTCGCTGAAGTCGTATTTGCTGTCGCATCCTGGAGGGCCTTGGCCGAGATGCGTAATGTCGAATTGGAAGATCATGTCCAGCTCTCTCTTTCGCGCACTTACGTACTGCAGAACGCCCTCCGGGTCTGGCGTCATCGAAAGCTCGCCGACGGTGACGACTGGCAGGCCATCGTACGTCTTGTACTTTGAGAGGACCTCTGTGTTCATTTCTTTGATGAACTCGTGTATCCGCGGGCCATTACACCAGAATTGCGCCGCCGGCTGTACGTCACTTGTTGGGTCTGTTATTGGCGCGTCCTGGAAGTCGATGTGCTTGGAATACTTATTGACAGTATCCACACGGAAGCCGTCAATCCCCTTGTCGAGCCAAAACCGCATGGCGGAGTCGTATATCGCTCGCCGACATTCCTCGTTGTCCCAATTCAAGTCAGGCTGTGACCTGTCATACAGATGGAGATAGTACTCCTCCGTATGCTCGTCCCAGGTCCACGTCCCGCCGGCAAAGTAACTTCGCCAATTTGTTGGGGGCATCCGATTTCCCTGCTCGTCATAACGTGCAGGTTTCCAGAAGTACCAATCCCTCTTCGGGTTGTCTTTTGAGCTCCGACTCTCCTTGAACCACGCATGTTGGTCGCTCGTGTGGTTCACCACCAAGTCGAGAATCAGCTTCATGCCATTCGCATGGCATGCACCAATCAACTTTTCGACATCTTTTACTGTCCCGTATGGAGCATATACGTTCTCGTAATCAGAGATGTCGTATCCCATATCCACCTGCGGGGAGTCGAACATGGGCGATAGCCATACTACGTCGACGCCTAGAGACGCGATGTATGAGATCTTCTCGAGGATTCCGGGAATGTCGCCCCATCCGTCACCATTGCTGTCTTTGAAAGAGGCGGGATAGATCTGGTAAAAGGTCGCTTCTTTCCACCAGACGCGTTTGTGGAGGAGCGGATCTGCGTGTGGAGACATCTCTCATAAGACGATTCGAAACTCCCTGGGCCAGATTGAACGATAAAAGAAGGACAAACGCTCGGAAAGAATGGCTTCAGGGTGATGACGATTGGAAGAAACGAAATCTATGGACAGCCAAGGATTCACAAGTTGACGCAACTTCGCCGGGGACACGAGTGCCTTACAATATCAGGAGATCATTTCTCTCATATCGATCCACTCCGGCTCAACTCCGCCGAGGATCTATTCTCACTTGCGGGGCCACCGATGGTTCGTTGCCAACGTCGGAAGTGCGATCAGGATCGGCAGTACAATCTTCCTTTCGCGGCCACTGCCGCGTTGCCTCCGAAGCCAGACCGGATGAAAGCCGCCTTCGCTACCGTCGCTTCTCCAGTTCCCCTCTCTGGCAACCGACCGAACTCCCAGCAAAGGCCTCGTGGACGGACCCGCGCATCGTTTCTGGCAAGGCGCACGCGACGGCAGGGTGCGCTTGAGAAAATGGGGATTGTTGGTGGAGATTTCGCTAACCCGCAAAACTCACGACCCAGGCTACTCTGTTTTCGGTAAAGATCATCCCTGCTTCAGTTGTATTGCAGTGATCTATAAAATCAGCAGGATGCCTAGCTGCGATCGGCACCTTCACAGTTCATCCATTTTCAACCTTTTTCTTCACTTCCATTTTCAACATGGCGGAGAAGCAGAACGAGCACCCCATCGCCACCCACTTTGTTGCTCCCAACGAAGAAGCTCAGCATGCTGCAACCGACGAGAAGCAGATGGGCCTGCTCCAGGCCCTGAAGTTGTACCCCAAAGCTGTCGGATGGTCTGTAGTCCTCTCAAGCGCTTTGATCATGGAGGGCTATGATCTTGCGCTGTTGGGCAGTCTGTACGGGAGTCCGCAATTCAACATGAAATACGGCGTGCAGAACCCGACAACGGGGAAGTGGAACGTGCCTGCGAATTGGCAAAGTGCGTTGTAAGTCATCGGATTCCTGCAAGCCTTGTTGGAGAGTGTAGACTAACGAATGGTCTTAGATCGAACGGTGCGCGAGCTGGCGAAGTCATTGGACTCATCATCAACGGTTTTGTCAGTGAACGATATGGCTATCGTAAGACTATGATCGGAGCCTTGATGTCAATGACTGCCTTTATCTTCATTCTTTTCTTTGCTCCTAACATTCAAACTTTGGTCATCGGAGAAGTCTTCTGCGGCATTCCGTGGGGAATGTTCCAAACACTCACGACTCAATACGCATCTGAAGTCAGTCCTGTACGACTACGACCAATCCTCACAACTTTCGTCAACATGTTAGTGTATTCTCTTCCACATACCGAGCATTACTGATACATCTCGAAGGTGCTGGGTTATGGGCCAATTCATTGCCGCTGGAGTGAACCGAGGCTGCGTCACACGGAACGATGAGTGGGCGTACCGCATTCCTTTCGCCATCCAATGGATTTGGCCAATCCCTATCATGATCGGGGTTGCGCTTGCGCCTGAGTCCCCTTGGTGGCATGTCCGTAGAGGCGATAGAGAAGGGGCTCGCGCTGCGTTACTACGACTTACCTCCCCAGAGAAAGACCCAAATTTCAACCCAGATGAGACCATCGCTATGATCGAGCATACGAATGAGCTTGAGAAAGAGATGACATCTGGCACAAGATGGGTTGATTTGTTCAAAGGTACCGACCTCCGGAGAACGGAGATTGTATGCTTCGCATGGGTTGCGCAGACTATTTGCGGTACCAACATCATGGGCTACTTGTGAGTAGAACAACGTCCATGTTTTGAACCTATTGCTGACGTTAGAAAGTGCGTATTTCATGCAGAAAGCCGGTCTCCCTACGGTCCAGTCCTTCAACATGTCGATGATATCACTCGCTCTCGGCCTCGTCGGAACGATGGGCTCCTGGTTCCTGATGCAGAAATTTGGACGTCGAACAATACATTTCTCGGGTGGCTGCACGCTCTTCATCATCTTGATCTGCGTCGGCGCAGTCTCCTTTGCCGGAACCGAAGCGTCGAACTGGGCCATCGGCGCTATTCTTATCGTCTTTGTTTTCGTTTACGACTTCACCATTGGTCCGGTCACGTATTGTATCGTGTCTGAGATGTCTTCAACACGGCTCAAAGCCAAGACGATCGTGCTCGCTCGTGCACTCTACAACGTATCGAACATTATCGTCAACGTTCTCACGAATTATCAGCTTGGCGAGGCGAGTTGGAATTGGGGCGCTAAGACAGCTTTCTTCTGGGCAGGGACATGCGGTCTGGTTGTTGTATGGGTCTACTTTAGGTTGCCTGAGCCGAAGGGGAGGACATATGGTGAGCTGGACATGCTGTTTGAGCAGAGAATTAGCGCGAGGAAGTTTGCTTCAACTCATGTGGATCCTTATGGGCATGCATTGAGCCAAAAAGTGGCGGAGAAGGAGGTCGAGAAGCCGGAGTGGAAAGAGTGAGCTGGAAGTGCATTTTTAGGTTTGGACATTGGGGTAATATAGTATTGCAGTCCCTAATTAAACTGTCAACCAAGATTATAGAAACATTCTTCTTTCTTAGGGGAAACATGTCAAGAGTGCTCTTCATGGGTCGATCGGTAGGTCACATCAAGGCCATGCAATAATTCGTTGCCGAACTGTAAGTGCAGAACGCGTCGTAAAAACTAGACAGCGAGAGCTCCAATATAAGACAATAGGTACTGAAAGTCTTGTGGATGAGCTTTGCAGAGGCAACATCGGAAACAAATTACTACATCCGGGTGACATTTCGACAAGAACATCTGGAGCAATGCCACATCACGTGTCACAAATCTTCCCCGCTTTTGGCATCTGCTCCCTGCAACCTTCCCGCATCACAATCCCACCAACGCAACGCATCGCCAAAAATCCATCATGGGTCATGTACCAGGCACCAACCAAAAAAATAGTCTCCCAAGCCTGCGACGCCTGTCGCCGCCGGAAGATCAAGTGTAACGGCCTGCAACCTTGTCCGGGATGCATCTCGGCAAATCTATCCTGCACATTCCATGTGCCGCAAAGAAGAGGCGGGAACAGGGGTGCAAGAGCGACGGTATTGAATGAGTTGCGAGCTGGCCAGCAGCAGCTGCAAGAGGAAGATGGTTCCGCGACTAGCGGCGAGTTGGAGGTTCTGGCGTCGATAGAACGGGATGTGCAGGATACGAGAGAGTTTGGAGGTGGGCTGGAGGCTGTTACTATCGACGCTTGTATCGAGATCTATTTGAGGAAGATTCAACCCGTGGTTCCGCTCCTAACGACCGAGATTTTGAGAGAGGAAGCGAGCCGCATATCCACGTCCTTGCTCTCCCGGCAATTCATTATCTCCTTCTGCGCGTACGTCGTTACCTTTGGGAAGATCATGCATGATCCTCTCTTCCCGGTATCGACTCAGGCCTTTGAAGCGGATCTCGGACAGAAGCTGCTGGAAGCAGCATTGCGTATACAAAATCCCGAACGAGTCACGCAGCCGGGCAAGCTCTCGGTGTACATTTCCTTCTTCCTGTATGGAGCGCATGCGGGGCTGGGAGATTATAGACAGGGCTGGTTTTGGTTAAGGGAGGCTACCACGTTGTTTATGATGTTAAAGGGAGAGGAGGGTTTGGAAGCGGAGGCTTATAAGTGTTTGTTTTGGGTGCTTGTGGTTTCGGAGAGGTGAGTATCCAAGTTCACGTCGATTGGCCAAATGTGCTCATATACGATCAGAGCCCACGGCATCCGCCGCAACCGCCCAATAACCCTCCAAATAACCCCCTCAAGCCCATCCCTCGACCCCCAAATCACCCTTGGCCTGCACCACCTCGCATCGCTCTTCCGCCCCTTCGACGACGTCTTCTTCGCAGTCTGGAACGGCTCACGCCAGGAATGCAGTAAAGATTGGCTTTTGGGACTGGAAAACGATGTCCGAACTGCACTGCCGCCGGCCCTCAACGTGAGTAATGAGCAGGTCGCTAATTTGAGGGTCTCGCAGTTGTGGCTGCAAATTAAGCTGTGGGAACTGTTTCCTCGTTTCGGATTTTTGTCGAGCGAATCGGCGTATGAATGTCTCACGTTCAAGTATCCGATTGGTGTCGCGAAGGACCTGACTATCTTGGCTATGAAACTACCGATTGGGAGTCTACAGATCCACGGGGTGGGCATGGTACATCGCCCCCTTATCCACTTTTCAAACCCCACTAACTCCCACAGACCGAGAAAATCTTCGACATAACCTGCGCCCTCGCCGACATCCTCCCCTTCATCCCAACCCCCACATCCCCCTCCACCTTCGAACTTGGGCCCATCGACTACCTCACATCCACCACATCACTGCTGTCTAAACTGCCCGGCGGCTCCGCAAAATTCGTGCCGTTGCTGCTCGCCAAGGTTAACGAGCTGTTACCGGAATTGGTGAAGGGGCTTTGTGAGAGTTTGGAGGTGGAGGTGGGAGTCGAGGTTGGGGGTGTTGGGGTAATGAGTCCGGATACGAGGGGAGTGTATGAGGATGAGGTTGGTAGGGGGTTGTATTGGGATCTGAGGAGGGGGCAGTGAACGGGTACGTGTACCTCTCGCTGAAGCAATAGACCATGATGGCACACACCGCCCAGGAAACCACGAGCACCACAACGTCTTCTTGGGTAGGGAGGTACACGCTAAGTCGCGACATTGTTGCAAAGCCAGCTTTGCCCACGTTGTGAGTGCTGCGCGCCATGATACGGCAGAGGTCAGAATAGTGGTGGTGTTCGGCCACGAGGGTAGGCATCAAGCCTTCGAGGATCGCTATGGAAGCGATATAGACGAAGAAAAGTGTGAGGACGACATCGATGATGGTCATGACTGCGGTAGAGCGAGGGTGAGGTATATCGAGAGACGAGCGTGAATTTGGCGTTCAAGACGAGGATGGCTGCGGGAAAGTTTTGTCTTACGACGGGTTGTTGGGTATGGCCTCTTTAGCGGCGGAAACTAGGAATTTGTTCATGATCTGGTGAGTGTGGGTGAGACATGTTTGTTTTGTATACAAACTGTCCGTCTTGAAGCAAGACAAAGTGGTAGACACGAGGTTACAGATGTATTCAAAGTAAACCTCTGTCAACCAACCACAAATAGTCTTAGCAAACAGCCGTCTCGTACAATCTCCAGACCATCAAAGATCACGACTGAATCCGAGCCAGTGTTCATCTTTCCCAACAATGGCTCAAAGTTTTTCCTTCTCCTTCCCATGTCTGTAATCATAATGCCAGTCCGCCTTCGCCAAATCAGACCTCACCTGATAATTCTCCTCCGCTTCTTCCAGAATCTGCATATCGACTTCTACCACGCTCATGCCCTCGGCGGAGCTACCCAGTCGCGTTAGAGCTCCGACGAACGGGACGACGACTTGCGAGAGTCCTGCGTAGCCACGGCCGGGGGGTCCGCCAGCGTTTGCAAAGACAATTGCTGCGTGATGAGTTAGATTAGGTGAAATTGCGAGTGTGAAAGAGAGGTAGACAGCGAAATAACCTTTGCTGCTGGTTTGCGCGCCAAAGTCCCGACACAGAACGTGCTGAAAAGAATCAAAAAGACAGCAAACATACCACAAGTATTCTCAAACGCCCTAGCCGTAAGAATCGAATCCAAAAACAGCGCCTCCGCCGACGGATTATGCTTCAGCCCCGCGGGACTGCAATCATTCAGCGTCCAAAACGTCGGGACGATAATGATCTTAGCGCCTTGCGCGATGAGCTCGCGGAACGCTTCCGGGAAGGCGAGATCCCAGCAGATTAGCAGACCGACTTTACCGAGGGGTGTGTCGAAGACTTCGTGCGTGTCGCGGCCGCTTCCGGTGAGGTGGTCGCGTTCGGGGCCCCTAGGGTTAGGTCAGTTCTTCTCCTTCGAGTCCACGTCCTACCAAGGTAACAGGAGCATGAACAGAACTAACGATCGACATACCACAAGTTCTTCTTCTCATACCTCCCCCTAACAACCCCCTCCCCATCGATAAAATACGCCACATTGACCAATCGATTCTCCTCCCCCTCTTCCCCAGCATGCCCTTCTACAATGGTCCCCGGTACAATGCAGATCCCACACTCCTTCGCCAACTCTTTATACTTGTCTAAATACGTCTCCCATTGATCGCATAACTCTGTGAAACCAGGATCCTTGGGCTTCCAATTAGTGAGGTGGTATTCCGGCAGGACAGCGAGTTGCGCGCCTTGTGCCGCGGCTGAACGTATGAATGCTGCTGCTTTGGTGAAGTTGTGTTCGGGTTGCATGGGCTAACATGGGTGTTAACAATTGGATGAGGTAAGAGTTAATGGTGCGTCGGGATTGGGTGGGGGTTTACCTTTGGGTAGAGTTGAATGACTGCTACTTTGACTATGGGCGCCATTGTGAGTGGCAGGTGGCTTACGAGATACGGCTAGATTGTTGCGCCGATACGAACTCCGGTTAGATTGATGTGGTGAGTTGGCGGAATCGGTGTCGTGTCGTGCCGTGCGGGTGACTGATTCTGGAGTGGTGGGAGATGACGATGCCGGCGTTAATGCGGGGACGGAGATAAAACTGCGCTAGAGGAGGGATTAGGGATGGCAGACGTGAGCTTGGTCATTGTGTATTGGAGAGTTGTTGTGAGTTGGGCAGAGTAGATTGTATGCGAAATAGATCGTGTTTCCACTCTTACAAATTCGTTCGCATGAAAAATGGCCTCGTAGGGTAGTCATTACTAGGAGACAGTGCAAAAGCGAGACCCAAAACCACCCGAAAGTATGAGAGAATAAACAATCGCAAAACATGGGAGCGTAAACATCACTAAATCATCCCTTCCTGAGACTCTTCGCATAAACACCATAATCCCCCTAAACACTCCCAACAAACCTCCATCCCACATTCCCCCCATCCTTGCCAGTACTCCTCGTCTCGCCCACCAGCACGCCCCTCAACCCCCCAACATCCACAAAAACATCCAAATCATCCTTGTGCCTCTGCTGGTTTTCATGTTCTCCCAACTTCTCCATAAACCGCTCATAATGCACCTTATTGATAAAAGTCAACGTAGCAACCCCATCATACGTGACGCCCTCCGCGCTCCCGATAAAAACGTTCGCTTGGCCATCCTGCGCCTTTTCAACGTAGTGGCGGGTATGCGATAGCGGGAACTCGCGGCCGACGAGTTGCTTGAGGAGAGGGATGTGCAAGGTTTCCCAGTGGTGTTTGAAGGTTTCGAGGCTCAGGCCGGGTTTGCGAGGGATGAAGAGAAGGAGTGTGTACGTCATGGTGCGTGTGGAAATAACCGAGCAAGAGCTGGAACTGAAAGCTGGAAATCAAAGCCAAATCGTGAAGTTTGAGTACTGTCGGCGTGCGGAGCAATGGTCGGTATTGGAGTTCGTGGAGGCCTGTCCCCGGAGTTAGCTGTCAGCTTAAGCCCGATCGGCACCATAACTGGCGCTGTTAATGTCATCGCTTAGACAAGATGCCATATGCAATCGTGGGTAGCGAACTGGAAGGCTTCGTTTCATGGGGATAGCGCACATGATGACTAAGGCTGAGGACTGGATCAAAGTATCAAATTCCAAGTTTCGCTAGGGGTATCTATACTAAAGCACTTGGAATGAAAGGAAAGAGAATATTGTAGACTTTTATGGCCGTCATTCATAAAGGTTCCATGGTCAAACCACTTGAAGGTATGTAGGAAAGGTATGTGATGCGACCAAACGTTAGGGCTTGAAGGTATAGGCAATGCCTACAGGCGAAGAAGGTCCAGATTCCTGCGGGACGAAGCTGAGAATGCCGAGCATTGCCTGCCCCTAATCCGTGGCAGTGGAAGCAAGCATGTAGTGAGGAATATGTAGTGAGAAACAATCCCGTCCGAATCCTTGTCGGTGGTATGGCTGCGTGGGAGAGGAACATGTGGCGCATCCTGGAAGACGCCGAGAGGAGGCGAAAACGGGATTAGGGTGAATGTGGCCGCTCAAATGTGAAGCTTGGCTTCAGGATATCCAGCGATCACTCCTTATGCCACTACCCCATCGGCCCACTGGTTGTTAACCCGAACGCCGCTGGTCATATATGAGCCTTCTTCGGAGTCAGAGTCCAGCTCGGAGCCAGTATCGAGAAGGGTGTATCTGTTGGTGATGGGCATAGGTTTCATAGGTATAGAAGGAGCAGCAGTGTGCGTCTTCGAGCTGAACGACGGGACGGGTGCAGCACACTCATCCGGGCACCAATCGATCCGTAAGCCCTTATAGGCGGTGCGAGACATCATGCAAGTCCTAGCGAACAGCGCATTGTGGATTGAGTTGGTCGAGATGTACGCATCATGGTTCCTGAACTGGATATCAACCACTACGAGGTTGTGGATGTGATCTAGGTGATCTCGGATCTGATCGGCCGTGAGTTTGCCGGTGGCACCGCGGATGACGAGATTTCGGCTGGCTCCGCTAGCAATCTTGTTCGCCACATGCGGCGGTACATGGAATTGCCTATCGTTCCAGCGAAATCGGAGCTGGTCTCGTCAGTCAAAGTAAACAAGCGCAAGCATAGTACTTACCCGTTTCGTATGCAAGTAGATGTCTTTGCGCTTCGCGTACGCAAGAAAGTCTGCCGCACCTTCTACAAAGGAAATGGTAGCGGTGCGATCATTGCGGAGGAAGACGTCGAGCAGTCTTCCACCACGGATAATGCTGGCCAGATCCTTGTGGGTTGTCCGCTCCGACAGGTTGGTGACGAGGACGGTACGCTGGTCGTTAACCGGGACCTTGTGTGACGACTCGTAGCCATCGTCCTCTTTGGGCGATCCATCCGAGGACTCCTGTTGGCCGTAGCTGTAGACCCTGTTGTAGGAAGAGGGTTGTTTAGGCTGGAGGCCGTCGCCCACCGCAGTGTTGTCCGAGTTTGGTGACGTGCCTTCATACCGCGGTGCATTCATGGTGACTGGTAGTGATTGTGGCCGAACAAACATCTCTTCCCAGGTATCGGTGCGGGTTGTGTACGTTGACGGTTCGTCATTGGAGGCAGCACCGCTCTCGCCCGAGAGCAGTGTGCCTAGAGTCTCGACCGTCAAGCCTCCACGAAAGAGGGCGTTCTTGAGCAGATCTGTGCCTGGTCAGACGTCGCTCGTGGATTGCTCATGCTTCGTGGCGGGGAGAGTGGGGTCGGACTACGTACCATACTCGCGCACTGCTTGGAGCTGTAGACAAGAGTTAGCGATGAGCAAGTACCAGAGAGCATGAAGGGTGAGTGATGGCTACGAAGAGCCAAGCCTGAGGAGCCATGCTCAAGAGCAAACAAACCATAAACTCGTGATCAGCCTTGGAGATGGTCACATTGTTGGACAGGCTGGGACTCGTGTCGAACTCATGGCCAGTAGTATGCTGCTTGCGGGTAAGCCTTGATAGTTCTCTGCTAATCGGGCGGCACTTACGAATTCAGCTCTAGATAACGATTATTAGCAGATGGTACAGCACAGCACGTGCAAGCTTCCAGACTCACCGGCGCAGCAGGGCCTCAAAGTAGGGTGTGCCTATAGTGACGGTGGCCATGGTGGCGGAGAAAAGAACACGCTCAAGGCCGACGACGCCCTCGCGAGGTGCAAGAGGAGAGAAAGGGACGGACTGCGGGAGGCTACGCTGAGGCGGCTATGGGAGCTGTTTTATCGGGGAGAGGCCCAAGCTCCATGGTACTTTCCCGACATGCTGGAGCGCTAACAGCTGCCGCCCCGGATTCCCCTTCTGCAGCCGCCGCCATCGTGTTGTATCTGCGCCGCAGTTGCATGCCCGCGGACTGCGACGGCGGCGGCGTCTCCAGACAGAACTGGCAATTCTCACGACGAGCTCCCGGCCTCGCAGTGGGCGGGCATCTCGCGATATTGTATTTCGGGACTTGATCTGTGGCACGGCGGGGACGGTCGCGGCGCGGTGCAACCCTCGCACATGCTCGCCCCCCCTTGGCGAGTCTGCTCGATTGGGCATAGTCGCGTCGCGTGTGCAAGCGGTGCATGTGCAAAGTTCTGGCGCCGTCATTCTCGTGCCTCTGCCCCATGGACCCCCCCAAATCGCCCTTCCCATCGCAGCAGCTCGCAAAGCATGCGCCCGTCGAGGGCGGCGACGGCCTCCGCTCCTACTTCTCGCACCTGACCGAGAACCCCTTCTTCACCGCCGTACGATGCTCCCGCCCATGAACATGGCAGACGTGTGCTCACAACCGCCATAGGGCTTCGGTCTCGCAGCGCTTGCGACGGCCGCGCGCGTCGGCCAGAAGAGCCTGCTGCATGGCGCCTCCATGCTGCGTCGGCGCATGCTCGTCGACCTCGAGATAACGCGCCACGACCACGCCTACCCATGGCTGTTGCTCTGGATGACCAACTTCCACCGTGCACAGCTCGCCGGTACACAGCAGGCGCCGCAAGGCGGCATCCTGTCCTCGCTCATCAGTCGCCTCAACCCGCGCTTGCACCACCTGCAAGTCAGTACCGTCCAGTCAAAGACCGGCCCATCCAACGCCGCCCACTTCCTCTTCGTGCCCGGCCACGGCAAGCACATCCTGCGCTATGGGAACTCCTTCATCTTCGTTGATCGCCAGCGCCAAGAGAAGACGTTCAACACGACGACGGGCGAGCCGTTCGAGACCATCACCCTGACGACCCTCTACTCGCAGCGAAACGTGTTCGAGCAGATCTTCGACGAAGCGCACCAGATGCATCAGCAGATGCAGGAGGGGAAGACGATCATATACAATGCGATGCCCGACTGGCAGCCGTTTGGGGATGCGAAGCGGAAGCGACCTATAGAGTCCGTCATCCTGGAGCGTGGCGTCAAGGAGCGCATTGTGGAAGATGTGCGAGCTTTTCTCAAGGCACGCACGTGGTACCTCGACCGCGGCATACCCTACAGGAGAGGTTACCTGCTGTACGGGCCGCCAGGAACAGGGAAAAGCTCTTTCATACAGGCGCTCGCGGGACACTTGGACTTCAACATTGCCATACTCAATGTTAGTCAACGAGGCCTGCACGACGACCGGTTGAGCCAGCTCCTGACCAAGATCCCACCCCGGACGATTGTGTTGCTAGAGGACGTCGACGTAGCATTCGCCAACCGCAAGACGCCAGGCACTGACGGCTACTCGGGCGCGACGGTGACCTTTTCGGGTCTGTTGAACGCGCTCGACGGTGTCGCGAGTGCGGAGGAGCGCATCATATTCCTCACGACGAACCACGTTGAAAGACTGGATGAGGCACTCATTCGCCCAGGCCGGGTGGACATGACGGTTCGGCTTGGCGAGGCGACGGAATACCAGATCGAAGAGCTGTGGGATCGCTTCTATGCCGAGTTTGACCCCAGCGGCGAAGGAAAGCGCAGGTTCCTAGCCAAGGTCAAGGCGCTTGGGCTGACGGATGCTCTAAGCACTGCAGCGCTGCAGGGCCTATTCCTGTATAACAAAGACGACGTCGAGGGAGCCATCAAGATGGTGGAAGGGCTCACCGCCGGTCCCAGTCATCGCGACGATCGTATGGATCTGCCCGGGCACGTGGGTGTAAGATAGCCCCCCTGTATAACGTAGTGCAGCATGCATACTTCGTGTAACCCTCTGTACATATAGAAAGCCCAAAAGAACGAAGCGATCCGCAGATAGATTGCTGTATGTGTAGAAGCTGCATGTGTAACGACCCCAAATGCAACCTTCCATGACGTGCAGCAGTGCCCTCGCTCGCCGGTGTCGGGTGCTTCGGCATCGCGCACTACCGGGGGTGCTTGGCACACGGCGGATCTAGCCGTTATCTGATCGTTTGATAAGTCACTGGACCCTCTAGACCGTCCCAAATGCCGCCTGCTAAACCCCTTTGGACACCGAGTTTGTACTCACACGCGCCCATGCCGCCCGTCCTTACATATGCCGTCAGACGTCCGCCCTGCACAGTTACAGTCCGAGTCCGCTGTTCGCTCGAGAGGCTCCCGTGTCGGTGATACACTGCCAGTGGTCGCGGATCCTTCTACCGCGTCAGGCAGCTACGAACTCCACCCTCTGCCTGCAAAAGAAAGCATAGCGCTACCCGAAGCGGATCCTCATGACGAAGACGACGAGAGCGACTCTCCCGCTGACTCTCCACCCCATTCCGACCACCGCAAGATGTCGCGCGCGCCGCTGCTCGTGCGCTCGTCTCCGGCGCAGGGCACTGGCTCGTACGGCGGACTACCGATTTTATCGCTGAGCTCCAGTCCCGACGAGTCTGACGACCATCATGTGACCAACTTTCTCCAACGCGGCAAAAGGAAGGGGAAAAGCAAGCTCAGACATAGCGAACCTGCCCAACGACGGTCTTCGGCGAACCAAAGCCATGACGACTCGATACGGAGCGAGCCAATTTTCACAGCGTCGCGCGCGCGGCGGCGCAGCACTAGGGACGAGAGCAGCAGCGCGCTACTTGACGAGGCATCTGACGGGCAGGGAGAGCCAGGTCTTCAGTCACGATACGACGCAGACGGTCTGGCACCGTCCGCAACAGGCACTTCACACGCCTTCGAAAGTCCGCAGTCTTCGTCTACGAGCAGCCACATGGACGGCGCTGAAGAGGATGAAGATTCGTCGGAAAGTGAAGACTTGCGCGACGTAAAAGACCACAGCCACCCTTCAGACAATTCCCCCTATGCCCATGTACGAGCGTCCGTCGCGGCCACGGACGACCTCTCCTTGTCTATCAACACGCCACGCATGTGGGCTCTCTCGATGTTGTTTGCGATTCTTGGATCTTCCACCAATTTGTTCTTTTCTTTGAGATACCCGAGCGTTAGCATCACACCTATCATTGCTCTTTTGCTTGTTCATCCTCTTGGTCTGCTGTGGGATCAGCTTCTGAAACGACCGAACGATCCCGACGAGGCATTCCTCCATGGAGCTCGCCAACCGGAAACCGGCTCTGTGTATGGCAACGGGAGCCGACCAACCTCCAGACACAGTTCACACCTGTTGCAGACGAAATCCTCTCGGGCGAGGGGCATACGACTCTGGCTGGCGCAGGGACGCTGGAACGCAAAAGAACACTGCTGCGTATACATTAGCAGCAATGTGTCGTTTGGCTTTGCCTTCGCGACAGATGTCAGTATGAAGCGCCACCAGAAGCACAGCGCTGATTCATGCAGGTTATCGTAGAACAAGTCAAGTTCTACCACCAGGATCTGGGTGTCGTTTATCAGATACTACTCACACTTTCCACTCAGATCCTCGGCTATGCACTCGCTGGGCTCACTCGCCAGTATCTCGTTCGCCCAAGCGGAATGATCTGGCCCAGCACGCTTGTGTCCACGTCCATGTTCACCACGTTGCACAAGCACGAGAACAAGCCAGCCAATGGTTGGACTATTTCGTCTTCGAAGTTTTTCGTACGCGTCTTTGTTGGCTCGGTGGCATTCTATTTCCTGCCTGGCCTCCTCATGCCAGCATTGAGCAATTTCAGCGTCATCACTTGGTTCGCACCAAAGAACGTCGTTGTAGCCAACCTTGTAAGTTTCGGATTGTGCACACGTAACGAATTCAGCTGATGTGATCAGTTCGGAACTGCTTCCGGTCTTGGGTTATTCCCTGTGACTTTTGATTGGGGGCAGATTGCGTACATTGGATCACCACTCGTGACACCCTTCTGGGCGGCCCTAAACATTCTTGGCGGTCTCGTTCTGGTCATGTGGATTGCCGCCCCGTTAATGTGTACGCATCTCTAGCTCTACATACTCGTGTGGTGCTGACAACATTACAGATTATGCCAACGTGATGTATTCCTCATACATGCCGATTCTATCTGCTGCCGTCTTCGACAACCATGGCAAGCCATATGAGGTTAGCAAGATCCTAACAGACGACTTCCTCTTCGACAAAGAAGCGTACGAGAACTACAGCAGGGTGTTCCTACCCATAACCTATGTTTTGAGCTATGCGCTGCAGTTCGCCGCTCTGACGGCCCTCATATCGCATACAGCACTTTGGCACGGAAAGGACATTATAGGACAATGGCGCCGCTCCTGGGCCGAGATCCGGAAGAAACCCGGACCCGAGTATGAGCCGTTACCGAGCAACTCGGCTGGAAATGGTCGGCCTGCTTCGAGGCTCCTCAGGTCAAATACAACAACATCCGAGCCGGAACTCGAAGATTTGATGAATTCCGAGGACGTTCACAATCGGCTGATGCGGAGGTACGAGGACGTTCCAATCATGTGGTACATCTTGACTGGTGTGAGCATGACCGCCATCGGCATGTTCGTCGTCGAATACTACCCTATCCACCTTCCGTGGTATGGCCTCCTCCTCGCTCTCAGCATCGGTGCAGTTCTCTTCATCCCCATTGGAATCGTCATGGCCATTACGAACCAGCAGAGTAGTCTCTATCTCATCTGTCAACTCATATGCGGCGTCGCATTTCCGGGTCGCCCCGTAGCAAACATGGTCTTTACAACCTACGGCTACATCACATCCACCCAGGGTTTAAAATTCTCCTCCGATCTCAAGCTTGGCCACTATATGAAGATTCCACCAAAGATACTGTTTAATCTTCAACTCTCGGCCACCATCGTCTCGAGCCTAACGCAGATTGGCGTGCTAAACTGGATGCTCCGATTTATCCCAGCAATCTGTACACCACAAGCTATCAACGGATTCACCTGCCCCATCGCCCGCGTCCACTTCAACGGCAGTATCCTCTGGGGCGTGGTCGGTCCCGTGCGTTTCTTCGGCCCAGGCGCGCTCTACCGCCCGCTCGTCTGGGCCTTCCTGGTAGGTTTCATCGCACCAATCATCATATGGCTTCTCGCCCGCAATAACCGCAAATCTATCCTGCGTAAAGTGAACCTCGCCGTTGTCTTTGGCTCCCTCTCGTGGATCCCGCCTGCGACCGGCCTAAATTTCTCCGTCTGGGCGGTCGTGTGCTACGTATTCAACTACGAGATCCGGAATCGGAAGAAAGAGTGGTGGAAGAAGTACAATATGACGCTTAGTGCGGCGCTGGACTCGGGGCTTGCGGTAGGTGTTGTAGTTATCTTCTTTGGGATTGTGTTTCCAGGGTGGATGTCGGGATTTAAGTGGTGGGGTACTGAGGTGTACAAGCGGGTAAGTTCTGAATCCCGAGACGAACGACGGGTGTTTGAAGAAGCTATACTAATGTTGATATGCAGGGCTGCGATTGGCGAGCGTGCTCGTACAGAACGGTCAAGGACGGCGAGACGTTTGGCCCCAGTGCTTGGTGAGTTTGAATTTGACTTTGGTTCCTGCATGGCTTGCGCTGCTAGACTTTTTGTTTTATTTTCGCATTTTCGATGGTGTTTGGCGCGTGGGATGGACTATGTTGTTGGTTTTGGGTACCCATGGTATGACGTATGGGATATGAATGCATGGCTCAATGGTAAAATTCGAATACATATAACATCTTACCACATTTATGGTCAAAACGACTGTGCCTCGGACAAGAGCTTGCTGCGCATGCACTGCTTCCAAGAGGCGCCTCTTGATTTCGGACGAAGCCTGTGATGTAGCAACGGGCGTTTGCAAATGATTCAGCGCCAGCCGTACGGTGCATGACGAATAGCGCTACAATCACACAGGCAACCGCACCAGGATTCACGGGGAGTGCGTAAAAGGTGATGAGAGAGTAGGCACCAATGTTGACGTGCTATATATATGCTATGCTAACAAGTTGCGCAAGAAAGTAAGCAGGAAAGACTTGGAGCCGTCATCAACACATCTTCATTCAATCACTCTCCTCAAATCTCCGCGCTATTTCCAACATTTCAGCATCCAACCTACTCCCACTCAAGAAGGTCACACTAAACGGCAGCACACCCTCATCCCCGTTCCTCCCACTAAGCTCAGACACCGGATACGTACCCGCCGGGACCGCAGCAGCACACAAATCCAGTACATTCCCGCAGTGCGTGAACTCCCCCAGCACACTGTTCTTCTTAATGGGATCAGCGAGCACTTCTTCAATCGTCCAGTGCGTCGGCGCCGTGGGAACGACGAGTACATCGATGCCTGACGCCGCGTACGCAAAGACTTGCTCCGCTTGACGAGTGTATAGAGCTTTGGCCTGGAGGTCGCGATAGGCCTGCACGGCTGTACTCTGGCGCGCGACAACCGCGTCCATAAGTTCTGCTATCACAGGATGTAATGCTGAGCGGTTCTTGTCGAGGAAGTCGTCTGGAAGTGAGGCTAGCCGTTCGGACACGAACGTGCCGTCATACAGCAACTGCCCAGCCTTTTGGAACGGCGCCCAGTCGAACGAAGTGAGGACGCCGCCCATCTTTTGCAGCTTTGCCACGGTTGCGTTGAACATGCGGCGGGCGGGGAGCGAACAGATGGATAGAGCTTCTGGGGGTGGGATACCGAATTTGAAGGTTTGGGCTTGCGGGCCGATGCTGTTGATGTGGCGTTCGAAGGCTAGGGTGGGCTTGGAGTATGGGTCTAGAGTGTCTTCGCCTTCGAGGATGTGCCAGAGGGAGCGCGCGTCGGAGACGGTGCGTGTGGTAAGTGCTATGCAGTCTAGGGAGAGACAGGCTGGTGTCACGCCGCGGAAGGATATCGTGCCTCGCGTCGGCTTGTAGCCTACGACGCCGTTGAAGCCGGGCGGTATACGGCCGGAGCCCGCGGTGTCTGTCGCCAAGGAGAAGGAGACTAGACTTGCGCCTACGGAGACGGCGTTTCCACTGCTGGAACCGCCGCTGATGTAGTCCTTGTGGAAGACTGAGTGCGGAATGCCGTAGGGACTCCGGCAGCCGGTCAGCCCGGTAGCGAGCTGGTCGAGGTTCGTTTTGCCGATGAAGAGTGCACCCTCGGCCATGACTTTGTCATAAACGACAGCGGATTTGGAGGGAACATGCGCTAGTGGCGGACATGCGGTTGTTGTTGGTAGGCCGGCTACGTCGATGCTGTCTTTGACCGAGAACGGGACTCCGAAGAGGGGCGGAAGCGCTTTGCGGTCGGTGTATTTAGTTGCTAGAGCTTTTGCAGCCGATATGACTTCGTCTCTGGATTGAAGGTGGATCCATACTGCGGGATCTGTCTTTTGATATGCTTCGATCTTATCGTAGAGGGTCTCGGCTACAGTGACTGGAGAGAGACCGGCCTTGTAGGCACGTTGGAGACTTGCGAGTTTTAGGTCGCCGTCGAAGACTGGTGGTGTTTGTGGGGGTGTGGAGTCGGGGTTATGGGTGGGAGTAGCCAGGGGTGTGAGCACGTCGAGGAGAGGTTGCAGAGTGCCGATGAAGCCGAAGAGCCCCTGGGACCAATGGATCATGTCAAGAGTGCTTTGCTTGAAGCACGCATCGTTGTAGCCGCTTGTCGCTTCCTCGATACCACCTACATAGATTAGCATTTCAGACTTAGTTAGAACGAGAGCGGAGCTCACAGCATTCGAAGCCCCTGTCGTTCGCCTCCCTGATCGAAGTCGCAAAACAGCATTCCGTTGTAACTCCAGATACAATAAGATGAGTAATCGCGCGTGCCTTCAACTTGTGAAGGATCTCTGTATTCCAAAAGGTTCCTTTTCCAGGCTTGTCGATGACCACCTCTCCTGGAAGCGGCTGCAGTTCATCGATGATATCATGCCCGTACTCGCCGCGCACAAGCAACCGGCCAAGCTCACCCTTCTCGCCAATAACGAGTTTGTGTTGAGTGTTGTTCGGTGCTGCAGCCTGCCGCATCAACTTGGACGAAGGGCAATCCGACATGTCTGGTGTGTGGCCTTCGCGAGTGTGCACAACGGTCATACCAGCGCCTCTGCATGCTTCGAGGAGCTTCTTGGTCGGAGCAATGGAGGCTTGGACAGCTTCCAGATTCCCGCCTTGGATTTCGCCGAAGCCTTTCGCTAGGAGGAAGTCGCGCTGCATGTCAATTACTAGGAGGGCGGTGTGCTTGAGAGGGAAGGAGAATGCATATGGTTTTGCGTCGAAGGAGAGCATGTTTTTGCCATCTTGGAGCGAAGACATGGTGGGAGTAAAACAAGATACTCGCGAGGTCAAGTTCGAAGGAAGGAATGCGCGCAACTTCAAGGAAGACGATGCCAAAGGACTAGAAACCTTGAATGGCAAGAGGAGGAAAAAGAATCGAGAAAATCTACGCTCGTATTCTGCTATCTATCTGATAAAGCTCCGATACTACAAGTTGCCGCAGGGCCTCCGGCCGGCGAGCGGCTAGGCGAAGACGCGGCCGTCCGGTCTCGGCCTAGCAGGAAAGCCATCTCAACACCGATAGGCTGGCCAGGCCTTTCCTTCCACCATCACAGCCCAGACAACCCCACGAAACGGATCCGGGGGTCGCTTAATGGCGCGTCTCATTCGATGCGCTACCCCGGGTGTTTGCAAATCGCAGACACCCTGGCACGGCGCTATAGGCTCGCCGGAGGCACCTATCTCTCCGGATTCTGGGGTATCGCGTCCGATACCTGGGCCGAGCTTTTGGCAAAGATGCAGTGTAGGATGGCGCTGGTGAGACGTATATGTAGGTGCAAGGAACCCAGGTAGGAAGGTTGTATCATCGAGCTGTTAATCTGCCAAACGAACTTTATCAACTACTTGGACGAACCTTACGGTTTCACAACATGTCTGTCATCAAGTCCAGACTTGCTCCTCACTTCCGTCTTCGTGTGCCTTTCGAGAGTGGCAAGTATGGGTCTCGCTGGTCTAACAAAGGTAAGGAGAAGCTCTCAACATCAGATGAAGGGTACAAACTGCGTCGGGATATGTGGAAATGGGCAGCCCGTGCTTTGAGCAATAGGCACTGAGACCCCTCTGGACAAGCTTTGCAGACTTTGTATCCCAGGCTTTGATCCCCTAAACGGCGGGTTAAAAAGTCAGCAAAGCTCATCGAGAGGGGTGTCGGTGGGTACTGTCTGAGACTAGGAGCCTTGCTGTCTTGGCTTTACGACGCATCTTGTTACCCCCGAGTTAAGTACTGACGCCATTCAGATCTTGATCCCATCCCACCGACCGAACGAACCTGGGGTGGCATTGACTACTGGGCATACTGGTGCTCAGACATGCTCGCGCCTCCTCTAGCGGCTACAGTCTCCAGCGTCATGTCTCTGGGATTCACAGCGCGAGAGACGATTCCTATCGTCTTCTTCGGGTTCGCCATCTGCAGTGTGGTCATTACCTTGACTGGCAAGATGGGCGCCACCTACCACGTCCCCTTTCCGGTCCTCATCCGAAGCATGTTCGGCATGTACGGATCGTTCCCAGCTATCTGCATCCGAGCCTTCGTCGCACTCATGTGGACCGCCATCCTCACAGTGCAAGCTGGCAACTTTCTGCAGCGCTGCCTTGAAGCCATATGGCCTAGCTTCATCAATTTCCCCAACAAGCTGCCAGAAAATGCTGGTGTCACTTCCGCTGAACTGCTCTGCATCTTCCTGTACTGGTTCTGTCAGACGGGTCTTGCGCTGATGCCCATCTCGAAGCTCAGGGTTCTCTTTTGGGTCAAGGGCGTCATCGTCCCGCCTACCTTTTTTGCGCTCTTCTTGTGGGGTGCTATTGTTACAAAAGGTGGCGGTGAGCTTGTCACTGGAAAGGCCAAGATCACATCGACTTACATGAATACCGCTTACTCGGCCCTGACTGGTCTCAACGTTATCATCGGGCTATTCAGCTCACTCGCCGTAAACATGCCAGATTTCGGCCGCTTCTCGAAGAATCGGCTAGCTGGTGGTCACCAATTCCTTGCCCTGCCCATCATCGGTACTCTCGGAGCGCTGACCCCAATCTTTGTCACATCGGCACATTCTCACATCTGGGGCGAATTCGAATGGTATGTAACACGATCCGTCATAGCGCACACTATCTAAAGAATCGGTGTACAGGTACATGCCAGCAGTCATCGCAAAGTTTGACTCACGCGCAGCGAAATTTTTCGTCTCAGCATCCTTCATGCTCGCAACCATCGGTAACCAAGTCGCCGCTGGAACCTACCCCTTCTCCAACGACGTCACCGGCATGGCACCGAAGTACATCAACATCTTCCGCGCGACTCTCTTTATCAGCATCTTCTGCATCATATCCACACCTTGGAACATCATCAAGAACGCCGAAGGGCTCCTTGCCTTCCTTTCCGGCTACTCATGCCTCATGGGACCCCTGGCAGGTACCATGGTGTGTGATTACTACCTCATCAAGAAGCGGAAGCTTAATGTCGACGAACTCTATGTCAGCAATGGTATCTATTGGTATTCTGGTGGCTGGAACTGGCGAGGGTATGCATCTTTCGTCATTGGCTTCGCTCCACTACTGCCCGGATTTGCGAAGAGCATTGAGCCGACGCTGAATGTGGGAGGGGCGTGGAAGATATACAGCTTCGCGTGGATCTTTGGCTTCACTTTGTCCATGCTGACACACTATGTGATCTGCACGTATATCTCGGTACCTACGGAGTCGATCATCGAGGAGGCGGTGTATCCACCCAACGCTGGAGATATAAGCCCTCCGGTCATCGAGGGGGAGGATGGCGAAACCAAGACTGCGTTTGTTGCGAAGGAGAAGGAGACTTCTAGTATTGTTTGAGTCAATGATTGGAGCCTTTTCCGAAAGGATAATGGTGTGGATTAGTTACAACAATGTGCTTGGCTGCCGCGAGTTGGTTCACATGTCTATCGAAAAGTTGTCAGTCGTTACTCTCTACTTAGCTTGAAATGATCGGCTAGCAATTACACTTAACTACAAACTGCCTTTTTCAGTCAATCAATTGACGCCCAAGAGTGAAGGTAGCGATTTAGAAGACTCTCAATTATACGGTAGTCGGGTCGAACAACCCAATAAACGTTGCGGAGCGTGCTGAGTAAACAAATGTCGCTAGTCTAGCGCTCCCATTGGCTCCACCATCCCTCTTATCTCCCACCTTTCAACACCAACCACATTGCTTCTTCCTCTTTGCCCAAGGCCCGCCAGCTCGATGCCGTCGGAGCGGTTGCCGGTATCTAGCGCGTATCTCGTTTCCCCACTCCACGTGTTCGCGAAGCGCACAGCGAGCCTGGAGACATTGGCCTCAACGTTTGTGTTAAAGACTTGAAGGCTACGCTTTCAAGGTTGTATCTTGTATTGCATTCAGAATCCACACCAACAATACACGACGCTTTTGTCCTGGCTACTGTGCCATTACCCCAACCTGCCCACGCTGCATGAGCTATGACATGCCGAACTATCTGTGAGCAACACTTGCTGCAGATTCCGCCCTAACGGTAAGCGACTACTCTTCCGTATGCTCCTTAATCTGGAATCCTTCGCCTCTCTTGGCGGCGACTTCGGGTAGCGGTTGCATCCCTTCGTGCCTTCTGGTTCTGAACGCGTTTTCTACAATCCGTTTCAGGTCGCTAGCATCCATAAACACGCCCTCGCTATTTCGTCAATACCACGATGGTATTCGGATGGGGTGGCTTATGTTCCCGGATGTGGATTTGCTTCAGATACAGGGTGTGCTTCTCAGCCTTTGCTCCACAGGCACTGTCCGACAATACCCCAGACCACCCAAGCGGACGTCCACATTGATGGAATGCAAATACAACAAATGGTTTTTCGAACGACAGATTTCGCCCTGACGACAATAGACTGCTGCTTCAAGGCCATTCCTGCAGCTATACACTCAAAGGAGAGCAAGATGCTAACTCCTACAGTGCTCACGAACATGAACTTCAGTCCAACACAGGCTATCAGCCCGAATGATTTCTTCGTGACACAAAACGACATCTCAACTGCTCTTAAGACAAGATCACGTCGCCCTTGCGACTCATGTCGCCGTCGGAAGTCAAGATGTGAGATAATCGACGCTGGTCCACCATGTGTACTATGCCGTTTCCATCGGCAAGAATGTACATTCAACGAAGAACCGCAGCCCCGCAAGCGGAGGGCTATTGCATTCAGCGACGACGACAACACGACGGAAAGGGACGCAACTCACCCTCAACATGCTCCTGTACACAATTCAAGTAGGCCTCTAGTCAGCTCACCTAGAATTCGACAGGCTCGTCCGGTCGATGACTACGCGAATCTGAGGGGGCCTTCACTACTCAAGAAGACTCTAGGTCTGCAAAATCATCGCCACAGTCGCTTGATTGGGTCTACTTCAGAGTATGAGCAAGTACTCATTGAGCTTGGAAGCTCTCACGAAAGAGAAGAAATCCCGGTTGGCCTCTCAGCCTTACGCAAAGTCAATGGAGCCGCCTTTATCCTCTCCCCGGACGCAGGCACACGAAACCACGATGACGAGATCGTAGACCTGGACGCAATAGAAACACTGGTCGCTCCACATGGACAGGCTTTGATCCACCTCTACTTCCGTATTGTCCATCCCAGCTTCCCAGTGCTACACAAGAAGGTCTTCCTAGAAAAGTATCAACGAACGCATCGGGAGTTTTCTCCACCTTTACTGGCCGCGGTCTATATTCTTGCTCTGAACTGGTGGACATATAGCAGCGAGCTGGCGCTGCTTCCGAAACCCGACGTACCGCGGCTTGAGGCGCTGGCCTTCAAGACTATCAACGACATCATTCACAGACCCAAACTTTCGACGATACAAGCAGGCTTACTCTTACTCCAAAGGCCAGAAGGCGACTCTTGGGCTTTGACAACACAGCTTACAGGCCTCGGGCAGGATCTGGGCTTACATCTTGATTGCTCATCATGGAGAATACCCTCCTGGGAGCGAGGACTAAGGAAAAGACTGGCCTGGGCACTATTCATGCAAGATAAATGGGGCGCTCTAATGCATGGTCGACCATCTCATATCACCACAGCAGATTGGGATGTGCAGCCACTTCAAGAGGACGACTTTCCCGAGAATGCGGCTGATGATGACGATGAGGACGGAAGTGCTGAGGTGGAGAAGGGGCGAACACTGTTTTGCGAGATGATCAAGCTCACAGATATTCTGGGATTGGTGCTATCGAATTTCTACACGCTGAAAGCAGAGAGGGAGTTCGAAGAAAGGGCTCATGAAGGTGTTCGTTGGGTTCTCGAGAAAGCCAAACCTATACAGCTATCCTTGCGACAGTGGCATTCCGAACTACCAACATCATTGAGAATCGAGAGCATCGCCATGCGAAAGCTATCGTCAACTGGTAAGTTTTCAAGATCATGCCGTTCGAGTCACAGTCGCACAACTGTGAGTCTAAGTACAAGACAACGTCTTCTACGACTGTACTGGATGTGTTTTCTCGAACGACGTATCCATTCACCACAAGCCATTTTCCTAATTTCAAGGGCACTAATTGACCTTGTGTAGGCTACTTGCATCTCGGTTACTACGCTGTTGAGATGACTTTACACAGGCGCGTCATCCGCACCCTGTCATCGGTGGATGATCCGTCCCTCCGTTCGATTTGCCGACAGGCCGCTCAAGCTCGACTCAAGTCGGCAATGGAGTTTGTACAAAGCCTTCGACCCGAACACTTGCAATCTTTCTGGTACGCAAATGATCCGCTCTACTTTCTACGTTACGCGAGCTACTCCGAGATGCTTCACGACGCTGCTATGCACTCAGAACTTAAGTAATACTGGGCACGCTGACATGTACCATTTCAGGTATTCCGCGTCCAAATACTGCTTCGCGCTTGTCGGGACCTTTACGTCCCTTCTATGGGTGACATCACCGAACAAGGAAGAGGCGGACTCGTACAAGGCGAACTTGGACGAGTACCGATGGACATTACGGCTATCCTCGAGGTCAGCCGAGTTCCTCGAGCGAGCTATCAGCATGCTTGCAACTTCGACCGGCGTTCTCATGAAAGAGATGCCTGAGCATCTAGACCCCGATTTCGTACTCAGTAGACATCTTCGAAGAGCGACAATCGATTTGTCGACTGCTCAACATCGTTCGGACACCGTCTCTCAGAGAAATTCTATCGTATACCGGTCCGAGTCGGAGTTCCATGAGGACACTTCTCCGGAAAACGCATTTGAGGAATCGGCCTCGGAAAGTGGCGGGAATGGCGAATGGGATGCCGAATCTGCTTGGTTTTTGTCTGCAACGAACGATCCAGGTGACATAGTTGGCGACCCTAGCAGCGCGAACGCGTATCTGCAGATGCCAGAAACTGAAGATCCGCAGCACGGATTGCAATTTTGACGTGGAGGGCGAGCTAGCGGAAAATTGTTCGATTCGACGGGGTCAATGCATCTGGAGGATGTGGTGTTTGGACGGGAGCCTGCAGGACTGTCACTACATTGCTCCGCGACGAGCCTAGGTCAGGGTATAAAGTCAGCAAAGCTCATCAAAGAGGTCTCGGTGCGTCTTGTCTCAGACCAAGTTCTACGATGCCATACTTTACGACGCAATTTCTACCCCAGCGTTGGTTCGTGACTCCGTTCAAAACAATGTGATTTCTTCTCTTGCTAGAGTCGAGGGTTATCCCATTTCAACGTCGGAGAGCGATGGTAACCGTCACGTGATGTATATCGTGACAGCCAATCAGCTGTCCGCTCATTGGAAACGCATATTTACCCACCAACTTTCACTTAAATTTCTCATCTGGTAATTGTAGCACATGTTCAAGTGCTTGGGTTCCTCAGTCACCTCAATCTGTGTGCTGTTGTACCGCAATTTTGTACGACGCAGGGGCACAAACTTTGGCAGTAGCAAGACCCATGCCTAGGCGTACGGTACCGAAGATCGCCGCGGCGGTCCAAAGCTTCCGCCCCAGAACACCGCAAGCTCCACGCCATCACCTCTGCGAACGAAGACTGGCCGCGACACCCCCGCTTGGAACTTTGGGACTTTGACCTGACGCTTGACTCTTTTACTCGCCTTTTCAAAGCCTGATTGCGCCTGACATACCTCCGCGATCGCACCTCTCGCCGTACCAAGACTCCCAACGTGAACCCGCGCGGTTGCCAGCGCCACGCCCGCCATCTTTTGAACATCTTCTAGGGCCACCTTCTGGGAGGAGAAAGCGCGACCGCTGCTTCTATCGGCAGAACCACGATCCGACCGTCGACTCTTGTCGTATTGCTTGCGTTGTTGTCGACCTTCCACAATCGGTTTGGATTGGGGCAGCATCAGGATTACTTGGGCGTGTCATTGAACCAGTGCTGGACCTCACGTTCCCACAACCTTCAACATGGTCGGCAAGAAGTCTGGCAGGGCCCAGCTGAGGGAAGAGGGTATGCGCCCATGGCCAATGCGATGAGGCGCTTATACTGACAAGTCGTAGGCCTTGCGCGGACGGACAACAACCTCGACCTGACAACATGGCCGCAGGTAAACATGATCAACCAGAAGAACTACTACACGGAATTCCTCAAGCGCGACGAGCAGTACCTCGCGGTCCGTTTTCCCCACGATGAAGAGCTCGCTCGCACAGTGAGAGAGGCACGGGATAAGGACCGCGCTATGGCACAAGGAGTCGCAACAGAAGCTGCTGAAGATGCAGATGAGGCTGATGGTTCAAGCTCGAGAGACGACCCCTCTAGGCTGATTGTGCTACACGTTGGCAGCCAGAACCTCAGGATTGGCTTAGGATCGGATGCTCTTCCGAAGACGGTGCCTATGGTGATAGCGAGGAAGTGGAAGGAGAGCGAGTCGGAAGAGGACGATGGGGAACCGAGCCCGAAGCGGATGAAGATCGAGGGCGCGGTACCGGCAGATGCGCTACCGGAGAAGTGGTTTGGAGATGATTTCGCAGACCAATACATGGCCATGTCTTCGGAGCTTAGGACGCGGATGCGGTCGAACAAGCGACGCGTGTTGCCCAATTCCAAGGACCTCGTTACGAACTTCAATCGGCGAACGTCAGCCGAGATCATTAGCGAGCACAACGACATCAATCGACTTGAGTGGACGGAGATCCCCACGAATGCACGAAAGGCGCCAGACTACTTCACGGGACATGAAGCTCTGCGGATACCCGAGAAGTCGAATCCTCGGTACAAGCTATTCTGGCCTTTACAAAACGGGACGTTCAACGAGAGAGACTATACCCAGCGCAACCAGTTGTATCACGACATCTCAAAAATCTTCGAGGAAGCCTTCACAAACCAGCTTGGTATTGCCAGACTCAAGGATCTTGCCAACTACAAGTGCGTCTTCATCATTCCCGACCTCTACGAACGCGTCTACGTTACGATGATGTTGGATATTCTGATACGAGATCTCGGCGTTGGCAAGGTCTCGCTGCAACAAGAGAGCCTGTCGGCTACTTTTGGTGCTGGATATGGCGTTGCCTGCGTAGTGGACATTGGCGCACAGAAAACGTCCATCTGTTGTGTGGACGAGGGCCTTTGCATCGAGGAATCGCGTGTGAACTTGAAGATGGGAGGTGCAGACGCGACGGAGACGTTCATCAAGATGATACTCTACGGCCACTTTCCGTACTCCGAGATGAACCTCAAGCGACGGTACGATTTCTTGCTGGCGGAGGAACTGAAGCAGAAGTACTGCTCCATGGAAGAGGAGACTGTGACTGTGAAGACTTGGGACTTCCATCTGCGCGCTTCCGGCCAAGATACCAGGAAGTATACGTTCAAGACGTATGACGAGACGATGCTGTCTATCATGGTAAGTCACTGACACTCGCTTCCACTACTACCTGCTAACCTGACGCAGGGTCTCTTCAAGCCATCTATATTCGACCACTCCCGCAAGCTAGAAGGACGTCGCAAAGTGATACCACGCTCCGTCGACCTATACGATGGGTCCCCGAACGATCCAATCACGCAAGCCCAGATCACCGTCATCGAAACAGCAGGAGGAAAGTCGCCTTCAGTCAACGGCACCCAAGAAGGTACCCCCGCTGTAGTCTCAACGCCTCAGCGCCCGGGTCAACTCGGTCTTCTCAGCCGTCTCAACGAGACTGAGAACACCCCTCGCTCATCTGTAGCCGGCTCCCCCGCCCCCGAAGGTACCAACACGCCCAATCCCGATCGCGACACCCCCATGGGCGATACGGACGCACCACTCACCTTCCGCGATCCCGTCCTAGAAAAGACCAAACTCGCAGACGAACGTGACAAAATTCTGCCTACGATACCCCTCGACGTCGCTATCCTTGAATCTGTCACGCAAGGTGCGCGCGGGGACGAGCGCAAACTACGCGACTTTCTTGGCGGCATCATGCTCGTTGGCGGCGGCAGTAAGACACCGGGTTTGGCCGCCTTTCTGGAGACGCGGTTGAGGGAGCTACGGCCGTATTATGGAAAGGAGATTCTTGTGGGACCGCCGCCGAGGGAGTTTGATCCGCAAGTGGTGGTTTGGAAGGGAGGCAGTGTGTTTGGGAGGTTGAGTCCGGCGGGAAACGATGCGTGGATTAGCAAGACTGAGTACGACATACTTGGGAGTCGATTACTGAACAACAAGTGTATGTTCGCTTGGTAGCGATGTAGAGTGTGGGATGAAGGAGACTTCTTTAACGTCGGTATGGGTTTTGAAGTACTGCCGGAACGCTAGATAGGCGGCGGCATCTTTTTGGGTCTTTTGACGTGCATTTCTTAGGCATTTTTATCTATGTAGTGAGCTTGCTATACGCTCAACGACTCTAGCACTTCAGCACTATGCCTCCTAGTGCATTTCGCTATTGCTGGACTTGATAGTATTACTCTTATTCAAAGAAAGCTGCACTTCCCTCTACTCACGGTGACCTAGACTCCAATTTGACTTGCTAGTCAATATCACTCAGCGTCTATCGGTGCGTTTCCGAAAGAAAAAACGAGTTACATCTATGAGTCTAGTGACAACTGCATAAATGTCTCAACAGCGTGATATATAGATTTGCATCGGCGAATTTCACTTTACTCTATAGTTCATAAATACCTACTCGCGGTAGACTACAATCTGAGTATCACTTGCCCCTTCAGTCCACCGCACCGCGGTGGTGAACGTCGATATCACATGCGGACTGAGACATTCCTCAATACAGCTAGCTCGGCGGTTGGCTGCGTTTGCCAGCGCAATCAAACAAAATGCGTCCTTATCTCTTTCGTCCAAGTAATATCCGGTACCTCAACTACCCGACTTCATGGACCAAGACCATTTGTGGTCCTTCGACAACATGGGGGGCTACTACAATGCTAGTCGCGATCCGCGCCTGAACAGTGACGACCGGGAGAGCGATCAGACCGATCATACTGCAAGGAAACGGCAGCGAACGGTCAGTATTGATGAAGTAGATGTGAAGGTTGTGGGGTTGACGCCCGTGGATCGGTAAGTTCATCTTTTGTTACTTGTCAGTCACTCTTACTTACATTTCCAGTATCCCAAGTCAAGACAGCGACGTCGCAAAACCCCGCGTCCCAAGTCAAGACCAAACCACCATCCTCACCTTGCAAACCCGCATCACCCGACTCGAAACCCATATCTCCGCTATGCACAAAAACAGCGCCAAGCTGACCGAGGAGAAAGCTAGCATGGCTAAGGAGCGAACCAATTACCACAAACGCACGCTGGATATGACGCAACAGCACGCGCAAATGGTTAATTCGCTTGCTAAGCGGGTTGAAGAGAAACATAAGCTTATAATGGAGAATGCGGATTTGGTGCAGGAGAATGCGGATTTGGTGGCGGAGAATGCGGCGCATGTGGGTAGTCTGGTGGAGAAGGAGAGGAGGGTTAATAAGTTGGAGGGGGAGAAGGACGATTTGGTGAGGGCGAGGCAGAGGGATGGACTTGAGCTGAGGAATTTGAAAAGCAGGGTTGATGAGTTGTTGGCGGAGGCAAGGAGGACTGTGGAGCGAGGTCAAACGACTGTTCCAGGAGGACGAAATGTCGACGAGATTCAAGATGGAGGTGAAGATCGTGGGAAGCAGCGAGCTAGGTCAAGCTTCTCCAGTGCCGAGGCGGATCGTGTTGGAGGCCGAGGCGGAGAACGCGGTCGACCGAGCTTCTGCATGGATGAATCTCCGTACAAGGAAGATGATACGAAGGCTCAACTTAGGGCTCGCTCAAGTTTGCGTGGTGTAGAATACCAGGACAAAGAGGACAAGGAGAGGGGTCGGGATGAAGCTCTCTCAAGGTACCGCGGACCAGAGTGGGAGCGCGAGCGCGAGCGTGACGAGGACGGCGTGACAAGCATCGGTGGCGGCGAATCGTACAGGCCGTCCGCGCGTCGTGACCGCAGACGCCCTCCGAGTACATGGTCCCGCTTTCCGAATGGTATTCAACCACCTGCGGGACCAAAGGGGGATAAGAAGAAGTGAAGGAAGGGTTGGGGGACATGACTGGGGCTGAGGGTCTGGGATACAATATCGGAGACTATCAATTTGACATTAGGGTTGACAGCGGATTTGAGAACGAGGATTTACAAGCGGGCTCGACTACGAGCTATTGGCACTGCGGTACAGCTCAAACTCCAAACTTTGGCAATATGTTGTGCATTCCAACAACCAAGTAACGAAGGGAGTCGAAAGGCAATTAGAAGAGAATATGTTCAAAATAAATTAGACGCTTATGTGTGTTCCGTGAGCAAAATGTTTAGCAACAAGACTAGGACGATCGCCTCATTTGTAAGGTCGACATAAGAGCTCACATGATCAAGAAAGCATAAAGTTAAGCAAATAGCATAAGAGGTGGAAAGTATCATTCGTCTATATTGCAAATGCCCAAGAGAAACACCGAACCAAAATGCAACCAACAGTCGTGCCCCAGCACGACTGAGGTGGAAAACACCATTCGTCAGAAGGAAATGCAAATCAGGTATCCCATCCAGGGATGCCACCAAAAATCCTTGCAAATCATAAAAGGGGTTACATATGTACATGTAAGAAGCGAAAAGGGGGTAAATGCCTAGGGAGTGAAGGCGGAGAAGAAGTGAAGTCATGAAAAGAGGGTGTGTGAAAGGGTTCAGGTAAATGCCTAGAGAGTGAAGGCGAGGTAGAAGTGAAGTGCTGAATGGAGCGCGTAGAGAAGCGAAGGTAAATGCCTAAAGAGTGGAGGCTGGTTGAAGAAGCGAGGGTGTGTAAAGAGTGTGGTGAAGCGAAGGACTAAATGCCGAAAGAGTGGAGGCTCGGAATAGGAGCGAATGTGCAGGCCGTTGATATCGAATCAAAGGGTAAAACGCCTGAAAGAGTGAAGGCGGGATAGAAGCGAATATGCAGGCCGTTGATATCGAATCAAAGGGTAAAGTGCCTGAAAGAGTGGAGGCGGGATAGAAGCGAATGTGCAGGCCGTTGATATCGAACCGAAGGGGTAAACGCCTGAAAGAGTGGAGGCGGATTGGAAGCGAAGTAGCATCGAGCTGGTAGGTGGAAGCGAAAGTATAAACGCCTAAAGAATGATGGCAGTATAGAAGTGAATGCGTGTAAAGACTGTGTCCAGAAGCGAAGTATGACTGCCTGAGCGAGCGAAGGCAGTGTCCAGTAGAATTGACCCATGCTTCAACGAGCGAAAGCAGAGTCGAGTCGAAGGTATTTAGAGACCTGAACGAGTGGATGCAAGATCGAGTTGCAAGATGCCTGAATGAGTGGAGGCCGTAGAGAAGCCAAGGTGGAAGCCTAAGGAGGGAAGGCGTGTAGAAGCGAAGATGTGATGCGTAAAGAGCGAAGGGTATCGCTGAAGGAATGTGTTATGCGGAAAGATCGAATGCGTGTCGGACGCAAATTGGTGCAAATGCCTAAAAGAGTGCAGGCAGGTCGAAACGAAGGGCTTTCAAAGCCAGATAAGCGAAGGTAATTCGGAATGTTTCAGCAAGCGTGAGAAGTGAAAAGATCTGAAAGACCAGATGTGTACAAGACAGTGCCAAACAGTAAGAGCGTGTACGGCCCAGGGGGAAAAGCCTAAAGAGCGAAGGCAGCAAAGGAGGGTGAAGTCTAGAGAGTGTCGCCAAATGGATAGAGAAAGGGAATGGGTACAAGACGGTGCATCAAAAGTGTGTAGAAACAGCTGGGGCTGCTCAAAAGGGAAGTATAAAGAAAGCCAAAAGTGGTCATGAAGGTCTCCATCGAAGCCGGCTCGCGGATGATTTTCGCGAAGTAGGTCTAAAAGCCCATGGGAACCCATGCACTCTTGGGTAGGCCGTACTTGTCAGGCTTGCTTGCCGTACTAGCAGTGCTGGAAACACTTGAGTTGCTGTACACGGACCCGCCGTCGCTCATGAACGATCCGGCAGAGGACATGGTGGCACCAGGGCGCATGGTGCGGTTGGGGTTGAACTGCATAGAGCGCTGAGAACGAATGCTGCCAGCGGACGAGGAAGCCATCGAAGACATAGAGCGCATAGATCCAGCATCCGAACGGTCGTCGTCCATTCTGCGGCCTTGGCGGCGGGAGGAGCTGGAGGAGAAGAGCTTGGAAGCGAAAGACTTCTTTGACCTGAGCTGTTGCTGCGGAGGGTAGAACTGTTGCTGCTGTTGGGGCGCAAAGCGGTGCTCAGGAATGGCGAGAAGGTCGGCTGGGATGGTGTGCCCAACAGGTACGGTGTAGGTGACCGTGTAGGTCGCCGTTTGTGGTTGCTGCATCTTTGCAGTTGGAGCTGTAGTCGGATTTGGGGTAGTTGTTTGGTGGCTGAAGTTTGAGAGCTAAAGCGAACCGATGGTGGATTGATGCGATTGAAGGTGGCCTGTTCTGCGCTGCAGTAATCGATTTGTATTGTGATGATGGGATATTTCCTCAGGGTACTTGCCCGACAGTATATGTAGACCTGGAAGATGGAAGAGCTCGGATGCCTTCCGTACGGGTGTCTCGTAGGTGGTAGATGCAGGTCATGGTTCTGAAACTCGTCGGACGTCCTATCCGTAGTTGTGGGGTGTGCGCACCCCTGCCATCCGCCTCGCGTAGTCCACGCACCACGGTGATGGGGCGGAAACTTTGTACAAAGACCACACACTATGCTTAAGGACGTAGTCAATGATAGAACCGTTGAATTAACGCTCCAGTTTTTTGAGAGCTGTTCATAATGTTGTGTCCTGGTACCAAAGGTTAATCGTGAAAGTGCTCGTAATCGCTTAGGCTGCTCTTCGATGTGAGGCTACCGATGCGGTCGCCCAGGGTACAGCAAAGTGTCGGACCCGGAGCTCGATTTGACTAGCTGCTTAAGGGCTACTGGCGTCGAGGTCTGCTATCGTTAAGGTATACCCATAGATTTTGAGCCGCAGTAGTGGCCGCAGTAAGCACCAAAGGCAAAGATACCGAATAAGCCCCGACGCCTCATTGACGGAACCTAGGCCGAATGCCACTTCAAGAAAATTGCAAAGTGTATGTGCGAGGTCTCAGGACCACTTTGCGCGGAGTCCGCGTCGTTTCTAGGCGATGTATGTATCCACAGAGTGAATAGCGTCCTTATTCGCGCGGGAGATCTGGATGTTCGACGAACCGTGAGGTGTTTGGCGACTAATTTGTGCAATCTGAATGCTGCGTCTCGTAAATATCGTTCAGCGCATTTCCATTTCGACATTCAACATCCGGTTCACAGCTGTTCTCCTGGTGACGCAAGTCGCCCATTAGAGTAGTCTATCGTAGATCTTGAGCACTGTACTCAATAGAGCTGCCGCCAATGGACATCATGGGTCAAACTTCTTGAAATATACCCAATTGCTGTGTTCCCAGTAGTAAAGCTGTTTGGCATACCAAATCCAGGACAGAATTACATAAGTTGCGACAAGTAAAGCTTCCGAGGTCGACGGAGTTGGACCGCATGCATTTTACGCTCGCTGTCCATTACCCCAAACCAGGCATTGAAGTATATCCGAAGAGCCCGAAGATACTGTTGTATGCCTCTGCGGACTGTGGTGCTCAGCCTGGCGGATCTCGGGTATGTTCTCGGGAATGTAGACAGGCGCGGGGCTGACAGCAGATGTATTTGAACGAACCGACAAGCCGACTTCTTGAGTAGAAGATTCCGCAGATTATTACAGGTTGCGCGTATCCGCTGTGGGTGATGGCACTCGAGACAAGAAGATTAACGGTCAGTGCGAATGCGAGAGGAGAGGTTGGAAAGAAAGTGTGTAAATCGGCGATACCATTTTCGGACTAGCTCACCTCGGTAACTTAGTCGCCTCGGTGGCCCGCCTCTCTTCTAGCCTCAAAAGCCTACATTATAGTGAGGAAATATAACCTGTTTCTTTTTTTTTTTTATTTATACTATAATACCGTCAGGAATGGGTACATTTGGGTAACTTGGCCAGTCGACATGTGCAAGAAAGGTCGTTGTAAGAAGGGACTTCGTGGAATACGACACTTTAAGCTTCTTAGCCATCATACTCATCATTGAGCTGATCAAAAGAAATTTCACTATCACTGTAAATGATAACCATGGCTTAACAAAGAGTGTGCTTTCTAGAGGAAAGATACATTCTCCCGACAGTAGGAACCAAAAGAAGATCGGCAGCGATGCGATTATTTGGGAACCACAACTCCCTTGTTCTTCTGCAAGAAGTCTTTGAAGCTAGAAAGCGGAATGCCATAGCTCTTGACCTCATCCATGTCAGCCCACTTTTCCAAACCGATGGTCAACTTCTGCCCAATGACGAAGGGATTATTCGCTTCCTTCTCCGTCTCTTCCGCAGTGCGATAGTGGATGTCTAACTTCTTGCCTGATGCCTTTTCGATCTCGGCCAAGAGATCAGCTACGGTGATCATTTCACTGACGACCGTCACAGCCTTGCCAGCAAACTTGTCGAAGTCATTAAACGCCGCAGCTACAAAGACTCCGATGTCGTCGGTATCAACAGCTGGCAGGATTGTATCCGGGGTGTAGCTGCTAATGAATTTTCCATCCGATAGCCCGGGATACATCATGTCGGCGATTGGGGCAGTGACGTTCGTCATGAACCAGCCTGGACGCAGAAGGGTGTATGCCAGACCCGAGGCACGGATGAGTTCCTCCACGTCCAGCTTCCCAATGATAACAGGAGCCATCATGGGAGGAAAACTTTTATCGTTGCGAAGGTTGGGGTTGTTGAGCATAAGTTGAGTTGAGTGTATGATGTGTTTGACCCCGGCCGCTTTTGCAAGATCCAGTATAGCTCGGGCGTCGCGGACCTCGGAATCGTCGGTGAAGGATGGCATTTGTGTAAGAAAAACGGCGTCAGTGCCTGCGATGGCCGCTTCAATGGAGGCATGGTCACCGAGAGTGCCTTTGTAAAGAGACACGTTGCCGAATTCCTGCAAGGCGAGAGCACGATCTGCTGAGGGATCAGAGACCAGAGCGTGTACCTTCCATCCGGATTTGGCCAGGTGTTTGACGACTCCTTGACCTTGAGAGCCTGTGGCGCGGAGCACAAGAGCTGATTTAGATGACATGGTGTGGTAGGAGCGTAGAAAAGTTATTCTTTGGAAGGACAAGAAGATGGGATGATTGAATACAGAAGAAAAAAGGAGATAGCTTCCCAAATATATACTGCTACCATTGGGTACGAGTGGTCATCCGCTCTTTTGCGGGGACAATCCCAAAGGAACACCGCACCTCCGCTGCGGAAATCCGCGCGTAACTATTAACCGCGCGGAATGCCGCATTAGGGCGAGGTATACATTGTCACTTCTAGTATCATATTCCTGTCTTCCACCCTCTTCTTCGGATGTCGTCTGCACCTTGGTGCCATGGATGCATTGGACAAGGCACGGGGGTGGTTGAGAGGTCGGAGGAGCTTCGCTTACATAATGATGTGGATTGTCAGCAGCCGCGACAAAGCCAGCCCTTCTTCCGTCAGATCACACTCCAATCATTACATCTGCACCATGCCTCCAGATCGAAATCGCGTTTCAAATCCTCAAGGCCGCCAGAAGTCATGCACGGAGTGTGCCAAAGCAAAGAGGAGATGCGACCTTCGACAGCCTCGTTGCGTTCGCTGTACCAGGCAGAAGCTGACCTGCCTGTACCCACCGCGACCTCAAATTTCTTCCTCAACAACGCCCAAGTCACCCGTCCATATCCATGTTGCCGACGAGAGCTTACAAGATACCCTACCGCCGTTCTTTTTTGACATTGATATGCCGGAATTGACGGCTGCTGAAGTAGAGCTTCTCGACTTCAATTTTGCTACAACTACCAATTCAAATAGTAGCTGCGATGAGCAGAACCTCGATGGTGGACTGGTTATAGACATGCCCACCCCTGAAAGTACCACTTTAACAGCGAAGCCTCCGATGTTCTCGATGGCTACGCTATCCCCACTGGCGGAAACGAGGGTGGGCTATCCCTTCGAACAGATGAAGCTTGCGCCTAAAATGCTAGTGGAAACGAATGCCACACCCTGGAGTCATGCAATGCTGTACGAAGACTACATGCCCAACTCACTGCAAGGTTCCTGGTCCCTATCGCACCTACTCCCCGAAACCAGCTAATTCTCATTAGATGCATATGCCTCATGCGCACTGTACATAGCTCGTAACGAAAGAAATGCTACTTTCGTTGCGCGTCATGTTATGGAGCGCCTCCAGGTGCTCTGGGAATCACCCCTCCCCGTTCCGCCCATCGAAGCCCTCGCTCGAGCTCAGGCTTTGATGCTATATCTGATCATCCTGATTAGCGCCGGAGATGTATGCTTTTAGCCGTCCTTGACCTTCACATTTTCTGTACCTAACACCTCCTAGGTCCGCTACTTCGGCCATGCAGAGAAGATAACACCTCACCTTCAAGACAGTCTTACCGCCCTCCATACTGTCCTGTCGCACGAAGAAGACCCCCTTGGCTCTATTCCCTTCTACCCGAGCTCCACCGCTCGGAGTGCTTGGCAATCCTATATTTTCCGCGAATCGTGTCGACGTACCCTACTCGTAGCGTTCCAAATCATTGCGACGTACAACCTTTTGAACGGGAAACATCACTCGTGCTCCCATGAGCTCGCCGTCGGGAACCGTGTGGTCATCTCCTCGGCTCTTTGGGACGCGAAGTCGCCGTTCGATTTTGCCAAAGCGTGGAACGAGAAGAAACATTTCTTAGTGAAGGACCTCGAGTTTCAGGAAGTGTTGAAGGAAGCCGACGCTCAAGATATCGATGTCTTTGGACGGATGATAATGGTTGGTGTAATAGGAGTGGATGATATACGAGGGTGGATTCATACGCGAGGCGGGCAGATGTAGCTCGAGGCACCGGCATCCTAACTCGGGCGTGAAAGCTGCGACACGGGGTCGGATTGTGTAAGATTGGACCGCCTGTGCTTTGAGACAATAGGCACTGACATTCCTGTGCATAAGCGCTACAAAAAGCTACTTCGTACTCCGACGTTAGGACGCCCGCCAAACAACGTCAAGGTGCGGGTACGGGAACTGTCGAAAGTTTAGTTGCATCCACTTAAGCCAGCAACCCTTGAGTCATACTAGGAGTGCCACCCAAGCAACCGCCTTCAGAACCAACATCAAAGTGTGGCTTCTTGCGATTCGGAGTATCCGAGAAACGACGCGTTGAGCTGTCAGACCAGCCATTGACTTCGGCTTCGCTGAAGGCCGGCCGCACTCGGCAGCAGGGTGATACGTCCTCAATAACGCGGCTTAATCGCCTTCGGATATCGAGCTACCGTTACTCTTCCATCTCGAAGGTTGTTGACATGGTATGCCAGAACAGTCCGAAGGACTAGGCGTCCGGGCATTGCGCGGTAGCACAAGGGCGACCACAACAGCGATGAGTACCCCAGCCGCGGGTTGACAGACATTTGGAGGAGAACACCACGTTGGAGACTACGATACTTGATATTCATATCTCAAAACTACCATTGCCATAAAGGAGTGTCACTAAATCTCGAACAATGCCAACGAAAGCACTCCCTTTCCGTCCTCAGTCATCATACACTGTCCCCAGCTTATTCAACAACTCGTGCACATCTGGCAAAAATAACTCGTAAACGTGGCCCCAGCATCAACAATGTTCCCATCCACATCCTTGAAGTGGTGCAACGTCGACCCCCCCGTCCCAGGATAGATGAAAGCATCACCGTGCGCGGTGCAAGTTTCCGCGGTGCTACCGGAAAGTCAGCGTCCATTCATCCATTCGCGCCACCAGTCTCGACAGGGGCGGCCACTTACTAAGTAATCCTGCACAACGCTCCGCCAGCCAGTGTGAAGCTACCAATGTTGCCTGCCAAAGCGGCAGGAACCTTCTGGCATTCGTTGTACGGAATGGAGACGGCGATGCATTCGCCTGTGAAGTTCTCGCCAGAGCAGATGGTTGCGCCCGCCTCGGGGGCGCGGGCCTCGAGTGGAACAGCTGCAGCGAGGCCGAAGAAGGCGACGAGGGTGGTGGCGATGGAGAGCTGCATGTTGGCGGGTTGAGGTGCTTGGGAGTGTGGAGTTGATCGAGTTGATGAGATTGGTGGAGTAGTGGTTGAAGTTGGAGAGTGAGGAAGTGATGTTTGGTAGATGATGTATCCTAGAGGACGGATGCTTTGGTACATATACGTCGAGGAAGTGGAGATGCTGATGGACGATCATGTGGCTCAGATATTGGCTCGTGTTGTGACGTATATTGCGAGGTCGTAGGGCTGTTTGCTGATTGACACCATGTTTCGGAGTTTGGGGTACAGTTGCGTGGTCAAAGCACTTTGCTCGAGTAGCGTCATCATTGCGACGGGATCATGTTCTTGTCTACAGGCATTGCTACTTAGCCCTACTGGTAGTATAGGGATTATCGTGAGAGCAACTCCCTCTACTTGATCTTGAACAGATCACTCTTAGAGTGGCACATTCGCGGCGGTCGTCGAGGCTACTGTATCAGGCCGAGATCAAGCAAATAGTCGTTCACCATACTTGCACCCCGTTCGGTAATTAACCTACATGGGTGATCGACCGGTTATGGCGGCTTATAGAACAAGCGTTGCGAGGTCGCCACTCCATCCAGGCACAACGTCGGTCATGTGTTTATGCGGTTGCTGACGGCTCTCAAGGTAGTATTCGTATGCTACCGTCGGGGTGCGTTTGCAGTAAAGCTGCGCCATAGCGCGAGTAGTGAATGTGGGGCGGAGTATTTTTAGGATGCCGCTAAACCACTCTTGGGCCACGACTGTGCAGGATTTATTGGTTCTGTACGTAGATCAATGTTCAGTATTGGAGTATCGCGGCTGAAGAGAGGCACGGGCAGGTGCTATAGCATTGTGCAACATTCTTTCCAGATGCGGACCCATAGTGCAGAAGGGAAAAGCAAGGATACAGAGACAAAAAAAGGCACTGGTCATGTAGATGCGACTGCAGGTAGTCGGAAGCCGGTTCCTTTCCCTGGTCGACGCGACAGAATAGGGCATTAGGAAAAGTAGACTGCATCAGTCCCTTCGCAACCAACAATCAATTGTCATAACCCCAACCGGTCTGCACACTACCTCCGATGTTGCCGCTGGAGAGGGAACGGGCTATCTGGAAGCCCTGGGTAAGCATACCGACTGCGCTGTCTACGCCTTCATGTCCGGTGCGAACAGTCCCTGGCATGGGCGGGTCTTCTGGTCGTGCGATCACGCCGGAAAGCATCGAGTCACTGGCCTCTCCTTCGAAGCGATCTAAGACGAGACGGCGAATGCCAACATGCCACTTCTCAAACCACTGCTCTTCGCTCACAGTCGTGTACGTTTTGTTTCCGTGGGCGTCGGAGACAGAGAAGGGCCATTCAGCCCGAACAACAGCATATCGCTTCGTAGCGAAGTAGAGATAGGGCCAGGTGAAGATCCAGAGGAAGGTCAGATAGAAGATCCAGCACACCCATTTCTTGAGGCGCCACTTGTTGACGAAGTTGGTTGTGTAGATGTCGACGTTCTTGTCCTCGACGGGGAACGTTATGTTAATGTGGCCGCGATAGTTGGTGCTGCGAATGAGGCCCTCGATGCGATTCTTCAAGAGCTCGTCGTCGAAGCCAGTCACAACACGGCGAAGGCGGAAGATGCGCAGCATCCTTGGCGACGCGCAATACAGGTGGCACCATTCCTTCAACTCGGGCCTCGGCGAACCGACCTCAATGTCCTGCTTGAAGCCAGGGGCGCGTTGCTTCCATATCGTCCCACGGTGTGTCTTCTCGCCGTTCTCTACCGTCACAAGGTTCATATGCGACCATCGAAGCGTATCGTTGTTGAGATGTCCAAAGTTAGGAATCAGGTAGCTTTGCAGGTTCATGACGATCCTGAAGTCGGTGATGCTCTTCTTCTCCTTCTTATCGCCTTTCCTGACCGTCTCCGTGTGCGTCCCCATTATGTATACAAGCGGCCACGGAGCGTCTTTGGCGAACGAGCGAATGCCTTCCTCTAGATAGACGGCATCTGCATCATAGCGAGCGTCCATCAGCGTCTGCGTCTCGCTCACTACCGGCTTGCCCGTCTTGATTGTGTAGTTTCCATGATTCATGCGACTGGACGGCGGAGGCATGTGTCGGATCGGGGCGGCAGGTGCGTCAACGCTCCCGACTTGGCTGTCTGCGTACGAAGGAGGGAGGCCAGTAATCTCGGGGGCGTCATCGTATGTATAGTCGTCGGGTGTGGTGTGGAGCGACACGGCATCCGGATCGTCGCGGTACTCCGGGGCTGGCGCTGGAGCGGGATTGCTTCTACCCATGATGTGGAAGATGATGAAAGACCTGAGAGGATGTAGAGATGGCGATAAGGATGGAGCGGGCACGCGGGACGGCTGGGACTTTATGCGCTCCCAGGGGGTCGAGTTCGTGTCTCACGCGTCCGTTTGCACGCTTGTTCTAGGCAGCCGTCTCACCCCGCTGCTCTGGAGGATCGGAATACGAAGTGATGGCGTGGACAGCGCCATCTCTAATAGCAGTAGGAATTGGGAAACCAAGACGTCTTCGGACGACTCTCTTGTGCACAAACCATGCAATTGAGCCATTCTGCTCAGCACCCAGCGACATGGTACCTAACAGCTGTCCGGCGGAGAGATGGTGGCCGAGACGCTAAGTTTAAGCTTAAATCCGAGCTAAAAAGTTTCGGGGAGCTCTGACTGGCGACCAATCCTCAGCCATCCTCTCCCTCTCCCTTGCTCTATTTCACGCGCACCGCCCCGCCGACACGATACCCACAGACCCTGACGTCAGTTGAAGCTGGCCGTCCCGCGATCCCTCCTCCGTCTATGTGCGCCACCAGCCCGCCAGAACCTCGTTCACAGACCATGGGCTACCGATAGCTCCTTCCGCCGCGCATTCCACACCCATCCACCCTCTAGCTCCCTATCTGCTACAGCAAGCATGGCCGAAGACCAGGCCAAGGGCATAGATGCTGCGCCCCAAGTTGGGCAGAGCATCAGCCATGAAGGGAAGGCTTATACCACCATCAAAGAGGGGCTTGCGCACATCCTGGTGCCGCACGACATACCTACCTCCACCGATCCACGCATGTCGAAGGAGGACACACAGAAGCAGCAGGTCTTCTACAATCCGATCCAGCAATTCAATCGAGACCTGAGCGTGCTCGCAATCAAGACATTTGGTGAAGACGCCATAGTGCGCAAGCAAGAGAAGCACGATCAGGCTCGAAAGAAGACAGACCGTAAGAAAAAGAAGCCTAAGAGTGACGGCCCAGTTCAGGAGCAACAAGCTGCGCCGGAAGACGATGCGCCTCTCTCAAACAAAAGGAAGCTCGACGAAAACGAATCCACTGCAAATGGATCTGGAGAGGCCGCTACAAAGAAGAGCAAGCACGAACATAGTGAAGCTGAAGATCTGAACTCGGGCGTAGAAGGAGCACCGGTTCTTCCCCTCCAAGCTTCGACACACGAGTTGCCAGCAGAAGACCGTCCAGCTTGGAAGCCTCGATTTTCAATCCTGGATGCACTTTCCGCCACCGGTCTCCGCGCGCTGCGATACGCGCAAGAGATACCCTTTGCGACCCATATTACGGCCAACGACATGTCAGAGAAAGCTACAGCCTCGATTGCGCTAAACGTGAAGCACAACAAGCTGGAGGATAGGATACACGCGAACACTGGGAATGCGATTGCGTACATGTACGGATTCGTCGATCAGAAGGGGTTCGACGTGATTGACTTGGACCCATATGGCACCGCTGCACCCTTCATCGACGCCGCTATACAAGCAATCAACGAAGACGGTCTACTTTGTGTGACTTGCACTGACTCCGCCATATTTGCCTCGCATGGCTACCTAGAAAAGACGTATTCACAGTACGGTGGACTGCCTCTCAAAGGTGAGCCTTGCCACGAAGGAGGGCTTCGATTGATCCTTCATGCCATTGCATCATCGGCAGGGAGGTATGGTATGGCCATTGAGCCTTTGCTCTCACTCTCAATCGACTACTACATCCGAGTCTTCGTACGAGTGAGGAAGTCTCCGAACGATGTTAAGCTTCTCGCCGGTAAGACGATGCTTGTGTATCATTGCGACAGTGGTTGCGGTGCGTGGACTACGCAATTCCTCGCTCGCAACAAGGCCCAACAGAACCGCAAGGGCGAGCCTTTCTACAAGCACTCTTTTGCGCAAGGACCTTCGGCTAACGAGCACTGCGAGCATTGCGGCGTTAAGACCCACGTAAGTCCCACTCTCCACACAAAATTGTGCCGCTTCTGACGCTCAGTCAGCTTTCCGGGCCAATGTATGGTGGTCCCTTGCACAACGTCGAATTTATCAAGCGCGTCCTCGCGCAATTGAAGGACGTGGATCGCGAAACTTATCCTACAATGGATCGCATCGAAGGCATGCTCTACACAGCGATAGACGAGATTACATTCGGTGCAAAGGAGAAGAGCGACAAAAACGCAAAAGAGCAACTCGGTCCTCTGATACCGAAAGCTGATCCAGCAGAGCTTGACCACCATCCATTCTTTTTCATTCCAAGCTCGATCTCGAAGATAATCCACTGCTCGGCGCCTCCCACGGCAGCACTGCGTGGTGCCTTGCGCCATGCAGGATTCCGTGCAACTATGAGCCACTGCAAGCCTGGGTCCATCAAGACGGATGCCTCGTGGATAGATGTCTGGCACATCATGCTTGAGTGGGTCCGCCAAAAGGCTCCACTCAAAAATGCTCCGAAGAAAGGAAGCCCTGGGCAAACCATCGTATCCAAGGGTACGGCTCATAACCGCAAAGCCGTGGACAACGCATCTGCGGCCTCGGCGGTGAACGCGCCCACGTCACCAGAGCAAGCCCGGGTATTGGATGCGGGACATGCGAATGACCAGCATGTGCCGGAGGGCGAAGATAGTGAGATGGCTGGGACCAACGGGGACGAGGCGGTTCGAGAAGACCGACCATCGTACCTTGGCGTCGATTTCGAAGTTAAACTCGACGAACAGCTCGGTAGGGATCACGACCGGGGAAAGCTTGTCCGCTATCAACTTGCGCCGAGGGAAAACTGGGGCCCAATGTCTCGTGCAAAGTAGAGCGCGCTCGCATGCAAGCGATCTTGCATGTAAGGGTCCTGTGCATCTCAGATGGTTCCTGACGGCCAAACAAGTGTGTCTCGTTAAGTGATAGAGCCACTGCAGACATTGCACAACATTACCAATTCAACACATTCTAGACTTCCTACTATGAACTTCGATGTTGGGTGTTATTTCTATGATTGCGCATGTCTTTCGTCATCGATGCCTCGGTAAGCTCGGTCTCATGTTCCGAACGCATTCACAACGTCGCTTATCTGTAGAACCCATTGCATCTCGCCTGCTCACAAACCAAAAGTCATAGGCATGCAGTCGCGACTCAGCTTATTTGTGATCGAGCAGCACAGGCAGCGGAGGTTTATCTACTTTCGTCTGAACAGCAGGGAAAAGCCATAATTTGGCTAGTCGACATCGATGACGATGGCGCTCCGCGGGCCGTTGCACAGGCGAGAACATGGCATTTCTCAGCACAACATGGCAAATCGAACAATACCCACTATCCAATTGCCGAAGCTTTGATCACTTCCAGGTTCGCCATCACCGTTCACAGGCTGTTGTCCCTAGCGCCTCCGGGTGCACTAGCGGCTTAAAATCTCCAGATCCAACATGTCATTTGTGCATCACATCTGGCAACGCTTGCTGGCCACCACGCGTCTCCACATGATCGGGCCAAGATATAATAACTCTAATGTGGTGTTCTCCAATCTAATTCGTCCGCTGTTGGCCTCCGACTGGATCGTCTTTCATAAGCTCCTTCCACGATGCAGGTCCCTGGGCGCTATTCCATTTCGACCCTTGTACCGACGCTTCCGACTTGAGCAGGTCATGAAATCATCGCGGTGCCAGCTTCGCAATAGGTCATGGAGCTGTCATTAGGCCGTACGCCCTCGCGTAGAGTTCTACTGTCAAGGATGTAGCAGTCGTATATAATAGCTCTAGGCCCCGAGTGGTGGGTTCGATATCACATTTACCGTGCTCGACAATTCCGCAAAATGTTGACCAAAATCTACGCTTCCACGCTACTTTCAGCGCTCGCTTTGGCTGCTCCGGCGCCGCAGGTGCCTGGTTACACAGATGGCGACTTTCCGTTGTCCGCCAGCAAGCCCACTGGTGAGCCAGCGACGTCGTTCGGTCCTGATTCTCAGGTTCCCGTGAGTATACATTTACACATTACCATTACATGGTCTAATTCTCCTAGGCCACCGTAACCACACCTGCTATTGTAGCGCCGCCTCGAAGAAGTTCGGATGTCACTGGTGCCACCAGCCATGGACCCTTCTCAGGGACTCCCACCACTACGGGAGCTGTGACGGCGAACACCACTCTTGCGCAGATGATCGCTCCTCTGCCCCCGAACCCCACTGCGACGTATTACAACGCAGATGGAACTCTCCAAAACCCTGCTCCGGCACCGTATACACCTTATGGTATGTTGTTTCCACGCTTTGCCACGACATTTCGCTAACTCAATTAGGTGGTCTTGGTACCAACGGAACTGAGCCTCGTTACATGGTGAACAGCGACTTTGACTTCGAATCGATCACCTTGGGTCTGTACCAGGAGTGGATCGAGCTCGATCTCTTCAACAACGGCTTGGCCGCTTTCTCGGAAGAGGATTTCCTTGCTGAGGGTCTCACTGCTGAGGATCGCTCCTACATTGCCTTCATGGCTATCCAGGAAACTGGCCACGCCACCTTGTTGAGCAACATGCTCGGAGAGTCTGCACCACCGCAGTGCACATACGACTACCCCTTCACCACGGTCCGCGAGTTCATCGACTTCAACCAGAAGCTTACTCGCTTCGGTGAGTCTGGTGTCTGGGGCTTCATCAACCACCTCGACAGCCGCGAAGTCGGCCAACTGCTCGCTCAATCCATTGCCACCGAGGCTCGCCAGCAGATGTCTTTCCGCCAGATGCTTGGTCTTCACCCCATGCCTGTCTGGTTCGAGACTGGTATCCCGCAATCGTGGGCCTGGACTTACCTTGCGCCTTACATCAGCTCGTGCCCGGAGAACACCACCCGTTTGGCGTGGCAGAACTTTCCGGCTCTTCACTTCGTGAACCAGGCCAACCCCAACCGCGTTTCTGCCAACGATACGCTGCCCAACGAAGTCACCGGCAACCGCGTCTCTGACCCATCGAACTCCACCCTCCCTGAAGATGAGTCTTGCGTCCGCGTCAACGCGACCGAGCACCCAGGATACTCGTGCTCTCCTGCCATCGTCCACAACCGCTCGGAGCCGCTCACCTTCCCCGGAAAGCTCATCAACATGACCTGGGAGGTCCCTGGCCAGGCCGTTGGCCCGAACAACTCTTACGTCACTTCCACTGCTGCCAAGACCCCTGCTTTCGTCGCTTGGGTGTCACAGCTCAACCTTACCTACACTCCTCTTACCGTCACTGGCGAGAATGAGGGTTTCACCTACCAGCCCGCTGCTGAGGTCTACCAGGGTGACCCAGCTGCGAACGACACTATGTTCGTTGCCCTCACCGATGCGGATGTCTTCCTCACGCCGTTCAACCTGTCCATGATCAACCCACACGTCGTTGCGCTTGGTCTGTTCCAGGCCGGTTAAGCAGCGCAAAGCTGTTTAAGACGGTGTACTAGTGGATGAAAAAGGATACTGGGTTGTATCACGCTCTAATACCACGCCTATGCTGCGACCTTAATGAACGTATGTTGTATGATAGATAAAATAAATGTCATCCTTAATTGTTGTACTTTGTTGCATGAATCGATAGTGACTTGCATATGGTTGAGATCATTTCTATGACTTCTAGTATCGCCAAACGCTCGTACGGCTACACTACTTACAAACTTGTAGGTATCTTGAAAAGGCATAGTGTTGCTTAGTCAGCAGCAGCTCACAGTCGTCATCCTCATGCCTTCAGCACCATGTAACGCACCCGCGTGCCCACTCCCACCAAATATGCCGGAACGGGGAGATTTGACAACTGTCAACAAAACTGTGTCGGCCCTGCATGCCGCCGGAACCTCTGTCGTAGCAGTGTACTTACTAAACTACTCGAGTTGGCCAATTCCTTCACCCCAAGCACGGCATCCTCATCACAATGGTCACAGCAAGGTGCCGCCGGATGATACCCGCAACCCACTCATCAGCGGTCGGAACTCGCTCGCGAATGCGCTGACGATATGGGAGACTGCTTACCTTCTTTTCGACACATGGTTCATGATTTATGCGACAAAGAAGCGCATGGGCTTGAGCAGCAACGCTGCCGCCCTGCGTGTTGTCGCTAAGAAATCACCCGACATTTTGGCACATCACGTCCTTCTCGCATCAGCATTTCTGTACCTGCAGTCGTACATTGTTGCCGGCAAAGAACGGGGGCTATGGATTATCACTGCTTTCATCTTGATGAATAGCAGCAGCCCCGTAATGCACCTACGATGGTGGCTTCGGCGACGTTCCGGAACATCCAGTAACGTCATGGATGTCTCCTTCCTAGCTTCCTTTGCTGGTGCCAGGTTTGGGGTCGTGTACTGGGTCATGAAGGAGTACGGAAGCTATCACGGGCTGAGCGCGCTGCAGGCGTACAACGTGCTTAGAAAAGAATGCAAGATTGGGACGGCGATGCTTGTTGGTTTCAACGGGTTGTGGTGGAGCATGCTTGCTTACAAGGTCGTCAAGCGCAACATCAAGAGATGGAGTTGAAAATTCAGCTTTCGCTGCGGACTATACGGATATAAACCGGCTTCGCAGGCCTCTGCGTGGGGAGCTGCTTCATATCCGCCGCGAAGTCCTCCAACTTTACAGAGTCATGCGACTCCCATCCCAGCCAGCCACGCACCCCGCGCGCATGAACCTTGCCCTCGACTCGGAACTTCATTTGCAGCCATGTTTGCGCGACGGTCAACGTCATTTCACGGACCATGTTCTGGCCGAGGCACATCTTTGGGCCAGAACCAAATGCCATACCTTCGGGACAGCTTCCGTCGTTGCGATACCTGTCCGGGTCGAATCGGTCCCATGTAGGGCCAATTGCGGCTGGATCACGGCCAGCGCCAGCGAAATATAGCCAACAATCCCATCCTTTTGGCACCAACACATCAGCTTGTTCCGCCGGAGTTGAGACGACATTGTCGCTTGTTGACCTTCTCATTATTCCCACGATTGGGGGACTGAGCCTTTCGGTCTCCAGTAATATCGAACGAAGTTTTGTCGAGCACTCTGCTGCCTCGCTCTGGTTCATCGTTACCGCCAGGGGTGTTTTTCCGCTTTCACCTCCATAGAGGTACAAGTTGAGAAAGAGCGCAGTCAAAAGCGATGCTAGCCCTTTGACTGCAAGACTACTTGTCATCATGAGCGTGTGGTTTGCTACGTCCTTTAGCTCGTGGCTATCTGCAGTTGCGAATGGGCAAGCACTCTTCGTCGACAGGTGGTCAAGAAGGAGGTCTTGCAATTTCTCCTTTGCGTGGATCCCCTTCTTTCGAGGTGAATGCCAGAACCCCGCATTCACGCTCACGGGAAACAAGGAGAACTGACCGCGCAGGAGCTGTTCCTGCAAAGTCTCAAACGTTGCAAAGAGCGGATCGCCGGCATTTAGCTTCAGGAACACTCCGAGAAGTATCTTCCACGAGAGCGTTTTCATCAACTCGTATACGTCCATCTCAGCGCCCGAGAATGCCGATTCGAAATGCTCCCTCGTAAGCTTTTCGACCAAAGGACTCGCATTCGGCCGAAGCGCATCGATTCTAGGATCCCACGTCTCTCTCATCTCCCGATGCTGCACTCCGTCTGTCAACAGTAGATTCGGCGATGGGTAAAATGGTGCCATTAACTCGGCGTAGGCGCCGCTTGCTTCGTACCGGGCGCTATCATCGCACAAGATTTGGCGAATTTGCGCGTGCGATGAAACTACGGCTATATTCCGATTGAGCACCTTGGCCCGTACCACGGATCGAGAGGCGACGAGTTCGGGATGTTCTTTGTGAAAAGCGCGGATGCGGGAAGTGATGAAGTTCTCGGGTGAGGAGTGGAAGGAGAAGGTTTCGGATAAACCGCGTAGGGTGGATGAAGAGCCTGGCGGGAGTTGTGCCTCTGGCGCGGCCATATCGGGACTTTCGTTGACGATGAGAGTGGCATGTCGACGATGATGCGTTCCCAAGGTCTTTCGCCCAGGTGAGCAACATCCAAGATGACTATCTACACCAGAAAGGAGCTAGTGCGGGGCTAGCTATGATGACATCAAGAAAGACTTGTAATCCACAAGGTTTGCTACTTCGCGAATTGTATCGAGAACAACTACTCGTCTCATTTGGCCATGGACAACAGGACTGGCAGGGCCAAAGACGCAGATCTCACACAGGATGCTGACATCCACGATACCCGGTCGCTGGAGGATTCCTCACCCAAACCCCGCCCCCTCCACATGATCCACGCTTATCTCAGCATTTTCCTCCTCTTCATAAACTATTTCCTCGCCCAATACGACAAATTTATTCTCAGCTATTTTCAATCATCCGTCCTTTCGTCGCTATCCTTGACGTCAACGCAATATGGTCTACTCTCCGGCTACGCAACTGGCATCGTCTACGCCCTCCTCGCCCTCCCCATAGCTTTCATAGCCGACTATACACGCTCCCGCGTCTGGATCCTCTCGCTGACCGCCGCATGGTGGAGCCTATGCGTTATCTTCCAATCTCTGGCTAACAACTTCGCGCAAATCTTCTGCGCGAGGTTAGGAATGGGAATTGGACAGGCGAGCGTGGAGGCACTTTCTGTGAGCCTGATTAGCGATTTGGTGGGGTGGCGGAATGTGTTCTTGGGGGAAAGCGTGTTTTACGTGGGCGTTTATATTGGAGAGGCGGTTAGTGGGCAGATCGCTACCGCATTCACGAATACGGGGACGAGTTGGAGGGTTGCGCTCAGGGCGATTGGTATCACAGGTTTGGTGGTTGCAGTTCTGTTGAGGGCGGTATTGAGGGAGCCCGAGAGGAGAAGGGGGTTGGTGCATGGGTTGTCGGAGGATGGTGAGAGGGAAGAGAGGTCGAGAAATCGTGAGACGCCATCGATTCGCAGCCCGAAATTACGAACCGCAAGAGCAGACCTCAGCGCCTCCTTCTCCTACGTAATCCGCATGCGTTCCTTCTGGCTCCTGGTCCTCTCAGCCGGCTTCCGCCAGCTCGCCGGCAACGTCTTCGGATACTACATGCCAAGCTACCTAGGCGACACGTACCCGGACCATCCTGAAATCTTCTCGCGGTACGGTATCATTGTCGGTGTGGTAGGTTCCGTCACAGTACTAAGTGGCGGGGCTCTGACCTCCCTTCTCTGGCACAGAACGAAACTCACGCCTATCTATCTCACCGCCATTGGAGGCATGCTCAGCAGCCTCTTCGTTCTCCTCATGGTCTTCAGCAGGGACATTGCCAACGGCGACCAAGACCGCGGAATCAAAATCCTCTATGGTACGATGAGTATAGCGTACCTAACGGCGGAAACTTGGCTCGGAGCTTTATTCGCACTTGTAGCGCTGCTTTTACCGCCTGCGTACAAGACTTTCGGACTCGCTATTTGGGGAAGTGTCCAGGTACTTATATACTCTTCAGGCCCGCAGATTATTGGACTAGCGTTGCGGAATGAGGAGACGGCTAGCGAGGCGTACCGAAGAGTTACGCAACTTTGTCTCGCGGTGCTCATTCCCGTGGGGTATTGGTGCGCGGGTGTGGGATTGCTGCTTGCGGTTCCGTTGGTGAAGAGGGATTTGGAGAGGGATTTTGTGGTGGGAAGGTTGAGTCGGAGGAGGAGGGTTGGGATGGGGATGTTTGCGGGGGTGTTGGGTGTGGTTGTCGTTGTTCTGTTTACGGTAAGTTTAGTGTACCAGACTTAGGAGGTGCCGGAGCGTATTCATGCAGCGCCCTTCTGATTGATCAATTCATGGTGCTGTCGTTTTGCTCTTATGATACTTGCGCTTATACTCCCCAATCAAGCCCCTCAAATCCCTCGCAAAACACGGCTTCACCAACTCCCTCCATCCCATCCACCCTTCCCCTCTTTCCCTCCGATGACTCCACAGATCCATTTGCGCCAACAAGGCATCTGTGTAAGGCACCATATCGAACCAGAACCAGTTGCCGAACTGGCCCTTTCCCAAGTACCGTTTCTTACACCACGCCACAGTCTCCGCGACATCTCTTTCCATTACCGTTTCCGTGGGTAGATCAAGTGTGCCATCCAAGACACTAAGTGCCCACAGCGCCTGCACTTCCGCTGTGCGGAAGTGGTTCCCTAGCATGATCTTGCCGAGGAAGATAATGGACGGATCGGAGATGGGTAGCATAGCTTTGTAGAGACGGAGAGGAGTTAGAAGTGTTGGAGCGCTGAAGTGCGGTGGTGGGTGCGTGAGAATTGGAAAGCGTTGCAGGATTTCGGTTGAGGCATGAGCGTCCAGCTTTGCCCACGACGATGCGTCCTCGGCGGGTTGGAGGGCCGTTGGTACAGGAAGACCGAGCGTATAAGCCGTCTCATCGTCAAGGTGGGTGTATGAAGCTCTCATGTCCCAGCCCGTAGCGAAGACGAGTACATCTGCAGAGATGTACGTCCCCTCTTCATCTGCCAATACGACTGCGTGTTGGTCGATATGCTCAATATCCTCGCGATATACAGCGACTTTGTTCGCGATCGTGGCGAAGAAGTCAGGCCGCTGGTTTATCCCGCTGCTGTCATTTTGCCAGAAGATCTCCGTGTCGGGCTGGAGATTGTGAAATCCTTTTCCTGTCTCTCTTGGTTTTGGGTGGACGTCACAGTCTTCTAATTCTTCAGTGGTCTGCCGAGTCGTATACCCAGCTTCTCTCCACGCGCGCGCCGTGACACGTTTCCACATCCAAGAGAACAGTAGCATGCCAACGCTCGTCCGATAAAGAGTCCACTCCACTACCGCACCGAAGGACCACGTCCGTCTTCCTCCATCCCCTCCCATAAACACACTAGCAATGAACAAAACCGTAACCCTCGTATAAAACGATTCGTTCGAATTCCTGTACCCTCCCGAGCCCTTGGCCAGCGCAAAAGATGCTGGTCCACTCCCACTCCTGCGAATCACCCACGTCACGTTCTTCCCTGCTTTGGCGGCCGCATAGGCTATGTCCACTGCAGATTTGGCGCCTCCGAGGATTACGATATTTTGTTTTGCGGTGTTGGTGAGAAAGGTGGATTGAGCGACGTCTTTCTGGTGGAGGACTTCTCCTGTGAAGGTTGATAGGCCTAGGAGGTTGGGGATGTGTGGACTAGATGTTAGACCAGTGGCGTCTATTAATTTAGGGGCTGTGATTGTGTATTCCTTTCTGACTGCGCCATCTTGTGAATTCTGAGACTGCACAGAGATGCAAGCGTGCCACAGCCCATTATTCGCTCGCTTTTCCAAACGCGTAACACGACTGCTCAGTCGAATGCGCTCCGAAAGCGATCGATCAGCATAGACATGCGACTCGACGTACTCCTCCAAATATTGTGTTATGTATTTAGCAGGGAAGAAGCCGTAGTACGACTCTGTATCTGGGATCTGTGGAAGGGGCTGGTCAGAGAATTCGGCCATGCCCACCGGCGTTTGCGTCCAGAAGGCATCGTAGACTCGATCTGTATGAGATGTTGGCAAGAATGGTTTAGAGATGTGGTTGTTGAGGAGGACCTTTGCTCCAGACACCACCGATGCTTGAGCCGCTCTCCAAGACGACGACGTTGGAGTCGGGGTGCACTTCCAGATACGTTCGAGCCGCTTGGATGCCGTATAGCCCTGGAAGTGTCAGATGTAGGTTCACGAATACTCTGCACAGGCATGTCCAGCGAAGTAGCATTTGAAATGTGTCGCCACACAAAGGTGACCAAGCAATGAACGATACGAGGTGTGCTAGTAGTTCCGTCGGACACGCCAACCCGCAGCAATAGCTGAATGAGACTCACCAGCGCCAACGATTATGAGATCAGCCGTTTCCAAATCATTGCTTACCATTGTTCGATGCTCAGCTTCGATGGCGTTGCGCATAGCCACGTTTTGTGCATGCGTTGGGATGAGGTCCGTGCGCAAGAATGATGATGCAACTACCGTATAAAGTCGCGCTCAACCACCAACAAACAGAAGCAGAAGCAAAAAACATCATGGCAGCGAATACACTATACATCCTCTACAATGCTGACGCGTCAATCATGGGCAAGCTGAAATACGGGTACCGGAAGATATGCAAATCGACCGAAGAGAATCCCGCTTGTGCTGCGTGTAAGTCATTCTGGAGAACTGTAGATGAGATGATGCTGAGTCCACCTAGGCGATATTACACATGGTGGACTGTCGTTGCAGGAGACACCCTCCTGGGTGGATACCAAGATGAAGATTGAGGCAGAATCAGGATGGAAGGTGGTACAATGGCATAAGGATGAGATCTCGCCTGAAGTAAGTGCACTTCGCCGGAAACTGTTACCATGAACAACGGGACTCATCCTTGTAGATGAAGGCATGCTTCGCCGAAAAAAACGTGCGGTATCCTGCGGTGGTAGCTCGCAAGGGGGGAGGCCTCGAAGTGATCATGGACAGCTCCGAACTGACGGCATTCAAAGGCGATGCGCAGAAGATGTTGGAGGGACTGCGGCAGAAAGGTTTCATGCAGCAGAAGCAAGCGTCTCTATAGCTCCTCGACACATTCTACAGTACTCCTTCAGAGCACTTTCGCAAGCCACCTACTCCTTTGAACAATACCAACACACACCAAACCAGCCATGCACCACGAAAGTCCCGCAGTACACACCGGCACCATGAGCATAAGCGTGAAGAATACCGCACTCTCCGTTCCCTCAATGAGTGCCGGCCTCATAGCCACGCTAGTCAGTTCCTCAGCCTCTTTTCCGCCCCCACCCGCCTTCCGCTTCTCCACCACAGCAGCCGCGTAAAATAGCACAAAATTGTTGACGTGGAAAGAAGCCTCCAGCACGGCCACGGCGAGCCAGCGAGTCGCGCTAGAGCGTCCAGGGGCTAGGGCGCATGCAATTGGGATGAGGGAGTAGACGGTGAAGTCGGCTAGGAGGTCGAGGAAGCCGCCGAGATCAGAAGCCTGGCGGCGATGACGCGCGAGGGCGCCGTCAAGACAGTCAAGGGCTCGGTTGAGGATCCAGAAGCTGACGCTTAGCGTAGGCGAGCCGTATGGTGTGAAGATACATGCTAGGAGGCCGCAGAGAAAACCGACAAGGGTGATGTGTACTGGAGTGATGGATGAAGGTACGTGGGGCGTGATGGCATCGAATAGTCGGTCCTTCAGAGGCCGTAATTGAAGGTCCAGCATTTTGCGGTATGCAGTGGGTTGGGCGCCCGACAGAATAGATACATAACTGAATGTCTATGACGCATCCCGCCGCTTAGTAACAATAACAAAAAGAAGCTCCAATTCCACCTCTGCTTTCAATTGATCCCAACCGACACCAGCGGACAAGCATGAAGCGCGCAAGTTCTTCCAATGCACTCGCATTGAAGCTCCGCATCGCTCTCGGCGGCCTCTTCGTGACCAGCATCCTCTTCCCCGCCCTCTACCAGCCCCTCCTCACCGCGCTGTGGACCCGCCTCGAACAGAACACGATCTATCGCCTCTCAGCCTTTGAGACACTATGGACCGTCTTCTTGTACTCCGCGATCGAAGTCTCCATCACTTTGGTCTTCCTGCAACACCCGGAATGGCGCTTCGCAGGGGACAAAGAGACGGGTCGTTCGAAACCGCGGGGCATGCGCCGACCGTCGCGACGGCTGGGTGAAATCGCCATGTATGTAGCGCCGCTGCTGCTGATGGATCTTACCATGATTAAGAAGTTTGCCGATGTTCCGTTGGAGAGTATGCTTGAGTCGGGAAACTATCAGTTCCATCGCCACGCGAATGCGACACTGGGCCATCGCGCCACCTTCCTCGTCCCATCGCTGCACAACATGACTGCTGCCTCACCCCTGCAGACACATCGCGCCCTCCCCTCGCTACCTCCCACGAGCCGCCGCGTCGCCCTCGAGCTCATAACGAGCTTCTTCCTCTACGACGCGCTCTTCTTCCTGTTCCACCTCTCTCTACACGCCCTCCCCGGCGTGAAGCGCTGGCACGCGCCGCACCACCGCCACGCCGAAATGCATCCCCAGATCACAAATCAGCTGCATGTATTTGAGCGGCTAGGTCTGGTGATGCTGGCAAATCTCAGCCTTAACATCATTGGTAGCCATGTCTTCACGCGCACGTTATTTGTGCCTGTGTTTGTGTGGCTGCTGGTGGAGATTCACTCGGGGTTGGATTTGCCGTGGGGCTATGATAAGGTGTTGCCTGAGGGATGGGCTGGAGGTGCGCGGAAGCATATGCTACATCATGCGGGCGCAGAGCAGGGCTATGAGCCGTATTTTACATGGTGGGATGGTCTGCTGGCGCGATTGGGTTATCATGATAGATCAGGTATGAAAGACGTTAGATCATAGACTTGTATACATGAATTAGAAGAGTAGCAGAACTCCGATATCGACTTTGAGACGAGATGACAATGCTTGTCCACACGGCTTGAGCTCTTCTTCGCCGCATATAAAGTTGCCCCCTTCAGCGCAGTGACTCACCACAGTCTTCCTCTACGGCCCGTCTGGAGACTAGAATCGACCAAAAGGGTTTCAAGATCTTTGGTGCCGTCTCCTTCCTAAGCCCGATAAATTATGCGCCATAAGAAGAGAGACCATGGTCTGAATGTCTGTCTATATTAATTATTGCCGGACTAAAATCAATCCTGCATAGCCCATGTCCGTCTCTGGCGTTCCCATCTACTCAAACTCGTCAAGAGTCGGTTACATTGACGGAACTTCGTGTCGAAATAAATTTATGAATGATTTGCATGAGCAAGGCGTAAATTTCGTTGTTATTATACTTGTTGCTGATGACCATAACCACGCTGACTCGGTCCTTCTCATCACCATCATCACGCCGCCGTGCACATCTCCTACCATCTCAACGACCACAACCATCTCACCGCCGCGCAGCAAAACAAATCTTCCCCACAATCCTCCCAAATACCTTTCCCCACCTCCCCCTCTTCAAAACCTTCCTCCGACCGGGCCGTCGAACCCTTCCCTCTTTCTGCCCACATCCAGTGTTCCCGTCGAGGTCTCCCCCATCCGCTCTACTATGCGTACGCATCTCCTTCAGATCCACGACAGTACTCTCCTTGCTCTCTGTGGGCGTGCCCATGTGCGTACCTCCCATCGCCACAGCCCCGTCAACCTCTCCCCCTTCCTGCAAACTCATCAAGTACTCCTTCCGGCCCCACCCCGCCTTCCCAACAACCTCCTCGCAACTCCGCGGCCCTTTCTCCACAATCCTGCCCCTCTCGTCCCGATCACTCAACCGCATACTCCCCGAGTTCGACTTCGTCCGCGGAAACGTCTTCTCGATCCCTGCCCGTTTCTCCGCTGCCGCTCGCTGGCAGGTGCATAGTTTGGACGCGGTTGTCGGGCAGATGGGGCGCATGTCGGAGGGAGGGGAGGATCGTGTTGGCGTGAGATCGTTGTCAAAGCTGGGGATGTGGAAGATGGGTGGCGTGCGTATGCGCGGTGCTGGGGTCGCAAGTTTGGACTGGTAGAATGGCGTGGGGACGCAGAGGTAGGCTTTGTTTTGCTGTGGAGGCAGGGGCATGGCGAGCTGCAGTGTGATATGGCGACTTGGTAACGCGACTGTGTTCTTGCCAATGGCGTAGACTCGTTTGTTGAATCGTGAGTGTCGAAGCGTCCGTTCGTTCAAAGCTGGCAAACGCAAAAGCCAACGTGGGGTACGATGTCTCAAAGGTACAAGTCGCAAGCAGAAGGAAGAAAGAGCGTCGATGAGACACAGTCAAGAACACGGCGACATGACTCAAAGACGCGACAAAAATGCAATTCTTGCTCGAAAGCTCGCCTCGACCCGTGGAACGTGGACAGAAGATTGTGGCAGTGGTTTCCGGAGATTGACATGTACCAATTCCGCGGTTCAAATTTTGTGTTTTTGATAACCTACGCCAGCATCATGCAAAGGTATTGATGCGCTTTCAAGACGCGACAACGCGTACAGAGAAGATCATACATACATGCCATATTCAGTGAGTCTGACACCCAATTAAGATCGAAAATCGTTCAAGCACCCCGACTTTTTGAGGCCTGCCTGATACCAGCCCACCAACCCAACCAACGCCCCGATGCCGCCAAGAATATACAGTGAAGAAGAGTCAACCGCCGGTACCGAGGACTTAACGTCCCGATCTTTCTTTCGTCTGTTCCCTCTTCTTCTTCTGCGTTTCTATACGACCGTTAGCGATGCATCTGATAAAGGGGTGCGGCGGCAACATACCTTCATTGTAGATCAAGAACTCGTGCAGTCCATTGCCTCCCGGCACCATGGGCAGCACCGGAATCTTCTGGTCAGTTACAACCTCCAAGAGCGCCGGACCTTCAGAGTTGATGAGCCATTTGAGCGAGTCCTCGAGCTCCTCAGGCTTCGACACCCGCTGCGCCTGGACACCCATAGCGTCACCAAGCTTCACAAAGTCGGCGTTGCGCTGATGCGTGTGGGCGAAGCGATCTTCGTAGAACAGAGACTGCCACTGCGTAACCATGCCCTGTTCCTCGTTGTTGAGGATGATGACCTTGACGCCAATATTGAACTCGGCAGCGGTGGAGAGTTCGGTCAGTGTCATGCTGAAAGAAGAGTCGCCGTCAATGTCGATGACGAGAGCATCGGGACGCGCGACCTTTGCACCAATGGCTGCGGGCAGACCGTAACCCATGGTACCCAGACCACCAGAAGTGATCATGGTACGCGGATGCGTCCACCGGAAGTGCTGCGCTGCCCACATCTGATGCTGACCGACGCCGGTTGTGATGACAGTCTCAGCCTTCCTAGACTCGGTGAGTATCGAGAGCTTCTCGATGATAGTCTGCGGCTTGATCTTGCCGTTGGGGCCCTCGCGCTCAAAGTCCCAGGGGTACCGCTTCTTCCAGTCTGCAATCTGCGCAAACCACTCGGGCCGCTCCTCGACTTTGTTCAACAAGGGGAGCAGCTGGGCGACGTTTGTTATGACGTCACCCTCGACAGCCTCTGTCGCCTGTACAACCTTGTTGATGTTCTTGGGCATGATCTCGAAGTGGACGATACCGCCTCGACCTTCGGCAGCCGCAGCTTTCGCCGCCGGTGCAAACTTTGCGAGAGCACCAGTGACGCGATCGTCGAAGCGGGCACCAAGAGCAAGGATGAGGTCGGCCTCTTGCATGGCCATGTTGGCGTAGGCCGAACCGTGCATACCCAACATATGTAGAGACTTGTCGTCATGCTCGTTGAACCCGCCCAAGCCTTGGAGGGTGGTGGTCACCGGGATCTGAACCTTGTCCGCGAGTTCCTTTAATAGCTTGGGACCCTCAGGTGTGCTGATCATACCCTGGCCAGCGTAGATGACAGGCTTCTTTGCCATGTTGATCAGACGGGCAGTGCGCTTGATGGACGTTTCCAGTTGCTTCCTGCTCAGTGCCTTCGCGGCTAGGGTAGCGGCGCTAGGATGTGTCGGAAGAGAGCTGGCTATGGGGATGGGTCGGGTGAGGGTCGCACCAGTGACGTCTTTGGGCAAGTCGACGAGCACAGGACCCGGACGTCCACTCGTGGCGATCTCGAAAGCTTCGTTGATGCGTCTCGGGAGCTCTGCGATATCCTTGACCATGACGTTCCACTTTGTGCATGCTCGCGTGATGCCAATTGTGTCGGCCTCCTGGAACGCATCCAGCCCAATGGCGTTTGTCACGACCTGTCCACTGAAGACGACCATAGGCGTGCCGTCCATCAGGGCGTCCTGCATGGGTGTGACGACGTTGGTGGCACCGGGGCCGGAGGTGACGAGGACAACACCGGGCTTGCCACTTGCGCGGGCATACCCTTCGGCCATGTGGCCGGCGCCCTGCTCGTGTCGCGGGAGAATAAAGTCGAAGTGGGGCGAGTTGTATATGGCGTCGAAGACGGGGAGAATGGCGCCGCCGGGGTAGCCAACTAGTCGAATCAGCACCGCAACCTCCAAAGAGCATACCAATTGGGGGGACAGGTGCGCGGTGACGTACAGATGTGCTTGACGCCCTGGCGGAGCATCATCTCGTGGAAGATCTCGCCACCCTTCATGCCCACAAACGAGTGGTCCATCTCGGGCTGGCGCTGCCTCAACGGCTGCACGTCAAAGTCCTGGCGATTGAAGGCGGGCGACGGCCGGGCTCTCGCGTCGGTCTCGGGCGCGGCCGCGGTGCTCTGTGGCCGCTTCGCATCTTCCTTGACGACTTTGGCGGTGTTGACGGCGGGGGCAGCTCTCCGGTAGGGCGAGGCGGCGAGGCGGGTGTGGGAGGTGGAAAAACATCGCGTGCCTTTTAAGGCCTGGATGGCCGTTCGTCTCGACTGCATAATGGCGCGGGCGTCCACGCGGACTCTTGTAGTCGAAGACAAGGAAAAAGAAAAGAAAGGCAGAGGGGCGAGGGTGGGATGTGCGAGGGAGAAGCAATTGCCTGTGACTCGCAGTCGACTCGAGTGGGCGGGCAAGGGCGGTTTTATTTGGAGCGAATGGAATTGAGTCAACGCCGGCACTGCGCAAAGCGCACAGAGGGCGAAAGCGGAGACGTGGAGCAGCCAATCACGCGGCGCCAATTGGCCCGAAGTCGGCGCCGTCTGGTGCCCGCCGCCTGGCTGCCCAGCGGGCCATCCCATGCACGTTGGAATGACATAGTCGCGATCCCACACCATGAACCTGCCGCCCAACCCTCCCGAACGAGCACGGAGCCATGGCCGCGTCACAAGCGCTGATGAGCGACGCCGAGGTACCTTCATCGTCGCATAGCCAGCCTGCAGTGCGACCCTACTCACACCCGCAGTCGCCATCCCCCGCCGATCCACGAAGGGGCCCCTCGATATCGACGTAGACGAGTACGACTTCCATTCAGCCGTTGCATGCGCCATGTCCACTGACGCCAGCATGCAGTCCGCTGGCGGAGACTACCCCGAGCATCCGCCCCGAGTACCCCCAGCCTGAACGCGTCCTGTCTCCTTCACGTGGAGATGCTTCCCCGCTCGCGCCCCACGACGGCGTCAAGAGCCCCGTTACGGACATGCCCTCCAAGGACTTCTCCTACATCCAGGACCCGCAAGCCTACCACGTGCTGCCCGCGAGCAACATTCCGCCCCCCTTCCTGAACGCGCCAGATACTCCCCTCGTCTCAGCCCCCGTCGACTCGCTGCTGCAGTCGGGACACTACCGCCTCGCAGCCATCGCCGCCGCCCGTCGCATCGTCTCGGCCACCTCGCCCACCGACTACGAAACTCTGCTCCACCTCGTACACGTCCGCCTAGCATGTCTCTGTCTCATCTCGGAGCATGCCCTCGCCGCGCAGGAGGCAAAGGTCCTCGGTGATCTAAGCAGCACCTTTTACCGACACCCCTTCACCGACGCCCACATCGTCCCATGGGACCTGCGCCTGCTCGTCGTCCGACTAGCTGCCCTTGGCTACGGCGAATGGCGCAAGGGCATCATGGGCTACTACGAGCTCGCCCGCGAGTGTCGTGAGAGGATTCTCAAAGCCGACTCGGAGGACGAGGAAATACTCTGGCGGACACGCCTGCGTGATTGCGGTATACGTGTAGCCAACGTCTTGGTCGAAATGGGCGATTTCGAAAGCGCTGGGCGCCACCTCGACACACTATCAGAAGCCTCCGACTCCCGCGAGCTACTGATCATGGAAACACTGGTTTGGCTTCGCGTAGGCGATATGCAATCCGCCCGCCGCTGTCTCTCTTCCGCATCCCAAATAGAGTCAGACGAATTAGTCGACGGCACGCTAGATGCTCTGCTCCAGCTCGCAAACTCAGAGTACACCGCTGCGACATTGTCCTTCCAGGCCTTGCACCACAACTTCCCAGATGATGCCATGGTCACGCAGAACCTTGCCGTCTGCTTGCTCTACACTGGTCACATCTCCGAGGCACGAGAACTGCTTCTCGAGCTGGTAGATGAGGCGCCTCCTTTTCACTCGTTGGTCTTCAACTTGAGTACCATATTCGAGCTTTGTACGGAGAAGAACAAGGATAGGAAGGTAGCTCTGGCTGAAAAGCTGGCGCTTAGGAAGAGAGATGGCGCTGTGGGATGGGAACTTAGTAATGCGGACTTTAAGCTTTGATAGCAAGAGGTAGTGGAAAGCTTCGTGGATCAAGATTGGCTCAGATGTCCTATGCGTAGCAGTAATGTGCATCTTAAGCTTGGATGCGATGGGAAACAGGTTGGCAAGAACTTGTACGAAAGAAGATTGACTCAGCCGTCATATGTATAGCAGCACTCGCGAGAGCTTTTAGTAGTGCTACACCGGTGGTAATGCCCTCTACAGACTCAGCCGAAAGGCACAGATCAGGGTTACACTATGTGAGCTGCGCTAATGCTATTCATACTCGCTCTTCACACGCAGACATCATCGTCCACAGTCGAGTCCTACCCCAGGATGGCCTACCGCCCACCTGCCAAACACAGTGGCACATGCATCCCCATCCCGCTCTTCCACTGCGTCAAAGGCACAAGACAAACAAAAGGAAAGGGTGATGTATAGCTGGCATCGCCACAGAAAGCCAGCAGACATAAGCCGAAAATGAAATGGGGGTACTGGTAGCACTTACTCTTTATCCAAGCTCAGATTCAGACCCTCAGAGGTTTTTGCGAGTTGGCCCACCAATAGACGCCTGACATGGACACCAAGCCCATCGGATTCGGTTCGAATTTGAAAATTGGGCGGTCCGTCTGGGTGTGAGCCAAAATGACTTCGCCGCGGTGTAGACAAAGTCTAGAAGATAGAAAACGCCGTGTGCGGTGTGCTGCTGATCGCGTGCAGTGCTTGCTGTGCCCAACATATTTCCTCAGACGTAGTGCGTGGGATGCAGACGATGGACTACATCACCCCAGAGCACTCTGCATCCTCCACTCCCAGAGTCACAACTCCTCTTCCTCTTCCATCTTCGCCTCTGCTATGCTCGGAGCCGCGGGGATGCTACCCTCGGAATTGCCCCTCTCTTTCTGCGATGCGTTCGCAAGTGTAGCTCCCAAGCTCTTGCGTACGCCGTCGTCAAAGCCAGGCAGAGAGGCGCGGTGCTTCTTGAACGGGGATCCTACCGTACCTTCTGTACTGAGATCTGGTACGGATGTTTTTGGGGCAGTCGACGCTTCTGCTGCTGTGTCACCGATCGAGACTGGCGCGCCGGAGATGGGTGAGCCAGAGACGCCGCGGCTGATTGGGGCGCCTGCTTGATTCAGAGGCTCGGCCGAATGTTGGCGTTTTAGCTGTCGTGTGTTAGAACACAATAGCATTGATTGAGCGAGTAGTTAGTCCATGTGTGTGCTCACCTTGATCTTTCGGACACCCTCTGCAAGCTCAACCTGCCTGATAGCATCGTCAGGTGACAGCATCCCAGTGCCGTCAGGGTCCTTGTCATCCTCCGGCTCATCAACTTTGATTTCGTCGTCTTCCTCGGCGTCGCTGTCCATGGCATCGTCGCCGGTCCTCTTCTTAGCCTTTCCGTCCTTTTCCCTGTAGCCGCCAAAGTTCTTCGTGCCCGACGCATTCAGTGGCTTCAGTGAGGCGAAATCTATGGCTTTGGATTTTCGCCGCTCGGCCACGGGCGAGGCTTGCGCCTTGTCTGGTGTCAGAATGCCCATCTTACGGAGTTGTCCTGCACGTTGTTAGGTTGCTATTCAAGAGACGCACCGTACTACATGAACAAACACGACAAAAGGACTAAGGTAACTTACGCTCTCCACGATAGAGGAATGTGAAAACAGCATAAGGCTTGTCCGGAGGATCGATGCCTGTCACAGTTTGGGTGCTGATTGACTTCGGGTCCAGCGTCTTAGGCTTCGCGAAGCTCGTGGTGTGGTCGATATCCTCGCCCTCACCGCCTCCATTCTGTGCGGCCTCGTCGTCGTCATGTGCGTCAAACTGCGGAGAATACTCGCCGCGCTTGATCTCGCCGCTCGCAAGCACGCGGAAGAGGGCGACCTTGATCTGACCTGCCGCCTCAGGCTGGGGCGGCTCGTCGTCCGAGTCCGAGTCCGACGTGAAGAAGTCTTCGTTTCCTGATAGTGTCTCAACCGGTGCGTCTTTATTATCACCATATCTCAACACACCATCGCTCGTCTTAGAGTCCTCCTCGTCACTACCCTTGGCCTCCCTCCGCTTTCGCCGCTTCTTCTCGAGGCGCTGCTTCCGCCGCTCTATTTTAGCAGCAACATCTTTACCCTCAAGATCCAAGCCGTTAAGCCACCGCTCGAGTCCGACTTCGCGAAACAGGAACTCGCGCTCAGCAAGACCACCTCCCTCGGTCTCGGGTACGCTCACCCACCGCGAGTTTACCCACGTCTCTTCGCCGCGTCTCAGCAGCGTCGCGACCTCCTCTTTTACCCTGCCGTCAAAGTATATGTATGCAGCAATGGTTTCGTTGGGCGAAGAGGTGAGCGGTTTGTAAGGCGCTATCACTGGGCTCTTGCCCCGCTCGCTGCTGCCAAAGGCTGGCAGACCAGCGACGACTTTCGCGCGCGGGTGGGGCTCATCGGGCGTCGGCTTCGGAGTGGAGTATGGGACATGGAGGCCTGGAGTGAGCAGCGTGATGGAAATGGCAAACGTGGACTGCTCCGGCTTGGTCGAGCCTTCGGGCTTCTTCGCGGGCGGCACGGGGATGTACGACGTAATGCGGTGCGCTCTGGACTGCTTCTGCACCGAGTGCTCGGGCAGAGGGCCAGACGGCGTGTGAATGCTGACCGCGAGGCCTAAAAAGCAGGGCATGGTGAGGGGCGGAGGTGATGCGGAGAGAAAGTGGAGAGCGGGACGGAGCTCGCCGCACGCCTAACCTCAATAATTCGCGGGCCGTCGCAGCGAGAGCAAGCTGGCGGCGGCGGAGAGGGTGCTGAAGCGTCGTGTGGCAAGACAGCGCCCGGCAGCGTAAAGTACGGTGAGGTTCGGGGGTTCGGTGTGAAGAAGTAGTGGGCGAGTAGAGGTGGGCCAAAATCCCCAGCTTAGGAGCTGTCGTGCAGGGGCCAATCACGGGTGGGGCACGAAGACGAGGGGGAATGTCGACGCCCTCAGAGAGCCTCGCGCGTGTCGGACATAGGCAGCGTGCGGCGAGGCAGATGGCGAGTGCAGCGTGGTGGAGACGGCCTGCGACTTTACGAGCTCTCAGGTTCAAGCGAGGGCCTGCAGCAAGGTGCGGGGTCTGATTGGGTGTGCCCGAAGCGCTGTCACGGGTGTGCCGCCATTCTACAGACGCCAGCTCTGGTAACCACTCATAATGTGCTTTTCAGCATGCCTTCAGGCATAGTCATGCATGTTGGCTTCACCCTCCTGGTCATGTTCAACTTGATTATGCTTTTTTTTTTTTGAGAGCTATATGATTACATGCTATCAACGCCTCATGTCGCACAGCCGCCCGAGCAGGCGCCTACGAGTGCTTCTCAATTGCATCATTCCCAAAGCGTATCGAGCCCAGATGGTCCTGCTCTCGCCAACACAATGTTCCACCACCTGCCACAGCGAACGTGTGTACCCCGCCACCAAGTCATCCATAACGTGCACAGAAGCTTATACGAACACAGAGAAGAGCCGGCGAAGCAGGCGTCAGCTCTAGTGTTCATGCAACCAGACAGGTCTTCACTCCTCATCGGAAGCGAACATGTCTTCCGCCTTCGGTCGCAGACGTCGAGCTCGGGCAGCTGCGGTTTCCCCTGGTATCTCGACTGGGGCAACACTTGGCTTGACTTCGTCCTGAAGAAGGCCTTCCGTCACGTTCGGTTCCTCATACGCCTCTTCGGTGGGACCCGCCTCGTCCACTCGAAGGGCAGCGTCGGAAGCATGCTTAGTTTCATGGTCGTCGTTCGCTCCACTTAGTGTATTTACCGCAGCCACATCGACCTGATCAATATCCATCTGGGCATCGTCGTCGTCGTATTCGTCATCTTCGTCATCGTTGTCATCGTCAACGGCACCGTCTAGGCCAGCGGTCCTCTTCTGTGGCACTACACCCTTCCTCTTAGATCGCTTGGTGGCCAGCTTTTTCTCGAGCTCTTCTTGGTCTTTCTCCCTCTTCCGGGCATTGAAGGCATGGTCGAAGTAGGTGAGTAAATCCGGTTCGAACAAATACTTGTCTTGCCAGGTAGTCAAGACCTCGTTGATGCTCTCCCTGTATTGGTTCTCGCTCAGACGTCCCAGACTTAATCGGGACGGCAGAGTCTCGAGATACTCGAATACTTTGCGCTCGCGGAGCTGCGTGGCAAAGAAAAGACGGTATTTGTAACAGAAGCTCTGATCTTTCCACGTCACATGGGTGACGTCTGAGACAATGAGCAAGGCGTTGATGGTGAGCTGCTGGAGATCGCTGGGTCTGAGGGAGCCGTTCCCTCCATCTTCCCCGTCTGCGCGTTTGGTATTCGCCTTTGAGAGAGCGAATGGCTGGAAAATGTTGGTGACGAGTAGATGAACAACCTCGTCCATGCCCCGAGTGTAATGCTGGACGGCGAAGTTGGAAATGGGGGCAATGTCTTGGCACAGGAGGCTGCTTGATGGTACTGACGAGAGCATCCAAATAAGCATCGTCCGCGACTTCGGACTCATAACTCCGTATCCCGTATCGTTACGGCCAGGATAGATATCGCCAGTCGCTACAGTGAATCGGCCAACTGACTTCTCGTCATTCTCCTCCTCGCTGTCTTCGTCTTGATAGGGGTGGTTCAAGTCTGCAGGCTCGCTCGCAAATTCATCTAAGAAAGGTTCTTTTGGACCTTTCCAATCAGGTTGGCGGTAGAAAACATTCGTTCGGTCTGACATGGCTACTATCTGGTGCAAGCGCCACCGATAGTAGCGATTGAGCGGATGTTTTTGGTCGTATAGCCATGCAAATCGCTCTTCTTCCTGGACCTGCGGATTGTGCATCAGGGCGGCTTCGAATTCGGTGCCACCTTCGACTACCTTTTCTATAGTCTGGTGTATGAGCCGGAGCGTGGCGGGATCTGGTGGTGCATTTGCCGTGACGAGCTTTCGCTTGTTCAGTGATTCTTCGCGCGCTCGCTCCCTGTTGTTGCCTCCGAGGGCCTCAGGGGGGGCAAACCCCTTCTCTAGAACTTCCGGATCATGGAATGTAGCGCCAAATGGCTCCTCGTGCTGCCTCGTGCTCATGCTCCGACCACCAAGGTACCGATCTAGATGCAAGTAGTACCCCTTGCCCATATACTTCTTGTCGTTCAGTTTGTTCATGGCAGAGTCGAGATCGCGGGCAGAGGCATCCTTGGAAAAGGTGATTTTCATCGTGGCAGAAGGTCTCTTGGGCGGCGTGTTGGGGCTTGAGGGTCGGGACGGTGGTAATTTCTCGACCTTTACGACTTTGAGCGAATCAAAGCCAGAGAATAGCGCTTCTATGCGGCTAGTGTCGATTGAGGGAGGGAGATTCGAGGCCTTTGCAATTACGGTCGTGTAGACGTTCTCCTCGGCTTGCCCACCCTCACGAGCGGCCGGTCCCCGCTGTACAGGCACTCCGAATCTACCTTGCGGAGTGCTGCCGAAACCTCCCAGCGCTCCAGTCCTTGCGAAGCCCAGGCCCGGCTCGGGTTCGAGAGTGCCGGGTCCGCTCTTCGTTGACCTGGGCCTGTTCGTGAAGTGCCTCTTTGCACCTGTTGGCACGAACACATCGGGCGCCACATCATGTTCTTCGGCGGCCTCTCCCAAGACGCCGCCCTCGCCGCTGTCGGCGCCGTGGTCTTTCTCGAAGTCGGCAATAACCTGGTCCAGCGCGTTCTTTTCCGCGCGGGCTTTCGCTTCCGCTTCCGCCTTGGCTTTGGAGCCGGCCTTTTTTAAGGAGAACATGGCGGCGGCTCAGTCTTGCTCTTTCTGGTGGGTGCGTCAGTGTGTGATGCGCACCGGGGAGGTTTGGTGGGCCGCGACGGAGCTTCTATACGTGGTGAGTTCAATGTTGCGGAGAGATCCGTGCTTTCCGTTAGCGCGGCGAACATCCCGCGCGTTACTGCCTGACGAGCGGAAGGCGAACCTCGATTGATGGCGACATCACCCTCACCATCTGCGCTGCTTCTCAACCACGATGGCTTCAGCACAAGAAGTGCAGACGTTACTGCGCTTTCTGTCGCAGGATGCGAAGGTGCCCTTGGCTCAGGCGATGGGCAAGATCAAGGACCTTCAGAGTGCGAAACTTATCACGTGAGTGCCGGTCAGTTTCGCGTCTCGCACTCCACTCACGCGTCCAGGCCGTCTGAGATCGCCAAAGCCGAGTTTGACGCTTTGAAAAATGCATTTGGTGATGACAAGGTGGCGCGACAAGTCCTCAATGCAGCAAAGAGGGTGTCGAAAAAGCGATCTGCGAGCGAAGTATCGACTTCTGCCGTGCCGGTACCTCCAACGAAGAAAGCAAAACCATCGTATGGAGAACCGATGGATCCTGTGACTTTTGAAGCCTCTCTCGCGTTGCCAGAGGCAGAGCTTGACGAAGACGTGCTGAAGGAAGCCGTGGTCTACACCAACCGAGCACCACTAGTTCTGGCCTTTGCCGTCACGCTACTCAAGTACACAATGCCCGAACAGCCCCTATCGAGTCGACTCAGTCTCGCTCAAGCTGTTTGTAGCTACAACAGCCAAAGCAAAGCGAAGTATATTGGTATTCAGAAAGAGAGAACTGCTGAAGAGGAAGGCTGGGGCGAGGGCCAGCCTCATGTTAGTGTCATGGACCGGCAAATTAGGGTAATGAAGAGATGGGGCTACACTTGGAAGGAGGAAGAAGGACCGGCAGCCTCGTCGCAAGGAACTATCCAGGGCGATACCCAAGAAGACGAGAAAGCAGAGCTCACCAAACTCGATGAGCCGGCGCTTTGGGGCGTCGACCTTGAAGCGCTGAAGAAGTCAAATGGACCGGTAACTATAGGCGAGCGGAAGTCCTCGGCGGCTGATCTTCCAATCTACAAGCCCCAATCTACCAGGGCATACATGCTAAAGGCCTTCAACTCCAAACCGACGGGGGAAAAGCAAAGCCCTGGCAAGAAGAAAGCTGCGACTGCCAAAGAGCAGAACCTGGGAATGCTACTCGGGTCACTCGACCTTCTGTGCCAATCTTGGTCCAGCGTCTTGGGCAAAGACGATCTTGACAAGCGAGCATGGGGCTGGTATGGGTAAGTGGGGCGCTACGAATAGTGATAGATAATACCTCGCTAACCTGCTTCTAGTAAGCTACCCTTCTAACAAAGTCTATCACACTTGTCGAGCTGCTCGACATGTGAAACCTGACTTTGACTTCTTAATTGCTTTTCGTACCGCTAACTTGTGCAGTCAGTGTGCGGCCTGAGGTGAAGGCTGGGGCTGCTGGATGGGGTGGCAAGGGTAATGTTTCGCTCGCGGATATTCTCCAACTAAGACGACCAGCGTCTTGAATGTCATGATCTCATGTAATGCCTATGTCTATATGTGTCGAATTTCCTGGCTGCCATCCAGCCAGAGCTGCGAGATCATTACATGTTACGACCTCCTTGGTAACACCAGCTGCCGTTCTTCCTTGCGTATACAGGCCCGATAGTGGTGTCTCCTTACTACCTGTTTTTGTCTCAGTTGCCGACCAATTTGATCGATCTACCAGTACAGCATCCCACTCGGCTTCCTTCGCGCCGAAGTAATCATGCTCTAGCGAGTCGCCCACGTACAGCTTGCTGAAACCCTCCCCGGTGACCGATCCATCGTGACCAAACTTTTCCGCAGCCGTCTCTTGCAACATCTGTGTCGCCGCCTCAAACATCCTTCGATCTGGCTTCTCGACCCCCACGTCATATGAGAGCACAACGAAGCTAACATCGTCGTCAAGGTTCGCTTGCGCGATCCGCTCTCCGGCACTCCCCACTCGCCGCGGTCCTATCTTGAGACCGAAAGACTCGAGAACGGAGGGTACACGGTCGTCTGAGTTGGTGATGATGCCGACGATGGTCTTGTCCCATTTCCAGGAGGTATTAATCCCAGGTTGCATCGAACGACGTTTGAGCATTTCGAAGAACGGGAGGACGTCAGGAAAGAGAGTGTAGCCTTCGTGTGTAGAGTAGCGTGTCAGAAGGTCACTGACAAGTTCCCACGGAACTTCTTGGCCCGGGGTCAAGAAAGGCTGGAACGTATTCGTGATGACCTTCATATGAATTCAGTACTTGATTGCGTGATCGTAGTGGGGGAGGATTACGCTTGCCCACCACTTCTCCGCGCCCAGCCCAGTCGCTTTGCCATAATTGGGATTTTGGGTAGATTCCTGTTTGAAAGCGCGACCGAATGACTTTTTGACCGGTTCGAAGTCCTCCAACGTCAACTGATCATCCGGTTTGGGAGGCGCACATTGAATGCCATATCGTATTGCAGCTCTGCCATACGCCTGTGGTATCGGCACATTTGGCTTGAACAGCGTCCCGAACGCATCGAACGCCAGCAATAAATTCTTCTTTCCGGCCATCCTATCTCACGGCGCTGTGGACATGTTTGATGATGTCTTGTCGCGCGTCGGTAGCTTGGTGTTTAGTTGTACCAAAAGGGGATCTATGGGGTCCGAGCGCGAGCTCAATGTGGTAGGGCCAGATTTCTGGACCTCTCTCCACCGCCAGCTGCATTCGCTCCTTCAACAACATACTAGAAACCATGGCGCCCAAGCAGAGCAAGGACAAGTACTCGGTGCTTCTGCCGACATACAATGAGCGCCGCAATCTACCCATAATTACATGGCTACTCAACAAGACATTCACAGAGAAGTATGTCCCAGCTCCCCTCCTTCCCCTGCCTCCCACCAGTTCCCAGCATCGTTTTCCACACCCAATGCCAGCGCTAACAATGTTTCTGTGCGCAGTGATCTCGACTGGGAACTCATCATCGTCGACGACGGCTCCCCCGACGGCACGCAAGAAGTAGCCGCCCAGCTTCAAAAACTCTACTCCCCGCAACGCATCCAAATCCGCGCGCGCGCCGGCAAGCTCGGTCTCGGCACCGCCTACGTCCACGGCCTGCAATTCGCGACGGGAAACTTCGTCATCATCATGGACGCCGACTTCTCACACCACCCCAAGTTCATCTCCGAGATGGTGCGTGTGCAGAAGACGCGCAATTACGACATCGTTACCGGAACTCGATACGCGGGCAATGGCGGTGTATATGGATGGGATTTGAAGAGAAAGTTTGTTTCGAGGGGCGCCAACTTATTTGCGGATACCGTATTGAGGCCGGGCGTCAGCGATTTGACGGGCAGCTTTAGGCTGTACAAGAAGGCGGTGCTTGAGAAGGTTATGAAGAGTACGGAAAGCAAGGGCTACACGTTCCAGATGGAGATGATGGTGCGCGCCAAGGCTATGGGCTGCACGGTGGCGGAGGTGCCCATCTCGTTTGTGGACCGGCTATATGGCGAGAGCAAGTTGGGCGGCGACGAGATTGTAGAGTATGCAAAGGGCGTGCTCAATTTGTGGTTGAAGGTTTGAGAAACAGGATGGTGCTTGCATGGCGTTGGCGTTGGGGGAATAGGATCGATGGAATGGGTTCGATCGGATATCCACACGTAGGAAGAGGCAGATGTAGGTTCTTCTACATCGAGGCTACCCGAGCGTGCTTTCTCCTCTTTCGCGTCTTCCATTTACAGAATTATTAAATCCTTCCCGTATCAAAGCACCATTCCCAGTAGAAAGCTAACGCTGCTACAAGTTTGATTCGGGGTGTCTGGTCGAATCTATGGTAGGATGGGGCCGTTGCGACAACATCTGCCTCCTAGTAAGAGTCAACCTCGCCTGCAACAGTCGGAATCAGTCCCAAGGTTGGTGTACAAAGTCGTTGTCTACAAAGCTTATCCAGAGGGGTCTCAATTTACGTTACTTCACACTAGATCCTAATGTCTTGCTTTTACAACGCACCTCGTACCTCGGCCTTGGGCGGCAGATCGACGCAACGGACACGAAGAAATGCTGAAGATCGCGCACGGCTATGGCTCACCTTGAGGATGCATGACTGGTCGGACGTGTACGCAGGAAAATGCTTGTCTGCTGCACTCACTTTCCCTTTCCGCGTTAGCATATTTCCCGACCCGACATGGTGTGTAAGCCGATGCCTGCCCCCCTCACTCCCCTCGCGCACAGTATTTAAACCCTCTTCAGCCCGACTTTATCGCACTTCGTTTTCTTTCCATCTCTCACCAGACTCGCCTCGATTTTCCGCACCTTGCACCAATTTACTTGGGACAATTAGCACACTTTACGACTTGCCCCTTTCGTGATTACTTCAGCAACTTTCCCCTATTCAGTTGTTCAGCATGCCTACTCTCGCCATCCAACCTGGTGCCACCATCTTCGTTACGGGTGCCAATGGACTCATTGGTAGTCATATCATCGATCAGTTGTTGAAGATGGGTTACAATGTTCGTGGAGCGGTTCGCAGTGTTGAGAAGTGCAAGTGGCTGGCCGACTATTTCCATGACAAGTACGATGGCGTCACGTTCGAGATGGTTGAAGTGGCCGACATGACAATAGATGGATGTTATGATGATGCTGTAAAGGGTTAGTCACCCCTCACATCCTTCGACACAAGCAGATTCTTACCACTTCTTTCAGGTAGCGCCGGCATTATTCACGTCGCCTCCCCGCTTAACGGAACCGATCCAGCCGTGGTCATTCCAACCGCCGTCAACGTCGGCCTGAATGCCCTCAAAGCAGCGGCAAAGACGTCCAGCGTTACTCGTGTGGTCTACACTTCGTCCTCTCTCGCCTCCACCTTTCCCAGTAACGGCGTCAAGAAGGTGCTCGACCAGAACAGCTACAATGAAGAGGGCATCCGCAAAGGGTGGAAGCACCCCGAAGATGAGCCCGATAACACAAAGGGGCTGAATATCTATGCGGCTCTGAAAACAGAGGCGGAGAAGGCGTGTTGGAAGTGGCTTGAAGAGAACAAGCCGGACTTTGTGTTCAATAGCGTCGTAAGTATGATCGTGACGTGGGTAGTGTTTATGCTGATGCGAGTGGTACAGCTCCCCAACGTCAATTTTAGTAAAGTGCTCGTTCCAGAGCACCAAGGTACTCCCTCCACAATCGCATGGGGAAAGGCCGCCTTCACAGGCGACAATTTCTCATACCTTGGCAACGTCATAACACCCCGTAAGCTTTCCACCCGCTGTTACCACACTCCACCCAACAGTCACCAACCACTAAACAACCTCCAGAGTACTTCATCTCCACCCAAGACTGCGCCCTTCTCCACATCTCCGCGCTCATCTACAACGACGTCTCGTCTGAGCGACTTTTCGGCTTCGCCGAGCACTGGACCTTTAATCAGGTTCTCGCAGTTTACAGGGAACAATATCCTGATCGCACGTTTCCGGCGGATTTGGAAAATCTGGTGGATGATTGGACGGTGGTGCCGACGGAGAGGGCAGAAGAAGTATTGGGCTGGGTGAAGGGAGGGAATGGGTGGGACGGGTTGAAAGGGGCGGTTAAGGAGATGAGCACGCAGTTTGTTTGAGGCGTACTAGACGGTTAAGGGCACGTATGATATGAATTTCTGTTCGTAGCAACCAATGTCGGTGACGTTGCAGAGCAACCACGGGGGGCGGCTCATTAGTCCCGGTCTATTGCTATTGTAGTTCAACCTCAGCGAACGATTACACTCCGTCCTCACCTCGCGTCGCTTCTTGCTCACAATATCTCCTACATCCCGGTTGCCGGACATTTGCACTCAAATCGCCAGCAGGATACCGACGATACTAGGTCCCCCGCACAACCCTCTAGACGTCGACCGCGTGCCCGCTTAGTGAATTACTTTAAACCAAAAGACGGTGGTTATGCAGAACAGCCCGAGCATGAGCAGATGTCAACACTTCAACTGCACATTTTCATAAACTGTTATACACATCTTCATCTCCCTTCCCTCCACGATATATTTCAACCCGCAGAACCCACACCTCCCCTCTCAATCCCCCAAATCCTCCACCCTCAGATACCCACTGTTCGTGCCCGCAACAGCCCACGTCCCAAACTTGAGATTGGGATTCCACGCCAACTTGGAGATGGCAGACTGTTCCTCGTAGGTTGTGAGGTACTTGGCGCCTTCTTTGTAGCGCATGGTTTCGTCGGGATACTGTACGCCTGGTTGAACGGCTTTGTAGCCCTCCGTGATGCGCGTGAGAGGTTGATTAAGGATTGGGTTGGATGGGGCGGTGGCTGTTTTGTCGGGGTTGCCGTTAGTGGCCGGGGCTTTGGTCACGACATCGTTGGTCTTTCCCACGGTAGGATGCTCACCGCTCATCTCATCCCCAGCCTGCAGCGCACCACCCTTGATCTTCATGGGAATCATCTCCACGGGTGGTCTCCACTCATGCATGAACCATGGTAGCTGCCATGGCCGAGATTTAGTATTCAACACCTTCATGGTTGAATTGCTCGCCGTCACAATCCCATCCGATCCGCCCACAAGAATACACGGATGCACCGGGCTCGTCGCACAACTCGTAATCGAGCTATCGATGCGTATAGAATACACGTTCCGGTGGTAGCTGCGGATCAGGCTATGCTTGAGCATGTAGTATTCGTCAGGCGAGATGAAGGATTGCGTGTGTTCGTGCCATGCTTGCGTGAGAACAAGCATGCGGCCGCGAGAGGAACAGGTAGTATCCGTGAGCGGGGAGCGGAGATCGAAGAGCCGGTCGAAGCCGTCGGCTGCGGAGGTGGAAACGTACTGGGGACGTGAGGGGTAGCCGGAGCTTAAGGTGAGTATGTAGGTATGTGTGATTTGTCTATAGAACCATGGCTGGGGCCGGAAGGGGTCTGAACCTTGGGAGTCGGCAGTTGGGAACATGCCCAGACGTGTCAGGGTCCAGATGGCGAGAACGCCCGAGGCTGTAGCAACGGCAAGTGTGGTGCCTGAGAGCCAATGTATGCAGCTCGGTATAGTCTCCGGTAGCTCGATTTCGAAAGCTGCGCGAGAGTAGCGTATATATTGAGTCTTCTGTGGTCCATCGCCAGTCTTCCGGTGCGACACATCGAGAATTCGGACTTTGCCATCGGACCATATGCCAGCAAGCATACCAAGATGCACCGTGCTTCCGTCAACCCCTTCGGCTGAGTCACTGATACCAACCGGACACCATCTCAGCGCCTTTGGAGCCCCCCAATCAGTGCAGATGACCTGTTCGAGCCGTGGCGGCGTCGAATAATCTAGGTCACCATTGTCGAGAGAGTCAAAGGCCCAGATCTGGATGGAAGTTGGAAAAGGTTTGGTAGCCGTGAAAGCTGGGGCCCTGGGATTTTCCATGGGTTTGTTTTGTTGAGTATCGGCCGGATCTTGCTCAGTTGACTCTTGCTCAGTCCAGTTTTGCTGAACAGCAACAGCGAGATACTGTGTGCTGTCTTTTTCGTTCGGAGCCCACTGCACTTCGGAGATCCGAGACCCAAGATTGAAGACCCAGCCCCGTCGCTTTGGGTCCGATCCGAATGGCTTCGACGTGCTCATGAAGTCGCCTTTCTTCATGGTGTGCACCTGCGGCTTTTGAATATCGCCCATAAGAAGGTTCATCGACTCCGGTCCAGAATTGACCATGTATTCCTTTCCGCAACCGTCGCTCAGAGTTTCCACAGTCTGCCCAGCTTCAAAGTAAGCCCGTCCATGATCCTCGTACCATTTTCGTGTCGTATTCTCCTCCTTTGCGTGGGCCGCATCTGTAATCCAAAAAGAGCGACGTAGATGCCCTTCCTTCCGACTCGGTAGCGTTTCTTGAGTATGCCAGTAGTTCCGCGTCTGAAGTGCAGGCCGGATATCGTCTTCTGTTGGTCCAAAAAATGTGGCAAATCGATACTCCTGGCCCCCTTTCACCCACTCTTCGATGCCCCTCTGTCGCATTTTCGTACCTGTGCCTTTGGTAAACCGGCTAGGCGGCTGAACATGACCGGGTCCAAAACCCCGGCCCATCGTCAATGCTTTCGACCCTTTGGGCTTGCTCTGATGTCCCTTTGCTGATCGACTACCTTTTGCAGCTGCGGGTGCGATCGCGATCTCCTCGTCGGATTCGAGCTCAACGATGGATTCCCCACGAGGTATGTCGTCTTCCACCTCCTCTTCATTGTCGTCCTCTTCGCTCACTACCATGTCGTCTTGATACTCGTCGGCCTCCTCTTCCTCCTCTTCCTCCTCCCCCGCCACGATCGTGAATTCATCGACATCGGATTCATCCTCCTCTTTGGCGCTTTTGCCAGAATGACTGCCTTCTTCGCTGGACTCCTTCGCCTTTTCAGAACCTTCCTCTTCACTGGCTTCTGAATCTAAAAAGTCAAGGTCCTTGAACGCGTTATCGACGCGATAGGATTTGGGCTGTTGAGCACTCCGCCGGCTCGGCCGCCCTGTCCGCTACTGTTAGTCTATGCATGGTCATTGCGAGATACATCTAGTGTGTAATACCTGACGCCATGCTGCATCCACCAAAGCCGATCGCACTCTAGCAGGGATTGCTTCGAGACCTAAGGGTAGCGAGCGAGTGACTCGTCAAAAGGTCACGCGCCTATGCTGCGATCGGACATCGGTATGCGTACAACGTAGAAAGCGCCGACAGATCGGATATTGAGCTGCGTAATGGTTAGACGTGGTCGAGGGTTGCGGTGCCGGGACGTGGAAATAGAGGGTGGATGTAATTAGCACAAAAGAATGTTCCAAAAGCAGAAGCGAGGCTCGAACATTGAGGCACCCACCCGCCGAAAGGCGCCGCACAGACCTACTGCCCCTAACTTTCCATTGGTAAAAGTCTGCGCCCTGCCCCACCAAGCCCCAACGAGGCATCCAGCAATCAGACGTCGGCAATGCACCTGCAATGATCATCTCGTTCGCTTCCGTGTTAGCACGGGTTATGTATTTTCCTAATGGGCAATCGATCATAATTCAATTAGAGCTCTCGTAAGAGACGCTCTTTCATCATCAAGGTGGTGTGGTCTAGGGGTATGACGTCGCATTGTGGCTGCGCCAGCCTGGGGTAGGTTGGCCCTCTTCCAAGAGGATCCTTAGCCATAAACGAGCGCGATGCTAACTGTAATACAGTTCGAGTCCCAGCACCGCCAAGTTTACTTTTTTGCTCTTTCCGAGTTCCTGAGGAACTCCCGTTTGTGATCTGTATGGATTGATAGTGGCGTTTTTTTGGTGAGCCACGGTGTTGAGACTGACGCAGGGATGCTGCCTCAAGGCTCCGAAAATTCCGATTTTTCTTCTTCTGTTTCCTATTTGCGTCGGTGTCTCCCAAGAAACTGGTGATTCTATGTCATGGCTAGGTAGCGGACTGTCCTGAGTGATGTTGTGTATTCGGGTTCATGCGCACGGCGCCAGTGAATACTGCCCAAGATCACACGGATGAAAGGTAAATGTTTGATATGAAGAGGAGCCATTCAGATGATATGCGCTATCTGTCTCTGTGCCCGTTCCATCAAATTCACGCTAGCCACCCAATGCATGCCCGCTAATTGCAACCTCCATAGTCTATTCTACAAGCCTGTGTCAATCCGTGGTCGCCAGAGTCCAGCCTCAAGTCCTACCCGTCCGCCTCTTGCCCTTACTCTTATCGTAATCCAACACCTTTCTTCTGCTGTGGTTCTGCGCCATCTTCCACCGCACGTAGAGCAAGACCGCGTCTTTCATTCCTACGAACAAACATCCGCCTAAGATACTCCTGCCCCATCTTGTCTGCAAGAAGCCTGTGGGTTTGCCCGAGGCGGGCGCTGTAACCCACGACTTTGGCAAAGCTTCTTTAAGCGCCATGCCGACAGCAGCGGCGATGGAGGGGAATATGAGGGCTCCCAGAATCGTGTCGGCAATGCCTGTTGTGCTGAATCCGATATTTTGCTCGCGACGAACGCGTTGACGGCGTGGTTGCGCGGGTTGGTGGGGAACGTTGGGTGCTGGCGCTCCTTCGTGGATACGCCCCTCTGCGTCGATGAGCGGCGGGAGTTCATCGTCGTCTTCTAGGGGTGGTGCGTCGATCGGGGGCGCAGGGCCTCGAGCGATGGGCACGGGTGGGTCTTCTGCGGCATCGTTGTTGTCTACTGCTCCGCCATTGTTCCAGTCAGCGAAGATGTCGAAGTCGACTTCAATTTCGACGACCTCGTCTCCCTCGGCAAAATCGTCATGGTCATCGCCATGAGCGTCTACTATATCTTCTGCGAAAACCTGGCCGTCCTGGGCCTCATTCACCGCGTCTTCAGTGCCCGCGCGGGGCTGGATCGCCTTCAACCAGCGTCGTTCTCGCGGTAGCCATACACGCTCGTAGTAGGCGTTGTATATGCCACGGACATACGGAAGGGTCGCTATGGTGAATGCAGCGCTCGGCGGCCAGGTCAACTCGAGCCTTTCGTGTTGCGCGGTCCCTCCGCTGGCGAAGAATATGAGGGGTAGAAAAGGAAGGAATGAGTCTGCGGCGGACGTCCTGCTGGCGACGAGTACTGTGGGAATCATCGGTATGCCGAGTGCCAGCCGCCACATGTCGCGTCCGCTGCGGGCAGCAAACCGTGCGGCTGCCGTCGCATTCCGCGCACCTGGTGGCCGACCGTCAGGTAGTAATATCCGCAGCGCATCGTCTGGGCCAAAGATCTGGTAGACCGTATGGACGCCTGAAATGTACAGCGTTGTGTATGTTGCAGTGGCGGCCACGAAGATGAAGCCAGGCAGTAGCATCATGGCCGCGAACTTCTCAACCACGCGCACCGAGTCTACTACGATACTGCGAGGACGCTGAAGCCGTATTTCAGACTTGCATTGTGGACACAATATCTTCCCCGCATCCCCGCCTGCACGCCGCCGCGCGCTCGGCGCTTCCATGTCTGCTATCCAGTCCAGCAGGCATTTCTCATGTGCTACCAGGACGCAAGGACAAGGCGATCGCCATTCAGATGAAAACTCATCGTCTTCCGTCTCATCGTTGAAGCATATCCAGCATTTGCGCGGCTCGTCATCTTCTGGCTGCGTCGGCTGCGTCGGGGCTTCTGCCTGCGGTGTCTCGGAGGGCTTCGTGGATGGTGAGGGCGGCGAGTTCAGGAAGAGTGTCTGTGAGTCTACGGAGGCGGCAGAGAGGCTACTACTCCGCTCGGCTTCAGCTTCTTGTGTGGGTGAAGATGAGTCGGCGGGTGGAGACGGCCGAGAGGCGGGCCTCTGCGGCGGCAGCGACGCCATGGTGGAGAGGAGGTGTTGCGGAGGATATGAGGGTTTTAGGCTGAAGGTGCGAAGGAGGTCGATGTTTCACGTCGCCATGGTGGTGGATGGGCCTGGATAGAACGCTCGGTTCAATGTTGTTGTTGCCGCGGCTGAACGTCATCACCTCATTCACTGCCAAGCGAAAACCGGAGCAATCAGCCACTACTGCTGAACGACACTGTGAACTCTAATACTACACGAGACAGATCGGTTAAGTGGGACGTACCAAATAGGTAAGTCTAAACACATGTTCTAGGCCAAAGTCATGTAAAGCTGTCATTTCTATTAAAGCCCTTTTCCTTGCACCCAAGCGGCCTCACCATCCCTCAATCTGATACTCAAATGCCCTATCGCCTTTCCCCTTCTCTATAGGCTTCGCATCCCGATCAAAAAACGTCCTCTCAAGATAAAACACCTTCCCCTCCCTATTCACCATGATAACAATACTCTTCTGCGTGCCATAACACCCATCCGTCTCATGTGTAGCCTTGTGCTTCACCACATCGCCAATCTCGTGAGCCGGCATCTTCTGCTGCTCCAAGTCATCCTTGCCGCACGCTGGGACAAAGATGCTGTGTCGCAGATGGTTCAGATACATGTCCCATTCCTCATTCTCTTTCTGCCGGGGCATGGTGTCGGTGCTCAGTACTTCCAGCAGCCGGTCGACGAGTTGGTCTCGAGTTTCGTTGGCCTCGACGCTTTTGGCGATTGCGGCTTTCGTCCATTTTTCGCCGTTGATGGCTTTTGGCCATGAGCGGTCGTTGTATGCGGCGTTGCTGAGCGCACGTGTTTCGCCCGTCTTGCTCGCGAGATGAATGACACCAAGAGCGTCAGGAGTGCGATTCGAAATAAGCCCTAAGCCCGCCGTGCCCTTGACAACATCCTGCATAAAGCCATAGACCAGACTGAAGCCGCCTACCCCTTTCACGCCCTCTTTCTCAATCATTCGCTGAGCGAACTGGTCAGGTGTTTCGTTTGCTTGCGGATCTGATTTGAGCCATGCGTTGGGGATGAGCCCACGACTTAGTGCGCCGATGACAAGACTGTAATCTTCCTCGCGGTAGTTCGTCAGAACTGCGACGCGTCCTTGACGTGTGACTCCCAGCCAGGTGCCATGTACCGGTCGGTGGAGATCGTAACCTCCAAGGACGTGTTCATCGGGCGCAGGCCACCACGTTGCTTCTTGTGTGGGTCGATGGAGATATTCCTAGATCGAGGGTTAGCAAACAGTCCATATGAGGCGAGAGAGCTTCGCTTACATCTCGGTTGTTCAGTAGTATAAAGGGATATTGAGGATGTTCGGTTGTAACGATGGCGATGCACATATTTCCAGCGACGAGGAGGCCTTGATGTTCTGAGGTTCAATTTATCTTCGTCTTCGATAATGTATGATTTGCTGGCAGGATGGAATCGTGAATGGTGTGCAGGTTACCATGGCGGTGTGAAGCAGCGTGCGTGCATATATACCATACTCCAGGTATTTAAACGTGGTGCCACTCACATGCCTACTACACGGATAGAGTAGCCGCGTTCGGCCCTCGGGTGGGCTGATAATTCACGATTCAATACAACATCTATAAGGTCACGTTCTACCAGAAAGTGTTCGTTGCCACCCGAGTGCCATTCGAAGGCGATGCATAACTAATCAGTATCAATAGCACTGAAGACGGAGGCCTTGCCGAACCCCAGATTTGGAACGAAATCTATTGTCGAGGCTCGCATGCACTCTAACCGTTTCAGGTGTAGCCGCAAAATGACGCGTTCTGGCAGGGACAGGGATGATCCGTTCTACAGCCCTACACATATGTACGCTACAGTAAGTGGCTACCTGCCTACCACTACCACCACCACCACCACCAACTCACCCATCCTCCACCCACCATGTCAAACTTCGCCCCATACCAAGATATCCCCGAAACGGCCCGCGCCCTCAGCCCGCCGCTCACCTCCCCCCGATTAACCTCCCCACGCGCCTCTCTGGATCGCGACCGCTCCCGCAACATCGGCACTGCCTCCGTCACCTCACCTACCGACCCCTCCTACCAACAGCGCGACTACTTTGGCGGCGGGAATTCTTCCTCGCAGGCGGATGGCTCCGAACGCGTAGCGTGGAGTGCGCCCGGTGGTTTTGGTGCCCCGAGGGAGGATGTGGATATGTTCTCGACGAGGTTGGGGTTGAGGATGGATTATGAGGCTTGCTTGGCGTATGTTCTGCTCCCACCGGCGGGGCCGGTGGCGTTATTGGTGCTGGAGCATCGCAGTGATTATGTGAGGTAGGTCAGAAACATGAACATGGGGGGAAACGCGGTTGAAGTTGTAAGGCTGAGGGCTAACGAGGGCAGGTTCCACGCGTGGCAGTCGAGCTTGCTGTTCGCGTTCATCTTCGTGATACACATTATCTTCTCGTGGTCGAGCATAATATCGTGGCTGCTGTTTGTGGGCGATCTGGGGCTGATTGGCTTCCTAACGATGCATGCATATCAGGATGGTAAGATCGTATTGTTCCCACATGAGGAACTTCTGCTGATCTCAGCCTTAGCGGCCACTCTGGACCGGTACGAGGTACCCTTCTTCGGCGCTCTCGCAAATTCCATACTGGACGACGAGTAGCTACGAAGCATCGTACTACAACACGTGGCTCTCAAAGTTAGGAGGATAACGGAGTTCAAGGGCATCTCACGGCGTAAATGGGCATTTCATATCTCTGCTAGATAGCAGTTGGGATTCAGGAAGGATATTTGATCTCTCTTAAAGCCTGATCTTGGCTGTATTACTTCTAATTCAACGTTCTATCCGACAATAATTGGGTCGAGGTCGGTTCATCAGCTTGTTCCATATCGCGCTTTCGCGATCGATCTCAGATAGTCCATTGTCTGTGCCTCCTTCGCCCTCCGCTCGGCCACCTTCTCTTCGCGCTCCGCAGCCTTTGCCTGCATGATCTCATCTCGGCGAAGCTCCCTTTCGTTCTTCTGGCGTTCCTCCACCTTCTTTTTCTTCTTGTACCCGTCTATGCCATCGTCGCCCATCAGATCGGCCTCCGCCATCTCAACATCCCCACCCTCCTTTGCATCGCGGAAGTCCTTCAGGGTCGTCGTCGTCTCGCGCTTCTTCTCCAATTGACGTTCGCGTGATCCTGGGTCTGCGCGAGGGACAAGTTCGTCGAGTCGGTCTTTCTGCGCTCGCCGGTCGGTTTTGCGTTCGAAGCGGATGTCATCTACATAGTTGGATTGTTCCCGATCGCGGTCCTCTTGCCGTAGTTCGTTTCGATATGCGATGTCGTCGAGCTTGGGTCTGGTGGGACCATGGCCGGAATGTCGCGACACTCCACCTGGCGGCGGCGCTGGTCCAAAGTCGTCATCGTCGCTTTCCAGCTCCGTATCTTTGCGCGAACTGTACACGGGAGATACGCGCCGGCCGCGGTCAGGGTCTTCTTTCTGGAGAGACTGGACGGTCTCTTGCGCAGTCTTCAGCATGGCAGGATCGTACCAACTGCGGGCTAGGTCTCCACGATTCCTCACTCATGTCAGTAAGTTGAACCTTCATAACCGTATTATCCTGTAGGACTGTAGCTTACCAACGCCCAACAAAGCTCTTCCATCTCCCCTTTGACTCTCTCTCATCCAGCTCATCTAGAACGATCTGCTTCTGTATGTCCAGATATGATTGGAATAGCGGCTTGTACTCTTCGAATTGGCGCTTAGATAGTTGGCGCGCGTTGTAAGGCAGCGGTGCCGTGAGCGGAGCGGGAGAGCGGTTGTGGTGCTTGTGTTTCTTGTGACGATCGTCTTCGCGGCGCGGGGAGCGAGCTGAGCGGTCGCGATGCCGGCTAGGTACCTCGTGCATAGGTGATCTGGACCGCGATCGGTTTTTTTGTCTGGCAGGCTCCATATCGGCGTCTTGTGGCAGGTTTACAGTTGATGTTGGTGTTGTAGAAACAGCCTCGGAAGGTTCAAGAGATCCAAAGTCGTAACTAGCCCGCGGCTCGGTTCTAGCCCCACCCGCCCTCGCTAAACCCCCACGCCCCACCTCTCAAGCTGGTCAGGTCCGTACAGGCACTCCAACACCACTTTGGCGAAATCGCATATTTCGTCTTTTGGTATAGACGCAAACATCTGGTCCACATGCGTGAGCTGCAACAGGCCTGCATACACCTCGCAACACCGTTTCTCCCACGCCATCGCACTTTTCGCTTCCCAGAACCCACTGCGGGTCGTGAAGAAGGTACCACCCATGCAGGTTGCATGGCCAGAATGGAGGAGCTTGTAGACACCTTGGAATCCAGCTGTTACGAGCCATGTCCGGCGTACGCTTTCGGCAATGATGTAGTTGTGCCAGAGGACGTCTTCAGTGGGTATGTGGGAAGCAGGTGGGAACATCTGCGAGAGTTGGCATGTGGGCGGAGGGGTGGAGAGCGAATGGCCGCAGTCGGGGTTCTGGCTGATTTTCAGGATTAGGTCTGCCAACCAAAATTCGAGCAAGGGGATGTGCTGCTCTGCGAGGTGGCGGAGGCGGATGTTGCCATCGTAAAGGCCGATGCACTGGTACACCAATAGTGCTTGCACCCGTGCGAGATACTCGAGCGCGTCGAAAAGGCCTCGCTGGCTGGAGTCTGTCGACGGTATACCCTCTGCTACCAGGTGAGTAACTCGATCTTCGATGATGCGAAAGATCATGTGTTCGGTCGAGGTAGTCTTGCAGAGGTACGCCGAGAGCGACATGTATGCGTCTTGGATACTTCGGGGCAGTCGATGGCGGTACAGTTCGTGATGGATAAACTGATTGCTGCCCTTCTCGATCCACTCAGCTAACCAACACACTATCTTTTTCAAAAGTCGGTCCAGATCTACGGAGGTGAACCGGCCGGCGATCTGCATTGATTTCGGCGCCGTCTCAATGATCCAGGTTTCCGGCCTCGCAAACCACCAAGACCCCACCTGGGCACCTCCGAAAGGACACGAAGAAAGAGGTGGAAGCAGCTCAAGGACTGTTGGAATGCTATTCGCCGTTTTTGGGGGGTCATCCACGAGCGCGACGAATGAAGTTGGCTTCTTCGGCGGGTATTGACAGCTGATGCCTCGTGTTCGGCAACGGAGACAGTGTGGTTGCTGCTTCCCACACCGCCTCCGTGCTTTCGCACAGGCGGTACATACACTTGACTCCATGATTCAATCGGGCTGGTTTCGTCGTTCCAAAATCAACCACCGACAGACGTTGGGGAGAGGAATAGGATGTCCGCTTGGTAATGCGAAGCAAACTGCGGACGCTAACCTAAAATGGATAGCTCCCGCAATCCTACAGTGGACGCTATCCGGATTAGTACGTGTAGCATCGTTAGAGGCCCACACATATCACTCCCAGACGATTCTCCAGCGGATTGTACTTACAAATTCAAGATGAGCGGACGAAACGGGCGGACGTCAATTGCGAGCATCGATCCACTATAAGTACCAGTGTACCAACTGGACAAGTCCAACAGCCATCGTTTGCAACTTCGACTTGTTCGTATCATCTTCAAAAACACCATCGCGCAGCGATCCTAACCACCAGAGCCGCTTATTTTCACCATGTCTCTTGGAGCAGCCCTCGCTGAGGTCCGCAGAACCGACTTGACGAAAACCGTTCACGGCCAACCCTATCCAGCTATATCCCCAACAAGGTCCGAACTAAGCCAGGCTGGGAAAACTATCCTGATTACGGGTGGAGGTACTGGCACCGGTTTTGCTATGGCCCAGGCTTTCATCCGCGCTTCAGCAGCTACTATCGTCATTATTGGGCGTCGTGCTGACGTGCTCGACACTGCACGATCGCGTTTGGAGCAAGAGGCACAAGAAGTGGGCACTGGGGCTAAGATCATCACCTTCCCCTGCGATGTGCTGAAGACGGAAGAGGTCGACGCGCTATGGAAGGACCTTGAGGCGAAGGGCGTGTATGTGGACGTGTACATCGCTAATGCGGCCAAATTTACGGAGCCAAAGCCCATGTTAGAACTCGGGACGGAAGAGGTCTGGTCGCAAGTGGAGACAAACGTCAAGTCTCCCTTGTACTTTGCCGAGAAGTTTCATTCGCAAAAGGGTGCCAATGATACGCAGAAGGTATGTCTCGTTGCACCGCCACGTCCGTTAGGACACTGAAGAAGACTGATCACCACGTCCTACAGTTCATCCTAAACATCTCGACCGGATCGATTCACTCAGTGACCCATCCTGAAATTCTAGCACGCCCTGCCTACACTTTATCCAAGTTGTCCGGCACACTACTCTTCCAGCTCCTCGCCCACGATATCCCGCATGAGAAGACACAGATCGTATCTTTCCATCCAGGTCTGGTTTACAACTCTTACTATCAGTCATTGGGTCTAGGCCCCGAGCTTTTTGATTCCGGTAAGTGCCTTATCTGTTTCAAGTTCAACCCAAAAGCAGAGACGTAATGCTGACGTTGGTGTAAATGCAGGTGAACTCACCGGCGCTTTTGCTGTCTGGGCTGCTAGCAAGGAGGCCGCTTTCCTCCATGGTCGCTTCGTGTGGTGCTCGTGGGATGTGGAGGAGATGGCTACGGGGGAATTTCGCAAGAGCATTGATGAGGATCCGTACTTCCTCAAGGCTTCCATAGTAGGTCTTCGCGATGGCTTTCGTGCCTAGGGGCGCTAGTCCCTGTAGTGGGTTTGATGCGCACTGATGAGACAAGAAAGTTTTCGGTACCAGTATCTGCTGGGCTTGGAGAGAACGAGGGGTTGTACATGTCTTCGGTGCTTACCAACGTCCGACACACTAGCTCAATTACATCATGAATAACCTCGGAATTGTATCTGCCAACATCAGGTCTTGAGCTCACGGACCACTCCAGACTTGAAATAATGAAACTAGTGAAAGCGACTCATTCCAGCCATGTGAAAAGCAAGCCACCAAACTTATGCCCGACGCGAGGACTGTTGCTACTCGTGGTGGTGCCGCGCCGATGTTCAAGCTTAATAGGCGGCACGGTATTTGCGCACGAGACATGTCAACCATAGATGTGTTTTGTGTTCCACTGCCATGTGCGCAGTTGACAGCGTCTGGACTCGATCGATCCCATGGTTCTTTTACATTCACATCAACTTCCCAATTGGGGTTGCTAACCGAAGTCGGCGCTTCAAAACAACTCTTGCCGATCATGGACGTCATTGGCGGACCCAACTTAGCGTACGCCGACCGCAGTTGTCTAGTTCCACTCAACACCACCGCTGTATCACCCGAGACCAATACGGCACCCTAGCCGATCACCGGCGTTGCGTGAGGAGAGCCGGCCGTCAAGCCTCAACCTCTGGGACGCGATGTCTCGCGCACCGTCCAAGTTCACGCCAGCACGGTTTGGCCATGCGTCCTGAAATTCTGTCCAAACTGTTTCGAAACTGAAGGGCGCGCAGCCAAAATAAATGTGCTCCTTGAAAGGCTGGAGACATGATATATCAACAAAGCACGAACGGAGTACAAGCTCGATCGACAAATCGAAACCATATCTCCGGATGCATGATGTCGGCATCGGCACCCCGTTCCAGCGGGTGTAAGCCACCAACCCTCTGTAGAACCAAGGGTCGCTTTGCAGCACGTCTTTCCGTCCCAGCTGAATGGTCAAGCGTTAGGCTCTTGCATCGTTTCAAGGGTCGAGCTTGAGACTTCGTCATCCATCTGATCTGCTTTAAGCTATTCCTGGAGTAGTATTTACGAATAAAGTTGCGATGCCTCGTTCCGGCCCCGCTCGAGCTGACAGGCGGTAGAGTTTGATATATGGCTGTACCGCAGGTGTGCGATCGACAAGTGTTCCCTGGCTCTTTTTGCTTGGACTCGCCTTTGATCGCGAAGTGATTGTTCAGCATGTCGTCTGCACCTCAAGGTCCACCAGTAAGTATGCTTGATAGCTATTTGCGACCATATCGTTAACATCTTTGCAGGGCGGTGCGGCGCAAGGTCCTCCATTCCCGCCTCAGAATGCGAGTCTGGGCGGCCTACCATCGACAATACCGGATGTGCCAGCAACAGCGGTCTTCCTGCTCCTCTATGTCATCTTCGCGGCAACACATATGAAGATATTGAAGATGAACAAGGCCCGGGGGCACAAATTCTTTTTTAGTGGCGCATTAATGGGTACAACAACTATCACCACCACCTCGCGCGTACACTAACATGGTTGCAGGGTTCTGCGCCATCAGAATTGTGACGATGTCTCTTCGGATAGCTTGGTCGCAAAACCCAACAAACATCAACCTTGGGATAGCGGCACAGGTCTTTGTGTATATTGGAACGATCATCTTGTACATCGTCAATTGGTTCTTCACGCAACGAATTGTTCGAGCACAGCACCCACGTTTCGGCTGGTCGCAGCCATACCGGATAGTTTTCCGAGCTGCGATTGGATGCTTGATCCTCAGCTTGATCATGCTGGTAATAGGCGCTATTCAGCAGTTCTTCACGCGGGATGCGAACATACTTCGGATCGATCGGGACCTACAGCTCACAGGTCAGACCTATTTCGGTATCGTGTGCTTCGCTCCAATCGTGGTGATACTCGTCTCGCTCGTCGCCCCTCGCAAAGGAACAGAGAAGTTTGGCGCCGGCAGGCTCAGGAACAATATCGCTATCCTTCTCATCGCCGCAGCTATTCTCTCCGTGGGCCAGATATTCCGCGTGGTATCTGCATATCTTCCGCCTACTCCTCTCCGCAATACGCGAGGACAAATCATCAAGGCTCCCTGGTACTACTCCAAGGCCTGCTTCTACACCTTCAACTTCACCACTGAATTCCTCGTGATCTTCCTCTACGCCATCATCCGCGTCGATCTACGCTTCCATGTTCCCGATGGCTCCAAACAAGCCGGGGACTACTCTACAAAGGGCACAGCGGCGCCCAAAAACCGTGACGGCACTCATACAATCGACGTTATTGGCAGAGAAAAGAATCTCAAGCGCATCTCGAGGACCGAAAGCATGCTGTCCTGTGCATCAAACGAGACAGTGCATCAGTACGAGAAGTCAATTTTCGACGACACGCAAACACTGGCAGATTCTCTCCGCTATCCATCAACGATCCTCGAAATCGACGCCCAGAGCGGTAACTGGAAGATAAAACGTGCTTCACGAACCACCTCTGTAAGCAGTTTAAGGCACTCGGTGACCAACGCATCCCAGTCGAATCTGTCACGGCATTCGTCTACTTGGGACTCAGTGCGTAACACATATGTAGACGGAGATGCACCGCCTATTCCGAGGCTGAACTCCGACTGGCCGCTGCGCGAATCGCAGATGCCTCTCTTCCAGGTCCCAGTTATGGAGCATCTCAACCGTTCAAGCAAGTCACCTGCTGGCTCCTCGAGATTGGCAATGGTGACTACTCCTGATGAAGAGCAGGGCAACGCCATCGATGCGGCGGCTGCTAAGCTCGAAGCCAACAGCGCGGCGAAGACGTCAACACCACCACCACCACCTGATTACAACTCCATCTCTAGAATCAACCGAGACAGAAGCTCCACCAGCCTAGGGAGTGACTATAAACATCGTTACATATCCAGACGGCCTGGTTCAGGTGTTCCGGAAACGCACGAGGACGCTTCCTTACCTCTCAACCAGGACAGTACGAGTAGCTACGCGACGACACGCTCTGATACTCGAAATAAGAACGAGCATGTGCCAGTGGCGGAAATGACGAGTCCGCCGCAGTCGTCACATAACGGTACTATGAATACCGAGGAGGCAGAGAGGGAATTTGCGAGGTTTAGTTATGAGGCAACGCCGATGCAGAGGAGTTTGAGTGAGACGGAGAAGGAGAAGGAGAGGAGATGACGGAGTAGGTAGAGTGTTTGATTTGCTTGTTTGGCTTTGGTTTTGGTTCTTGGTCATGCACAAGCGTGGGCGTCTGGGTTGGGTTGATTTGATATGCACTCCTTTCATGATTTGGGATGGCTATACGATATTCATGTTTTCTACCATAAGCTTGTTTCGATTGATGGCGTGACACAAACTATCTAGAAGGGTCTCAGGCCCTAATGTATCAAGCCCAGATCGTCTATTCCGTCCATTTCTAAGTCGCGACGATGTTCGTACTCCGGCGTTACGACCGGACGTACTTTAAAATTCCCTCGACGTCTTTCTGGGAAGCTTTGCATGGGCGCAGCGATCAACGTCCCAGCTCGGAAACGTCTAGATTTGACGAGGATCGATGGGTGGGAGGGGGCTGTGGAACCAGCAATTCGTCGGGTGTGGACGTATGTCGTGGTGTAGGACATGCTCGTAAGGATTACGTTCGGTGTAAGACTTGGAAGAAGCGAGAGATGAGAAAGATGGTATTTATATATGCGGCATGTACTGGGCCCATGGGACGGCGCGGTAGACCCCGGCGGGAACAGTGCGTAGAGAAAAGAATGCTTCGAAGAAAAGAAATGCTCGTACAAGAGTATACAGACAGACCATTATAAAACCTGCGTAGACTTTGAATATCGTGAAGAGCCGTTGAATCATATTCCCGCCATCGAAGCCTGTTCCACCATAGACCACACCAGGAACAGAGCAAAACAAAAGGGGAAGGGCGATACAGCATATACTACCGGTCCTCCATAACACCATCTCCGCGAGAGTGGGGAAGTAGGCGTTCCAGCCCAGTAGATGGCAAGCGCCGAAGAGAAGGCAAGTAATTAGGAACACAAAGACGCCTCGCCGTTCCTTGGGGCCACCAAAAAGACTATCTTCCAAAGTATAAACTCGGAGAAACCGTTCCCACCTATCAAGAGGCTGTCGGCATTCAATAGCCTCTGTATACTTTAAAGCCTCCGTTCCTTGGACAATGATCGGGTATTGTATATCGAAGGGCTTGTGCCACCAGAACGCGTAGGCAGCCACTGCACATACAAGATACGCAAGGGTGAAGAACTCCAGGAGAGTGATTGGTAGATGAGCAGCTGCGCGCCCGAGTAGCTGGGAGAGGAACCATGCAATCTGCACTGAAGCGATAGCTTTGTTGAAGCTGTTGGCTTTGCTCTTGTCCTCTATGGCTTGTGCGTCAATGTCCTTCTCGTCGATGTAGCTTCGTTGTAACATCCAGAGAACCTTATCCGGATACAGGACGAAGTCTAAACGAGGGTTGGAGCATGGCCGGACCACCACGCCCTGCATAACGAGGAAGAAGCTCTGCGATGATGACCAGGGAAGCCTATACTAGACACGTATTAGTGTTCGGAAGCTTAATTGTTATCTTGCTGACAAGTGTGTACCTGGTGCTCCATAGCCTGCGCGTGCTCCGACGCCGCACGAGCTCGCATCTGCTTCGTGAGTTCGCGAGCTTCTTCCCAATCACGATAGGCACACATGGTGATCCACTCAGGAGCGACAAGAGCTACAGTGAGAAAGCCAAGTTTGCGCACAAACAAGCTCCAGGTGGAGTGTTCGTCGTGGGGTACATGAAGGTGCAGGGCGCTCCATGTGCAGATGAGGATGGTGGACACACAGTTGAGCACGAGCGACGTCGTGCCACGCGTGGTAGGCTCGCGAGTCCAACCAACATTCCCGGCGCCGTATGAAGCCGTCGCCATGGGACGAGTGGTCGCCTAGAGATCGCTCTTGGTGCAAGATCGCCAAGTATGATCCACAGCGGGAGGATGAAGACCCTAGTTACGGAGCGCTATGCTTGGAATAGATGCTGAACGGAGACAATGACGATGATGACAGCTGAGACAGGACGACAGTAGGAAGAGGGAAGATGATGTGGAGAGACATGGTAACAGCGTATCGTGACAACAGGCCGCCGAGCTGAAGGTTGATGGGCTGAATGGGTGGCTGAGCGCGCCTGTCTCTGCATCAGCAGCACCTAAAACACGGAGACGGCACGAGCGAGGGTGGCGATGCCAGAACCCATCAGATGTCGTTGTTTCTTCGCCGCGAAACGAAGATCAAAACCGTCGCATCTCGCACAGGCTCGACGCATGACGAGGCAATATAACGCAAAGTCGCGAATGCATGGACGCGCAGTAATGACCTCGATGATTTGCGCGGGCCAGCCTATTTTTGGGGGGTTGAGCGGCGACGGTGGCGCGCTAGGCCAAACCGGCGCGAGCCCCTGTCCGCTTTTCTGCTGCGCTCCACCACGCCAATCCGACCTCACCATCTCGGCCTCCTGCACTTCACCACGCCTTCGCTCCCAGTCCTCATCCTTCGTTTATCACCCGCGTCTCTTCGTTCTTCGCCAGTCACTCGTTTGTGGTTGAAGCAGCGTAGCGTGCATCTTCTACAGCCTCCGTTTTTCCCCGTGTTTCCGTGTTGTTGACACTGCATTTCCCCGAGAACACGACCTGAACCCTCCGTAGTTGCACTACCGAACCGACTACTGAGACGACGCCTGCCCACCGCCCACCTCGATTCGAGCTCTGCACCCGCCCCAGCCTTCGTTCCTCCACCACAGCATCCCACACCCGTTATGAGGCCGTCACAGCTGCTCGCCGCCGTCGCGGCCCTGTCCTCCGTGTCGGCCGCGTGGCCTGACGTCTTTGGCGATGTACACGCCCTAGGCAGTGTCGAGAACATAATATACGGTCGACAAGATAGTGAGCCTTCTCCCTCCCGATCGCGATGAAACAAAATATCTAATCGTGCACCTAGACTCCCAGTCTGCCGACCCCGAGACCACAACGCAAGCGAAAACAACCGATTCCCCGAAGGAGACTGGCGACGCGTCCAAGAGCGGCGATGCGTCCAAGACCGAGGACAAGACAACAGCGAGCAATGCCGACAATAGCAAGACGACGGGCAAGGCCAGCGAGTCCGGCACCCCCACGGGCAGCAACAGTAAAGGTGCCACCAAGACGACCGGCAAGCCCAAGCCCACCAACTTCGGCGACGACGTACCCGCGGGAGGCATCGCCATGATTACACCCGGTGTCTTCGACGGGCAGCAATTCTACAAGATTAAAGATGTGATTCATTTCGCATGGAATTACACATCCCTCTCCAGCACCCCAAGCGCCGTCGACATCCTGGCAACGTGCACTGCGAATCAAGCCACCTACACCATCGCCGTCAACCAGAGCGTCAAGGCTACCGGAGAAGTCCGGTGGGACACGGGAAGCTACAACGACGACCATCCCAACGCCCCGCAACTGCTTACGGAAATGTACACACTCATGATCTACAACTCCAACGCAAGCGTTACTGAAGCCCCGAGGCCGGGCTACCTCGCACCCTTCAAGCAATTCACTTTTGGCTTGTACTCGCCACAGCCCTACGTGAACTGGACCGGTACGTCCCCTGTAGTCCCCTATCAATGTTGAGCATCGACCACTAGACCATGTTTCACTAACACGTAATAGACTACAACTGCGCGAATTGCAATGCTGCGGGTTCCTCTTTTGAGGCATTAACCCTCAAAGCTCTCCTCGTCACCTCCGGTACCACCATCGCTTCCCTTCTCTACTTCGCCGTCAGCTTTGGCGTGTTGTAAAGGCCGTACCGTCTACGCCAAATACCACCTAAATCGAATACCGCCTACGTCGAATACAACACCTTGAATGCCACAGTCGTTCACTCGAATACCCACTAGGACCCACACCATACCTTGCTCCGGCACCCTTCGTACGATAACGGCAATATCTTCACACATGTCCATATTTACACTCCTTTATGATTTTTAAACGGGTTTGGCGCTACCGGAGCGCTTGCCTGGATGGCACCTTACCACATATCGCTCATTATCCGACATCTGGTGTTATTGGCGTTTGATATAGTGGTGCTCAAGCTCCAGGGACCATTGGTCCATTCGCATTTACATGGGAAATCTATGAAAACTAATATTGTGAAAAGAAGTGTCTTGATGTTAGGACCAGGTGATCTTGGGAAGATTAATCTGCTGGCGAATGAGCAAGGTTGGGCTGGAACGGTCTAGAAGTCATGAGACGTACGTAGCGACTGCTCATAATATGATCAATTCAATCGATCACATTGAAACTGTTTTGGAATATTCCATGTGCTATTCATTTGGGGGGGTTTTTCTTTTTTGGTTATGTTGATAAACAATGACGCGCGGAATGCGTCTCGCTAGTTGTGCGCCCTGGCGAGAATGCAGTGGTATCTTCACTAAAACGCCAACCAAAATGTCGTCACCGCTCGAAAATGCTCAATTAATGCATGAAACCCGTGTCATACCAAACCCATGCACATACCCTCGCACACACCACGCTCAAGTCCGACCACTCGCCCCCTCTTTCCACTCATCCTTAAGCACCCAGCGTCCCCGCTCACTACTTCCCCCTTTCTCTAGCTTTGCGATCAGCTTCAGCATCTCCTTGAACTCCTCGCTCCGGCCCGGCACAGCTCTACAGTAGTGATCAAAGTGATCGACCAGCATGCGAGTAGGAACAACACCGCCGTGCGTGAGCATGTAGTCGCGGATCTTGGCGAGCATTTGGCGGCCGCGGAGGGATTGCGTGGGTGTAGAGGCGCGTGAGGAGCCGGGAGTGGAGGCGTTGGATGAGAGGTCGTTGATAGGTGTTGATGGATGTAAACGACCCTGGCGTGCGGCCAGGTTATTCAAAATCGAGGACGAGGAAGGCGCAGCACCGCCTCGTCCACCGCGACCACCGCGAGACGAGAAACCACCGCGAGTTGAGGGCGGCGGTCGTGCCTCAGGCCGTCCAGCTTCTCCGTACATGCCTGTCCATGTCGGAACGCCAATAGGCGCGGCCCTCGCTTCTTCCATCGACTTTTTGAGCTGCTCTGCTGCGAGAGCAGCTTGCCGCTTAGCTTCGCGCTGGATGAATGCCGGGTCTGCTTGCACCCTGCGCTTGCGGCCTGAGACGGTAGAGTTGACGATGGCGTCGTGTTCGAGGACTGAGTGAACGCCTGATTTGGCAAAGATGGTGGACATTAGGCGGTCGTCCGTCCTCTCTTCGGTACCGTCTTGCGCTTTAGATGCGTCTTCCGAGTCGGAAGCTCCAGCTTGGAACTGTTCCGCATGTGCGATGCCTATTACGGCGGCGAGGTCCTCGGCTGCTGTCCCGTCGGGCGCCGTAGAAGTAGCCTCACTAATAGCCTTGCCATCCTTGTCGAACTGGACCTCGGAACCACGGAACATGTTGGCCGTCTCCGTCTCGCCATCAGCATTATCACTGCCAAGTGTAAACAGATCGTGCAAGTCGCTCATCTGGAATGTTTGGCGTTGCTTCGGGTCTTTCAGTACCTTGTTTGTGAGGAATTGCTTAAAGATCTGGCGGTGGTAGATCTTCTCTTCGATGGTTCCGGCGGACATGAGACGGTATATCTCAACCTCTCGCTTCTGTCCGAGACGCCATGAGCGCTCACGAGCCTGGATGTCAGTTGACGGGTTCCAGTCCGGATCGTAGATGATGACGCGGTTGGCACCCGTCAGGTTGACACCGAGACCTCCGACTTTCGTCGTGAGGAGGAAGACGTGCAGCCTCGGATCATTGTTGAACTCGTCGACCATGTCTTGTCGATTCTTGATAGGTGTCTCGCCGTCCATTCGTCGGTAGTTGACGCCTGGAATCTTATCAAGGAATCTCTGCAAGATGTCAAGCATAATGCGATGCTGCGCAAACAAGAGCGTCTTGTGACCATTCTTGACCCAAAGTGACAGAAGCTCCTTGACCACCTGCATCTTGCCAGACTTGTTCGGTGCGCCGTAGTCATAGCCTTTCTGCTTTGACAGACCCTTGTGATCAGTCAAGTCTGGATGGTTGCAGACCTTGCGTAGGTAATCGATTCCGAAAAGCATCTGACGTTTGCCACTGGCAATGGACTTCATATCTTCCGACTGGAGAAAGTTCTCGTACGCCAGGCGTTGCTGACGCGTTAGCTTGCAAAAGAGCACTTGTTCCTTCTTCTGCGGCAGGTCGGTTGCAACATCGGCTTTGAAGCGCTGCAAAAGGTATGGGTTGATGGCATCCTTTAGCGTCTCTGCGCAACGCATCGCCGTCTCGAAATCAAGATTAGAAGCGTTGGCGTATCCGCCACGCTTTATTGGGAACTCGAACTGATTGCGAAAGTTCACCAGCGTTCCAAGGCGCAATGGAAAAACGAAGTCAAACAGCGACCATAGTTCCGTCAAGTTGTTCTGCATCGGAGTACCCGATAAGATGATGCGGTTTGGTGTACGCAACTCTTTGCAATGGATCGTGATTGAGGTGTTTGGGTTGCGGATCTTGTGCCCCTCGTCCAAGATGGCCGTCTCCCAATCGATTGGGCAAAGAAACTCAGAGTACGTCTGTAGGCCAGAGTAGGTAGTAATGAGAACGTGGCCATCTCGCTTGACCTTCTCTACGATCTTCTTTGCAGCTTTACCCGCGCTCGTCAAGGTCTCATCGTAGTCTCCGTAATCACGCAACTCCATCTCTCGCTCCATTCGATCTTCACGACGAGTGTCGAGCATGCCGCTGCCGGATGTGTGTAGAATTGATACGCGCAGCGCAGGCCACCACCGGTGGAACTCGTTGACCCACTGCTTCATAACAGTAGCCGGACATACAACAATAGCAGGCTTCGTAAGACGCTTTGAGTAGTGAAGTCCAGCAATGAAGCCGATGGCTTGGATGGTTTTTCCCAACCCCATCTCATCGCCGATAATGCCTCCAACGCTCTGCGAGTATAATTCCCACAGCCACTGTACGCCAGTCTTCTGATAGTCGAATAGAGCAGGGTAGATGTCGCCGGGTATCTTGAACCCGCCATCAAATTCCGCGTCGGGCTCTGTTGGGTGGGGCTTGTAGCATTCATCCTCATCTTCGTCTTCCTCAGTTGCTTCACCCTTCTTCTCGTGTGCTCGGCGGCGAGCAGCAGAGCGTCTCTCAGTCCAAATGCGTATCCGGTTCCGATATACCTTTTCGTTGCCGTCATCAACTCCAGCAAGATCATCTTCCGCTGGCACCGCTGCTTCTGGAACTCGTGTCTTCGTCTTGCTCCTCTTGCCGCTTGCTTTGCGTTTACGTCCAACTGTTTCCTCTTCGTACTCGTCGTCTTCGGTCGCATCATCCAAGTCGTCTTCTGAGTCGTCGAGCGCTGCGAGCTGTCCACCGTTCGTGCCAGGCTCGTATGCATCATCGCCACCACTAGCCGGTGTCTCAGGCGCGAAGCTACTCTCTCGTGAGGTGGCAGCACCTCCAGCTGCGTTTGTTCGTCGCTTCTTCCTAGGTCGCGAAATCTCTGGCGGACTGCCTACCTCCGAGGCCGAATCTACTTCTTCGAACCCAGGCTTCATAAGATGTTGATGCGAAGTAGGCCCCTTGGCGGCCTCATCGACCATATCCTCCACCTCAGCATCCTGCATGACTTCGCCGAGCGTTCCAGCATCGGGCTGGTTTTGCGCCAGCTTCGAGAAGGGTGTAATCTTGCCCGTGCGTATCAGGTACTCTCGCTTGCTCTCGTTCGGCAGAGGCCCGCTGACGCCGTCCTGTGTTGATTCCATCTCGCCAGGTATCCTGTGTCTATCGTTTATGCGCTGTTGTATCACGTCCTGCTCCTTGTCCATATCTTCAATCTTCTTTTGGTACACTGAGATTTCGCCACGCAGCTTGAGCCTCTGGGTCTCGGCCATGGGCAAAGCTAGGCGGTTCTTCATCTTCTGGATGGCGGCTTGCGCTCGCTTGACCTCTGCCTCAACTTTCTCCATGCGCTTCTTGTCTCGCTCGTCGGCCTGCTCCGTGAGGAGCTGGTCCGCTTGCCGGCCGATGTCCCGTTCCAAGTCATCCTGATTGCGGGCGCCTGTGGTAAGGAACTTCAAACGGGTCTCCTCGTCGGCATCTGATGGTAATTCGTCATCCACGACTTGCGCATCGCCGCTGTTGACCGTCTCGGGGGCCAGCGCGGGACCTGGTTCGTTCGTGGATGACAGCGCAACCTCCGGGGAGGCACTTCGTTCGTCCGACGGGGGAATCATAACTGCTGTGCCCTTGTGAAGAGCTTGGAGAAAGTTGGGTTCGGATCTCGTCTCAGGCGATTATGTGAGAAGGTCTGGTTCGGTAAGGCGCGAAGGCGATGGCGAATCTTGGGGAAAGGAAAGGTGCAACCTGCTCCACAATAGAAGATCAAGGCGCGGGGTGCGAGGAAGGTGAACAGTAGACGAGAAGGGTTGGGCGAGGCATAGCGCAAGAGTGAATGGCGGCGATGCGCTTAGTTTGACTCTTCTCACCAGGCAGTCGAGTGAATGCATTATGTCATTTGACGCGCATTTATGGGGTCCGTGCGCTGACCCGCAGTCACGTGTCGTGTCCATCCACGCGCTGGAGACGAGTTTCCACGTCCATCGCCAAACAGTATCATGATGACAACACTACAGGATTTTGCACACGGCTCCCGTAGCGCAATCCTACTCTAATTTCCGTGCCGGTCGGATCGCTTGCCACCGCGACTGTGCATTTCACTGCGCAGTCATCGCGCGCTTTCCCCTTGCACGATGCCCCTCAAACACGAAGGACTCTGGCGACTTAAACGCTCCCGCCTTGCCAGCCTTTCCCATCAATTCTTCACTCATTGACTAATGATTCTCATCATCTTCAGATGCGTATGTTCACATCCTCGCTGTTGTCTCCTGCCTCCATTCCGGCATATCTGCGCGATCCTTCATGTCTGTCGGATACTTTGCGTGCAAGCGATGCACTGAGATGCGCGTTGGCACCATATAGCTGGTACTCCTTACGTTGGATGAACCCCAGGAAACTCATCCCAAACCTGGAGCAAGCCGTACCCATCGGGCTCGAAGCAGAGTCTGAATTTGTACACCACAGGCGAATCCTTGAATTCAGCAGCTTCTTGTGGGGTACGTCGAAGGTGGGCGTATACTCAGGCCTAGTACCAGGTCGGCATGAACTTGTAGAGCTATTTATTAAGCATGCATAAACTTTCAAGCAACGCGGCTCTTTCAAATCTACCAATACCGGACTCTATGGCCCAGCACCTACTACAACCTTGTCGGCGTAGGTGGTAATACTTTGAGCCGCCCACCGTCTTTACACCAATGCACGTTGTGTCGGCATCTGCTCAAAGAGGGCTCTTGAACGATCCACTACCATGCGGGTCAAATCAGCAAATTTGTGTGGCAAAGTGTATGGCGTAAGCGTAACTCAATCGCCAGATCCGAAGCTCACCGCTTCAGCTTTCAGCGCTTCTCTGATGGCATTCACAGCGCTTTGCAGCAGCCAGCTGACCTCCATTCTTGCTGTAGATGGCTTTCCACCCATGGGTGTTGTTCCGATCAAGAACTGGCGCCTTTGCCTGAATACTATTATTATCATACAATCATTCGCTGATATCCACCAAACGACCTCCGGCATGGGCTATCCGATGATACTCCGTGTGTAGCAATTCGACTCGCGTCTTTGATGATGCGCAATTATCTGAGCTTCGTCAGCTTCCATCATCCTCGGCCGAGGGACGAACAACGATCTTACTCTACCTATGTTGTGGAAGTATTGTAGGACTTGAACAGCCGATCATTTGTCCACTTATCTAGTGCTTCCAGCTCCAGTTTGGTGGCCGTATTGCTCCGCGGTCTGACATCCATGATTTTTTAAGATGATTGTCGGCTGACTGCACTAGTGGAATGGAATCTTTGTCGAGAACAGGATGTTGGACAGGGTGTGTCGGAAGCGTAGCAGATGTAGAGCGGCTGATGAGCCCATATTTTTCCGCCGCCGCCTAGGTGTTACCACCACGATCCTGGCGGATTTGCGAGACGCCTCAGTACCGATACTCAAAGATCACCAACAAGAGCTGCCTCCGAAGGTTAGTGTGCAAGCTTATCCACAGGGGCTCAGCGAGCCGATTCTCTGGACAGTGTACGTGCTGTTTCGCAAGTTCTCTGCACAATGCATCCATAAATCCAAGCTTTCATCTTGGGTGGCTGCATAGCGTAGTTCTTGGAAATTTTGAGGTGAACCGCGGTGAAAGAATTTATCTGCTGTCCTTTGACTGCATATCTTGTTGGATCATGGTCAATTCTTTGTGGTTGCGACTGCGCGAGCTACAAGTACAACAGCGAGATCTGCACATCACACTGTCCGAACTTGGTTGGGTAACCATAGGTCCACTAAAGGCACTTTGACCATGCGCCAGCGATGCCCTGATCCGGAAAGGTCGCAAGAACTTGCAATAAACCCCCGACGGCTGAGCTCAGCATGCTGTTGTACTATAGCCAGTCAGCAGAGGCAGGAACTCTGAGCAGCCTGTCTCCAACGGCCCGTGCGATTTACTTGCCCGAAATAGACAGTGCCACATCAAAACGGGCCAGCATGACGCGCCGGGCGATGCTTGACTTACTTATGGTTAGACTAGCGCTGACGGTGAGCTGCTCCTCAACGCATGGATCCTCAAGAGCAAAGGATGCATGTTCGGAGCAACAAGTATAAATATCGTCCGCAATAGCCTCAGGTCGAAAGCTGGAGCTCAACTCTATTGCTGCACAAGTCTAGATAAACATCTTCTTCACCGTCGCCATCCAGATCAAAGACGCCCCAACATCTACCAAAAATGGGTTCTATGCCACTTGAAAGCCCCGAACAGGGTACACTCCTCGTTACAGCCATCGAAGAAAAGGCTCTTTCGCTCCCCCATCATACCGTTTTCTACTATCCCACTGTGGATTGGGAGACAGACGGCTATCGTAACCTCACCTGGTTGCAATGGTCCGACGCAATCAACAAGGTCGCTTTTTGGCTTGATGAGCAGCTAGGCAAAGTCAACATTGAGACAGTGGCATACCTGGGTCCAAATGATCTACGGTATTCTATACTTATGCCGGCTATGATAAAAACGGGGAGAAAGGCTAGTGGTCCCTGCGAATACAAAAAACTTCCAACTAACTTGCTTGTAGATGCTGGTTCCAGATGGAAGACTGACGGATGAGGGGCTGACGAATTTACTCGAGCTGACGAAGTGTGGGACCTGGATTTACGCCGAGGACGACAAGACTGGCGCACCAAAATCATTAGAATCGGGCATTAAGTGCCTCGCTCTACCTTCACTTGAATGGTGTCTCGATGCCACCAACCAAGACCGTTATCCGTACAACAAGACATGGGACGAAGGCAAGCATGACGTGGTATTCATCATCCACACATCCGGCACCACAGGTCTCCCAAAGCCAATTTATACCGTAAATGGCTTTCTCTCTGCCGGGAACGAGACCGCACATTCCAAGAAACACTGGCCCCGTGGCATTGCATTCGATGCGTTCATGGGCAAGACTATGCTGTCAGCATGCCCACCAGCCTGGCTAGGTGGTATTTACACCAACATCATCCTGCCGGTGACTCACAACACTATCGCCATCATAGCTCCGGCGAATGCCACATCATACGGTCCAGCGGTATTCAAGAAGCTGACGAAGCTCAACCCCGTAGACGGCATTTTTTGTCCACCGCACACCATCATCCAACTCTACCATGATGCTGAGACACGGGCCTTGCTCAAGACGCTATCCTACATCGTGTATGTGGGAGCAGCGATGGACCAGAAGATTGGCAATGACCTAGCTCAGCATACGAGGCTGACTACCTGCATTGGCTCCACAGAGAACGGCCCACAACATAACATTAATCCGAACGACAGAATGCTTTGGCACACACAGCATTTCGGCCCCGAAAGTGGAAACCGCATGGAACGCGTCGAGGGCTCCGGAGTCGCAGGAGACGGCTCGGACGACTATTACGAGCTTATCATCGAACGGCAACATGACAGTCCGAACCTATGGCAAAGGGCCTTCTGGAATCCTGCATACATAGGCATAGACCGCATCGAGACCAAAGAGCTATATGCCCCGGTCAAAGATTCAGACGGTCAGACGCGATGGGCCTTTCACGCCCGTAAAGACGACCTGACGAAGCTGAGCTGGCTCGCCAAGTTCCACGCCCAAGATATCGAAGAGCGGATTCAGCAACATCCCAGTGTCTCCAGCGTCTTTGTAGGCGGCGAAGGACGGCCCTCTCCATACGTTATCATCGAACTCAATGCAGGTGTCGTCAATGGCGAGTCCACTGATGGATTACTTGATGAACTGTATTCAAGTGTCGTCACTGACGCCAATAAGAACGATATCAAGGAGATTGGGATACCCAAGGAGACGGTATTTTTGACTAAGACGGATAAGCCATTCAAGAGGACAGGCAAGCAGACGCTCAGGCGGAAGGAGATTGAGAAGGATTACAAGGAGGAGATTGATAGGGCATATGAGCGACTGGCGAAGGCAACGGCGTAGGAAGTCTCGTGCACTCGTCGATCTTGCCTTACGTACTCCCTCCAATAGCACTTTGCGTAGACTCAATCACATGCAATTTCGATTTCTAATGACCCTTTCGATAGCATCTTGGTCGCGTTATTGGAAAGAAGTAATACAGTTCATTACCATATCCTGCCAATGCTCTTTGGTTGCGAGCGAATGCACGAACTGACTATCGTGGAAGAGGCACAAACACGGAAGCGTTGCGTCACTTTTCAGAGCCCGATCGCCACGACCGTTTGAGCTCATCTGTAGCTTTTAAATCGGCCCACAGATGTTTTGGAAAGTGTGGAGAAGAATAAGAATACCTAACTCGGGTTCTTAATATGTACCAAAGCACTACAGTTCGAGAAATATACTGTACTTGGAGGCGATCAAGTTCTCGCACGCCTTGCAACCCCATACTTTCTAGGTCGCAGCATTACGCGACCGCGACTCTTGCCACCGCAACGAAGATCAATATTGTATCATCATCTGCTTCCTTTCGCGACTTAGGGCAGCAGCCAGGCGACTTCGCCAGACTCAACTCATCTAAAGTGTTTTCGACCGCACTGACACATTACACGGACAAGAGCCCGCACTATGGATCGATGCTAGGGAATGCAAACCTTGTTTCGACATTTGGTGATCTTCACACATGGTTTCAAAAAGATCTAGAGTGACTCCATGGCTGTGCAAAGGCAGAAAGAATGTGGAAGAGCTCTCTTCTTTCTAGTAATAGGAATCCGTTCATGACACGTGCCCTAGACATAGTCTGAAGCCACTATCGTGTACCATGGTGCTGCGGTAACGCAAACCGCGAATCTTCAAGTACCACATGAGGCATGTTGGCTGGAACAGAGGCTCTCCATAGAATGTACACAGTTCAGTTTTAGGCCCGAGTCTGAAGCCAAGCGTATTGTATGCAATTTCTCGCATTTCCACTTCAGACAGCGACCCTACTGAAGGCAACTACACACTGTGGTTCGGACTCATTGATATCATGTGCGACTTTTTCTATGTTGGAGACACTCGAGCAAGCAGAACCACGCATACGCGATGTACCCAATTTTGATTGGCGCGCATGGCGCGTATCGAAAGGGGCCATACGATCGGGGCGTATCCAACGGGGCGATACGATCGGGGCGTATCCAACGGGGCGTAACCAACGGGGTGGACCAAACAAGGTTTATCACGCTTCCTATCAGCTTCGGCGATAATGTTGCATCCGGGTTTCTGAATAGAAAATCGAAGCTAATCTGACCGCGACGATGTGCAAGATGGTCGGCAATGCTCACTGCGTTCGGTTTATATTTGCGGAGACGGCGGGAAAATGGGTATATAAGACGTTCAGGGTAGACAAGCACTCTTGACATCTTGAGCTCTAGAGAAATAACTCATATTTCAAGGTTCTCAAGATCCAAACCTTCTGCTAAATCGCTTACGATTCTACACTCAGTAGGCTCGGAAACCACTCGATATCATTACACCGTCTCGATTTGACGTTGCTATCCCATGATGGTTACCGAGACTCTCCAATCTGTTACGTTCTGGACTGCCGTTATACTCGTTGCGATCAATAGTCTCGGTATCGACACACTTGTATGTTCCTACATCCAGTTGTCCCACCGCTTCCTAGTGTAAATGGTCTCGCTAAAATAACCCCAGATCTTCGAGAAGACTAGTGGCCTGAAACTCGCCGAACTTATATCCAGCATCAGAACCGTAATTCATGATTTCGTAAGTCGCTCTCCGATCCACCAAGTCTCTCCACACCCAACGGCAGGGTAAGAAGGCGCACTCTGAAAAAGCCGTCCGCAGCTTGGGCAGTGGTGTTATTGCATATTGTCTTAAAGCACAGGTCGCTCAGTCTCACAAAAACTGACGCAATTTGCATCCTCGAGTTCACACGCTGACAAAATTCTCTGGTAGCGATCGGCGCGGTATTACAAGCCATGGAACACATCCAAACCCGTCATCGTATCAAGCAAGAAGCAAATCGCAGAGCTCAGTGAAGCTTCTTCTGTGTTGTCGCAGAGAGCTGTATATGCTGATGTAAGTTTCTTGTGCTGACATCACCTATCTTTCTCGCTGACTGCTCGAATGTCTTGCTAACAAAAAGAAGATGTTCGGCTTCAAACACACATTGAATAATTTCAATCACAACGAAGTTGCCCAAGTAAAGTCACGGCTGTTGGGTAGACTTATACAGGTCCAAGGTGTTAACCATCTCCCGAAGATCTTTCCGTACTTAGTAAAAAGAGTAGAGAAAAGTCTTGATGAGCAGGTCGCGTTAGGCAAGACATGCCGAGACGGCATATCGCTCCCTGTAGCCTGCACAGTACGCACTATGGCTTCCCGAGTTATGGGCGTCCTATTCTTCGGCGAAAGGACCTCATCTGATCCTATTTTTGCTGATGCTCTCCTTCGTCACCCTAAGGAAATGGTATCGTGCATGGCGGCCTTCCAGATCACGCCCTCATTCCTCTCCTCGTAAGTTCCTTCCTCAAGTATCAAACAGTCAACATGTGACACGAAATTGACATAGAGAAAGGTACATACACGGAATCATCACCAAGCAAGGCCGCGCCCAAGATATCATTCTCAAACGACTGATCCATATTATGGGCGCGGGACGAGACACGTTTGAAGAGGAGTCCCCTGTGAAAGAGGTAAACCCCAAACCCATCGTACCTTTTTCCTTACTCGCAGTCAACTGAACGACACCACAGCTCACATTCGCATGGAACATCGCCGCCCTAACCTCGGGGAACGAGTACTGGAACGGCCCTGAACATCTCGCTCAAACACTTCTAGGAGTCTGGTTCGCAGCCGCGCATCAACCGTGGATGAATCTCGATTTCATTATGCTTCAGCTTTGCCAGCGTCCGGATATGCAAGAGGCATTAAGGGCAGAGATAGATACGCTTGAAGGACTCACGTACGACAAACTGATGGAGCTTCCAATTTTGGACAGTTTCATCAAGGAGACAGTGCGCCTGCATCCTCTAGACACACTCGCTGTCCGCAGGAAAGCCCTTGAACCCTACACATTCGCCTCTGGATCTCCCCACGTCCCCGCCGGTGCCGTAGTCGCCGTATCCTCCTACGATCTCATGCACAACAGCACCGACTACCCCTTCCCTAACGACTTCCAACCGCGAAGATTCATTGATACAGAATCAACGGTGAGAGGGACAAAATTCACGGAGGTCTCGGAGAAATTTCCAGTCTGGGGTTATGGGTCCCTTGCTTGGTAAGTCTTCCTGCCTACACGTATAAGGGGTAGGAAATGGGCTAATTGGTATGTCTGCATGTGTAGCCCAGGAAGGTTCCACGCGAGTATCGTGATGAAACTTGTTATTGCGCATATTGTTATGCGGTATGAGATGAGGCTTGAAGATGAAAAGGCAAGGACGTCGTGGAGTTGGGAGACGTTTGTCATGCCGTATGAATCCACTAGGTTTGTGCTCAAGGAGCGCACGTCTTAGTGGAGTTCGATGTAGTTCAAGCGTTACGAGATGCTATGGCTGGGTCAACAAACCTCACCAAACGTTACCAAGCGTTCTTTGGTAACTGAATCGCGATTTACCTTACACAAACAAGTCGTTTCTATGATTCGAGTAACGGCTGTATGGAAGAGTCTCGCGTGGAAAGCGACATGGTGCAACTGATGCAATGGTTTCCTTCTTTCACATGGGCGACCAAAGATGATCGGAAGTCTATGTCTTGATAAATGAAGAATCACTCGATGGCCTCGGCATCCCTACAGGCTAACTCATGTCTTTATGTCTTTGAAACGTCGAAAGTCTAGTATCTCTCCGCGCACGAATCTACCCCCCATAATTGACCCACAGTGGTGTTCTCGGAGTGACATACGACTATGACATGATCCCCCCCAGCTCTTCGAGCAAGCGTCAATTGCGTAGAACCCACATAGCTGTTCGACGGTGAACTTTGTTCTAGAACCAGTATCCGAGGGCTACCAAGAGCGCAGAAATGATCCCCGACCATTCGCCAGTATTCATGACCTTTCTGTTATCGCATTCCGGCATATAGTGGAGTGTGCGTAGTGTTTGTGGTCTCGACGCAGCAGAAAGCCCCATCCGTGATCTTGGCCAATTTTGGACCGCGGACCTCTCCACATGGGCCAATCTTCGCCAGAGTTGAGCAATTACTAAGTGCAGAAGTTTCGTACGGAAAGCGACATGTTGGCGGACATCAGAACAATTCTTCTCCCAAGCGGACGAAAAGCCCAATTTGATCTTCACATCTTGCGATCCTGGGCTCTTACAAGCCCTGGGCATGAAGTAGTCGTACGCGGATTTTGGGCGCTAAGAAGACACATGAAGTAGTTGTCCAATCGCTTTGGATTCCGATTAACGTATTCTCCGTCCAGGACATCGAAAGAGAGGGTGGGGATTTCGGCGAAGCAGGCGACACACCCGCGTGCGGACCTCCTGTCGTTTTGGAGTCTGAAGCTGTGCGAGAGCACTCTCCAGGACCCATTCACAAGTACCTTGGGATTTCTTTCGCGGGACCACAGAATATGAGATACAGACTGTGGATTTCTGGGTTCTAGATCCATGATCCGGGAGACGACTTGATTGATATCCCATTGGGCGTAGTGAGCAGGTAGTTGCGTTAAAGGAAATCTCGATATAGAGGAAAGAGAAGAGTATTCATCCTTCCCAGGATGGAGGAAATGCAAACGAAATGTGACTTAGCGAGAGATGGAAACATGTCGCGCGATACGGATATTATATTTGATGGTGGGAAATGATAATAGACACGAGAATGAGAAGACTGAAGAACAAAACGTTTATATACCTAAAAGTCCAGGGAAAGAGTAGCTGCAGCAATCTATACTATTGCTCTCACGCTAAATAATTCGTGTGTGGTATCTATAATATCCAAGTCAGCAACGAGTCCCCGCCCTAAAGGAACGCACACACTATATCCGAACGCCAATCCCATATGCACGCGAAAGCCATGCCAAGATGGTATCATTCGCCCTTGAGTCCCTTGACGCCTTACCGAACCCGACAATATCGCATCCCACCCCTCACTTCCTCCCAATAGAAAACCCCCTCGTCATATAATCCGCACTATTCCCCACCGCCGGCTTCCCCCCACCCTTCGAGAACAAACTCTTAACATTATCATTCTGCTCCATCTTGCGCCTCTTATTGCGTTCCTGCTGCTCTTCCAACACCCTTTTCGTCAGATATGCTGTTGACGCGTTCTTGATGCCATTGTCGTTGTCCGCGTTGGCGACGGCCTTCTTGTCCTTCTTCTTGTCTTCCTCGGATGTGCTCGCTTTGCCGTCTGCCGTGTCGCCGTTTGCTTCCTTTTCAGCATTCTTCTTCCGCTTCTTGCTACCAGGTGCCTTCTTGAGCGAATGCGTGAGACCCTTCTCCTTCAGCGTCTTCATGCGTAGGTTTAACCTCGCGATGTCCGTCGATGCGGTCGGTAGGATGGGTATAACATCGTTCTCGGCGTACGTTTCGTTGCACTACCACACCGTTAGCATTTCCATTTCCACTCCAACCCTCAGAGAATCCACTAACCTGCACACAAACCCTCTCATCAACCTCCCTAACCACACTCCCAGCAAAAGCATGCCCGCAAGGCACCAAATAAACCGCCTTCAGATTAACACCCACCCCCATCTCCTCCCTCGTAACGGGACAAACCCACTTCTCCCTCCGCGCTCCGGTCCCCTTCACTTCGGCCTCCTCACCAACAGCAATCTCAAACTTCACCTCCACCACATCCTTCAATCCCTTGACCCGTCCATCCAGCACCTTCTCCTGCTCCACATCCTTCTCCTCTGCGAGCAAGAACTCGATGATGGAGTCCTTGTTGTATAGGATACCGGCGGAGTCGCTTACGATGGGGGATGAGAGAGGTTTCCGAGAGAGAGGGTCGTGGTTCCAGGCGTGCTCTTGCGATTCTTGTTGGACTTCTTTTACTTGTTGTGTCGTGAGGGCTTTGGCGGCTTCTTTGACGAGTTCGCGGCGTGTGGGGATGGATCCTCCGTCGTTTCCCATAGTGGGTAGTTGCGCTGGGAGACTGGAAGGCTGTTATGGGTCGGTGTAGGAATAGAAGATGTGGCGGACGGATCGATTGTAGAAGGCTTGGCACCATGTGCACGGACCAGGAACCGCTTCATGGAAAAGTGTTTAGACATCGAGATGATTAAGAATGGCTTGAAAGGGTTATTATACATGTCTAGAGATTCGCACCGCTATGTTACACCATTTAATAGTACATGAGCATTACTTTGTGCTCTTCCAACTCCATGCCCAGCCAATCCGAACCAACGCCCTAATTGCGAAGGGTATGCAACCGTTTTTACAAGAAAGCTTCCAACTCCGACGATGATTTATGCCGAATCACTCGCCCCCAAAGATGAAAACCAGGGTCTCCTCTCCTCTTCGGGGCGCACGTTCTTTGCCTTCCAACCGCCCGGCCTTCTCTCCCTCACCTGCTCGCCTCGACCCCTATCGCTTCTTTCATATCCAGCTTTTCGATCATAACCGCCTCTTTGACCTCCACCTCTCCTATCAGATCCACCTCTTTCACTCCCAGCACTCCGCTCATAATTGCCTGTTTCACTTCCAGCTCTCCGCTCATTTACGCCTCTCGTTGGCGCCTCCTCCTGCATCTCTCCGCTGGGTTCGCCAGTTGTCTCATCTGACCCCGACTCCTCCTTCGCCATCTCCCACTTCTTCCCCCCACCAGCACTTTTGTAAACAATTCTCTGAATGAACGCTGACAGTCGTGCTCTCTCCGGCTTGAAGAGTGCCTTCCTCTCTTCTGCAATCAAGTTTGAGAGGAGTAGTCTATCGTAGACGGCATAGATCTTCTGTAGAGCGCCGATAGCATCCTTTCTGTTGTCGCCAGTGAGGTAAACGGCGCCGATATTCTTGCTGTGAACGCGCTCTCCACCCACACCGAGCTGCAGCCTGAGGTTCCTGGTGATGGGATGGAGGTATGTAAGGGCTTCGACGAGGTCTTCGCCCTTGGCGAGCGGGAACGTGAGCGCGAGTTCTGCGTACATTGACACAGCTTTTGCATCCACGTCTGGAAGTGTGGTGCTCATGAGATGGAGGATTTCGTTAGCGTGTCTGAGTGAGTTGTGATTGTTCTTGTCGCGAACACAAGTGCTCATTGCTATTCGGAAAGTTCCTGCCCTAGGCACGTTACCCCTGGCCAAGAAATCTTCCTTTAGAGTTCGGACGGCGGCGGCGGACGCGCGGTGCTGTCGTAAAAGGCGTAATCGCTGGTCTAGATTCTTTACGTCGGGAGTAATGTTGTACGTTATGGGGTCAGTGAGCATGTTCCAGTACTCCTCGGCGGCTTTCATGGCCACAACCTTCTGGCAAGCTTCCAGGAGAATTGAAAGCGTATTGTTGCCCGGAGTGGCAAACGTGAGCGAATTCGAAGACCTGAATCCAACGCCATGTGATGTGACTGCGAGAAACTCGTCCCCGCGTGCCGGGGGCTTGTTAGGGCCCAGGTGGTCATCGTCGAATTTGTACTCGGCCGGGGTGTATGGCGCGCGTAAACGCGGAATACCCGCTTCCTGTCGAGCCGCGGATCCAAGTCGAGGGACTAGTCGGGGAATGTCCATGGTCTGCTCGACTAAAGAGAGGACGTCGTCCCAATCTCGAGGACGACTGCCAACGAGCAGCAACCGGCCCATGGCGCATACAAGTTCTTCCTCGACAACCATGTCCGCACTCCTCCATTTGCGGATGATGTCCTCCCATATCCGCCTGCCCTCCACGACGCCGCGTTCCCGTCTTGCGGCGACCTCCTGCTCAATCTCCCCCGTCGGAACATCAACAAGCAGACTTTGTCTGATTGCATTGAGTATGGTGGTGTATGTAATAGCATTGGCCGCGGCCGGACCAGTATCTGGTATCTTGGCCGCAATGCCCCACAAAGCATCCATATCCAGTGCTCTAGCACAGACCCGTAAGACCGCATTCGTGTGTATGATAGTTGGCGTGACGCGGGCATTCGGCGCCGACATGGAGTGGTATACGGAGACGGCGTGGCTCATAGCTCCAGACTGGTGTGCGTTGATAGAGAGACCTCGAAGAAGAATGGTGTACGTGTACGAGTCAGGGAACTGCGCGCGCTTCTTCATCTGCAAATAATGAGTCCCATTGATCCACGCCGAGGGTCACAACTTACCTCATTGTAGACTTTCAGCGCCTCCGACACTCTTTCCTTCGCCATGTAGTAGTCGATGATGTGGTTCCAGCTGACCACCACCTGCATGGAATGGCTGGCCATCCGCACCAGCTGCACCATCTCCGTCGCTTTATCCTTGCCCAACTCCTTCTTCACGAAACCCGCAACCTCGAGCGGATCCTTCAGGTACTGCAACTCTCTTCTCCGCGCATTCCACTCTTTGGTCGGCATCCTCGGGTCGCGTTTCCCTAACCACATGTCGGAGTTGTCTACCTCATTGCCTCTTTCATCATTGCCAGCCGGATGTCGCCTGAGCGTGGCCCTCTCCTGCTGCTTCTGGTCTATTGCTTGCGCTGACCGATGCCATGGTTCCCTTTTTGTTCTCGACAGTGTCTCTACGCTTGAGAGATGTGTAGGTCGGGCTTCGACTTTGCGGATGTTGTTCGTTGCGGTGCGCAGAAACCTCTGCTGGCCTGTGAAAGGCGCGACGATGGCATTATGGCGGAATCGTTGCGATTGTGGGGATGTGGTATCGAGCGCTCGTATGCATCGCCAGAGGCAAGCGCGACAATTAAGCATGAGGCGCAGATGGGGTGTGAACGTATGGTTACAGGAGATGTCGAAAAAGTTACAAGCCTCGGCCGGAGGAGGCGTGGTTCGGACCGAGACATCACGTGAGATACCGAATCATCAGCAACCTCCCGAAATGGAAACGCCATACTCCAACGTCAACCCATCTTGTATCACACGGGACCCGCTTGCAAGCCGCTCACTAGACAGATCCCGCCATGTGACGCCGTCTCAAGCGGCGAGGAAAAACGTTGCACCCTAAATGAACGTCCTCCGGCCCTCTGCGGCGCAGTCGGCCGTGAGGCTCCGTCGCCAGCGGCCATAGCCTGATGCATTCAGGATGCCTACTCGGACCCGGGTCACTGGGTACGGCGGCAAGTAGCATGTGCCGACCGGGAGCGGACTCGCTGTTTACACGGCTAGCGCAAGACAGTTCCGTAGCAGACGAGATGCCAACCCCTCCCGGTCTAGCACCGCTCACTACGCCGCCTGCTCGCAGCCCATCCTCTCTGGCCCATCCTTTGGCCAGTGTGGCGGGACAAGCTGCTGATTATCGTTGCACACGACCGATCCGCGAGACTGGTACCGCGAGACGCATGAAATAGTTGGTGTCTTACCTTGTGCGAGGACGCCCGTCGATCATGGCTTCGACCGTTGGCGATAGCGCCGTCACACAACCTGAGCTGGGTTTCAAGTGAACAGAGCGCTTGCGACGGCGCTCGATTGACACGAGCTGATCCCTGGGAATGGCGGGACCTAGCTGCAACCTCACTCTTCGAGCGAAAGGCGTTCGAACCGCCGTCCACTATCCCCCGCCCGTTGCACGGCGTGGAGGACGTTTGTGCTAAGCGTGAAGAGCCAGTCGATGCGTGCTGTGCCATGGCGGGAGGCAAGCTGCGTTATCGTTACATTGCCGGTGCCTCTTTGATCTGAACTTGCACCAAACATGTGTCCTTTCGGTCCGGATTCCGTATACAGGATTTCCATCTCGTCCTCAGCGGACGGCAGAGCCTGTACAGCTTCCCGGCGGCTTACGGCCAAGCTTTCCGTGGCCTGCACGGTACCGAATCCTCCTGCTGTGTAACGCACCTGTCCACGCTTTTCGCCTGGTTCCAGGCTCGTATGCACATTAGTTTCCGCCGTCGGTCAGGGCCACCGTTGACTTGTCATCCGCCGGCTCTTTACTGTTTGCAGCTTAGAACGATGACGAGCGCTGGTGCGTAGGTTAATCTGGAATGATGAGCCGCTAATGGCGATCTCGCATCTCTACCAGATCTTAGTCCGACGTCCTCTGATACGCGCTGCAAGTCCGATATTGTGCTCACAGTCTGTCGGCGGTTCTGCCGACATTCCAAATGCGTGCTCTGCTGAAGTCGCCGGAGTTGCCGGATGAGAAATTCCCTTCTTCGCCGACCAACAGCATGTCCCGGAGTATGCCCGTCTGATGGCACCTCGGATAACCTGCTCAGCCCATGTTTGCATGCGAGAGCTCCACAAGGGAAATGGCCAGAGAGATAATGGCACCTAATCGCATGACCAATCCCGAAGCAAGGACATGAATCGCCGTGGTGCAAAGCGACCGGCAATGCCCGTCCTGGGCCTCACGATGCCACACCCATGCGCCTAATATCGACCCACATCAGCGCCTCTTGGTCGCCACCACCGTATGCGAGCGCCATGCATGTACACGCTTCCTCTACCACGTCGCCTTAGCACGCGCCGGCCAATCGCCGATGCTGCGTCGACAACGGCGGGGTTCTGTGGAGTGGTGGCACCGTAAGCTTGTGCACAGCGACGTACGGCTTTTGGGCAGACCTTGCTCGTTGATTCCTCGGGACATGGATGGTGGAAGAAAATTCTTTTCTGCCATCCTGCGAACGGCGATTTGAGTGGACGGGACAAAGCACGCATTGGGGCACTCATGACGTACAACGAAGCTGCACGAGCCGGAGATAGCGGCGGTCTGCACGAGAGACGAGGATACCTCTACGCGAGGTGCGAATGAGAACGATGCCCAGCTCGCGCGCCATGAAAAAAATCTGAGGACGAGGATGTCGCCAAGGTGTACGGCAGCGGTCACCGACGACGAGCGGCATCGATAGCATCATGCCACACGAGTACGGTATACACTGGTCCACCGCTCACGCCCCCCTCCCCCCCATTTACCCAGATAGCCGAACACAGCGCCATCTCACACGTCCCCGCATCTGCAAATGCCACAAACGGTGTTTCGCGTGCTTGTCTGTAAGAGCATGGCGTCTGACGTTTGGATGCATAGGCATGTCGCCTGTCGACCCTTCGTGTACAAGAATTATTGCCTGACTATCGTAAGAGGGTTTTCATCGGTGTGTGGGACCCCTCACCTCGCACCCCATATGCGTACTTCGACATGGGCGATGCGGTCGGCCACGTAAGTGGGTCGCATGGAAACGAATGTCGAGGTAACCAGGCGCTTCGCCGTCGTTCGTTCCACGTTGCTCGTAACAATTGTTGTCCTTCATGCAGGTCGGACTATTCCTGGGTTGGGCTCCTCAGCACTCTGCGATCGACATGACGGTACAGTTTAGATTCGTTCAGATACTAGTACAGGTCTTTGCAAGCCGAAGTGACAGTGTTGAGCCCGCCGTGTTCTGCAGCACTCGAAACGCATCACAGCCCATTACCCCGCTCTCTACCAGCTCCTACACAACTCTCGCCTGCCATTTAAAACGCCAACCTCGCAGAAACCACGCAGAGAAAGGAAAGGATACAATTGTTTCAGCGAGTCGTGTCACATGCATCGTGTCTAGACTCGGGAAGAAAAAGATAGGAAACCGAAACCGATTTTGTGTGAAACTCGGTATGATGGGAAGAGAACGAGGCAACTCCCCAAGCGCACTAGAAACGGTTCTACCTTTTGATCACTTCCCTCATGGCTGCCCATGTGGAACGTGATCTCGCTGCATTGAAGGATGGAAGTATAGTATACTCAGTTCGCCAGTTCCAAAAGTCTTCAATTCCCGTCCCGTACCGTAAACACCGCGAAGAAAGATACAGCCACCACCGGTTGAAAATGCAGGTCGAAACAGAGCTGAACATGCAAGACCGTCCCATGCTTCCTTGACAGGTGATGCAGAGATCCTCCGTAGGAAAATTCGTTAAAGTTGCAGGCTTTGTGAGCGAGACAGGGGAGGTGGATACTTTGAAGCAACTATTGTTGGAAGTTGCTCGAGGTTGCATCCGCTGCTGGAACGTCAGCCCTCGCTGCAACAAGATAGCTTTTTTGTCGAGGCTAACGACCTTGCTGGTACATTTGCGGGTTAGAGCCGTAGGGTGATTGCGGGTAACTGCTGCTGTTACTATTTGGGCTCTTGTAGGTTGGTGGGGGTGGAATACTGAGCCATGCCCTCTGCGAGACCGGGACTTTGCGTGCCATACTGCGGACCCGACGACCCGCCAGAGGCGGCGGGTTGGTAACCGATCGGGGGCAGCGGGGGGTGACCAGGTCCTTGTCCAGGCACACCGACTGCTTGTCGCATTTGACCGTAGACAGGGGCCTCCGCCCCATTCTCATGCGCGGCGCGATGGTTTTGTTCGGCGGCTCGGTGCCGCTCGTCATCGGCCTTGCGTGCTGCTTCTTCCTCCTTCTTCTTCGCCTTCCATTCTTTGCGAATTTCTTTGAACTCTGATGACGCCAAGTTAGTAACATATAACAGACATATTAAGAGATGCGCCAAGCTAGCAGAGCAAGGGTGGAGAGTGGTTAGCTTCCGTCATCTGAAGCTATCCGTTCCAGCGGGAACACCATCATAGTAGGCGCAGCACCAACACCGATCGTATATGCTAGGCTAGCGCGGCTCCTGCAACACGTCTCATAATTTCGACGCTATGAACGTCAAAACAATTGAAAATCCACGTACCTTCTGGTGTTCGCTTCGCGCCGTGCGATTGCATGGTGACGTGTGCGTTCAGATGATTCAGGGTGCCGTAAGCTTTTTCGCAACCGTTCCAGCCGCACTTGTACATGCGCTCGATTTCTTCATATCGCCGGCGTGGCCTCTTGTGCTGCTGCGCGCCCGGGATTGGCACGAAAGAGTAGACTGTAGACAGCGGATGTCCGCCCTGCGCGTGATACATTAGCTAGGCGCATTTAAAATTGGAAATGTTTCTTGTGAATCGCGTAAAAAAAAGAACGCGTCAAAGCGCGTCAATAGCACATACCGTAGGAGGCCGCTGCACAGGAGAGACCATGGCGGGCGCAGGCGGCCCAGACGACGAAGGATGTCCATAGGGCATGCCGTGCTGGGGGTATTGCCCGGCCCATTCTGGTCGCGAAGCGTACATGGGGGTAGACGGGTGGCCCGGATAGTGCTGCATATCGTGGTGCGGCGCGTACGGCGAGTACTGCTGCTGGTGCGGATAGGTCGGGCTCGTGGCTGCGGCGATTGATGGATCTATAGGTACATCCGAGTCAGACTTGAGTTGGTTGTTGGAATGGTCATTGTTCTGGCCATCCTGTAGAGGCATTGACGGACTTTGTGGTTGCGCCATACCTCCAGCTGGTGGCCCTTGAGCGCCGGGCTGGTATGGACGTTGAAGGTACTCCGGAAAAGAACCCGAGCGGGCAGACGGTGGCACGGCGTACTCTGAAGTAGGCGTAGCAGAGGACGAGAAGTTGGCGGCTCGCGAGTCTTGCGGGGGAGGATATTGCGCAGCAGATGCTGGATCTGCGGGAGAGTCCTCAGAGGAAGGCTCAGGAAAGGTTGGGTACGCGGAGTTCAAACCTGTCTGCGTGTAATCCGATTGACGTTGGTCCATAGACTGTTATGCCGTGTCGTCGAAGCCTCCGTTGCACTTCAGCGTAGAGGGTTTAGGGTGGTGTCGCGCGGTCGGAAAAGAGGAATGGCGGCAGAAATATGGCGGTTTGGAAACCGTTGTCGGATGATTTGCCGGGGACGCACGAAGACGGGCAGCTAAGACGCGACAAGTGACGGAGGAGCCAAGAGTAGTGCACGCCAGAGAGCCGGAGAGAGAGACGTCGACAAGACAGCGATAGCGCGGACCTTAAACGCGGGTGATTTGCAGACGGGCTGGTTTCCAGCAAGCCCAGGTGGAGGGGACAAGCGGTTCGGCAGATTTGCGCCGTCGAAGATAACGCACGGAAGGACGCAAGCTCGAGGCCAACCGGGCAAGGACGGCGGTGGCTAGTCGGCTAGGGTCCTCTTGAATCGCGGAGAGCCTCGCGCAGAGTGCAGGTGAGGTGGAACGCAGCGTAGCACGAGTTGTACTAGCGGTGGATGGGGTGGGCGCTGCGGCGGGTTTGGGGGGGGCAAGGGAGTGGGTGCTGAGGATGCAGCTAGCGGAAGCGCAGTCGAGGTAGCTTGATGAGGGTGGCGTGTGGCTCCCTGTAAAAAGTGGCACCAATTGGCGGCGATGGGGGGGAGGCCGGTTAACGGGGGCTGACTTGACCACTCTATGAATAATGGCGCGCTGGGCGACGGACCTGACGACGGCGAGTGTGAAGAACCGGGGGTTGACGTGATCCTGTTGGGCCGAGCCGTCAGAGTGGGAATGGATGCCGTTCTGGGATGTTCTGGGATGGCGCTAGCAAGAGGTGCTAGGACGCGGCCGGTCTGGCGGCGAAACAGGGCCGAGGATGCTGGTGACGCCGACACTGGGTGACTGGCGGCGACGACGGCGAGGCACTCCTTGGGCGAGGCGCGGGGACGGGGCCTGGCAGATGGCGCTAGCGATGTCACGGATTACTGTACGGCCTGCTGCGGAGGGGAGCGCGCTGTGGATTCGAGAGCAGTTGGTGGCTGGGGGGGGAG
>Ga0247733_1000055_pt1 | contig 182754 bp, 177 predicted proteins | sample UWRJL043104R2_FD_180932 | JGI IMG/M metagenome (GOLD analysis project Ga0247733, IMG submission 180932) | Plant litter microbial communities from Arlington Agricultural Research Station in Wisconsin, United States - UWRJ-L043-104R-2 | ecosystem: Environmental > Terrestrial > Plant litter >... | reverse complement strand
GTTTCGGCGGCCATAGCGAGAGGGAAACGCCCGGTCACATTCCGAACCCGGAAGCTAAGACTCTCTGCGCCGATGGTACTGCAAGGGGGACCTTGTGGGAGAGTAGGACACCGCCGGACTTAACTTATGAAATGGCCACCCAGCAATGGGTGGCCATTTCTGTTTAACCCTTAGTTTTGTAACACCACTGCAGCAACAATTTGCCGCAGTCACAATCACACAGGAGACATCGTGAGCGATTCTGGAGACCGTTACGAACGGCCAGACCGTAACAAACGACCCGAGGGGCAGCGCCCTGGTGGGGGAAACCCCGGTGGTCGCAGCGATGGCGGTGGGCCGGCAAAGGGCCGCCCGGCGAGCAGCGGCCGTCCGGCCGGCGATCGTCCATTCCGTGATGGTGCCCGTCCTCCCCGTGACGATCGTCCGCAGCATGACGGTGCCCGTCCTCCGCGTGACGATCGTCCGCAGCGTGACGGTGCCCGTCCTCCCCGCGACGACCGTCCCCAGCGCGATGGCGCCCGTCCTCCGCGTGACGACCGTCCCCAGCGTGACGGAGCTCGCCCGCCCCGCGATGATCGTCCGTCGCGCGACGGCGCACCGCGCACCCATGCCCAGCGCGGGGGAGCGGATCGTCCGAAGTCGGATGAGAAGCGCCTCTGGACGTCGAAGGGCGCCCCGGCCCGCGGCAACTTCGATGCGAGTGAGCGTGAGCTGCCCGAGGATCGCGATCCGTTCGGCATCCGCTCGGTTCGTCCGCACCACGACGCTCCGGCAATCCCCGACGGCGTTGTGCCGGCCGACCTCGACCGGGTTGCCCGCAATGAGTTGAAGACGCTCGAGAAGGAAAACGCCGACGGCGTTGCCCTGCACCTGGTTATGGCGGCGAAGCTCATCGAGTCCGATCCGGCTCTCGCTCACCAGCACGCGATTTCGGCTGCTCGTCGCGCCGGTCGCATCGGTGTTGTTCGCGAGACTCTTGCCATTACCGCGTACGCGACCGGCGACTTCGCCCTGGCTCTTCGCGAGCTCCGTACCTACCGTCGCATCACCGGTCGCGATGACCAGCTGCCGATGATGGTCGACAGCGAGCGTGGCGTCGGTCGCCCGGACAAGGCGCTCGAGCTCGGTCGCTCCGTTTCGCGTGCGACGCTTCCGGTTCCGGTGCAGGTGGAGCTTGCCATCGCCATGTCCGGTGCGCGCCTCGACCTCGGCAACGCCGAAGCCGCACTCTCTGAACTGCAGATCCCGCAGCTGGATGCCACCAAGGCATTCACCTGGAGTCCCGCGCTGTTCGATTCCTACGCAGCCGTGCTCGAAGAGCTCGGTCGCGATGAAGAAGCCGAGACCTGGTACTCGCACGCGGACGCCGCTGCCGAAGCCCTCGAGAACGCCGGGATCAACGAGGTGATCGAGGTCATCGAAGAAGAAGGCGTCGACTACCTCGACTCTGAGAACGATGCTGAAGGCGATACTGAAAACAACGCCGAAGGCGATGCAGCAGTAGTAACGACCGAGGAGCAGGGTGATTCTTCGTCGCCGCGCACGCCGAGTGAGGACTGAGGCAGCAATGACTGAGGCGGCAATGACTGAGGCAGTAACCCCGCTGGACGGGGTCGATGTGATCCTTGCCGACCTCGATGGCGTTGTCTATCGCGGGCCGGATGCCATCCCGCACGCGATCGAGAGCCTCAACACTGCCGCCGACTCGATCCGCGTCGGCTACATCACCAATAACGCGTCCCGCACCGCAGCGTCTGTCGCCGAGCACCTCTCGAGCCTCGGACTAAAGGTCGTCGCGGACGACGTAGTAACGAGCCCGCAGGCAGCAATGCGCCTGATGGCAACGCTCGTGCCGGCGGGGTCGACCATTCTCGTGATCGGCGGCGAAGGTCTCACTGACGAGGTCACGAAGGCGGGCTTCACGGTGACCCGTTCCGCTCTCGACAATCCCGATGCCGTTGTGCAGGGCTTTTCGCCCGAGGTCGGCTGGGTCCACCTCGCCGAAGCGGCGTTCGCGCTGCAGGGCGAGCACAAGGATCGACCGTGGGTCGCCACAAACACCGACTGGACGATCCCGGTCGCGCGCGGCACTGCCCCCGGAAACGGCACTCTCGTCTCCGCGGTCCACACCGCGATCGGCAAGCTGCCGCTCGTCGCCGGAAAGCCAGAGACCCCGATGTTCGAGGTCGCCCTCGACCGCTTTGCGGCGAAGAAGGCTCTCGTGATCGGTGATCGACTCGACACCGATATCCTCGGCGCGAACAAGGCCGGCCTGGCGTCAGCGCACGTGCTGACCGGTATCGACGGGATCAAGCAGGTGCTCGCCGCCGTCGTCGACCAGCGACCGACCTTCATCCTCACCGACCTGCGCGAACTGCACCAGCCGTATCCGCTCGCCGTCGACTCGACCGAGGTCATTGCCGGCGTCGACACGGTAGTGACCACCGTCGGTGCCGCGAGCGTTCGTCGCAGCGGCGAAACGCTCGAGGTCATTTCTGCGGGGGACAGCCGCATCGACCTCGTTCGCGCCGGTGCCGCGGCGATCTGGAATTCCGGGCTGCCGATTTACGCGCTCTCGGTGCCGAGCGAACTATATTCGTGACCATGAGCGATACAACCAGCACCCCGGACGACGACGGGTCGGGCACCGATTCGAGTGCACTGCTCTCGCGCCTCCGACTGATCGAAGACCAGCCGCTCGAGTCCCGTGCCGCCGCGTTTGCGCAGGTACACGACGAGCTGCAGTCGGTATTGGAAGGCGGCGACGCGCATCGCTGAGCTGAACACCGATAGTGGCACCGTCGGCGATTCCCGACTGGATGCGGCACTCGCTTCGCGCGGACTCGCGAAGTCGCGTACAACGGCGGCCCGACTGATCACCGACGGCCTCGTGACCGTCGACGGGTCTCCCGTGGTCAAAGCCTCCGCTCGCGTTCGTGACGACCAGGAGATCCGCGTGGCGACATCCGATCACTACGTCAGTCGTGCTGCCCACAAGCTCATCGCCGGCCTTGACGCCTTCGATGTGACCGTCGAGGGAGTACTCGCTCTTGACGTCGGTGCGTCGACCGGCGGATTCACCCAGGTGCTGCTCGAGCGCGGGGCGCGCCAGGTTATCGCCCTCGACGTCGGCCACGCGCAATTGTCACCGTCGATTCGCAGCGACGAGCGAGTGACGACCGTCGAAGGTTTCAACGCCCGGTTCATGACCGCGAAAACACTCGCGGAGACCGCGAAAACCAGCGAGATCCCGAGCCTCGTGGTGGCGGACCTCTCGTTCATTTCGATCCCGACGGTACTGCCGGCGCTCGTCGCAACGGTCGGTGCCGACGCCGAGTTCGTCCTGCTCGTCAAACCGCAGTTCGAAGTCGGGCGTACCGGCATCAAAGAGGGAATCGTGAAGTCGTCCGGGCTGCGGACCGAAGCGGTTACCAACGTGATGTGGGCGGCCTGGGACCTCGGGCTCGCAACGGCCGGTGTCATCCCCTCGCCGATCGCCGGGGGTACCGGCAACCGGGAATACGTGGTCTGGTTCAGTGCCCGCGGTACAAATCCGACCGAGTGGCTCCAGGCAGTGCAGGCACTCGGCTAGGACGGTTTCGCCCACTCTTCACGCCCGGTGCCATACGAAGGTCGGCGCTATCCGACAGAATGGACCAGCGGGCTTTCACCCGTTTGCTGCGTTCAACCGTGCTGCCAAATCGTGATTCTAATTCGAAGGGGTCGCTTACCGTGACAACCGACCGGCACATCCTTATTGTCGCGCACACCGGCAGGCAGGATTCGCTTGACGCTGCCGTGCAGGTGAGCCGCCAACTGTTCGCTGCCGGGATGATCCCGGTGCTGTCTCGTGACGAGCGTGCGGAACTGCTGGTTGCCGCGCCCGACCTCGAGTCGATTTCGATCCTCGGCGAGGGTGTTTCCATCGGCGACCTCGAGCTCGTTATCGTGCTCGGCGGCGACGGCACGATCCTGCGCGCCGCCGAACTCACTCGCGGCTGCTCTGCGCCGTTGCTCGGTGTCAACCTCGGCCACGTCGGATTCCTTGCCGAGAGCGAGCGCGAAGACCTCACCGAGACGGTCAACCGTGCACTTGCGCGTGACTACCTCGTCGAAGAGCGGATGACGCTCAACGTTCGCGTAAAGGTCGACGACAAGGTCGTCTACGAGACCTGGGCGCTCAACGAGGCAACCGTCGAAAAGGCGAGCCGGGAACGGATGCTCGAGGTCGTCATCGAGATCGATGGTCGCCCGTTGTCCTCCTTCGGGTGTGACGGTGTGGTGATGTCGACTCCGACCGGGGCGACCGCCTACGCGTTCTCGGCTGGCGGACCGATCGTCTGGCCGAGCCTCGACGCCCTCCTGCTGGTTCCGCTGAGCCCGCACGCGCTGTTCGCCCGCCCGCTCGTGGTCTCGCCGGACTCGTCCCTCGCTGTCGAACTGCTCGACCGCACGCAGGGCACGGGTGTGCTGTGGTGCGACGGTCGTCGCACCTTCGACCTTCCGCGTGGAGCCCGCGTCGTCGTTCGTCGTTCGCCCGTTCCCGTGCGACTTGCCCGTCTCTCGCAGGGCCCGTTTACCGATCGTCTCGTTCAGAAGTTCCACCTTCCGGTTACCGGATGGCGTGGTCCGGCCGGAGAAGGGGCCCCTCGCGCATGATCGAAGAGATCTCCATTCGCAACCTCGGTGTCATCGGCGAGGCACGGCTTCCGCTCGGCCCCGGCTTCACCGCGATTACCGGCGAAACCGGTGCGGGAAAAACGATGGTGGTGACCGCGCTCGGTTTGCTGCTCGGGGAACGGTCCGACGCATCCGCTATTCGTTCCGGGTCCGGTGCCGCAGTTGTCGAGGGCCACTGGCAGGTCGATGAGAACGGCTCCGTCGCCGATCGTGTGCGCGATGCCGGGGGAGACATGGACGGACGCGAGCTCATTCTCGGTCGCTCCGTGTCGCAGGAGGGCCGCAGCCGAGCTGTCGTCGGCGGGCGCACGGCCCCCGTCGGCGTTCTGAACGAGATCGGGCAGCAGCTCGTTGTCGTGCACGGGCAGTCCGACCAGATTCGACTGCGCTCCGCGACAGCCCAGCGCGAGGCACTCGACCGGTTCGCCGGCGTCGAGCTGCAGACCGTGCTCGGCAACTACCAGGAGCTCTACCGTCGCTGGCAGGCCAACCAGGGCGAACTCGACGTGCTCATCGCCGAGCGCGATCGTCGCTCGCGCGAGGCCGAAGACCTGCGGCTCGCGATGGCCGAGATCGAAGCGGCGTCGCCGCAGCGCGGTGAGGATGTCGAACTCACTGAGCGCGCGGATCGCCTGACCAACCTCGAAGACCTTCGGCTCGCAGCAGCCCAGGCGCACGAGTTGCTCTCGAGCGACACCGTCGACGAGGCGCTGGATGTCTCCGGACTGCTCGAGACCGCGCGCCGGCAGGTCGAACGCGTCTCCGATCACGATCCTGACCTCGTGCCGATCGGAGAGTCGATCACGAGCGCTGCGTACCTGGTGTCTGAAATCGCGGTACAGCTCGCAAGCTACCTCTCCGGTCTCGATTCCGACAGCGGCCGCGAACTCGAGGTGGTGCAGGAGCGCCGCGCGGAGCTGAACTCGCTCATGCGTAAGTACGGCCCAACCCTCGACGACACCATCGACTACCTCGACAGTGGCAGCGGCCGTCTGCTCGAACTCGACAACGACTCCGACCGCATCGACTCTCTCGGTCGAGACGTCGAAGTCGACCGGGCTGCGCTCATCGACCACGCGGCGAGACTCTCGGACATTCGCCGGGCGTACGCCATCCGCTTGTCCGAGCGGGTGACCGCAGAACTCAGCGCGCTGGCAATGGCCAACGCGCGACTGAGTGTCGAGGTCAGTGATCGCTCCGACTACTCGCTGACCGGCAAAGACCAGGTTGCGATCCTGCTGCAGCCACACTCCGGTGCCGAGCCGCGGCCGCTCGGTCGCGGGGCTTCCGGCGGCGAGCTCTCGCGGGTGATGCTCGCGATCGAGGTCGTCATTGCCGGCAGCGACCCGGTTCCGACGTTCATCTTCGACGAGGTGGATGCCGGAGTGGGCGGTGCGTCCGCGATCGAGATCGGGCGCCGGCTAGCCAAGCTCAGCCGCAGTGCCCAGGTCATCGTTGTCACGCACCTCGCGCAGGTCGCGGCGTTCGCGACGAATCACCTTCGGGTGCTCAAGGACAGCGACGGTGCCGTCACGGCGTCGAGCGTGCAGCAACTCGACGGAGAGCAGCGGATCGCCGAGATGGCGCGCCTGCTGTCGGGCCTGCAGGACTCCGAGAGCGGACTCGCCCACGCCCGCGAGCTCATCGAGACCGCCCGCGCCCTCGACAACTAACGTCGGCTCGCACCGAGTCCGAGCTCTGCCCCTTCGACAATCAACCCGTTAGTCAGGTGCGAGCGCCTAGGACGTGTTACTCGTTGGTCGAGTGCGAGCGCCAGCGAGCGTATCGAGACCATAGCCCGGTCGTCGGTGATGATTTCGATACGCGGCCTCGCAAGCTCGGTCGCTACTCAATCAACGAGGTACTCGTTGGTCGAGTGCGAGCGTCAGCGAGTGTATCGAGACCATAGCGCGGTCTGTCGGTGATGATTTCGATACGCGGCGCTCGTTCCTCGGTCGCTACTCAATCAACGAGGTACTCGTTGGTCGAGTGCGAGCGCCAGCGAGCGTATCGAGACCATAGCCCGGTCTGTCGGTGATGATTTCGATACGCGGCGCTCGTTCCTCGCGTCGCTACTCAATCAACGAGTTTGTCGGTGCTCGAGCGCCAGCGCCAGCGCCCTTCGACACGGCTCGGTCGCTACTCAATCAGCGAGTGGCGCGTCAGTCGAGTGCGAGCGCGGCGGCCTCGTAGACGCGGGAACGGGCGATGTGCTCGATGCCGACCATGACGGCGCTGTCGCGCTCGGTGAAGGCGTAGAGCTGCAGCGACAGTGGCCCGAGTATCCACTCCAGTGCGGGAAAGTTCTCGTCGCCACCGACTTCGGCCGGTCGACCGAACCGCCGCTCGAGAAGACTCGCGAGTTCTTCGTACCCGCGGACGGTGTCGGCGAAGAGCGGTTCCGGATTCGCGTAGAGATGCAGGCTGATCCCGAGAAACTCGCCGTTGAACGATGATGCGGTGATGAACGGAATCTGTGGGTTCAGCATTGTGCTCAGCTCGAGCCCGCTATCGTCCGGTTCGAGTTCGACGCCCTCGGCGAGACCGAACGACGCATAGGCTTCGACCCGTTCGGCCGCCGTTGTCGGCCACTGCGTCAGTGCGATACCGCCGAGGATCGCGGCGATATCCGGCGGATCGGGAATGAGTGCATCAGCGTGAGTCTCGACCATTCGTTCACCCTAAACCTGCGCGCGCCGTGCACACCGCTGCATTATTGAGATACGCTAGAACCCCGTGGTGAACAATTCTGAAGCGGGCGTAACAAAGCATATTTTCGTTACCGGTGGTGTGGTCTCTTCCCTTGGTAAGGGTTTGACGGCAGCCAGTCTCGGTAACCTTCTCACGGCTCGCGGTCTCCGCGTAGTCATGCAGAAGCTCGACCCTTATCTCAACGTGGATCCGGGAACGATGAACCCGTTCCAGCACGGTGAGGTATTCGTCACGGATGACGGCGCAGAGACCGATCTCGATATCGGTCACTACGAGCGATTCCTCGATATCAACCTCAACCAGGCCGCGAACGTCACGACCGGCCAGATCTACTCGAACGTCATCGCCAAGGAGCGTCGCGGCGAGTACCTCGGTGACACCGTGCAGGTCATCCCGCACATCACCGACGAGATCAAGCGCCGCATGCGCCTGCAGGCAACGGCGGTCCCGGGCGACGACACCCCGCTTCCCGACGTCATCATCACCGAAATCGGTGGAACCGTCGGTGACATCGAGAGCCAGCCGTTCATCGAGTCGGCCCGCCAGGTTCGTCACGAACTCGGTCGCAAGAACGTCTTCTTCGTACACGTCTCGCTCGTCCCGTACATGAACGCCTCCGGCGAGCAGAAGACCAAGCCGACGCAGCACTCGGTCGCCGCCCTCCGCTCGATCGGTATCCAGCCGGATGCCCTCGTGCTTCGCTCCGACCGCCCGGTCTCCGAGTCGAACAAGCGCAAGATCGCACTCATGTGTGACGTCGACGAGCAGGCAGTCGTCAACGCGGTCGACGTGCCGAGCATCTACGACATCCCGACGATGCTGCACGACCAGGGCCTCGACGCGTACATCATCGAGCAGCTCGGTCTCGACGCCGGTGCGGTCAACTGGGACGGCTGGAGCGAACTGCTCGACGCCGTTCACGACCCGAAGCACGAGGTCACCATCGGTCTGGTCGGCAAGTACATCGACCTTCCCGATGCCTACCTCTCGGTCACCGAGGCTCTCAAGGCCGGCGGGTTCGCCCACCACGCCAAGGTCTCGCTGCGCTGGGTCGCCTCGGACCTCTGCGACACCCCGGAGGGCGCCGCGAAGGCTCTCGCCGGTCTCGATGGAATCTGCGTTCCCGGAGGCTTCGGCGTTCGCGGAATCGAGGGCAAGCTCGGCGCGCTCAAATTCGCGCGCGAAAATGCCCTCCCGGCGCTCGGCCTGTGCCTCGGCCTGCAGTGCATGGTCATCGAGTACGCCCGCGACGTCGTCGGCCTGACCGGCGCATCGTCGTCGGAGTTCGACCCGGACACCGAGTTCCCGGTCATCGCGACGATGGCCGAGCAGGTCGACATCATCGCCGGGGGAGACCTCGGTGGCACGATGCGCCTCGGCCTCTACGAAGCAGCGCTCACGCCCGGTTCAGTCGTTGCCGACACCTACGGTTCGGCCACGATCTCCGAGCGTCACCGTCACCGCTACGAGGTCAACAACTCCTACCGCGACCAGATTGCGGATGCCGGACTCGTGTTCTCCGGGACATCGCCCGACGGTTCGCTGGTCGAGTTTGTTGAGCTTCCGCGAGAGGTGCACCCGTACTACGTGGGAACCCAGGCGCACCCGGAGCTCCGGTCGCGCCCGAACCACGCGCATCCGCTGTTCAAGGGACTGATCGGCGCCGCGCTCGATCGCCAGAACGCCAGCCGCCTGTTCGAGGTTGCCGAGCCGGCGGATGTCTGAATCGTCGACTGAGGCTCACACGCCGGAACTTCTGGCCGACGAGCTCGTCGAGCCGACGATCACCGACAGCTCGGTTGTCTACGACGGAATGGTCTGGAGTGTTCGCAAGGAGCAGTTCAGCTACGACGACAAGCCGATCAATCGCGAGTTCGTCGACCACACCGGCGCTGTCGCGGTTCTCGCGATGGACGATGACGAGCGCATCCTGCTGATCAAGCAGTACCGCCACCCGATTCGCGCCCGCGAGTGGGAGCTGCCCGCCGGCCTGCTCGACGTGACCGGTGAAGACCCGGTCGTCGGAGCCCAGCGCGAACTGGCTGAAGAGGTTGACCTCGTGGCGTCCCGCTGGGACCTGCTCACCGACTTCCAGACGAGCCCCGGTGGCAGCAACGAAGCGATCCGGGTGTACCTCGCTCGCGGACTGAGCGACGCCCCCGAGGCGTTTGCCCGGTACGACGAAGAGGCCAACATCGAAAAGCGCTGGGTGAGCTTTGACGAGGTCATCGAGGCCGTGCTCGCTCGCCGGGTGCAGAACTCGATCCTCGCCATTGCCGCTCTTGCCGCCGACGCGAGCCGGTCGCGCGGCTGGTCGACGCTGGCCGATGCTCGAACGCCGTGGACGCGGCATCCGCTCTTTCGCCCGAGCGCGACCTAGCGGGCAAGCGTGACCGGCGACGCGCAGGCTGCGGTGCGAACAGCGCTGTCTGTCGCGATCGACCGCTACCTGCGCCACGTCGCGATCGAGCGCGGGCTCTCACCGAACACCCTCGCGGCGTATCGTCGCGACCTATCGGCGTACGAACGCGTACTCACTGCCCGTGGAGTGAGCGCTCCCGCGGCGATTACCGGGTCGGAGGTCTCTGCGTTCACCCAGGACCTGCACGGCCGCGAGACGGGCGCGCTGACCGCGTCGTCGATGGCGCGGATGCTGTCATCGGTTCGCGGTTTTCACCGCTTCCTGCTCGAAGAAGGTCTCGTCGAAACGGATGTCGCTGCCGAGACAAAGCCGCCGAAACTCAGCACCCGGCTTCCGAAGGCGATTTCGATCGAGCAGATGGAGGCGGTGCTCGCGGCAACTGACGGTGACGAGATTCTCGCGATGCGCGACAAGGCGCTGCTCGAGCTGCTCTACGCGACCGGTGCGCGCATCACCGAGGCCGTGTCGCTCAACGTCGACGACGTCATCGACGGTGACGTCGTGCGGCTGTTCGGTAAGGGCAACAAGCAGCGGATCGTTCCGGTGGGAAGCTACGCGAGGGCGGCTATCGACACCTACCTCGTGCGGGCGCGCCCGGCGCTGTCGCTCAAAGGCACCGCGACACCCGCGCTGTTTCTCGGTGCGCGTGGACAGCGCGTCTCGCGCCAGAACGCGTGGCTCATCATCCGCGCGGCGGCCGAGCGCGCCAACCTCGGTATCGAGATCTCGCCGCACACCTTCCGACACTCCTTTGCCACCCACCTGCTGGCCGGGGGAGCAGACGTGCGAGTCGTCCAGGAACTCCTCGGCCACTCCTCGGTGGCGACAACGCAGATCTACACACTCGTGACTGCCGACTCGCTGCGGGACATGTATACGGTGGCGCATCCACGGGCAAGGTGACTGTCTACCCGCAAAGACGAGGCACGCCCACCGCGTAGCCAGATTCACCCGCCGCTGCCGCCTACAATTGAGACCATGAACGCGCACCGAGATAACGACGCCGTACTTGCCGGCTTCGACCAGCTCGTGCTTGGCCCCACCGGTCGACCGGTGTCGGTATTTCCCACCCCGAAACCGTTGAAGAGCCACGGACCGGCGCGAATCATCGCCCTCTGCAACCAAAAGGGCGGCGTCGGCAAAACGACGAGCACCATCAACCTCGGCGCATCCCTCGCGGAGTACGGTCGTCGCGTTCTCGCGGTCGACTTCGACCCGCAGGGTGCCCTGTCAGCCGGCCTCGGGGTTCCCACCCACGACGTGCCGACGATCTACGACCTGCTGCTCGGAACCGAGAAGGACACCGCGTCGGTCATCATCCCGACCAACGTTCCCGGCCTCGACGTGCTGCCAGCCAACATCGACCTATCCGCGGCCGAAGTGCACCTCATCAACGAGGTCGCTCGCGAGACGATCCTTGCCCGGGTGCTGTCCAAAGTCTCTGACCAGTACGACGTCATCCTGATCGACTGCCAGCCGTCGCTCGGCCTGCTCACCGTCAACGCGCTCACCGCAGCGCACGGCGTGCTGATCCCGCTCGAGTGCGAGTTCTTCGCGCTGCGCGGTGTCGCGCTTCTCGTCGAGACCATCGACAAGGTGCGCGACCGTCTCAATCCGGCGATCACCCTCGACGGAATTCTCGCGACGATGTACGACTCCCGCACGCTCCACTCGCGCGAGGTGCTCGAGCGGGTTGTCGAGACCTTCGGCGATACCGTGCTCGAGACGGTCATCGGTCGAACGGTCAAGTTCCCCGACGCGAGCGTCGCCGGTTCCCCGATCACCACTTTCGCGCCCGAACACCAGGCGGCGGAGGCCTACCGCCAGCTCGCCAGAGAGTTGATCTCCCGTGGCGCAGCCGCTTAGCCAGGTCCCCACGAGCACTACGGACGCCGCCCCGGATTCAGCAGAAGCCACCGGGTTCTCGGTCAACGGTCTCAGCAACTTCAACGGTCCGTTCGACCTGCTGCTCACCCTGATCGGCAAGCACGAGCTCGACATCACCGAGGTGTCGCTGAGCATCGTGACGGGGGAGTTCATCGCCTACCTTCGCCAGCTCGACTCCGTCGAAGAGCTCGACCAGGCGAGCGAATTCCTGGTCGTCGCGGCAACACTGCTCGACCTCAAAGTCGCGGGGCTGCTTCCGCAGGGTGAACTCGTGGATGCCGAAGACGTCGCGCTGCTCGAAGCGCGCGACCTGCTCTTCGCGAGACTGCTGCAGTACCGTGCGTTCAAACAGGCTGCCCAGTGGTTCCAGACCGGCCTCGATGCCGAAGCCACCCGCCACGTGCGATCGGTCCGGCTCGAAGAGAAGTACCGCACCCAGGTTCCCGAACTGGTGTGGACGCTCACCCCCGACGACTTCGCGGCACTCGCCGCCCTCGCGATGGCGCCTCGGGAGATTCCGACCGTCGGACTCGACCACCTTCACGCCCCGCTCGTCAGCATTCGCGAACAGGCGGCGCACGTCGTCGCCCTTCTTCGTCGCGGCGAGATCATGTCTTTTCGCCAACTCATCGCCGGCGCCGAGGTTAAGGGCGTGGTCATCGCTCGTTTCCTCGCCGTTCTCGAGCTCTACCGCCACGCATCCATCGCGTTCGAGCAGCTTGAACCGCTCGGAGAACTGACCATCCGCTGGACGGCCGAACACTGGACCGACGACAGCCTCGCAAACCTCGGAGCGGACTATGGAAGCTAGCACCACCCAGGAAGCCCCGATCGACGAAACTGCGGAGCAAGCGGTCGTAGTTGCTCCGGTGGCAGACCTGCACCGCAGCCTCGAGGCGATCCTCATGGTCGCCGATGAGCCGCAGAGCCTCGTCTCCCTTGCGACGTCGCTCGGCTCGCCGGTGAAGGCCGTGCGCGCGGCGATCGCCGAACTCGTCAGCGACTTCGACGGGGACGGCCCTGGCGGCATCCGTCGGGGTTTTGAACTGCGCGAAGTCGGAGGCGGCTGGCGTATGTACGTGCGCGGTGAGTTCGACGAGGTTGTTCGCGACTTCGTTCTCACCCAGAACCCGACGAAGCTCAGCCAGGCCGCTCTCGAGACGCTGTCGGTCATCGCCTACAAGCAACCGATCAGCCGCGGCGCCATCGCGTCGATTCGCGCTGTCAACGTCGACTCCGTCGTTCGTACCCTGCTCGGTCGCGGCCTCATCACCGAGGCGTACACCGACAGCGAGACCGGCGCGATCCACTACGCAACCACCGACCTGCTTCTCACGCAGCTCGGAATCAATTCCATCGAGGAGCTTCCACACCTGTCGCCGCTCCTCGCCGACGGCTCGGAAGGCTTCGATGACCACCGCTGAACCCACCCCCGAAAACGAGAACAGCTACGCAAACCCCGAGGGCGAGCGCCTGCAAAAGGTCATGGCCGCCGCCGGCGTCGCGTCGCGTCGCGTGTGTGAAGACCTGATCGCCGCCGGGCGCGTCGCCGTGAACGGTGTTCGGGTCGAGGAAGCCGGCCGCCGGGTACTGCCGACGGACCTCGTCTCGGTCGACGGCAAGGCCATCCAGCTCGATACGACCAAGCTCTACATCATGCTCAACAAGCCGACCGGAATCGTCTCGTCGCTCAACGACGACCGCGGTCGCCCCGACCTTCGCCGCTACACGAACGAGTTCGACGAGCGCCTGTTCAACGTCGGACGACTGGACGCACAAACCTCCGGCCTGTTGCTGCTCACCAACGACGGCGAACTCGCGCACATTCTCGCGCACCCGTCCTTCGGAGTTCTCAAGACCTACATCGCCAAGGTCGAGGGTGTCGTCACCCAGCACACCATCAACAAGCTCATCGGCGGAATCGAACTTGAAGACGGCCTCATCGAAGCGGACAAGGCGCGCATCATCGGCCAGCCGTCCGGCGACGAGACCGTCGTCGAGGTCACCCTGCACTCCGGCCGCAACCGCATCGTGCGCCGCATGCTCGAAGAAGTCGGACACCCGGTCATCGACCTCGTTCGCCGCCAGTTTGGCCCGCTGCACCTCGGCAGTCTCGCTCCCGACGCCATGCGCGACCTCACGAAAGACGAAGTGAGCGCACTGCTGACGATCTCGCGCGGTGGCGGAGAGACCAAGGCCGGAGAAGCGCTGCCCACCGAAGAGTTCGACGAGTGAGCGATCGCCGGCTGGTCGGTCCCGTCCGTATTGTCGGCGCGGGACTGCTCGGATCGAGCATCGGGCTCGCACTTCGCCAGCACGGCGTCGACGTGATTCTCGCGGATGTCTCCCCATCGTCGGTCACGCTCGCCGTCGACTACGGCGCCGGCCGCCTTGCTGCCGAGGGGGATAACCCCGACCTCATCGTCGTCTGCGTCCCCCCGGACGTCACCGCAACCATCGTCGCGGCGGAGCTCGCCGCCTACCCGAACGCGCTCGTGACGGATGTCGCGAGCGTCAAGTCCGCTCCACTAGCCGAACTGCGCGCGCTCGGAGCCGACATCTCGCGCTACATCGGCTCACACCCGATGGCCGGGCGCGAACGCGGGGGAGCGGCATCCGCTCGGGCCGACCTGTTCGTCGGTCGTCCCTGGGTGATCGCCGGGCACGACGGAATCAGCTACCGCCGCGCCGCCCCTGTAGAAGACCTCGCGCTCGATCTCGGCGCACTGCCGATCGAGATGGATGTCGTCGAGCACGACGCGAGTGTCGCGCTGGTTTCGCACGTGCCGCAGGTTGTCGCCTCGCTTCTGGCCGCACGCCTGCAGGAGGCGAGCGACACCGCGATCGGGCTCGCCGGCCAGGGGCTCCGCGACACCACCCGCATCGCCTCGAGCGCGCCCGAACTCTGGGTGCAGATCCTCGGTGCCAACGCGCCGAGGTCGGCCGAGATCCTCGCCGCGTTCCGCACCGACCTCGACCGTGTGATCACCGCGCTCGAGTCGCCGGATGCACAGGGCTCGCGACGCGCCATCGCCGAGACGATCGCGAGCGGCAACGCCGGAGTCGCCCGCATCCCGGGCAAGCACGGCCAGGCCAGGCACTTCGCCCGGATCACCGTCAAGGTCGACGACAAACCCGGCGAACTTGCCCGACTGCTCACCGAGATCGGTGAGCTCGGCGTCAACATGGAAGACCTGACCCTCGAACACTCGCCCGGAGCGCAGATCGGCCTCGCCGAGATCGCCGTCGTGCCGGAGGTCGAAATCACCCTCATTGCCGAGCTCGAGAAGCGCGGTTGGAAAATAGCAGGAGTAACACAGTGAGCATCGCAGAGACCGGCGCTGAGCCGACCGCAGAGCACGGCATCCCGATTGTCGTTGCCGTCGACGGACCGGCCGGCAGCGGTAAGTCGAGCGTCAGCCGGGCGGCCGCTCGCGCTCTCGGGTTCGACTACCAGGACACCGGGGCCGCCTACCGCGCCCTCGCCTGGTACTGCCTCGAGGCGGGTGTCGACACGGAGGTTGCCGTGGACGTCATTGCCTCGCTCGAGGACTTCGACTACACGATCGGTATCGAGCCCGACGCGTACTTCGTGAAAGTGGGCAGTACTGACGTGACCGATGCCATTCGTGAGCCGCGAGTGACCGCCGTCGTCAGTGCCGTCGCGCGGGTTCCCGAGGTGCGCGCGTACCTCGTCGGTCTGTTCCGCGGCATCATCGCGTCGACACCGAAACCCGGAATTATCGTCGAGGGCCGGGACATCACGACGGTCGTTGCGCCGGATGCTCCGGTGCGGATACTGCTTACAGCGACCGAAGAAGCTAGAATGGCTAGGCGTTCAGCTGAACTCTCCACAGAGTCGGCCGCGAAGACCGCGCAGCAGCTCAGCTCGCGCGATGCCCAGGACTCCAAGGTCGTCGACTTCATGAATGCCGCCGAAGGTGTTCACACCATCGATTCAACCGATCTTGATTTCGACCAGACCGTTAGCGCGGTCGTCGATCTCGTGCGAAAGCGCACGACAACTACCTAACGAGGACAGCCACCATGGCCGAAGATAAAGACGACTACCCGGAGCTCGACTCCCAGCTTGCCGAGCGAATCATTTCGATGAGCGACGACGATGCAGCAATGCGCGCCGAATCGCTGCGTGCAGGGCTCACCGACTACGACCTCGACGACGAAGACCTCGGACTGCTCGAGTCGGCGACGGACGACCCCGACGCCATCGTCTACCTTCCGGCGCTTCCCGTTCTCGCGATCGTCGGTCGCCCGAACGTCGGAAAGTCGGCCCTCGTCAACCGCATCATCGGTCGCCGTGAGGCCGTCGTCGAAGACACCCCCGGTGTCACGCGCGACCGCGTCAACTACAAGGGCGAGTGGAACAACCGCAAGTTCACCATCGTCGACACCGGCGGATGGGAGCCGGATGCCAAGGGCATCAACGCTTCCGTTGCAGCGCAGGCAGAGATCGCCATTGATCTCGCCGACGCTGTGCTCTTCGTCGTCGATGCGACCGTCGGCGCGACGTCCACCGACGAACACGTCGTGCGGATGCTGCGCGCAACCAAGAAGCCCGTCATGCTCGTCGCCAACAAGGTCGACGACGTTCGCCAGGAGCCGCAGGCTGCAGAACTGTGGTCGCTCGGTCTCGGCGAGCCGTGGCCGGTCTCCGCCGTGCACGGTCGCGGAGTTGCCGACCTGCTCGATAAGGTGCTGACGATTCTTCCCGAGATCTCGGCCGTCGCAAAGGAAGAGGTCGGTGGACCCCGCCGCGTGGCGATCCTCGGTCGTCCGAACGTCGGAAAGTCGAGCCTGCTCAACAAGACCGCCGGTGAAGAACGCGTCGTCGTCAACGACCTCGCCGGAACCACCCGCGACCCGGTCGACGAGCAGGTGGAGATCGCCGGCAAGTTCTGGCGTTTCGTCGACACCGCCGGCATCCGTCGCCGCGTCCACCTTGCCCAGGGTGCCGACTTCTACGCGACGCTTCGCACCAGCGCAGCGCTCGAGAAGGCCGAAGTTGCCGTCGTCATGCTCGACGTCACCGCGCCGATCAGCGTGCAGGACCTCAAGATCATCGACCTCGTTCTCGAATCGGGCCGTGCGCTCGTTATCGCGTACAACAAGTGGGACCTTCTCGATGACGAGCGACGCATCATGCTCGAGCGTGAGGTCGAGCGCGACCTGAGCCACGTCACCTGGGCTCCGCGCGTCAACATCTCCGCGAAGACCGGTCGTCACATGGAGAAGCTGGTTCCGGCTCTCGAGCTCGCGCTCGCGTCATGGGACACTCGCATTCCGACCGGTAAGTTCAATGCGCTGCTCGCCGAGCTCGTTGCCGAGCACCCGCACCCGCTGCGTGGAGGAAAGCAGCCGCGCATCCTGTTCGGAACCCAGGCCGCGTCGCGTCCGCCGACGTTCGTGCTGTTCACGACCGGATTCCTCGACCCGCAGTACCGTCGATTCATCACGCGCCGCCTGCGCGAGATCTTCGGCTTCGAGGGAAGCCCGATCAACGTCAACATGCGCGTTCGCGAAAAGCGCCAGCGCAAATAAGTAAATCCAGCGCAAATACCGCGCGTCTGCGCGAGTGGGTAGTGCTGCACGAGCCCGGTGCGTCGTCGTCGGGCTCGTGTAAACCTCATTTCCTCGCAAAACACAAGGGCTTGTTTACCCCCGTTTGGGTGGCTCATAGTATGAATCCCCCGACGAGGAGGATTCGTGCCTTTACCCAGTACAAATTCCTCACTTACTAATTCATCACTTACCCTGAGTGATCTTTTTAGAAGTGTGACGACTCAATGGCGCCTTTTTATTGGCGTCGTGATCGTCTGTGTTGCCCTCGGCGTTGCTGTTGGCATCGCCTACCCGAAGACCTACGCCGCAACGTCCACGCTGACCGTCGAACCACTCGACGTCACGGCGGACTCGGAGACGGTCAATATGGACACCGAACGCGTGGTGGCCTCGTCTACGAGTGTCCTCACCAGAGCGACGGTCGCCCTGCCGCGATTCACGGTTTCCCAGCTCGCTTCTGCGCTGGCGGTCTCAGTGCCGAAGGGATCCCAGGTGCTCGAGTTCACGCTGACGATGCCGAAGCCCGCCGATGCTGCTGATGCCGCAAACGCCATCGCTGCCGCGTACTCGAGCCTGCGGGTCGAGACCGCGGCATCGAGCGTCGAGGCTGCAAGTACGACACTGACCCAGCGGATAAGTGACCTTGAGTCGATTCGTGCATCGCAGGGCGAACAGAGCAAAGCGGCAAAGGCCGCGGCGATCCAGATCGAGGCACTGCAGGACAGCCTGGCAACGCTCAACTCGGCCACGTTCAACCCGGGCACCCTGGTGAGCACGGCGGTAGAACCGACGAGTGCCACCAAGCCCTCGCTGACGGTGTTCGGCGTCGGCGGGCTCGCCTTCGGGGTCATTCTCGGATCGCTGCTCGCCCTTGCGCGGGCGCGACGTGTCGAAGCTCGGGCGGCTGCGGCGGCTGCGGCTGCTGCTTCTACGGCAGCGGCCAGTGCCAGCGCCCTGCCGAAAGACGACGAACCGCAACCGGAAGCGCCCGTCGACAAGCCCGCTGACGAAACGTCACCTGACGAAAAATATTATTGGGACGACGACAGCGACGGTACGTCGGAGGCCGACCGCCCGGACGCCGGGACCGACCACACTGCCGCTGATGGTGCTGACACGGACGATGCTGACACGGACGATGCTGACACGGACAGTGCTGACACGGACGATGCTGGCACGGACGATGCTGACACGGACGGCGACGGCACTGACGAGGCTGGCAAAATACGTGCGGGTGCGGCGGACGGTAAGCGGTGACCCGTGCCTATCCGTCGAGTTGCCAGAACCGCATTCGCCGCTAAATCATCCATCGCCCTTCGCCGGGATCGTGCGGCGAGCGTTCGCTTCGAAGCGAACGAACGACTCGATCCCGAACTGCTGCACATCAATAGCCGTACAGCAGCGATGGCAATGGCAAGACACGCGTTCGAATCGACGCCGTTTTATCGACGTCGTTACACAGAGGCAGGGTTCACCGCACGGGACTTCGACGTGCCGCATCACTTTGACGAATTGCCGCTGATCGAGAAGAGAGAACTGCGCGAGTTTCGCGATGAGTTCCTCTCGGAGTCGATCCCGGCATCCCGTCGGCTGGTGTCCACGACCGGTGGAAGCACGGGAGAGCCACTGCGCGTGTTCCACGACAGTTACGCGCCCGTCGCGGCAATGTGGTGGCGAGCGTTTCGCTGGTGGGGAATCCACCCGTCCGAGAATCGCGCCATCGTCCAGCGGGAGCGGCGTTCGCCGGCGACACGTCGCCGCGAGGCGCTCGAGTGGTGGCCGACGAAAGTGCTGTCCCTCGATGCGACGACCATGAACGCGGCATCGATGGAGCAGTTTCGCGGTGAGTGGAATCTCGCGAAGCCGGCGCTGTTGAGCGGCTACATCGGGGCGGCGCACGAATATGCCGCTTTTATCGCCGATACCGGTCGGGAGTTCGTTTCTCCCCGCGCCGTCGCGGTCACCGCGGCTCCCATCACGAGTTCGCAGCGCCGGTATATCGAAGCGAGCCTCGGCGCGCCGGTGTTCGACTCCTACCGCACGGCAGAAGTGCCGTGGATGGCGGCCGAATGCCAGGCCCACTCCGGCCTGCACGTTCTTGCGGACGCCCGGATCGTCGAGGTCATCGACGATGACGGTTCACCGAGTCTCCCCGGTACCGAGGGAACCGTCGTCGTCAGCGACCTGTGCAACGAGGTGTTTCCGCTCATCCGGTACAACATCGGTGACCGCACATCCGTCAACACCGAACCGTGCGAGTGCGGCCGGACGCTGCCGCGAATAGCGGGAGTAGGCGGCCGAATCATCGATGTGCTTCGCACTCCGAACGGCAGGAGCGTCACCGGCGGGCTCGGCGGGCTGTTCAATGACAGACCGGATGCCGTCACGCAGTTCCAGGTGCACCAGCACGCCGACTACGCGATTACCCTCCGGTGTGTGCCGGGGACGGGGTCCGATGCCCTGGAGTTCATCGAGTCAGTCGCCGCACGGCTTCGGTCGATGGTGGCGAACCTCGTTCCGGTTTCGGTCGAAATCGTGTCGAATATCCCGCACGATCGTGGAAAGTTTCGCCTGGTGCGAAGCGACCTCGATCAGGGCACGGTCATCCAGTGACCGCGCCATCTGTGAGCGTCGTGATTCCCACCCACGCCAGGCCAGAGCTGATGAAGCGCGCGGTGGAGAGTGTCATCGCCCAGCGGTACGACGGGCGAGTGGAGATCATCGTGGTCTTCGACGCGTGCGATCCGGATCTTCCGGTGGTTGAGCTCGATGCCCGCCACGAGCTTCGCGGACTGGTGAACTCCCGCACTCCCGGGCTCGCGGGAGCTCGCAATACCGGCATCCTCAGTTCCAGTCACGCTTATGTCGCGTTTCTCGACGACGATGACTACTGGCTTCCCAACAAGCTCGAATTCCAGATGGGAGCGTTTGCGACTCACCCGGAGACCATCCTGGTCGGCACCGGAATGCGCGTCGATGACGGGAGTTCCACCCACGACCGGCTGCTTCCGTTTGACCGGGTGACCCATTCGGACCTCGTCCGTGATCGGCTTGCTGCCCTGCACTCGAGCAGTTTCATGTTTCGTCGATCATCGTTCAGCGGTGCCCTCGGCCTCGTCGATGAGGAGCTTCCGCGCAGCTACGGAGAGGACTACGACTTGCTGCTGCGCACGGCCACGCTGTCGACGATCATCGTCGTGAACCTTCCCCTCGTGGCGGTGAGCTGGTCTGGACAGTCCTATTTCTTCGGGCGCTGGGCCGACTACGCCAACGCCCTCAAGTACCTTCTCGCCAAGCATCCTGAGTTCACCGGCAACCGGCGAGCGCTCGGTCGAATCGAGTCGCAGATCGCCTATGCGCTCGCGGCCAGCGGCGAAAAGGTCGAAGCGCGTTCCTGGGCGAAGCGGGCGCTCGCCGACCGCCTCCTGCAGCCCAAAGCTGTTCTCGCCATCGCTATCTCATTCGGCTGGATCCACTCGGACACCGTTGTCCGTGCGGCACGCAGATTCGGAAAGGGAATCTAATGCGCGTTCTCATCGTGTGCTCCTCCGGAGGACACCTCACCCAGGCTCTCGCGCTTCGCCAGTTCTGGGGCGAGCACGACAGGTTGTGGGTCACCTCTCCCACCGCAGACGCCCGCTCTCGCCTCGTCGGCGAAGAAGTCATCGAATCCTGGTACCCCACGGTGCGCAATCTCCCTAACCTCGTTCGCAACTATGCGCTCGCGCACACGGTTCTGAGTGATTTCAAGCCCGACGTCGTGCTGTCGACCGGAGCAGCGATCGCCGTCCCATTCTTCGCACAGGCCCATCACTTCGGAGCGCGTACCGTCTACCTCGAGCCGGTCGACCGCATCACGACGCCGTCGCTCAGCGGCCGACTCGTCTACCCGCTGGCCGACCAGTTCTTCGTGCAGTGGGAAGAGATGCTCGCGGTCTACCCCGAAGCAACACCGATCGGTGTAGTGCTGTGACGACGATCATCGTCAGCACGGGAACGTACTTCCGGCCGTTCGACCGTTTGATCGACTGGCTGGAGCCGTGGGCGTCGATCCACCCGGACGTCGCCTTCACCGTGCAGCACGGCCCAGGTCATCCGCTGCCGGGAGCCACCAACAGTGACTTTCTCGCGTTCGAGGATCTCGCCAGCCAGTTCGACAGCGCCGACATCGTGGTGCTGCAGGGTGGTGCCGGCGGTGTGATGGATGCGAGGGAGCACGGTCGGGTCCCCATTGTGGTCCCTCGGCTGCCGGGTGGTGGTGAGGTCGTCGATGACCACCAGCTGTTGTTCTGTCGACGCGCCGCCTCGCTCGGGCTTGTGTACTGCGCGGAGTCTGCCGCCGAATTGTATTCGTTGCTCGCGGCGGCGATCGCTGGTCGGATTCCCACGCGGGTGACGGATGTCGAACCGACTCCCGGAAGCTCACGGCTCGCCGCGCTGCTGTCCGCCCCGTTCACCCCGCTAGCGGTCTCCGGCCGTCGGAGCCGGCTCGCTCGGTCGCTCAGACTGTTGTTTCGCCCCTCGTCCGTGTCGGGCAGGAACGCGGCTGGCAAAAACGCGGCCGGCAAAAATACGCGTGAAGCGAGCGGGAAGAAAGCGGTCGAGGACACTGTCAATCCCGAGGCGCGTTCGCAGTAGCCAGACGAGCCCGGCGTAGAGAATCACGAGCACCGGTAGCCCGATCAACAGCCCGGGCAGGGTAGCCCCCGCGATGAGCCGAACGACGGCATTGCCGACTCCGAAGACGAGCAGCGGAAGCACCGTCGCTCCGAGAAGCGAGCGGGGTTCGAGCCGGACGCCCATTCCGCGGTGGACCTGCCAGGCGGCGAGTGTTGTGTCGACCGAGAGGCTCACCACCCAGCTGATGGCGGCCCCGGTAATACCGAGCAGCGGGACGAGGAAAAGGTTGAGCCCGACGTTGACGACCAGGACAACGGCTTTGTTATACATCTGCCACGAACTCCGCCCACCCTGCAGGAGCACGCTTTGCAGCATCCCTGCCGCCGACGACACCATCATCGCCCCCGACAGTAGGGCGAGCACGATCCATCCGTCCTCGAACCCGTCCCCGAACAGCGAGAGCACCGCCGGTCCCATGACGGCGAGGGTGAGATAGAACGGCCACGACGCGAGAATCATGAAGCGGGTGACGGCCGTGTGCAGTCGGCGAGCATCGTCGAGCTTGCGTTGCGCGAGCAGCTTGGAGATCGTCGGACTGACGGCGATACGCATCGCCCGATCGACGATCTGGCCGGCACGAACCGCGCGAGTAGCGACCGCGTAAACGCCGGCCTGTGCGGGGGTCGTGAGGGCCGCGACCACGAGCACGTCTGACCAGTCCAGGGCCGTTTCGAGCGAGGCACCGACCGCCCGTGGTGCGCTGAACGAGAAGAACTCCGACATCGAGGTGCGGTCACGGGGATTCACGGCTCCAGCGGCGATTCGGTCGCGATTGAGTGGCTGTACCACGACAGCCACCGTGACGACCAGCCAGAGCGGCAGAACCGCCATCCAGCCGAAGAACGCGGTGTCGGCGCCGAGTGCGAGCGTGAGCACGGCGATCGCCACCGCGAGGCGGCTGAGAGGCAGAAGGATGCTCTGAAGCAGCGTGAACGCGCCGACGCCGCGCACCATTCTCGTGATGGTCTGCAGGACGCTGAGCACGGCCCCGACCACAACAAATGGGGCCATCGACGCGATGATCCGTGCGAGCTCCGCGGCGTTCTCTGCCGGAGCGAGAAAGTGGCCGAGAGGAGACGCGAAGACGGCCATCAGGATGCCAACGCCGGTGGCGATGACGGCGACCGGAACAATGGCGAGCAGCGAAATCCGCCAGGAATCGTCAATGCCCACCAGCGCGCGCTGTGCCGAGATGAACCGGATGATCGAGCTATTGCTGCCGAGCCTGAGCACCTGGCTGACAACGGTGAAAACAGCGACGGCCTGGAGGAACACGCCGGTGCCCGCCGGCCCGAAGCCGTTTCCGATCAGCGCGGTGAGGGCGAGCGCAGACAGCGCCGCAAACGCCGATCCGAAAAGGCTCAGTCCACCGCTGCGCGCCAGGGATTCACGGCGCACGGGTGAGGGCCCGGCTACTGGTCTCGGTCGTATTTGTCGCCGTCGTATTTGTCGCCGTCGTATTTATCGCCGTCGACGGCAGGGCGTGCTCCCAGAAATCTGAGCGATCTGCGTAGCGCTCTCGCAACAGGAGGCCGGCGACGATCGCAATCGTGCCGAGGTGCCGGTCGAGCCCGTAGAACAGGGCAAGCATTGTCGCCGTGACGAGGCTCGCGTGCAGCCAGAGGATCGGAATGGATGGCGCCCGCCAGGTCCGCAGGACCGCGCCGACCATGAACACCGCGAAGAGGGCGAGCCCGACCAGCCCAAAACTGAACATGACCTCCCAGATCATGCCCTGGGTGCCAACGTTGATCTCGCTGGTGAACGACGGTCGGGACGAGCCGTATCCGAGAATGGGCGAGAGCAGGGTTCTCTCGAACGTCTCGACGTACAGTTCGCTTCGCCCCTGGGTCGTGTCGCCGGCCTCCTGCCTCGCGGCAATGGCGCCGATGAGTCCCGTGGCGGCGAGGGCTGAGAATGCGGCGATGCCGGCGAGTCCGACGGCGATCACGGGTTTCCACTGTCCGCGGAGCGCAAGGCGGAAGATGACGTAGGCCGTCGCGGCAATCAGCCCGAGAAACAGGCCGCGGTTCGAGGTCGCAATAGCGGGCGGGACCGCGGCCACGAGTGCGAGGCCGACAAAAAAGAACGCACGCTTTGTTCCATGATTGACGGCTGTAGCGATGGCAATCGGAGTGAGAATCGCGAAGCCGGCGCCCCAGCCGTTGGTATAGGTGAACGGTGCCGACGGTCGAAGGAACGGCTCACTCGCCCCGTAGGGCAACTGCACTTCGGCGAACGGCGGATACAGCAGGCTGGCGAGGTAGTCGTTGCCGCTGATGGACGCGGGGAGCAGGCGGCCGATCGTGTAGGTGACCGATCCGTCCGGCCAGAGGATTCCGAGATAGCCGCCGATAATGATGAAAATCCACGTCGATGTGAGGGCCGCCATGAGCCTGCCCGCGGTGAGCGAGGTGCGAGCGTTGACGACGTACAACAGCAGGATCGCGACCGATAGCAGCTGCCCGAAGCTCAGGGTAAATGCCAGAAAGCGAGATCCGGAGTCGAGCATGACCGCGCAGGGAATTGTCCACGCGGTGAAGACCAGCAGCGGAAGCACGCCCGGCACGAGCCCGATCGTTCCGCGCCGAATGAGTAGCGCGAGCATGGGAAGCGCAAGGATGATGCTGATGAAGGCCAGCAGGCCGGTCGCCCACCACACCGGTGCTCCCCAAATAAGCGCCAACACCGGCCAGGCCGGGAGCTCGCGCGTTGGCGCAAAGCTACCCGACCCCGGCCTGGCCAGTGCTGGCGCGGTCGTCATACTGTTTCCCGCCGAAGGGAGTTGTACTTGCGGCGGAGAGCTATCAGGGCTGCAGCGAGCGTGAGCACGAGCAGCGCGGAGTAACCGACGAGGAAGACCGGCATCAGTGGAAGCAGAAGGATGAGGAAGAACAGGGCGGCGGTATCGAACGGGAGCTTGGCGAACGATACCCAGGCCGGGGCTGTCGCGGGCTCCCGCACGCGTTGTGGCCGCGGTTGGGACCGGTCGAGAAGCTGGGTCGCGAGGGTTGCGGCGAAGAACCACACCGACGCGATGATGCTGAAGCCGAGGCTTGCCCCGACCGCCCAGAGCGGCGCATCCGCGAAGTACAGGCAGACAGCGATCGCGAGGTGGGCGAGCGGAAGCCGGATCGAGTCGACGACGTGGTCGAGCCACTCGCCCGACCGGCTGCCCATGCCGGCCAGGCGAGCGAGTTGACCGTCCGCTGAGTCGAGCGCGAATCCCGCGAGCAGCAGGATCGTTGCCGCCACCGCGACCTCGGGGCGCGTGCCTCCGAGTGCCACGGCAACGAGCCCGGCGAGCGAGAGCGTTCCGCTGATCGCCGTCACGGCATTGGGGGTGAGCCCGATGCGAAAGGCGAGCGCGGCGGCGCGCGCACCGAGCGGGCGGTTGACCCAGCGCAGGTACGCTGGCTCACCGGCCCCGCTCTTCTGCACGCCGCGGAGTTCGGCAAGGTTCGTTCGGTAGGTTGCCTGGGTCATTCGCGCACCGCCGAGAGGGACAGGTTGAAACTCGAGTCCGGAGTGGCCCGGTAATTCGAGTGTGTCGAGACCGCGACGACGTTCGTGCCTTCGACCAGCAGCGAGACGGGAACCGTGTAGGTGACTCTCGCGTTGCCGGCGGCCGTGGTGCGCGGTGCCGCTGTCGCGTAGCTCGTCTGGCTGAGGTTGCCGGTCGGAAGGTTGGTGCGACCTACCTCGGTGCCGTTCACGTAGACCACCACCCCGTCATCCGCGATGACCGAGAGCGACGCCGAATCGAGCGTTGCGGCATCCGTCACCGTAAATGAACGGCGGTATTGGGTGCTCAGCGGCTTTGGGGTCGGAGCCGCGGCATTGACGTCGGTGGCGAGCGTCGCGTTGCCGAAGCCGAGCGGTGCTGCGCCCTGTGACCAGGCCGAGTCGTCGAACGCCGTCGCGCGCCAGTCGGCCGGCCACGCTGCGGTGTCGAAGCGGTAGCGCCAGTCGGCGTTGTTGGCGATCAGCGTTACCTGCTCGGGCGCCGGGGGAGCGGGAGACACCGTTGCAACAGCGGTCGTTTCTGAACGGTTGCCAGCGGCATCCGCTGCTCGGACGAAGTAGCGCTCGGTCGTGTCGCTGACCGGTACGGCGTAGTTCAGTGCCGTTGTGGTCGCGATGACCTTGTTTCCGCGAAGAATCTCGTAGGCGGTCACAGCGCGGTTGTCGCTCGATGCATTCCAGGACAGCGTGCTCGTCGAGGTTCCGGTGTTGGCCGAGAAGTTGCCCGGCTTCGTCGGCGCGTTGGTGTCCCTCGCGGCGAAGCGGGTGAACCCGCCAACCCACTGGTTGACTTCTCCGGCTCGCACCGAATGGTCGAGGTCACCACCGGCCCAGAGCGTGCCGCGGGAGTCGACGAAGATTCCCCAGACGCCGTAGCCCTTGCGGGCCTGGAGGATGGGGCTGAACTCCTGCAGGTAGGCGCCGGTCGTGGCGTTCCAGGCACCGAACAGGCTGATCTTGTCGGCCTGGGTGAAGTTCGTCCCGACATCCGACCAGGTGAAGGCGTTGGAGTAGGTCCAGTCACCGCAGTGGCAGCCGCCGAAGACGGTGTTGCCGGCTGACGTCACGACCTGGAAGTCGCCGCCGTTGTTGGTGATGTTGCCCGCGTCGAGGGAGAAGTCGTCACGGTCGTAGGCGAACAGGCTGTGTTCGGACCCGCCGAGCCATACCTTGCCGCCGGCCTCCCGGACACCGAGCTGCCAGATGTTTCCGGAGTAGTTGGCGCCTGACTTGCTGAAGGTCGGGGTCCAGGTGGGCGAGACGAGAGCGGCTCCCGATGCGGTCTGCACCGCTGCCGCGCTGTAGGCCGGAACACTGCCACTCTGGCGGAAGTAGCCGGAGAAGTAGGTGCGGTCACCGGTTGCGGAGGCATCCACCCCGACGCTCGTGCCGTTGAACAGCGGGTTCCAGTTGGTGTCAGGCGTACCGGTGGACGTTTCGATGCGCGCGCCGTTCCAGGCGTAGGCCGTCGATTTGCCCGCGGCGGTCAGGTGGGTGAACGACCCGGCGAGGTAGAGCTTCGATCCGAGGACGGTAATGCCGCGGAGAGCGGCAACGCCGCCGGAAGTTCGGTTCTCGAGGGCGACCTGCGAGCCGGACGTTGCGCCGGTGATGGGGTCGAGCATGACCAGGGCCTGCTGGGCGCTGCCGTTGGCGGTGCTGAACTGGCCACCGACTGCGAGCCGTCCGTCGGGGAGTGCCGCGAGTCCCTTGACCTGCCCGTTGAGGGTTGGCCGGAAGCTCGAGACCCATTCACCGGTATCGACGTTGAAGCCGGCGAGGAACTTCTGTTCGATCTTGTCGGCACCGGTAGAGGTAGAGGTCTTCTGTACGTAACGGAAGTTGCCACCGACGTAGACGGTGTTGCCCACCTGCGCGAAGGCGGCTACCTCGGTGTTGAGTTCACCGTCGGAGCCGTTGCCCTGGCCGGTGACGCCCCAGACAGTGCGGATCGCATCGCTCTCGGGAAGTGCGGTGAGGGTTTCGGCCGGGGCACCGGCATCCGGAATCGTTCCGAAGTCGAGCTCGGAGAGCACGAGGTGGGGCCGAAGGTACATCTGGGTGAACGGGCGGGCGCTTCCGGCGCCCTCCGTTGCAGAGTAGAGGTAGCTGGTTGCGGCCGGCGAACCTGCCACGCTGCCGCCGTAGGCGAGGCCCCAGGTCCAGCCCTGGGCCTGGGTCGAGTTGGCGTCGACGCGTTGGTAGGCGTTGTCGCGTCCGAAGCTGTTGGTGCGTCCACCGCTGCCGGTGACACCGTCGAAGCTGTAGCCGCCGACCAGGTGGACGGCGCTGAGGGTCCACACCCAGCGATCACGGTTCTGGAACGCGAAGCGGGCTTCCTGCCAGGTCGTTCCCGCGACGTTGGTTGCGCGACGGATGCGGACCCGGTCGGTGAGCGCGTCGACGCGGGTGCCGTTGAGCAGGGCGTTGACCGTTGCGCCGGGCAGTTGGGCAGTCAGGAACGCGCCGGTACCCGAGACGGTGTTGCGCAGAACCGCGGGGGTACGCAGTCCGTTGTACTGGCCCTTCCAGCCTTCACGGCCGCGACCGATGAGAACCCAGCCACCGCCGTCGGTGGTCTGGTCGCAGTAAAACTGCTGCGGTGCCTTGAGGGCCGGGGTGAGCAGCCAGTAAATTCCGTCGGCGGATGCCGGATAGTTCTGCTTGATCTCCCAACAGGAGGCCGCAGCCGTCGCCGTTGTCGTTCCGTCCGGCAGCGGGGTTGCCGCCGACGCCGGTGCCGCCGTGATGGTCAGCACGCTCGCGAGCATCGTCGCTGATACGAGCAGGGCTGTAGCCAGGCGGCCGCGACGGGCCGTCTTCCTGGACGCGAACGCCCGTTTGGGCGAGGACGCGGATCGGGTCGTGCTCGCCTCGGGGATGACGATGTTCATTTGCAGTTGTCCTTTGCTGGAATGTCGTGCGTGGTGATTTTCCACTCGCCCGAGATGAGCTCAGCGCCGTAGACGTTGAGCACTGGGTAACCGGGGTTGTAGAGGGACTTCTTAAGCGACTTGCCGCTCGCGTCGAGAACGTCGACGTCGGACGAATCGATGCACACGTTGAGAGTGATGGTGGGGTGTGCGCCCGTGAGGGTGGATGTGACCGTCGTGATCTTGGTGATGACCGCCTTGCCGACCTGGGTGTAACCGAGAGACTCGCGCTCGGCGGCCAGCGCCCGCAGTTCACCCTCGACAAACCCGCTGGTGTAGTCGGTCAGGTCCGGGGGGACGCCATTGCCTTTCGTCAGCATCGCGTTCGTTGCCGAGACGACGTCTTCCGCAGCGGATGCCGCGGCGCTCGCCGCGACATCCGCACGGTTCGTGGGCGTTGCAGTCGGCACCGGGGTCGCTGTCGACCCCGCGGTGTCGTTGCCCTGAACCGGATCGCCGGCGACGGGATTCTCGCTCGTGCCCACCGGTGCGGTGTGAGGAGTGAGCGCGAGGGAAAGCGCAACTACGGCACCGGCGATCGCGAGGCAACCGATGATAGTGAGCGCGATCCGTCGTCGGGGCTTCAACGTGCACCACCCGAACGAGTCAGGGGTGCGGTGCGGCGGGTTTCGTCAAGCGTCTTGAGCGCTCGCCGGAGCTGGGTGCTCGAGGTGCTGAGGGTGTACGGAAAGTAGATGACTTCGACTCCGACCTGTGCGAACTCGCGCTCGAGCCGCAGTCCTTCGCGGGTGCCGCGCCAGTCGTCGCCCTTGAAGAAGACGTCGAAGTGAAGGGACTTCCAGGTTTCGAGCTTGTCGGGAACGACCTCTGCGACAGCCTCGTCGACGACATCGATGTGGCGAACGATCTCGAGTCGTTCGGCGAGCGGGATGACCGGCTCGATGCCCTTGTTCTCGCGCAGCATCTCGTCGGAGACAACCCCGGCGATCAGGTAGTCGCAGTAGTCCTTGGCGCGCTTGAGCAGGTTGAGGTGACCGATGTGGAAGAGGTCGAAGGCGCCGGCCGAGTAGCCGATGCGGGGTGCGGTGGTGGACATCAGTAGGCTCCCGTCGGCTGGAGGACGACGCGTGCGGTGCGCCAGAGGATGAGCAGGTCGCCGGTAAGAGACCAGTTTTCGACGTAGTAGAGGTCGAGCCGGACGCTCTCTTCCCAGTCGAGGTCGCTTCGTCCGTTGACCTGCCACATGCCGGTGAGGCCCGGCTTGATGAACAGGCGGCGACGCACGTGACGCTCGTACTCCTCGACCTCGGTCTCGAGCGGTGGGCGGGGGCCGACCAGGCTCATGTCGCCGACGAGCACGTTCCACAGCTGGGGAAGTTCGTCGAGGGAGTACTTGCGAAGGATATGACCGATGCGGGTTACCCGCGGGTCGTTCTTCAGTTTGAAGAGCGCGCCGGATCCTTCGTTGGCCGCTCGCAGAGCGTCGAGCTTCGCTTCGGCGTCGACGACCATCGAGCGGAACTTGAACATCCGGAAAGTCCTGCCGTTGCGGCCGACGCGCTGCTGGCTGAAGAGCACTGGCCCGGGGCTGTCCTGCCGAACGATGATCGCGATGGCAATGAACAGCGGCAACAGCACAACGATGGCGACAGCGGACACCGAGGCATCGAACACTCGCTTCACGAGGTGCTTGCCGCCCTCGTACTGCGGAAGCTCGACGTGAACGAGGGGGAGTCCTTCAACCGGACGGAAGTGGATGCGGGGGCCAGCGACATCCGCGAGTCGCGATGCGAGCACGAGTTCGGCGTGGGTTCCCTCGAGCTGCCAGGCGAGCTCCTTGATGAAGTGGTCATCAGAGTTGGGCTGGCCGGCAACGACGACGGCGTCGACATCCATTGTCCTGGCGGCGATTGCGACATCGGCGAGTCCGGCAACGACCCGGATGCGCTGGCTGTTGCTCACGACTGTTCCGCCGTGGGTGTCGTCGATTGCGACGCCGTCTACCCGGTAGCCCGCGTTGGGATTGCGTCGGATCTGTTCGATGACGTATTCGACATCGCTGCGGCTGCCAACGATGATCGCGCTCGAGAGATAGTCGCCGGCCGCGCGTCGACGGGCGAGCCAGGTGCGCCAGCCCCAGCGTTCGATGAGGAGCCCGGAGAGCCCGCTGACGAGGACGACGACGAAGAATCCGCGGGCCTGGTGAACGTCGAGCGCCTGGAAGGCGATGGCGAGAAGACCGAACGTCAGCGCGGTCGCCTGCACGACCCGGCGATACTCGGTGAGTCCGGTGCCCGTGATGCGCACGTCCCTGGTGCGGTTTGCGCTCAGGGCGATGAGCCAGGCGGAAATGACCAGCAGCGGGATCATCCAGTCGAACGGTCCGACGGTGGGGATCGACTGGCTGGGCGTGAGCGGAAAGAAGCTCGCGCCGGCGACGCTGAGGATTACGGCGAGGGAGTCGCTCACCCACAGGCGTGCGCGGTAACGCATCGGCCAACCGGCGTCGGTCGTACGGCGCCAGGCGCGGGCAACCGCGCGGTGGGGTGCCGTGACGAATGACGGTGCGATCGTCGGCAGGCTCGGAAAGCCGGAAAGCGCGTCGGCGAAGGGCGCCGTGTTCGCGAGGTTCGGGCGAATCGGATGGCTCGTCATACCGTGTGATCACCCCGCCGGCCGTTGGGTAAGAACGGGAGGTGGAGTGCTACGGATGACTGCGGTCGGGTAACCGGGTCGTTCATGGCACAAATCCAAAAGTTGCGTTGGCTTTGAGCCGCGTCGGCGTACGCGGGTTCGGGAATGACCGGGCGGGTGCAACGAGTTGCATCCTCGCCCGGTCGTGTGGGGGCGGGTTAAGCAGTGCTAGGTGTCGTGCCCCACAAGTGGCGCCCGACTGTGAGAAATCCCGGGGGAGAGATTCCTTCGGGAAGATTACGCCGATGACCCCCGTTCGGGGTACTCATTTTCGCAGGGGTTGTGCAAACCGGAGGCGAGGGAATATCCTTTTATCTTTTTCCCACGGTGTGACTTAGTGGCAGTCTTTGTTTGGCGTGCGTCGAACTGTGGCGCTCGCGGGGCGCATTCCCCGAAAGATAGGGCAAGCTAGGGCTATGACAGGGTTCTCCGGCACGCCTCCCGAGCTTCCTCCGCCGGGGATTCGTGACCCCGGAGACGCTTGGGTGTACGGCGAAAACGGTCAAAAGTTCTGGGGACTTTTCGGAGCGGCCGGCCTGCTGGTGTGGCACCCCGAAACGGGCATTTTGTTACAGCATCGTGCTGGTTGGAGCCATTTCGGCGGCACTTGGGGACTGCCCGGTGGAGCTCTCAAGAAGGGCGAATCGGCGATCGACGGTGCCCTGCGGGAAGCGAACGAGGAAGCCGGAGTGCCGGCTGATCTCGTGACAGTGCTGTCGACATCCGTTCTCGATCTCGGAATCTGGAGCTACACGACGGTCATTGTGCTCGCGAGTTCGAAGTTCGAGCCGGTAATTGGGGATGCCGAAAGCGAGGAGCTGCGCTGGGTCGAGGTTCCCGAAGTGGACGGCCTGCCGCTGCACCCCGGCTTTGCGACCGCGTGGCCGACCTTGCAGTTGTCGTTGTCTCGCTGACTTTCGCCGGTAGTGCGGTTAGGTGATTACCCCCGTTCCATCAGGGGCGCACTCGTCGTAGGATTTCGCGCAACCGACGACAATGAGGTGCGCCATGCCCGCTGATGCTGAACTTTCTCCCCGATCGAGGATGCGCCAAGTGTCGAGGTACATTGCGATTGCGGTCGGTCTTACCCTGGTCGGTGCCGGGCTCAGTGTGCCGGCGGCGGCATCCGCTTCTTCTCCCGCCGCGACCGTCACTGGCACTCTCGTTGACGTGTTCGGTGACCCACTCGTCGGGGTCGACGTCTTCATCTCGCGAGGGGGAGGTGGTGGCGCGACGGTGACCACGAACTCTGTCGGCAGGTTCACGTACAGGCATTCGATACACAAGGGTTTTCCGGTGTGGTCGGCGGAGCCTGACGTTGGCGCCGGGCTCGAGTCGATCACGATTCGTCCGGTTCGAAGCAAGACGGTGTCGCTGGGCACGATCCCGTGGGTGAGTGGTGCGGTCAAGGGCGATATCAGCCTGGCGAGCTCGCCGTCGGGATCGATGTGGGTCAGCCTGGTGAACGACGGCGGCAGGGAAGTGGCGCGGACGATGGTGGACGAAAGCACGCTGCGGTACAGCTTTTCGTACTCGAAGAAGGGCAATTACGCCGTTCGTTACGTGGACATCGACCAGCACTGGACCTACGTGGGGAACACGTCGAACTTCTCAACCGCGTCGAGGCTCGCCGTGAGTGACAAGGTCAGCTACGAACGCGACATCATGCCCGTGGTGAAGACCGGGGTGCTGAAAGGCAAGCTGGCGCCGAAGAGCAAAAAGCAGAACACGGCCGCCATTTCTGTCCTCAAGATTGGCGGTTCAGAGCTGGACTTCATCACCGATCTCTACGACTCGGGCAGTTTTTCGTTCCGAGAGTTGCCGGCCGGGAAGTACCAACTTCGGGTGCTGAATGTGTCGCGGCACGCCTGGGAGTACTTCCGTGGATCGGGAAAATCGGTGACCAAGGTGGCGTCGAAGGCGAAGAAGATCCAGGTCGGAACCGGCACGAAGAACGTCGGTACCTTCAGGATCAAACAGGGTTACTACGAGGACGGCTGGGACTAACCGCGGCGCGCTCCCCGGATGCTGCACGAGCACCCTTCCGGACGCGCTAAGCTATTCGAGTTGCCTTTCGAGGTAACGGTCGCGGGCTGTAGCGCAGCTTGGTAGCGCACCTGACTGGGGGTCAGGGGGTCGCAGGTTCAAATCCTGTCAGCCCGACAAAAATGTCTCGGAAACTCACGGGTTTCCGAGACTTTTTGGTTAAGACATTCAGTCAGTCGTGCTTGAGCCCACCACGTTCACCTTTCGAGAAGGGGCGCTGATAGAGGAGGTCATTTCGATCGACCGACCTCAGGGTGCTCCCTAGCTCGGATCGGCGTACATCCGCCACCTTCTCGTTGGCCCCGGATGACGTGCGGTCTATCATCTGAGCATGACCCACGTTCCGCCAGCTCCGCCGCGAGGGGCAGAAGAAAACCCACCCCCAACTCCACTCGGCAGCGGAACCGCTGCTCACTTCGCGAGGACGGCAGGGACAATCGCGATTGCTTTTGTCGCCTACCTTGCCGCGGACGCCGTCAGTTCGTACCTGTTTTTCGCTGCCGCGTTTGGATCGCCCGCGATTCTCCTGTGGATTATCGCGGTTGCTGCCGTGACAGTGGTGGTTCTCATTCTTGCGGTGACGCTTGTGACAGGGTCACGTCGAATCGTCGGTCCGATCGTCGCCACAGTCGTGACTGCTCTTGTCGGTGGACTCGCTGTACTCACTGGCGAACTCACCCCGATGATCGGCGAACCGGCAACGCCCGCCGCGCATCTTCTTATTTGCGCGGGCGGCGCCCTCGTGCTTGGGGTCTTTCTCGGTCCCTGGCCGTTCCGCGTGATCGGCGGAATGGCAGCGGTGAGCCTCGTGGCTTATGCCGGACTGATCGCGCCACCACTGCCTGAGGATACGCGGCAGTCGGCGTCCGGGAATAGGGACGAGATCGAGGCGAGCTTCGAGTCGTTTCTCGACGATGGCACGCGGCCTCTCATCACCGACGACCCGGAATGGGAGGTGGCTTTCCTCGACGCATCCGGCGGCCCAGCTACCTCGGTGATCGTCAGTCCGGTCGGAGGCGCTACGACCGTTGTCGTCGACAACACGCCCCTCAGCGGGACGTGGGATGCCGATGCTTTCGCCTGCTGGCAGTTGACTGACCGCTTCTCCATCCCCGACACCGAGACCAACTACGAAGACTGGTCCGACGTGTGCACCATAACCCTGGACGGCTGGGAGGCATCCGATGCTACGGCGTTCGGATGGGTCGAGAATGGCACCCTGATCTTTACCGTAGCGACCGGTCCGAACGAGTTCACGGCGGTCCCGGAAGCTATGCCAGCAAGTGTGGCGGAGATGAGTGAACTGCGCGGCATGTTGCGGCCCATGACGAAGGACGAGATGCGTGAGGCGTTTGCGGACCATTTTCTTGGTCCGCAGTAGGGCGATAGCGAGCCGCTGACGTTCGAGATCTACCGCGACGATCCGGCAAGCCCGATCGTTGCGAGGCATTCCGGAAAAGGCGGATGTGCTCAGTCGGCCAGGTGGATAGAGTTCCGCCATGGACAGCACAGAAGCGGGAAGCGGCGCAGTCGAGATTCCGGTCCCGGACTCCAACGCGCAGGACGCCAGCGCACAGGATGCCGTATTTACGCTGCCGGAATCCATGTCGGGCTAGGCGAGTCCTGCTAAGTCGGCCGTTGGCGACAAACCGGTCTTCGCGTACTTTGCCGGCCTGCCGCAACCTCAACGCGGCGTCGCCGAAGCGATCGATGCACTCGCCGCGCAGACGCTGCCCGGCCTCCAGCGCTCCGTGAAGTGGGGAATGGCCTACTACGGCGTTGGTGACGGGTGGTGCTTCAGCTCCGGTGCATTCGTCGGCCACGTCAAGTTCATGTTCATCAACGGTGCAGCGCTCGACCCCGTCCCGCCCGTTGCGCCGACCGGGATGGGAAAGACGACGCGCGGAGTCGAGCCTAAGACCGTGGAAGACCTCGACGAACGCCAGATCGCGGAATGGATGCGGCAGGTCACGTCCGTGCCTGGTCTCGGCGGCAAAAAGCGCTGAACACAAAGCGCTCTTTCCGTGCTGAGCGACGAGCGTTTTGACCGGGGCGTCCAAGCAACCCGATTGCCTACTACTGCATCCGCGGGTCGTACGTCGGATCGAAGTACTTTCGCGGGCATCCATCGCTAATTGCTGCGGCTCGCAGCTCAAAGTGCCAGGCCTCGTTGTCGTAGATCTGGCAGAGGCCGTAGGCGGCGCCGTTTTCGGCAAGCCAGGTCACCGCGTCGTACGAACCGACATCCACCGCATCGCCCTGAACGTGCGGAGAGGTCTCGGCCGTCGCCACCCAGCGGGCGGCCTCCTCTTCGGATCCGTAGGTGTCCACCGCATCGTGGAGCAGTTGCTCCTGGTACTCGGGGGAACGCCAGCCGCTGTTGACGATGATGGTGATTCCGGCGTCGGATGCGTCCGTGGCAGCCCGGCGGAGGGCGTCGAGCAGGTCCGGGTTGAGGTTGGCCACCGCGGCGACGTCGTCGTCGAAAGCGGTGACTCCGTCCGGAACGCTTCCGTCGGCTCCGATAAGCGGGGTACTGCCGGCGGCTCCCGCGGGAGAAGCCGGCGCGAGCGAGAGAGCCGTCGGTGTGAGCGTCAGCGCCGCCACTGTCGTCGTGGCAGCGACCGCTGTCGCGATCATGACAATTGCAACGGCGAGAGTGCGAGTTCGGCGGGATGCTGGTGTAGCTGTGTGGGTCATGACTCCAGAGAAGTCGACCGCCCGTTGCCACCCCGTATGCGGTTCGCAATATCCTGACGATATGTTGAGGCTCGTAGCATGGAGGCCATGCGCGTATTGATCGTCGAAGACGAGCCCCTCATGGCGGATGCCATCCGAACCGGGCTTCGACTCGAAGCGATCGCCGCGGACATCGCAGGCGACGGCAACACCGCGCTCGAATTGCTGAGCATCAACAGCTACGACATCGCGGTGCTGGATCGCGACATCCCCGGACCGTCGGGTGACGAGGTCGCCGCGAGTATCGTCGCGTCGGGCAGCGGGATCCCGATCCTGATGCTCACGGCAGCCGACCGCCTGGACGATAAGGCATCCGGGTTCGAACTCGGCGCCGACGACTACCTCACCAAGCCGTTCGAGCTCCGCGAGCTCGTGCTGAGGCTGCGCGCGCTCGATCGTCGGCGCGCACAGGTGCGTCCTCCGGTGCGCGAGATAGCCGGGCTTCGCGTGGACGCATTTCGTCGTGAGGTGTACCGCGACGGCCGGTATGTGGCGCTGACGCGCAAGCAGTTCGCCGTGCTCGAGGTGCTCGTGACCGCAGAGGGCGGAGTCATCAGCGCCGAAGAACTACTCGAGCGTGCCTGGGACGAGAACGCCGACCCGTTCACCAACGCCGTACGCATCACCGTCTCGGCGCTCCGCAAGAGACTCGGTGAACCGTGGCTGATCGCGACCGTACCCGGCGTCGGGTACCGGATCGACACCGGAGCGGATGCCGGAGGGTCCGGTGAGTAGGCGTCCGGGGCTGAGCGTCCGCTGGAAACTGACCCTCAGCTACGCCGGCGTCATCATGATTGCCGGCGTCATCCTGCTCGCGGTCGTTTGGCTATTCCTGCTGCGCTATGTTCCCGACCTTCGACCGCCTGACCAGCCCTCGTTCACGCCGTCGCGCTACGAACTGGTTCGCGCATTTTCCCCGCGCGCGGCCTGGGCTCTCGTCTTTCTGCTGCTCTTCGGGTTGCTCGGCGGATGGATCCTGGCCGGGCGGATGCTCGCGCCGCTCAGTCGCATCACCGCAGCCACGCGCGCGGTTGGCAAGGGCTCGCTGTCGCACCGGATCGAGCTTGAAGGACGACAGGACGAGTTCCGTGAACTCGCCGACAGCTTCGACGCGATGCTCGCCAAAGTGGAAGCCCAGGTTGCTGAGCAGCAGAGGTTCGCCGCCAACGCCTCGCACGAGCTGCGCACTCCGCTGGCGATCACGCAGACCCTGCTCGACGTCGCTCGAAATGATCCTCACCACGACAATCGCGAACTCGTCGAGCGTCTGCACACCGTGAACAGCCGCGCCATCGATCTCACCGAGGCACTGCTGTTACTCAGTCGCGCCGACCAGCGAGCCTTTGCTCGCGAAGAAGTCGACCTTTCTCTCCTCGCGGAACAAGCGGTCGAAACCCTCCTGCCGCTCGCTGAGAAGCGCGGGATCGCTATCGAAGTAACCGGGACCGTCGCACCCGCGGTCGGTTCGTACGCTCTCCTGCTGCAGCTGACCACCAACCTCCTGCACAATGCGATCGTTCACAACGTGGCGGAAGGCGGGACGATTCGGATCTCAACCTCCGCCGACCAAAGGTCCGGGACGCTCACGATCGAAAACACCGGCGCGAAACTGTCTGCTGGACTGGTCGCAACGTTCACCGAACCGTTCCAGCGTGGCTCAGAGCGCACCCGTGGCGACCACGGCGGTGTCGGCCTCGGTCTCGCAATCGTGACGAGCATCACCCGTGCTCACGGCGGAACCCTCACGCTCGAGCCGCGCTCGGGCGGCGGTCTGCGAGTTGCCGTGCAGTTGCCGCCGGCGTGAGCCCACAGCGGATGATGCTGCTGGCATATCGTCCACGTATCGAAAACCGCATACGCGCTCGTCACTGCTCCTGCGTTTGGCTGTGGGCATGAGCATTTCCGAATCGCCGCGCCGCGTACTGGCTAGTAGCCGTCCTGATGCGGACAGCGCGTCAGTTCGCATCGCGCTGCTGTTTGTTGTCTACCTTGTGCTTCTGGTCTGGACAGTGCTCTGGAAGCTTCACCTTCCGTTCATCGGCAGGGACGACATGCGAGAGATCAAACTCATCCCGTTCGCATCGGGCGACGGCTACGGAGCGAGTGCGCCGTTCGAAGTGATAGCCAACCTGCTGATCTTCGTGCCGTTCGGGGTGTATCTCGCCATGCTCGTGCGGTCCTGGCCGGCCTGGAAACTCACCCTCGTAATCGCCGCGGCGAGCGTTTCCCTCGAAATCGCACAGTTTGCGCTCGCGTCGGGGAGTTCCGACATCACCGATGTAATCGTGAACGCCGCTGGCGGAACAGTGGGTATAGCCCTGGTCGCGATCGCCCGTCGTGGCTTTCCGACGAGAGCAGGTTCCGTGATCATAATCGTTGGAGCGATCGGCACCATAGTTATCGTGCTTGCGGTCGGGATGCACATCGCGTCATTTCCCCGGCTGGCACCTCCCGGCGCCGGCGCTGTGACGTTTCAGTAGTGAGGCGCTCGACGGAATGGCATCGCTGTCATCTCGCCGATTCAGGCCAGCGGGGTCGTGCTCTGCGAAATCCGATTCTCGATCAGGTCGGCCGCCGGTCGTGATCAGTGGAGAAGGGCATTACCGCGACGAGGATATATGCCATGGAGTGGTCCTTCCTGCCCTGTGGTAACGCGTTCGTAGACGGGAGCGAACGGAGTGAAGTTCGAGGCGGATTTGCTCTAGCGCATGTAGGGCGGTGCGAGTAGCGGCTCACGTGAGCCCGCCTTTCATGAAATACGAAGGCACCGGGTCACTCTTTCGGGGGAGCGCGCGCAGTTACGGATCGTCATATTCTTTCAACTGTGAAACTGAGTAATCTTATGAATTTTGCTACCAAGCACAAAATGGTTGTGGTTGTGTGCGCCGGCGCATTGGCGGTTGCCCTAATCGCGATCTTCGGAGTGTCGGTCGCTATAGAGCATGCTCGATCTCGAGCTGTCGCCGCGTCGGATGCAGCGGAGGCTAGTGCTCAAGCGGAGCGTCAAAAAACGCAGGACGCGCAGGATGCGGAAGACGCGGCAAAAAAGTCTCGAGTCGAATCGTTGAACCGGTCGATATACAACGGCGAGACCACAATCGCTTCCGCGAAAGATTTACTTGTCAGTGCCTCGAGTTACGGGGTTGGTTCAGCAATGTCGGAGGTGGAGCGCTTGATTCTTGAGGTGTCGGCGTCGATCGAATTGGCGAGCACGCCCGACATCGTCAATTCGACAGAGTTGTTGGAGGACGCGATGGAAGCTGTTGGTACTCCGGAAGACGCGAAGGGGCGAAAGCTCCTCGCAAAAATGACCAGCGACGATCGCGACTACTACGAAGATGACCTGGACGCTGCGATAGAAGATGCACACGCGTACTGCGACGAAACGTTGGATGGTTACAGCAAAAGCGAAGCGATTCAATATTTGGTCGAAGAATACGACGTAAATGCAGCAGCGATTTCGGTGTATTGCCCAAAGTTTCTTCCTGCGCTCAAGGCCGCAAATTTTGCCTTCACGGATGGCGACTGGGCGGTCGGATCGAAACCCTCGGGTCTTGCCGGTTCAGGAAACAAGATTGCGGCGGGCAAGTACAAGACGATTGGCGGAGTCGCAGATTGCTATTGGGAGAGAAACGACGGCTCAGGTCGAATTCTCGAAAATAATTTCATCGGCTCCGCGTACAAAGGCGTTTCGGTGACAATCCACAAGGGAGAAGGGTTCAGTACCTCCGGTTGCGGCGTCTGGGTTCGAAAATGACCTGAGGCGCTCATTTCGAGGTGAACTTACGTCCAGCTGTCAAATTTGGGTCGGATTACTCGCTCGCCGCGATCCACCTCGTGAGAATCGCCTCGAGAGCGGTGGCGTCATCCGCTGACAGTTCGTCGAGCAGGCGGCGCTCGTTGGCCATGTGCGCGGTGAAGGCGCGATCGATGAGGTCGACACCGGATGCCGTCAGGGCGACCACGCGACCTCGACCGTCCAGATCGCTCGTGCGGCGTTCGACGAGCCCGGCGCGCTCGAGGCGATCGAGGCGCTTGGTCATTGCACCGGTTGTCACCATCGTGTGGACAGCCAGTTCGCCGGGAGCTCGCTCGAATGGGGCGCCTGCGCGACGCAAGGTAGCCAAAACGTCGAACTCGCCCTCGCTGAGCCCGAACTCGCGATAGACGATGGTGAGTTCCGTTGTGAGGTGGGAGGCGAGGCGGTGCAGTCGCCCGATCACGCCCTGCGGTGCTACGTCGAGGTCGGGTCGCTCCCGTGCCCACTCCCTCTGGATCTGGGCCACTCGGTCGAGGTTCTCGGTCATTTCTTCACTATATCTTCCTCAGAAGCTATTATGTCTTCCATGGAAGGAAATTTCCGCTGGTCTCTGGTGACAGCTATCGCCCCGATCGCCTGGGGAGCGACGTACTTCGTGACGCAGCACTGGCTGCCCGCCGATTCACCGCTCTGGGGCGCGGTCATCCGTGCGCTGCCGGCGGGGCTACTGCTGCTCGCCATCCGTCGCAAACGACCGCACGGCGCGTGGTGGTGGCGCTCGTTCGTGCTCGGCACCCTCAACATGGGCGTCTTCTTCGCCCTCGTTTACCTCGCGGCGCAGTTGCTGCCGACGAGTATCGCGGCCGTCATCATGGCGACGTCACCCGTCGCAATGATGCTGCTCGGGTGGGGACTGCTGTCAGACCGTCCCAGCATCCTTCCCGCCATCGGAGCCGTATCGGGAATCGCCGGCGTCGCGATCATGCTCACGACCGGGCAGGCGGTGACGAATGGATGGGGGATCGTCGCGTCCGTCGCCGCGATGACGATGTCGTCGATCGGGTACGTTCTCGCCAAGAAATGGAGTGCTGGTGTCGACGTGCTCTCGCTCACCTCGTGGCAGCTGATAGCCGGCGCACTAGTGCTTTTGCCCGTTGCCGCGCTGGTCGAAGGCGCGCCCCCGAGACTGGATGCCGCGGCGGTTCTCGCGTTCGCCTTCGTGAGTGTCGTGGCGACGGCGATCGCGTTCGCCGCCTGGTTCGCGGGACTCGCCCACCTCAGTGCGGGGACAGTCGGCCTCATCGGATTACTCAACCCGGTCACCGGGGTGCTGCTCGGTACGGTCGTGGCCGGTGAACTGCTCTCGGTACAGCAACTGATCGGGCTGGCGCTCGTGACCGTCGGAATTTTGCTCGGGCAGCCGGTGGTTGCTCGGGTCGCAAGCAGACGGCGGGTCGCAAGCAGACGGCGGATCGCGGAGCCGGATGCACTGCAGGTAGATCGGTGATGAAATTAGAAGGGCTGTGAGTCGAACGGATCGTCCGAGTGTGGGACTTCTGTGTAGGGCGACGGTTCAGGCGGCGAGGTGGAGGGCGGTCTGCCCCGGAATTTCGCGGACGCGCTGCGGTTCGACAGCTTCGCTGCCCTTTTCGCGACATCGCGGGGGACCGACGCCATTCTTCGCGCCGGTTCTGATCGATATTCGTGGCCGGTGGGGCTTTTCCAGATCAGCACGCCGGTGGGGCGACCGAGTTCGTCTCGTTCGTGGTCAACCGACCAGGCTTCGCCCAGTGTCATCGGGGTGCCGTCGGCCGCGATGGTTCCGTCGGTGAGTTTCGCGTGTTTTCCGGTGTGGTGAGGGCTGCACATCGGGGCGAGGTTGTCGTCTGACGTTACGCCCGCGTGCTCCCAGGCGATGGTGTGGTCGATATCGCAGTTCTTCGACGGACGACCGCAGTTCACTCCGACGCAGGTGGGGTTGCGAACCTGGATCCAGGTTCGAAGGTCGCTCGGCGGGCGGTAGCGGTCACGTCCGACGGAGAGCACGGCTCCGGTCTCGGGGTGGGTGAGAAGTCGGATAAAGCTCGGCGCATTGGCGGCGAGCTCGGTGGCCATGTCGATGGAGATCGGGCCGTAGCCCTCGAGCGTCGGGAGTTCGTCGCTCTTGCCGAGCATCGAGAGCACCGGAACCGTCACGAACACCGTCGGGGTGAAAGCCGCGTAACGGCCGACGCCCTTCTTTCGCGAAGACTGGGCACATTCTGGTGTGGGCGCGGCGGATGGTCCTTCGATCGTGGTGCCGTTGGCCGCTGCTCCCTCGTTCGAAGTGACGGCGCTGAGATCCAGAGGCTCGTCGCCCGACGGAACATCGTCGTACACATCGCCAACGAGCAGAAGCTGGGCGGCGACATCCGACCGCAACTGGGTGAGAGTGCGAGTTTCGTCGGGCTGTCGCTTCAGGTGTTCAGCTATGCGGTTCACCCGGTCTTCGATTCCGAGGATGTTCGGGGCGGTCGACTGGAGTGCGTACCAGGCCATGCCGTCCGGCACCGAATCGACCGATGTCTTGCGGTCGTCGAACGCGAGCCGGTTGCGTTCCGCGATCGACTCGGGGTTCATCCGCTCGCGAAGTTCGCGCGCGGCCTGCAGAAACTTCGACACCGTGAGCTTCTGCGCTTTCGGTAGCGCTTTCTCTTCGAACGCGTGAATCGACTCGTCGTCGAGGGTGAGGCACTGGTCGACCATGATCTGTGCGTGGCGGTAAGAGATGGAGCCCTGGCCGAGCGCGTCGAGAGTGGCTGGCAACTGGTTGAAGAGGAACTTACCGGTGAGAATGCGGTCCTGGGCGGTGCTTTCAGGAATGTGGAGCGCGAGGGAGATATCGGTGATGAACGACCTGCGCGAAAGAATCGTCGACTCGAATCGCACGCTGCTCGTGGCCGCCAGCCGGTCGGCGTTCGAGGCCTGGATTTCTTCGTTGAAAACTCTCGCCCGCTCAATTTCCATGATCTCGACGGCCTCGATCGAGCGCTTCATCCGCTCGGCTTTGTCGACTCCGTCGATCATCGTGCCGAGCATCTCGAACATGGTCGGGATGTCGGGCGTGCCGTCCGGTTCCTCGGGTTCTGGGGCCTCTGCGTCTTTTCGCATGAGTTAAGTCAACAGGGAACCACCGACATTCGTGGCCACTTATGGGTTTCTTTGGAGGGCGTTGTGGATGGGCGGTTGTGGAGGGAAAGCTGGGTCGCGGGTGAGGTTTCGACAAGCTCATCCGGCGGCGGCGAGGTTCGGTGTCGCGGGCGAGGTTTCGACGGGCTCAAGCGGCGGGGTCTGCCTGGCGCTCGGCCTTCTTTCGCGCCCGGCGCTCCGCCACGGCCTTTGCAGCCACGCGGGCTTTTGCGTTCGCGTACCTGCTGGTCTTCTTCGCGCCCTCGAATTCGGTTCCGAGCAGCGCAAGGCCGCCGAGGGCGATGAGGCTGCCGGGTCCGGGCAGGGGGATGAGCGCGACTCCGAGCAGTACGGTGCCGGTTCCGACCACACCAACCGACGTGCGATACACGCGGTTCGCGGTCGGGTTCTTGCGGATCACGGCCCGAGTAGCTCGCAACGGCCCGCGGCGCGCGTTTGCTTGGCCAGGTACTGAGTCGCCGGAGATCGGCTCGGGCTTCGTGCTCATGCGGTCACCGTAGCGCCGCCGCCTGCGAGAGAGCTTCGGATCAGGAACGAGCGCGACGGCGCCGGACGACCGTGAGAACGACGACCGCGACAACGACGACGACAGCAGCGACCCCGATGAACAACCACTGCAGCGGGAACCCCGATGCCGGAGTGGACGGCGTCGCAGTCGGCTCCGGGGTAGGCGGTGCCAGTGCGGCCTCGACGAGCGGCGCAACGGTCTGCGCCACGAACGCCGCACCGGCAGCGTTCGGGTGAATCGACCCGGCCGGCATCGAGATGGTGTGGTCCTTGCTCGACGTGAACGTGATCCCGTTGACAAACGCCGTGCCGTCGGTCTGGCACGCGCTGTGGGCGGCAGTCGATTCGAGCAGCGATACGTAGGTGAAGCCGGCCGCGTCGGCAGCATCCGCCGTCGCTTCATCGAGCTTCTCCTGCAGCGAGCGGATGTAGGCGACGTCGGTATCGGTGAACGGGAATCCGTTGTCGATCTTCAGGGTGGCGAGGCTCGAACCCGAGATCTCGGCCCGATAGCAGCCGGAAGCCGGGGTGTTCGCTTCGTCCGGCATGATCGACGGGTAGCCGATGACGAAGACCTCGGCGTTCGGCGCCTTCTCGCGCACGGCGGCGAAAGCGGCCGTCAGCCCGCTGGCCGACGTGTCACCGGCGGATCCGACGACATCCGTTGTGATTCGCTGCTCGGGTGTCGCTTGGGCTGCCTCTAACTTCGTGCGGCAGTCGGCCGCAACGCCGGAGATAATTGGTCCGCTCCGCGACAGGGCGACGCACGATCCTGCGAGGTCGATAAAGCCGAGGTCGTTTCCGCCGATGGTGATCGTCACGAGTTCGGTGGAGTCGCTCAGGGCATCCGACTGTGGTGGTGCGGTTCCATCGCTGGTCTTCTGCTGCCGGGCAATGAGGTTCTTCGTCTCGGCGCCCGAGCAGGAAACGTCGACCAGTGAGAGCCCGAGCTCGGCGGCTACCGTGTGCGGGTAGTTGGCCTCCGACTGCAGGCAGCCGGCAACCGGCGATCCGGTGGCCGGGTCGAGCCCGACGCCGGCGGCGTACGAATCACCGAGCGCAACGTACTGCACGGCGTCCGGCACGCGCGCCTGGGCGGGAGCCACGACGACCGTCAGAACAGACAGTGCAGACAGCGAAATGACCGCGCTGAGCGTGCGCAGAATGGATGTCACAAAAACCTCTCGAGGGCGATCGAGCGCCAGGACCGGGGCGGCCTCGATTCAAGCGTAACCGTCGCCGCTGGGTGCGATGGTCAGACGCTGCGTTCGAGGCTTCTTGCGAGCACGCGCTCGATGCCCGCCACCGGAATGTGCAGCCAGGCCGGTCGATTACGGCTTTCGTAGATCGCTTCGTAGACGGCTTTGTCGAGTTCGAACGCGTTGAGCAGCGGAAGGTTGCCTTCACTCACGGTTCCGGAGGCGGAGGCATAACCCTCGAGATACGCGGAGCGGCAGGCCGCAGCCCACGAGTCCGGGACACCGATCGAAGCGCCAGCGGCGTAGTCGAACGAGCGGAGCATGCCCGCGACATCCCGCAGCGGAGAATCCGGGCGATTGCGCTCACTCATCGGGCGAAGCGGCTCGCCCTCGAAGTCGATCAGCAACCAGCCGCGGCCATCGATCCACAGGCACTGCCCAAGGTGAAGGTCGCCGTGCACGCGCTGGAGCGCCGGCCAGGCGAACTGCTGGGCACGCTCGTAGACGCTCTGGATCTCGGCACGACGCGCAGCAACGGCCGGCACTTCGCGAGCGGAGATCGCCAGTCGACGCTCCCACGCCGCAACCGTCATCTCGACGTCGGATTCGTGGGCGTCGCGCGCCGCCATGACGTCAGCGAGCCCCGAGTGGATGCGGGCGGTGGCTTCTCCGAGCGCGCGCGACTTCTCGGTGAAGTCTTCCCGTGACTCTGCTGCCCGCAGGGCGAGCTTCCAGCCGTCCACCGCGGTCGGCAGGTACTCCTGCGCGAAAGCGAGATTGCCGCGGGCCATTCCCGACCGGCGGCCGACGTCCTGCCACTCGCCGGTGAATTCTCCGACGAACCGCGGAACAAACGGGGATCCGGCAACGCTCAGTGCCGACTGGAGTTCGACATCCGGGTTGTTGCCGTGGTGAAGAGTGCGAAAGACTTTGCAGACGATCGTGGGCGCACCGTCGACGTCGTAGACGATCGAGGTGTTCGACTGCTCGCCGCTCATCACGGCTGAGCCGGTGACGGTGATCGCAAGGTCGGGCGCAGCGGCGGCAAGAAGTGCGTTCGCATAGGCGGGGTCGTGCGGCCCGTCGAAGAGGTACACGTCGTCGTCGGTTTTGCCGATGAAGTACGGGCCGGCTCCGCGCGGGATGGTGCGACGCTCGACGATCGGCACCTGGTAGAGCGTCGGCTGGTTGCCGTCGTCGTCCATGAGCAGGTAGACGCGGATGCGGGCGTCCGGATCAGCGCTCGCCAAATCGATGGATGTCAGTTCGCGTAACAGCGGAAGATGATCCTTGCCGGCGTACCAACGCTGACGCGTCATCCAGTCTGTTACACACTCCAGCGTGTCGCTCATATATAGGTAGTACCACCCGCGGGTTGCCGAGCGCACGCCCCGCGCCACGATTGGCAGCGAATTCCCGCGCTGGTCGAACGTGTGCGCCAAGTGTGCAGTAGCACCACAGCGCCCAGCGGCACAGAGCGCAGAGCACAGCAGCACGGTGCGCACTTGCTGTGCGGTTCGGCCAGCCCTGCCATTCGAGCAAGCGACTGGCTACGGTGTTGGAATGGCAAGTGAAGCGACGATCGTCAGCGTTCCCGGACCACACGGTGTGCGGGAGGTGCGGATCTCCAGCCCGAGCCGCGTGCTCTGGCACGAAGCAGGAATCACCAAGCTCGATCTCGCGAATTACCTCATCGAGGTCGGTGACGCGTTCGTGCTGGCGAACGGAAACCGGCCGGTGTCGCTGCAGCGGTTCCCGGACGGCGTCGACGGCGAACAGTTCTTCTCGAAGAATCCGCCGAAGGGTGCACCGGACTACGTGCGGTCGGTGCCCGTCGTCTACCCGAGCGGGCGATCGCATCCGCAGCTCGTGATCGACGAACCGGCGGCCGCGGTCTGGGCCGCGCAGATGAACACCGTCGTCTTTCACCCGTGGGCATCGCGCGCCGATAATCCGGACAACCCGGACCAGCTGCGCATCGACCTCGACCCGCAGCCCGGAACGGCATTCGCCGAGACGATCCCGGTCGCACTGGAGTTACGCAAGGTGCTCGCCGAGGCCGGGCTGGAAACGTTCATCAAGACCTCGGGCAATCGCGGCCTGCACGCTTTCGCGCCGATCGAGCCGACCCACGAGTTTCTCGAGGTTCGGCACGCCGTGATCGCGGCCGCCCGGGAGCTGGAGAGGCGGATGCCGGACACCGTCACGACGAACTGGTGGAAGGAAGAGCGTGGAGACCGCATTTTCGTCGACTACAACCAGGCCAACCGCGACCGGACGATGGCGGGTGCGTACAGCCCCCGGCCGCTGCCAAACGCAACGGTGTCGTGCCCGATCGAATGGAGCGAGCTCGAGTCGATCAACCCGGGCGACCTGACGATCGCGACGGTACCGACGAGGCTGCAAACGGTCGGTGATCCGTGGGCATCGATGCACGACAAGCCGGGCACGATCGACGTTCTGCTCGAGTGGTGGGAGCGCGATGCCGCGAACGGGCTCGGCGAGCTGCCGTTCCCGCCCGACTTTCCGAAGATGCCGGGGGAGCCGCCGCGCGTGCAGCCGAGCCGCGCGCGAAAGACCGACTAGACCAGTACCCGACTCAGGTCGTAGGCGGTCGGAACCTCGAGCTGCTCGAAAGTGCACGAGGTCGCCTCGCGGTCCGGACGCCAGCGCTCGAACTGCGCCGTGTGGCGAAAGCGCGTTCCCTCCATCTGGTCGTAGCGCACCTCAACAACACGGGTCGGTTCGAGCGGCACGAACGAGACGTCCTTGTTCGACGAGAACCGGTTGCGTTCGGTCTCGGCGTGCACCACCTCGCCCGACTCGTCGCGCTGCACGAGCGGCGCGAGTTCGTCGACGAGCTCGAGGCGTCGCACATCGCTGAAGGCACTGATTCCGCCGACGCTGTGCAACTCGCCATCGTCGCCGTACAGCCCGACGAGTAGCGAGCCAACGCCCTTCCCGCTCTTGTGGGTGCGGTAGCCCAGAACCACGACATCCGCTGTTCGATGGTGTTTGATCTTCAGCATCACGCGCTTGCCGGGGGAGTACGGCGCAGAGAGCGGCTTCGCGACGACCCCGTCGAGCCCTGCTCCCTCGAACTCTGCGAGCCAGCGGGCCGCGACTTCGACGTCGCCGGAGGTCTGGCTCAGGTACAGCGGAGCCGTGAGCGGCTCGGCAAGCAACTCGAGCGCCTCGCGCCGCCCTCCGAACGGTCGATCGAGCAGGCTCTCGTCGCCCACGGCGAGCAGGTCGAAGGCGACGAACATCGCCGGTGTTTCATTCGAGAGGGTGCGGATGCGGGATTCAGCGGGGTGGATCCGTGCCGACAGCGCTTCCCAGTCGAGCCTCTCGTTGCCAGGGGTGCCCGAGCGCACGACGATCTCGCCGTCGAGTACACACGGTCCGGGCAACTGTGAGGCGAGCGCTGCTGTCAGCTCCGGAAAGTACCGCGTGAGCGGCTTCGACCCGCGACTGCCGATCTCCACTGTCTCGCCGTCAAACGAGACGATCGCGCGAAAGCCGTCCCACTTCGGCTCGAAGCTCAACCCTCCATCGATCGAGTCGGGCGACGGGATCGCCGTCACAGCCTTCGCGAGCATGGGGGCGACGATTGCGCCGTAGTCATGTGCCATACCTCGATCCTGCGCGTCCCGCGGCGCGAGCAACAGTGCCAGCGCGGCAATCTCAGGTTTGAGAATCAGATCGACGGATGTCGTACGTCAGGTGCGCGAACTGCCCGAAGGTCTCGACCGAGCGCAACTCGAGCCGGTCAGCTTCGACCCGCCGTGGCAATAGCGGGGCGCCGGCGTCGAGTGTGACCGGGGCAATCGACACGATGACGGTGTCGAGGGCGTCGACGTCGAGAAACTGGCCGGCGAGCTCGCCGCCGCCGACAATCCACACGGATCCCTCGCCCGCGGCAGCTCGAATCTCGGAAAGGTGCTCGGCAACCGAGCCGCTCACAAACCTGACGTCGGCACTGTCCGGCACCGGAAGCTCGCGAGATGTGAACACGAAAGTCGGCCGATCGCCGTAGAACTTGTGCCACTTATCCGGATGCTCGAGAACCCCGTCGTGCTCGAGAATCCACTCGTAGGTTGTCGAACCTTCCACCAGCACGCCGACGCCGGCGAAGAACTCCGGATAGCCCGGTGCACCAGAGGGATCCGCCCCCTGGTCGACGGCAAACAGCCACTCGAGCGAGTTGTTCTCGTCGGCGAGATACCCGTTGAGCGTCGAAGCGGTGTAGTAGATGACGTCGTTCATACCATCACGCTAGAACTCGCCGCCGACAACCACCACGGCTAGCGGTACTACTTTTTCGGATCGTCGATGTGATCGGCGACCTGCGGGATGCGGGAGAGCTGGATGCGGCGAAGTGACTTCTTGATCTTCTTCTGCTGTTTCTTCAGCTGCTTCGCTCGCTGCTTGCGTTCCGCCGGTGTCGCCGGCGGGCGCTTCGACTTTTTCGCCGACTTGTCAGCTTTGTCGTCGCTGGCGGGGTCAGCTGGTGCCCCACGCAGCCTGCGGCCGACCCGCACATCTTCGTCGTGCTTCGCGGCCTTCTTGTCGCTCGCCTTCGTGTCGCGCGGCGGCAACTGGATGGTCTCCTCGGCAGCGATTCCTGCCTGCAGCTCGCGCCCGCGCTCGAGCTCGGCGTCGAGCTCTGCACCGAACAACAGCGCGAGGTTCGAGATCCAGATCCACAGCAGGAAGACGATGATTCCACCGATCGAACCGTAGGTCGCGTTGTAGCTGGAGAAGTTCGCGGCGTAGAACCCGAAACCCGCGGATGCGATGAGCCAGACCACCAGGGCGACGAAAGCGCCGACGCTCATCCAGCGGAACTTCGGCTGTTTGACGTTGGGAGTTGCGTAGTAGAGGATCGCGATCACCACGACGGCGAGCAGCAGCAGAACCGGCCACTTGAGAATGCTCCAGATCGCGAGACCGGTGGCGCCGAGACCGATCGCGTTCGCTACCTGCTCGGCGATCGGTCCGCTCAGCACGATGAGCGCTGCGGCGACCACAGCGAAAACGATCGCGATGACCGTGACGAGCAGCGTCACCGGGCGCAGCTTCCAGAACGGGCGACCCTCCTGGATCGCGTAGATGCGGTTCATCGCCCGCGAGAACGCCCCGACGTAGCCGGATGCCGACCACAGGGCGCCGAGAATACCGGTGACGAGAGCGAAGCCGGCGGCCGGTGAACTGGCCAGCTGCTCGATGGGCCCGCGGATGGTTTCAAGCGTGTCTGCCGGAACCAGCCCGCCCACGACATCCAGCAGCGAGTCCGTCGTTTCGGCAGCATCGCCGAACAGCCCGATGAGCGATACGAAAGCGAGCAGTGCCGGGAACACGGCGAGCGTGCCGAAATAGGTGAGCGCCGCGGCGAGGTCGGTGCACTGGTCGGCGGTGAACTCACGCAGCGTCTTCTGGGCGATGTACCTCCACGACGGCTTGGTGATGTCGGTGACCGAGTCGGGCTTGCGGGGATCTTCGGGATCCGGTGCAGTCCGCTCTCGGGTCGACGCCTTCTGGCCGGTTTCGATCGCCATGTGCAGCTCCCTCGGGTGACGGCGAGCGATTACTCGCCCGCCGTCTCACGATAGGCAGTGCCGTCGTCGGTCTTCGACGGCTGCCGCAACTTTCCCAGCCGCTGCGGAGGGTTGCGACAGCCGTCGTCGACCTTGGCTAGTCCTCCTGTGCCCAGTCGCTGCCCGAGCGACGGCGACGCATCCAGAGCAGGACTCCGGCTCCCGCTCCGAGCAACAGAACGCTCGAGAGCAGTGGTGCGGCGATGTCGAGTCCGGTCGCGGCGAGGTCGTCGTCGTTGCCGCCGCCGTTGCCATCCCCGTCTCCATCGCCGTCACCGTCTCCCGGTCCGCTGTTGTCATCCGCTGCGACCTCGAAGGTCACGGTATCCGTGCCCGTCTGGCCGCCAGGTTCCGTCTCCGTCACGACGATGGTGTGGGTGCCATCGTCGAGCGGAGCCTCGGGGGTACAGGTCCACGTGCCGTTGCTGGCTACCGTGGTTTCGCAAATGACTTCACCGTCGTCGGTCAGGACGATCTCGTTGCCGGGGTCGCCCGTGCCCGTGAAGACGGGGCGATCGGTCGTGACTGTCTCGTCGTCGGCGGGGGTCAGGATGACCGGAGCCGGCAGCGGGTTGGCGGTGTCTCCGTCGTCGTAGGTGAACGTCAGGTCATCCGGATCGGTGCTTCCGTTGGGGGTTGTCACCACGACACTCACGTCGCCAACAGCGTGCGGCGGTGTGACGAAGGTCAGTGACGTTCCATCGGAGGCTATCGAGGTCGGCACGATTGCCGGTCCGCCATCGACCGAGACCGTGGTTCCGGCGACGAAGCCGGTTCCGGTGATCGTCACGACGAGTCCACCGTCGACCGAACCGGTGTCGGGGGTCAGACCCGCGACGGTCGGCCCCGGCACCAGGAGCGGGTCGTAGGTGAACGTTGCGTCATCCGGATCCGACGTTCCGGTCGGGTTGGTGACCGTCACCGACACATCCCCGGCGACGTGCGGCGGGGTGACGAACGTCAGTGACGTTCCGGCGCCGGTGATCGTGGCCGGTGTGATTGCCGGTCCGCCGTCCACCGAGACCGTTGTTCCGGTCACGAATCCGGTTCCGGTGATCGTGACGGTGGTGCCGCCAGCGATCGGACCGTTGGCCGGTGTGATTCCCGTGACGACCGGCAGCGGAATCGGGGCCGCGTCATAGGTGAACGTCAGGTCGTCTTCATCGGTTGAACCGGTCGGCGTAGTGACAACCACGCTGACATCACCGGCGGCGTGCTCCGGAGTGTTGAACGTCAGCGAATTGCCGTTGGGGGCGATCGACGCCGGCGTGAGCTCCGGTCCGCCGTCGACCGACACCGTCGTGCCGAGCGTGAAGTTCGTGCCCGTGATGGTGACCAGGGTGCCACCCGCAATCGGACCGTGGTTCGGTGCGATTCCGTTGACCGTCGGTGCCGGAACGGGCGCCGCGTCGTAGGTATAGGTCAGGGCACCGCTCGTGCCGTCCGCCGTCGTTACCGACACCGGAACCGGACCGAACGCGTGAGCCGGCGCTTCGAACGTGAGCGACAAGCCATCGGGCGCGATCGACAACGGTGTGATCGGATCGCCTCCGTCAACCGAGACCGTTGCATCATCGGTGAAGTTCGTTCCGTTGATCGTCACCGTGTTTCCACCGGCGACGGGTCCGTGATCCGGAACGATGGATGCCGCGGTCGGAGCATCGATCGCATCCTCAACGTACGTGAACGTCAGTTCTGCCGTCGTGCCCGTCGGGCTCGTCACCGAGACGTCCACTGCACCGAGCGCGTGCGGCGGGGTGGTGAACACCAGGGAGTTGCCGTTGGGGGCGATGCTGTCCGGAGTGATCTCCTCACCGTCGAAGTTCACGACGGAGCCGTCGGAGAAGTTCGTACCGGTGATCGTCACCGCGAGCCCACCTTCGACCGCACCGGTGTTCGGCGCGAGCGAGGTGATCGTCGGTGCCGGTACGGGAGCCGCGATGTAGGTGAACGTCAGCGCTGTTGTCGTACCGCCGGCCGTCGTCACACTGACCGGCACCGGTCCGGCGTCGTGCTCCGGGGTGGTGAACGTCAGCGACTCGCCGTCGGGGTCGACCGAGGTCGGACTGACCTGTTCGCCATCGACGTTCACTATCGAGCCGGTAGTGAACCCGGTACCCGTGATGGTCACCGAAGTTCCACCCGCGGCAGGTCCGCTCTCGGGGTCGAGGTCGGATGCCGTCGGTGTCGCGGGAGGAGCTGCCTGGAACTCGAAGTCCAGGTCGCCAGAGTCGCCGGCCGTCGTCGAGACGGTGATGGTGACATCTCCCGCCGCGTGCGGCGGAGTCACGAACGTCAACGTCGTTCCGTCCGGCGAGACCGAAGCCGGCGCGATCGGTGATCCGCCGTCGATCAGGACAACGGCATCCACGGTGAAGTTCGTTCCCGTGATCGTCACTGTCGTTCCACCGGCTGCCGGACCGACCTCGGGGTTCAGGGACGTCGCGGTCGGAGGTCCGACCGGGGCCGCATCGAAGCGGTAGGTAAGCCCGTTACTCGTGCCATCGGGCGTCGTCACAGTGAGGATGACGTCACCGGCGGCGTGAGGATCGGTCTCGAACGTTACCGACGAACCGTCACCGGCAATCGAATCCGGAGCAAACGGCGTTCCGCCGTCGATCGAGATGAGCGAGTCGAGAGTGAAGTTCGTTCCCGAGATCGTCACGACGGTGCCACCCGCAGCCGGCCCGTGCGTCGGATCGAGTGCGATCGCCGTCGGGGCGGGAGAGACCACCGCGTCGTAGGTGTAGATGAGTCCGGCCGAGGTTCCGGTCGGGGTGGTGACAGTGATCGTCACATCACCTGCAGCGCGCGGCGGCGTCGTGAACACCAGGCTCAGGCCGTCCGGCTCGACGCTGACGGGCGTGATCGCCGGTCCACCGTTGATCGACACCGTCGACGTCGCGGTGAAGTTGGTGCCGGTGATCTCCACCGGCGTTCCACCCGTGCTCGGTCCGTGGTTCGGGTCGAGCGACGTAGCCGTCGGCGCAGGCACCGGGGGAGCGACGAAGGTGAAGTCGAGCGGGTCGGTTTCGCCACCCGCGGTGGTCACCGTGACTTCCACGGCACCGGCTCCGTGAGCAGGGGTCGTGAAGGTCAACGAGCGCCCGTTGGTCGCAATCGACGTCGGGGTGATCGCCGGTCCACCGTCGATCGAGACGGTTGATCCGGTGATGAAACCAGTTCCGGTGATTGTCACTGGGGTTCCGCCAGCCGTCGGTCCACTGTCGGGCGAGATTCCCGTCGCGGTCGGCTGAACCGGTGGCGCCGGGTCGTAGGTGAACGTCAGCGCTGCCGTTGTTCCGACCGCGGTCGTCACGGTGACCGGCACGTCGCCCGCGGCGTGCGGCGGGGTGACGAAGGTCAGCGACGTGCCAAGCGGATCAACGTCCGTCGGAATGACCGTCACACCGTCGATCGACACTGTCGAGTCCTCGTCGAAGTTGGTTCCGGTGATGGTGACGGTGGTGTTACCAGCGGCCGGGCCGTTGTCGGGATCGAGATCCGTCGCCGTCGGCGCGAGTGCGGGCGGTGCTCCATAGGTGAAGACCAGCGGGTCGGTGGTTCCCGCCGGCGACGTCACCGTCACCTCCACTTCACCAGCAGCGTGGGCCGGTGTGGTGAAAGTGAGCGACTGCCCGTTGGGCGCGATGCTCGTCGGGGTGATCGGACCTCCACCATCGATCGACACCGTCGAACCAGGGCTGAAGTTGGTTCCCGTGATGGTGACGACCGTGCCGCCGGCGATCGGTCCGTTGTCGGGAGCGAGCGCGATGGCTGTCGGTGCCGGCACCGGGGCCGGGTCGTAGGTGAAGAACTGCGAACCGGAGGTACCGGCCGCGGTCGTCACACTCACCGGCACGGTGCCGTCAGCGTGCACCGGGGTGGTGAAGACCAGCGAACGGCCGTTGTCGGCGATCGAGTCGGGAGCGATCGGTGCAGAACCATCCACCGAGACGGTCGATGCAGCCGTGAATCCGGTACCGGTGATCGTCACCTGGGTTCCTCCGGCCTCCGGTCCATGGTTGGGCGCGATACCCGATGTGGTCGGAGCGGGGACCGGGGGAGCAACAAACGTAAAGGTCTGCGCTGCGGTCGTGCCAGCCGAGGTGGTCACCGTGACCGGCACCGGTCCCGCGGGGTGGGCGGGAGTGCGGAACGTGAGCTCCGTGCCGTCCGGATCAACCGAGTCGGGAGTGATCGGCTGGCTTCCGTCGACCGACACCGTTGAGGATGCCGTGAAGTTGGTTCCCGTGATGGTCACGAGCGTGTTGCCGGCGGTGGGTCCACTCGTCGGGTCGATGCCCGTGGCCGTCGGCGCGAGCGCCGGCGGAGCACCGTAGGTGAAGGTGAGCTCCCCACTCTGGCCGTTCGGCGTTGTCACCGTGACGATTGCGGGGCCAGCCGTTCCAGGCGGCGTGACGAAAGTCAGCGAGTTGCCGTTGGGTGCAACGGTCGCCGGGGTGACGTCGTTTCCGGCGATGGTCACGATGGAGTCCGGGGTGAAGTTCGTACCCGAAATCGTGACGGTCGTGCCTCCCGCAGCCGGGCCGAAGTCCGGAGCGAGCGCGGTGATCGTCGGTGCGGGCACCGGTGCGGCATCGTAGGTGTAGGTGAGTGCCGCGGCGGATCCGGCCGGCGAGGTCACAACGACCGGAACGTCACCCGCGGTATGCGGGGGAGTCGTGAAGGTCAGCGAGAGGCCGTCAGAAGCAATGCTGTCGGGCACGATCGGGGCAGAGCCGTCGACCGAAACGGTGGTGCCGGCGGTGAAGCCGGTTCCAGCGACGGTGACCGACGTTTCACCCGCAGCCGGGCCGTGGTCCGGGTCGAGGGACGTGGCCGTCGGGGCCGCGTCGTAGGTGAATGCGAGTGGACCGGTGGTTCCGGCATCCGTCGTCACTCGCACGGCAACGGGGCCGGGTGCATGCGCCGGAGTCGAGAAGGTGAGCGAGAGGCCGTCGGTCGCGATGTTCGTCGGAGTGATCGCAGCTCCGCCGTCGATCCGGACGATCGAGCCGGGGGTGAAGCCGGTGCCCGTGATCGTGACGGAGGTTCCGCCCGAGAACGGACCGTGGTTCGGAACGAGTGAGAGCGCCGTCGGCAGCGGGTCGTAGACGAAGTCGAGCGGAGCAGACGTTCCACTCGGAGTCGTGACCGTGACCTGGACCGTTCCGGCCGCGTGAGCGGGCGTGACGAAGGTCAGCGACTCACCGTCGGCGGCGATGTTCGTCGGAGTGATCGCCGGACCGCCGTCGATTGACACGACGGACCCGGGAACGAAGTCGGTTCCGGTGATCGTGACGACCGTGCCTCCCGCGGTGGGACCGTGGTCGGGGTCGAGCTCGTCAGCGGTCGGGGCCGGGATCGGGTCGGGGTCGAAGGTGAAGACGAGCGGACCGGTGGTGCCGGAGGTCGTGGTGACGGTGACGTTCACCGGACCTTCGACATGCGCCGGCGTGATGAACGTCAGCGAACGACCGTTCGCGGCAATGCTGGTCGGAGTGATCGGAGCTCCGTCGTCAATCGACACCGTAGAGCCCGGGATGAAGTCGGTACCCGAGATGGTGACAAGGGTTCCGCCGTCGATCGGGCCGTGATCGGGGGCGAGCCCGGTCGCGGTGGGTGCGGCTGCGATGTAGGTGAACTCGAGCGGAGCAGTCGTGCCGACGGATGTCGTGACGGTCACCGGGACCGGTCCGGCCTGGTGCGTCGGAGTCGTGAACACGAGCGACAGGCCATCGGTTGCGATGGAGTCGGGAATGATGACTTCACCGTCAACCGAGACCGTGGAGCCCAGTGTGAAGTTTGCGCCGAAGATCGTGACCGGGGTGCCACCGGCGGCGGGTCCGCTCGTCGGGTCGAGGTTCGTGGCCGTTGGCGCGCCGGGAGCCGGGGCGCCGTAGGTGAAGGTCAGCGGCGGGGTGGACGTTCCGCCGGGCGTCGTGACCGTCACATTCACGTCGCCGGCGACGTGCGGCAGCGTCGTGAAGACCAGCGACTGGCCGTTCGGGGCGATCGAATCGGGCGTGATGGTGACTCCGTCGACCGTAACGGTCGTGCCGGTTACGAATCCGGTTCCGGAAATGGTGACCGGGGTCCCTCCGATCGTCGGCCCGAAGCTCGGCGCGAGACTGATCGTGGTCGGAACCGGTGGGTTGTAGGTGAAGGTCTGCGGCGCGGAGGTTCCACCGACGGTGGTGACGCTCACCGGTACCGGACCCTGGACGTGAGCCGGAGTGTCGAAGACGAGCGAGAGTCCGTTCGGCGCGACGGAGGTCGGCGTGATGGGCGCGCCACCGTCAACCGAGACCGTCGAGCCGGCGGTGAAACCGGTGCCGGTGATCGTGACGGACGTTCCACCCGCGGTCGGACCATTGGTCGGGTCGAGACTGGTGGTCGTCGGCGCCGGGACGAACGTGAACTGGCCGGCCGTTGTCGTTCCGGCCGTCGTGGTGACGGTTACGGGCACGGTCGCAGCGGCGTGGGACGGGGTCACGAAGGTGAGGGACGTTCCCGCACCGTTGATGGTCGCCGGAGTGATCGCGGGCCCGCCGTCGACGGAAACCGTCGATCCGGCGGTGAAGCCCGTGCCGTTGACGGTGACGGTGGTTCCACCCGCGACCGGTCCTTCAACCGGTGTGAGGCTGGTCAGCGTCGGCAGCGGGTCGTAGGTGTAGGTCTGCGCGTTCGAGACTCCGCCCTGGGTCGTCACGGTGACCGGTACCGGACCGGTGGCGTGAGCGGGAGTCGAGAAGACGAGGGAGAGACCGTTGGGCGCAACGCTCGTCGGGACGATGGGTGCTCCGCCGTCAACCGAAACGCGCGACTGCGCGGTGAACCCGGTTCCGGTGATGGTCACAGCTGTGCCACCGGCGATCGGCCCGTGGTTCGGTGTCAGGCCGGTGGTCGTCGGGATCGGGTCGTAGGTGAAGGTGAGTGGGGCGGATGTTCCGCTGGCGTTGGTCACGGTCACACCGACATTGCCCGCAGCGTGCGGCGGGGTGACGAAGACGAGCGACTGCCCGTTGACGGCGATCGAGGTCGGAGTGATAGCCGGACCACCGTCGACGGACACGGTGGTACCCGCAGTGAAGTTGCTTCCGGTGATGGTGACCGGCGTTCCACCGGCGACCGGGCCGCGCGTCGGAGTCATGCTCGTCGCGGTCGGGATCGGTCCGGCGTTGGGCCCGACGCTCGCCGACGCGAGGTTGAGCAGTGCGCCCGGGGTCGGCGCATTGGGAAGCAGGCCGACCTGGAGTGCTCGCTCGGTGAAGATGCCACCGGTCGTCGACTGCACGTTGACCCGCAGGGTGATAAGGGTGGACAACGCCGTCGAGAGCGGTGCGATGACCGTGGTTGCGAGGGTGGGGATCACCGCGAGGAGCGGGGCAACCACGCCGTTGATGACCGGGGTGAGGATCGGGTTGAGGATCGACAGCGCTACCGGAATTCCGGCGACGGTGACGGTGATTCCGGTAATGGAATTGGTGACGGCGGTGATCGCGTTGTTGACGGCTCCGACGATGGCGGGGAGCAGTTGCGAGGTGAGGGCCGCGGTGATGTAGGGAAGAAGGTCGGTGTTCGGATCGAGGTCGTTGAGGTCGCGACCGGCCGAGGTGAGGACCTTCGCGACGTCGATGCTCACTGCGCCGGTCTGCAGGTTGGCGGTGATCGAGCCATCGGCCGAAGTGATGTTGCCGAGCGCGTTACCCACGACCGCGCCGACGTTCGGTACGCCGGTGATAGTCGCGAACGGAAGCACGGCGTGAATGAGGTTGGGAAGCGCGTTGACGGTGGGCTGCAGGGCCGACACCGTGTTCACCAGGCCGGTCCTAACGCCGCCGACGAGGGGGCTCGTGAGTCCGAGCTGAAGTCCGGCGATCCGGTAGTCACCGGTCTGGGCGCCGTTTGCTCCCGGCTGCTGCGCGGCGGTTGCCGACAGCGCGCCGACCGTGAGGTTCGCTTCGCTGAGCGCGGCAGTCAGTCCGCCGGTGATAAGCGGACCGAGGTTGACCGACGCATTGGCCGGCGGAACACCGTTCTGGCCGGGCACGCCGATCGCTCCGGCATCCGTCACCGCGCCGGACGCTGCCGTCGAGCTTCCGTCGGACTTGGCCTGGGCGTACTGGTTCACGGCACCGAGTGTCAGGATGCCGTTGGTTCCGAGCAGGTTCACACCGTTGCCGAGGCTGACGGTCGCGCCGGCGTTGAGGTCGGCCGCGAGCAGCGGCCGCACCTGCGTCACGGATGCCGTAGCTCCGGTGTTGCTCGCCTGCGCATCGGTCACGGCGAGAAGGCCTGCGAGGTTGATGCCGAGCGCGCTACCGGTGAGGAAGGAGCCGCGCGCCACCGAGACGGGAGCGGCCTGCGCCGGTATCGCCGTCAGGAACGACGTAATGGCGACGGCCACGGCTACGGTGAACGCACCGGCGCCGAACAGCACTTTCTTACGCGGATTCGTGCCGCGGGAAGTGCGGCGGGGCAAGCGCGAACCGGTGGTGGCGACCATTGAAACTCCCAGTACTGGTTCACCAGGGCGCACGGGAGCAGTCAACGGGTACGCCGGCTCCCACAAGCACTGGCGAAACGGGCTGCATCATCTCTGAAACAGTGTGTTGTTTAGATAACGTAACGCGAGAATCTAAAAAACGAGAGAGAAATTTTCGGGCGTCGCGATTTTGACGTCACAATCCCCGGAATTCCGGGGAAAAATCCGAGCGGATCGAATCAATCCCTCGGCGCGGCTCGGGCAATCGCGACGGCAACGGCGGCGAGGGAGGGCGACTCGAGCTTCCACTGTTGCCAAAACAGCGGGACGTAGACGGGGGAGTCGTGATCGATCACCACGAGGCCGGTGTCGCCTGATTGGGCATCGCTTGATTGGGCATCGGGCAGCATGCCCCAGCCGAAGCCGAGCCGGATTGCCCGGGCGAAATCGACCGAGGTCGGGATGTAGTGCGTCGTGTAGTGCGTCGGCGGATTCGCCGTCCCTCCGGCGACACGCTCGAGGTAGCGGTGCTGCAGGGTGTCCTTTCGATCGAACAGCACCACGGGAGCGGTCGCGAGTGCGGACGCCGTGACGCCCGACGGAAACCACCGCTCGACGAAGGACCTGCTTGCCATCGGGCGGTACCGCATCCGGCCGATCGGAGTGACGCTGCAACCCTGCACGGCTACCGGCTCCGAGGTGACGGCTGCCATCACCGTGCCGGCGCGAAGCAGGTCGGTCGAGTGCGCCTGGTCTTCGCGGTAGATGTCGAAGACGAGGCCGGATGTCGTCGCGAGTTCGGCGAGCGGTTCGAGCGCCCAGGTGGCGAGCGAGTCGGCGTTGATGGCGATCGGCATCGAAAGTGCTCGTTCCGCATCGCCGTCAAGAGCGCGCGCGGCGTCGGCGTGCAGCAGCGCGAGCTGGCGCGCGAGTCTCAGGACGACCCGTCCGGACTCGGTGATGGTGACCGGCTTGGTTCGGGTCAGCAGTACCCGCCCGACGGCAGACTCGAGCGCCTTCATCCGCTGGCTCACCGCCGATGGCGTGATGCTGAGGTGGCGGGCGGCCGCTTCGAAGGTTCCGAGATCGGAAACGGTGAGAAGCGCCTGGAGCTGGTCGGGATGAAGGTCCATAATAAGCAACTCTAATGATCCGCAAGAATCATTAGCTGGCGCGAAGCAGGCGGCGAGCAATAGCGTTCAGTGGTGACCGACCTCCTCGCTTCCCTTCCGACTTTCTTCGCCGGCCTCGGCCTTGGCTTCTCACTCATCATCGCCATCGGAGCGCAGAACGCGTTTGTGCTTCGCCAGGGCATCCGCCTCGAACACGTTCTCGTCGTCGTTGTCATCTGCGCGCTCTCCGATGCCGTGCTCATCCTCATCGGGATCAGTGGCATCGGCGTCGTCATCGACAAATTCCCGGTGGCGTTGATCGTGATCCGTCTCGCTGGCGCCGCGTTCCTGCTCGCCTATGGTGTGCTCGCGGCCCGCCGCGCGTTCCGGGCACAGTCGCTGGATGCCGCCCCCGCGGACGGCGCCAGGACGCTGCGGACGGTAGTGCTCACGGCGCTCGCACTCACCTGGCTCAACCCGCACGTCTATCTCGACACAGTGCTGCTGCTCGGGTCGGTCGCGAACGCGTCGGGGGATGAGGGGCGCTGGGTCTTCGGCGCCGGTGCGGTTCTCGCGAGCATTGTCTGGTTTTCGGTGCTCGGTTTCGGTGCGCGCGCTCTTCGCCCGCTGTTCGCGAAGCCCGTCGCGTGGCGAGTGCTCGACGGCGCGGTCGCCGTCACGATGATCGCGATCGGCCTGAAGCTGGCGCTCGTCGGCTGACTCTCTTTCCTCACGGCAAAGCTGGCGGAGTCCGACTCTCCTACGACGAGCACAGACGGTTCTTAGAAATCTCTTAGCCAAAGTTCCTCAAATAGTCATGTCGCACAAACACCGCGGCACACGCCTATCGGAGGAACCCCATGGACATGCTCGCCCTGATCGTCATCGACCTGGTCGCCATCGGCCTCCTGACGTTCGCCCTCTACTTCCGTCGTCACCGTCGTCGCGACCTCGTGGTCGCCTATCTCGTCGTGAACGTCGGAGTTCTCGCCGTCACCGAGGTGCTCGCCTCGAGCGCCGTCGGCGTCGGCCTTGGCCTCGGGCTGTTCGGCGTTCTGTCGATCATCCGCCTTCGTTCGTCCGAGATCGCCCAGCACGAAGTCGCGTACTACTTTGCATCCCTCGCCCTCGGCCTGCTCGCGGGAATGAGCACGACGGTGAGCCTGCTCAACGTTGCCCTCATGGCGCTCATGCTGCTCGTCATCTTCGTCGGGGACAACCCGCGATTGCTGCGCCGCTACCGCCAGCAGGTCATCGTGCTCGATCGCGCGATCCCGGACGAAACCGCCCTCATTGCCCATCTGGAGGGCCTGCTCGGTGCCCGGGTGCACGGTGTGACCGTGCAGCAGCTCGACCTGGTCGACGACACCACGACCGTCGATGTGAAGTACCAGCTCTCCGGTGCACCGCTGACGCCCGCCCACGCCGATCGTGTCGGTGACAGGTCTGCAGAACAAGCCGGCGCTGCAGTACGAACCGAGGTGCGGTCATGACCGGCGCACTGCTCACCGGACTTCCGGCGACGACCAGCGACTTCGCCACGATCGGACTCGACGAACTCAACGAACGCGCATCCCTGCAAACCCGTGTCGACCGCAAGTACCTCGTCGCGACGAGCCAGCTGGATGCCGTGCTCCGGGATCTCGATGAGAGCACACGGGTGCTCGAAATCGATGGGGCACGCTCATCGCTGTACGAGTCGGTGTATTTCGACACCGACCAGCTCGACAGCTACCGGGCCGCGGCCCACCGACGCCGTCGTCGCTTCAAAGTCCGCACTCGTGCGTACCTCGACTCGACGGAGTGCTATCTCGAGGTGAAAACCCGCGGCGGCCGGAGTGTGACGGTCAAGGAGCGCGCCCCGCATCCGCTCGAGAAGCGCGCGAGGCTCACCGCCGACGGGCTCGACTACGTCGACTTCGCCTTCGCGGGCGCCGGCATCGACGGGGTCGACGCGAGCGATCTGCATCCGACCCTCGTCACTCGCTACCGCCGCACCACCTTCTTCGTTCCGGCGAACGAGGACAACCCCGGAACCGAAAGCCGCGCAACCATGGATCTCGCCCTCAGCTGGGCAACGACCGACGCCGAGGGTTCGCGGGACACGGTCATACGGACTCCGACCCTCGCGATCATCGAGACCAAGTCCGGATCGACGCCGTCACGGGTCGACCGGGTGCTGTGGTCGCACGGCATACGTCCCGTCAACATCTCGAAGTACGGCGTCGGAATGGCAGCAATGCACCCCGGCCTCCCCGCCAACAAATGGCACCGCGTCCTCGAGACGCAGCTGCGACCGGCCATGGCCGCAGCCACTCCCGCATCTCACCCCCTCTCCTCGAAACGGAGCACAGAATGAAGAACTCATCGACCCGCAGCGGCCCCTTCGCCGCCTTCCGCACCGCACGATTCGTCGTTGCGTTTCCCATCGTGATCACCCTCGGAGTCCTCGCCGGGTGTGCCGCGACGACCACCGACGGCACATCCACCGACCAGGCGGCGGCGACGGCGATCTCGGTCGAAGCCACCGCGACCGCGGCCGAAGTGATGGCCGACAACCAGGAGGCGAAGGTCACCCGCGGCGACTACGACGCCGCGACGGCGACGACCGTCAGCCTCGACGGTACGAGCGCAACGGCATCCGGTGACGGAGCCGACGGTGTGACGATCGACGGCTCGACCGTCACGATCACTACGGCCGGTACTTACGTGCTGTCCGGCACCCTCACCGACGGCCAGGTCGTGGTGGCGTCGGAGGTGGACGGTGCCGTTGTGCTCGTGCTCGACGGCGTCGATATCTCCAGTTCGACGACCGCGGCCATCGCCATCACCGCGGCCGACGAGGTCGCGGTCGTACTCGCGGAAGGGTCGACCAACTCGCTCAGCGACACGTCGAGCTACGCCGAAGACGCCGACGTGAACGCTGCGCTGTTCAGCGCAGCCGACCTGACGATCACCGGAACCGGGGCGCTCACCGTCACCGGAAACGGCAACGACGGCATCGCGAGCAAGGACGGCCTGGTCATCGAGTCCGGCACCATCACCGTCGACGCGGTCGACGACGGCATCCGCGGCAAGGACTACCTCGTGGTGACCGGTGGGGACTTCACCGTGACCGCGGGAGGAGACGGCTTCAAGGCCGACAACGCCGACGAAGCAGAACGCGGCTACATCGAGGTGACGGCGGGCACTCTGTCGGTCGAGGCGACCGGGGACGCCCTCGCGGCCGAGACCGACCTCGTCATCACCGGCGGAGATTTCGACCTGACCTCGGGTGGCGGAAGCGGCGCGACGATCGGCGACGACGACTCGGCCAAAGCACTCAAGGGCAGCGTCTACGTCGTTGTCGAGGGAGGGACCATCGAAGCGGATGCTGCAGACGATGCGATCCACTCGAACGGTGCCGTCCACCTGAGCGGAGGTTCGCTGACCGTCGCCTCCGGTGACGACGCGGTGCATTCCGACTCGTCCCTCGTCATCGACGGGGCAACCCTCGACATCACCGCCTCCTACGAGGGACTCGAGAGTGCGGCCATCACGATCGCCGACGGTGACGTCACGGTCAACTCGACCGACGACGGAATCAACGGGTCTGACGGCTCGGGCGCCGAAGAGGGCGCCGGCGGCGGAATGGGCGGCGGAGGTGACAGTGCGACGAGCGGCGTCTCGGTCGTCGTCTCCGGCGGAACGGTCGTCATCAACGCCGAGGGTGACGGACTCGACTCGAACGGCACGGCCGAGATCACCGGCGGAACGATCGTCGTGAACGGTCCGACGAACAACGGCAACGGGGCGCTCGACGTCAACGGGACCTTCACCATCTCCGGAGGAACGCTGCTCGCAGCGGGAAGCTCGGGAATGGCGGTTGCACCGACCAGCGACTCGGCGCAGTCCACGGTCGCGGCGACGTTCGAATCGACCCAGGCTGCTGGGGCGATCGTGCAGCTCGTCGACTCCGACGGCAACGTCGTTGCGGCGTTCGAGTCGACGAAGGACTTCTCGTCGGTGGTGTTTTCATCCAGCGACATCGTCGACGGCGAGGAGTACCAGGTCTACGTCGGCGGAACCGTGAGCGGCACAGCGGTCGGCGGCCTCTACTCGTCGAGCGAACTCGGATCGGCGACTTCGGTGACCACTGCGACTGCCGGCGAAGAGCTTTCCGGCGGAATGGGCGGGGGCGGTCAAGGAGGCGGGGGCCAGGGCGGTCCTGGTCAAGCGCCTCCGGCGAATTAGGTACCTCTCCCTATGTCGGTCGGCCCGAGTTTTTCGGGCCGACCGACTTGGTATTTCGTGCTGGAATTTTTTTGGCGATGTCCACGGGCTCCGCCCGTGAAAGCCCACCACACCAATTCGCTCCGTGCACATCGCCAAAAAAATCCGAGTTTCTCGCAAGTTGGTCGCTGCTGCTTTTTCCGGCGGGCGCGCTCAGCGAGAGTGTTTCGCGCAGGTCCATGCCCGACCATCGCTGGTAGGGATAGCGTGGGGGGATGCTTACCGTTGTTGTCGCGTTTCTCGCCAATGTGCTCGTGGCGGTTGCTAAATCGGTCGCCGCGATGCTGACGGGGTCCGCGTCGCTCGTGGCCGAAGCCGCGCACTCGTGGGCAGACGCGGGCAACGAAGTGTTCCTGCTCATTGCCGATCGAAAGTCGGCGCGGAAAGCGGATGACACGCATCCGCTCGGCTTCGGACGCGAAGCGTACGTCTGGTCACTCTTCGCGGCGGTGGGATTGTTCACGGCCGGCGCCGTTGTCGCGGTCATGCACGGCATCCAGGAACTGTTCGATCCCGAACCGGCGACTGATTTCGGCATCGCGTATCTCGTTCTCGGCATCTCGTTTGTGCTCGAAGGGGTTTCGCTGACGCAGTCGGTCGTGCAGTTGCGCCGGGGCGCGAAGAAATTCCGCCGGACCGCCCTCGACTATGCCCTGAACGGCTCCAACCCCACCCTTCGGGCGGTGCTTGCCGAAGATTCGGCTGCCCTCATCGGACTGGCCATCGCGTTCCTCGGGATCCTGTTGCACCAGCTCACGGGCAACTCCGCTTACGACGCGATCGGCTCCGTGCTGATCGGGCTGCTCCTCGGCATCGTGGCGATCATCCTGATCAATCGCAACCGCCGGTTCCTGGTCGGGGCGACGCCGCCGGACCAATTCCGGGTGCAGGCCGGGCAATTGCTTCTCGAGCAGGCCGAGATCGCCCGGGTGACCTACCTGCACCTCGAATTCGTCGGCCCGGGCCAGCTGTACCTCGTGGCAGCGGTCGACCTCGTCGGCGATCGCGGCGAAGAGGATGTCGCGGTGACCCTGCGCCGGATCGAACGCGAGATCGAAAAGATCGAGAACATCGGGCCGGCCGTGCTCACCCTCTCGGTGAGCGACGAGCCGTCCCTGTCGTTCTCAAGCCGTACTACCGCTGATTGAGCCGTCGAAATCTCCGTTGCGCAAAGGGAGGTTTCGGCAAGCTCAACCAGCGACTAGAAATAGAACCGAAGCTATTGCTTCGGTGTACTCAGTGAGGAGTCCGTTATGCAGAAGATCAGCACGTTCCTGTGGTTCGACACCCAGGCCGAAGAGGCCGCAGAGTTCTACGTCTCGCTCTTCGACGATTCCGAGATCCTCACCGTCTCTCGCTACGGGGAGGGAGCACCAATGCCGGCCGGCACAGCGCTCGGAGTGACCTTCACGCTCGCGGGTACCGAGTTCCAGGCGATGAACGCCGGACCCCAGTTTCCGTTCACCGAGGCGATCTCGCTGTTCATCCGGGCGGAAACCCAGCCCGAGATCGACGAACTGTGGCAGAAACTCATCGCCGACGGGGGAGAGCCGTCCCGCTGTGGCTGGCTCAAAGACAAGTACGGGCTGTCCTGGCAGGTAGTGCCGTCGATCCTCGGTGAACTGCTCAGCGACCCCGACCCGAAGCGGGCCGGTCGGGTGATGCAGGCAATGCTCGGAATGGCGAAGATCGAGATTCCCGGCCTGCTCGCCGCCGCCGAAGCCGAATAGCCGAAGCCGAATAACTCCACGGCCGACGTCCACCCGGATCCCATGCCCTCGCTTACCCGCGGAATCCGGTCCGGAGTCGCTCGGTTCACACGGACGAAATTCTTCCGCCGCCACGGACCGACGATCATGCCACCGCTTGAGCGGACCTTCGCAAGGCTCGGCGGCCGCACACCGCTCAGCGGAGTGGTCGTGCCGTCGCTCACGCTCCACACGATCGGTGCGAAATCGGGACAGGAACGGAATACCCCGCTCATGTACTGCCCGGAGCCGGGCGGCACAATGCTCGTCACCGGCAGCAACTTCGCTCGCGAAACGCACCCCGCCTGGACGGCCAACCTCATTGCCAACCCGGATGCCACCGTCACGGTGCGGGGAGAGCGGATGCGGGTTCGGGCCGACCGGATTCCCGACGACACACTCGACGAAACCTGGGCCTGGATAGAACGACAGTGGCCCGGCTACCGAGGCTACGAGCGAGCTTCGGGCCGGGCCCTGCGGATCTTCAGGCTGACGCCCCTGGTGTGAAAGTCGGCGTTAGTGCACCATCGGCGTGCCGCCGATGGAGTCCGCCGGCTTGCGGATGAAGAACGCGACGACGATCGCGCCCATCGAGATGATCGCGCCGTAGAGGAACGCCGAGGTCACTCCACCGGTGGTCGCAACAGCCTCGCTCGCTCCACCGGCGCCGAGGCTCAGCGCCTTCGATGACATGACCGTCACGAACAGGGCCGTTCCGGCCGCGCCGGCGAGCTGCTGCACGGTGCCGAGTACGGCACTACCGTGCGAGTACAGGTTGGGCGTGAGCGCACCGAGGCCCGCGGTGAACAGCGGCGTGAACAGGAAGGCTAGTCCCGCGCTGAGAGCGATGTGCGCAATCAGCACGAGCCAGACCGGCGTGGTCGGGGTCAGCATCGTCAGCGCCCAGAACACAGCGCTCACGGTAATTGCTCCGGGAACCAGCAGCACGGTCGGGCCGAACCGGTCGTACAGCCGACCGACGATCGGTGACAGGATGCCCATCAGCAGTCCGCCGGGCAGCAGGAGCAGTCCGGTCTGCAGGACCTCGAGGCCGAGCACTCCCTGCAGGTAGAACGGCAGCACGATGAACGAGCCGAACATCGCCATCATGCTGATCGCCATCATGACGATCGCGAGCGTGAACGTCTTCGACAGGAAGGTGCGCAGGTCGAGCAGCGCTCGTTCGACCCGCTGCAGGCCGATCTGGCGAATAATGAACGCCGCGAGGAAGACGACTCCGACGGCCAGGGTGCTGACGCCGACGGTGACGGATTCGGTCAGGCTGCTGAGGCCGTAGACGATTCCGGAGAATGCGAGTGCCGAGAAAATAACCGAGAGTACGTCGAGCGGGGCCGGCTTCGGCGTCGTGACGTTGCGAACCTTGACAGCGCCGAGCACGAGTGCGGCGATAGCGATCGGGAATACGATTCCGAACATCCAGCGCCACTCGAACGCGCTGAGGATGAGTCCGGAGATCGAGGGGCCGATGGCCGGGGCGACCGAGATGACGATCGAGATGTTTCCCATCGTGCGACCGCGCGTTGCCGGTGGAACGAGAGTCAGCACCGTCGTCATGAGCAGGGGCATCATGATCGCGGTTCCACTGGCCTGGATGACGCGGCCGACGAGCAGGGCCTCGAATCCGGGAGCGAGCGCGGCGACGAGCGTACCGGCGCTGAACAGCGACATCGCGGCAAGGAAGATCGGACGGGTGTTGAACCGCTGCAGCAGGAAGCCGGTGATCGGAATCACGACGGCCATCGTGAGCATGAACGCGGTGGTCAGCCACTGTGCAGCGTTCGCGGTGATTCCGAGGTCGACGACGAGGTGGGGGATTGCCACACCCATGATCGTTTCGTTAAGGATGACGACGAACGCAGATACGAGCAGCAGTCCGATGACGAGACGATCGTCGGCGGGAGTGCGCGGTGCCGCCTCGTTCGATTGCGTGGTGCTGGACTGGCGAGTGGTCGGCAGCGGTGTCGTGGGGGATGGAGTCGTGTCTGACGGTGAGGGAGCGGTCACTATGAAGTCCTGTCAGTGAATGGGAGTCACGGTCGCGGGCCGGGCGTTGGGGGAGCGAACCGGAAGAGCGGTGGGGCTGGTCGAGTATCGGTGGAGGGAATGGACGCGTTCCGACGAAATGGTCGGTGCTGGCAGCGTCTTTGAGGCCAACCTCTATTCGAGTGTGCCTTATTCCCCGTTCGGTGAAAAGAACCGGTCGGCTTCTTCCCCGTAGTCACTCATGAGGAAGACACAAACATGACCGTCGGGCATACTAGATAAGAGAAACTCGTAAACCGGAAATCTCGGTTCGAGCCCGCTGACGTGCAGGAGTCCCATTGCCCGAACTGCCATTTGATCCGAGCGTGACGATTGCGATTGTGATCGCGGTCGTCCTGATCATCATCATCTTCCTCGTTGTACTGAGCGGCATCAAAGTCGCCAAGCCCGACGAGGCAATCATTGTCACGTCGCGCCAGCGCACCCTCAAGGGTTCAGACACGCCGACCGAGAACGCCGGACAGCGCGTGGTCTTCGGTTCACGTGTCTTCGTCAAGCCGATCGTCGAAGCCCACTTCAAGCTCAGCCTTCGCAGCCGCCAGCTGAACGTGCAGGCCACCGCGCAGACCCGCGACGCCATCACGATCAAGGTCAACGCCGTTGCCGTCGTCAAGGTCGGTGGGTCCGAGTCGATGGTGCGCGCGGCCGCCCAGCGATTCCTCAACCAGCAGGACCAGATCGAGACGTCGACCGAAGAAGTCCTGAGCGGTTCCGTTCGTTCCATCGTCGGCCAGCTGACGGTTACCGAGATCATCACCAACCGTTCCGCACTCCAGGGCCAGGTGCTCGAGGCCGTTCGTGACTCCCTCGACGTACAGGGACTCCAGATCGACACCCTGCAGATCAAGGAAATCGACGACGACAACGGCTACATCAAGGACCTCGGTCGTGGTGAAGCTGCCCGCGTCAAGCAGGTCGCAGAGATCGCCGAGTCTGTCTCGCGCCAGGCGTCGGAAGAAGCACGCATCTCCGCCGACCAGGCCGTCGCCGAGTCGCAGCGCAAGCTCGACCTTCGCAACGCTGAGATCCAGAAGGAGACCGACAAGGCTCGCGCCGAAGCGGCATCCGCTGCTCCTCTCGCTGAAGCGATCGCACAGCAGGAAGTCGTCTCGCAGCAGGAAGTCACCGCAGGTCGCCGAGTTGGCCTGCGCAAGCAGGAGCTCGACGCCGAAATCCGCGCGGTAGCGGATGCCGAGGCGTACGCCGTGTCGAAGAACGCAGAAGCGTCTGCAACGGCCGCGGTCGCCGCGGCAAGTGCAGACAGGGATAGCCGTAAGGCGTCCGCCGAAGCACTCGAAGCTGAGGGTGTCGCCGAGAAGAACCGCCGTATCGCTGCGGCCGACGCGCTCCGCGCGGAAGGTATTGCAGAAGCAGACGCCATTCGCGCCCGCGGTGCTGCAGAAGCAGACTCGTCACGCGCCCAGGCCGAAGCACTCGAAGAGCGCGCGGAAGACCTGCTGCGCCAGCAGATCATCGCGCAGCTTCCGGCGATCGTTCGCGCCGCATCCGAGCCGCTCGCGGCGATTGCCAACATGACGGTCATCTCGTCCGACGGCGGCGGAAGCGCGCAGGTCGGCCAGGGAGTCGCATCGCAGCTCGCGACCTCCACGCAGATCATCAAGGACCTCGTCGGCATCGACATCTCCGAGATCGTCACCGGTCGCGCAACCGGCCAGGCTGCAGGCGAAGCGATCAACCCGCTGAGCGCCCTGAAGGAGAAGAGCGGCAAGCGAGCTGCTCCGACCACTGAAGCGCCGACCGTCTAGTTCCAGACGCGGATCTACCACCGCAGAACGAGTCGTCATCCGAAAGGATGGCGGCTCGTTCTCGTTATGCGCGCCGAAATTCTCTAATACGTCGCCTCTCGCTTAGTCTGGACAAATTCGGGCTGTAGCCAGCAGGGGATTGAGCAGGGGATGACGTGGGCAGATTGAGTGAGCGGGCGCGAGCGCGACTGTGGCCGACCCTTGCCGGCGTTGCGGCGGTGGCAATCGCCTTCACCGGCCTCGTGACCCCCGGGTCGGTACTCGAAGAGACCGCCGAGGCCACGCCGTCGTCGAGCGCGCTGTTCACGGGCGATTCCGTCGCCGTGGCTCCCGCCGCGCTGTACACCTCGACCAAGCTTCCCGGCTGGCTGCACACCAACGGTGCCGACATCCGCACCTCCGGCAACAAGACCTACGTCATCAAGGCGATCTCGTGGTTCGGACTCGAAACCGCCAATTGTGCTCCACACGGGCTGTGGACCATCCGCCTGCAGGACGGTCTCGCCCAAATCAAGTCGATGGGCTTCAACACCATTCGCCTTCCGTACTCCAACGAGTGCCTCGACGGGGCCGCACCGAACTCGATCAACTACGACAAGAACCCGAGCCTGGTCGGCAAGTCGGCGCAGCAGATCATGGACTTCTTCATCGCGAAGTCGGCGAAGGCGGGGCTGAACGTCATCCTCGACCGGCACCGCCCGGGATCCGACGCGCAGTCCGAGCTCTGGTACACCGGCAAGTACACCGAGGCCAAGTGGATTTCCCGCTGGAAAGCCCTTGCGAAGCGGTACAAGAGCAACTCGAACGTCATCGGGTTCGACCTGCACAACGAACCGCACGGTTCAGCGTGCTGGGGCTGCGGTAAGAAGTCGGTCGACTGGAAGGCAGCGGCGACCCGCGCCGGCAACGCCGTGCTGAAGGTCAACTCCAAGGTGCTCATCATCGTCGAGGGCGTCGAAAAGCAGTCGGAGTCGTCCTACACGTGGTGGGGCGGCGGACTCGCCGGCGCGAAGTCGAAGCCCGTGAAGCTCACCGTGAAGAACCGGGTTGTCTACTCTCCGCACGAGTACCCGGCGTCGGTGTTCAACCAGCCGTGGTTCTCGGCGTCGAATTATCCGTCGAACCTCACCGGTATCTGGGACAAGAACTGGGGCTACCTCGACAAGAAAAACATCGCACCGGTACTCGTCGGTGAGTTCGGCTCGAAGCTCCAGACGTCGTCTGACAAGACCTGGCTGAAGAAGTTCGTCGCCTACGTCGCGAAGAACAAGATCAGCTTCGGCTACTGGTCGTTCAACCCGAACAGCGGTGACACCGGCGGGATCGTCAAGGACGACTGGGTCACCCCGGAATCGTCGAAACTCGCGTACCTCAAGCCGCTGCTCGGCAAGGGATCGAAGGTCGTGACCCCCGACCCGGACCCGGCAACGACCACTCCGCCGACAACGACCCCACCGACGACAACACCGCCGACCACCACGCCGCCGGTCGGACCCGGAAGCGGCTCAACCGCATCCGATTCGAACGTCACCGCCGCCTGGAACCTGCAGAGCGCGTGGGCGGCGGGCTACGTTGCCGAGGTCGTACTGAGCTCGAAGACCGGAGCCAGGTCCTGGTCGGTGACCTGGCCGGACACCAGGGCCACCAGCATCTCGAGCGCCTGGGGAATGTCCTGCTCGATCAAGAAGGGCGTCTCGATCACCTGTAGCGGTGTCGACTACGCCAAGGCAGTAGTTGCCGGCCAGGAGCCACGGGCCGGGCTGCAGGTACTCTCGACAAAGGCGCCGTCCAAGCCGAAACTGACGGTCTCCAGCACTCGCTAGTAACCCGGGAACCTATTTCACAGTGAGCACCACCACGTCTTCTTCTTCGCTGAACCCGATCACCGTCACCGTCCGAGTCGCGACACCGGCCGATTACGACGCGGTCGCCGCGCTGGTCCGGTCGAGTTTCGCGGCCGGCCCCTACGGCCACCTGCACGCATCGCCGGAGCGCGTCGCACTCGAGAGTGACTCTGCTGGCCGGGCGGCCGCCGGATCGCTGCTCGTCGCCGAGACCGTCGACCACCGGATCGTCGGAACAGCGAGCCTGTTGCGATCGGATGCCGCCCAGGCGCGGGTCGCATTCGAGGGCGAGGTTGAACTGCGGCTGGTCGGTGTCGACCCGATGATCCAGGGTTCGGGTATCGGCGACGCTCTCGTTGCGGCATCCATCGTCGAAGCTCGCGCGATGGGAGCGCGAGCGCTCGTTCTCGACACCGGGAGCCTCAACCTTCGCGCCCAGCGCCTCTACCTCCGTCACGGCTTCGAGCGGGTCACCGAGCGGGAGACGCTCACCGAGGACGACGTCGTTTCGCTCGTGTACTCGTTCGACCTCGAGCAGGCCGAGGGTATCCGGGTGCGCCTGGTACGCAGCGACGAGATCTCCCTGGTCGCCGACCTCACCGAGAACGCCTACGTGAGCGACTACCCGGATCTTCCAGCCGGCTACCGGGCGAGCCTTCGCGATGTTGCCACCCGGGCGCGGGAGCACGAGATCTGGATCGCAGAAGACGTCTCGACCGGTGCGATTCTCGGCACCGTCGCCACCCCGCGCGAGGGTTCGTGGATCTCGGAACTCGGCCGGGACGGCGAGCTCGATTTCCGGCTGCTCGCCGTCGATCCCGCGGCTCGCGGACGCGGAATCGGCGAAATTCTGACCCGCCACGTCATCGCCCTCGCCCGATCCCGCGGACTATCGCGCGTCGTGATGAATTCCGGACCGGAGATGCTCGGTGCACACCGCCTCTACGACCGGCTCGGGTTCGACCGGCTGCCCGACCGTTCGGTGACCTTCACCGACAGTGGGCAAACCATCACCCTGCTGACTTTCGGCTTCGACGTCGCCCCTTAGCGAACCGGATGCTGAGGGTCGATCAGCGCGGCAACCTCTGACTCCGTCGTCTGGCTGAAATCCCGGTACCACTGGCCGACGGCGAGAAACGGGTGCGGCGTTTCGGCCGTGACGGTGTCGTCGGCGAGTCCGTGGAAGCCCTCCTGCCAGTCCGGAGGGGCGACCGGCGCCGCGACGACCACCCGTGCGGCTCGGCGGGCCCTGGCGACCTGGCACGCCGCCTTCGCGGTCGCGCCGGTGGCGATCCCGTCGTCGACGATGATGGCGACCCTTCCTTCGATGGATGCCGCCGGGCGGTCCGCGCGGAAGGACCGAGCGATCCGGTCGAGTTCGGCGCGCTCGCGTGCCTCGACCGCGTCAGCGTCGACGGCGAGGATGCCCAGCATCCGCACCGCTGACGGGTCGAGAACGCGCACTCCGCCCTCGCCGATGGCGCCGAAGGCGTACTCCGGATGCCCGGGAGCGCCGAGCTTGCGAACCAGGATGACGTCGAGCGGGGCAGAAAGGTATTTCGCGACTTCGTGTGCAACGGGCACGCCTCCGCGTGGCAGCCCGAGCACGATGGGATCGGAGCCGCGAAGAAATTCGAGGTGCGGTGCGAGCTTGCGCCCGGCGTCCGCCCGGTCAACGAAACGCACCCCTTCAGCGAAGCAAATTCTGCGCGCACAGGCAAGGGGGTGGCTGCGTAATTCGGGTGCGCGTAGAAAGGGTCGAAGAATCAGCCGAACTCGAAAGGTGGGCAATCGATGCCGCAGGGCCGATCGAGCACGATCAAGGATCCGGAGCTGTACGAGAAGCTCCGTGACGAGGGCAACTCGAAAGAGAAGTCGGCGCGCATCGCAAACGCCGCCGCGAAACGCGGGCGTTCAGCGGTCGGTGAAAAGGGCGGGGAGTCCGGCTCGTACGACGACTGGACGGTCGCCGACCTCAGGAAGCGGGCGCAGGAACTCGGGATGACCGGGTATTCGAAAAAGACGAAGTCCGCGCTGATTGCCGCGCTTCGCGATCACTAGGGTCGTGACCAACAGCCGGGAAGTGGCTCAATCGTGGCGTAAGTAGTCATCGCCGGCCCAGTCGCCGGTTGTGTGTTCAGCGCGCGGCGCCCGGAGTTTGTCGAGTTCCCGGCGGTCCCGCTTGGTCGGTCGCCCGGCGCCGCGGTCACGGACGGCGATCACCACGCGTTCTTCCTTCGGCGGCGGGGGAGGCGTGAGGTCCGTGTAGCAGGTGACCGCAACCGGAGCGCCGACGCGCTTGGCGACCAGCCGCGTGACAACGACGATGCGTTCGCCGTCGCCGGAACGCACGCGTACCTCGTCGCCAATTCGAACGGCCTGCGCGGCTTTCGCGCGTTCATCGTTGACAGTGACGTGCCCGCCTTTGCAGGCGTCGGTCGCGGCGGAACGCGACTTCAGCAGTCGAACCGCCCAGATCCAGCTGTCGATGCGTGCGCTCGTGGGTGCCGCCGCTGGCGCTGACTGCTGCGCCTTCTTCTGCTCTGCCTTTTTTAGCTGTGCTGCCTTGTTCTGGGTGGGCATGGCTGGTGCTCCCGCCTAGGCGAGTGCGAGGTTTGCTTTCCAGTCGACGAGACCGCGAACGGTCTCGCTTTCGTCGTCAGCGAGCTTCTCCATGACGTCGGCCGGCACGAAATAATTGAGCGCGAGAAAACCGCGCACGCGTTCCGATTCGTCATCGGCGAGCGAGCGGAGAATGTCGCAGGACACCGTCTCGTTGCGGGCGAGCCAGGAGCGCACTCCTTCGTCGGGGTCCCTGGCCAGCTCGACGAGCAGTTCTTCCGGAGCGTGGTAGCTGCTCGCCACCGATTCCCGGATGCGCGGGTTGGGGTCTTTGGCGAGCAGTCGAAGCCGGTTGATCTTGCTCTCGGTCACCGGGGGAGCCGGGTGGAGTGCGGCTGCTTCCTCGGGGGTGAGCATGACGGGAGCGTGGTCGCGCATGGCCTGGCGCTGGGCTGGCGTATTGAATCGGATGCAGGACATCCCACAACGGTACTCCGCCGGGTAGGGGCCGCGAGGGCGGCACGCTGGCTTTCACGCGCACGAAATACCCCTGTACTTGGCGGTCCCGCTCGCTAGAATCGGCAACTGTGACGCCCAGCGACGGAACGGCCTTCAGCCAGACGGCGCTGAGCACGCGCATTGTGACCATTCCGAACGTCCTGAGCTTCATCCGGCTGCTGCTCGTTCCGGTCTTTTTCGTGCTCATCGTCACCGGGCAGGAATTCCTGGCGCTGCTCGTACTGGTGTTCTCGAGCCTGAGCGACTACCTCGACGGCGTCATCGCGCGACGGTTCAACCAGATCACGCGGCTCGGGCAACTGCTCGATCCGGCGGCCGACCGTCTTTTCATCTTTGCCGCGCTCGTGGGGCTGACGATCAGCGGCATCCTGCCCTGGTGGTTCGTCGCGATCATCATCGGCCGCGACGTCGTGCTGCTGGTCATCGGGATCGTGCTCGCCAACCACGGATTCGGGCCGCTTCCGGTTCACCACCTGGGAAAGATCGCCACGTTCTGCCTGTACTACGCACTGCCGATCATCATGCTCGGAGTTGCGTTCCCCATTGTCGACGCGGTCACCGTGCCGCTAGGGTGGGGCTTCGCAGTTTGGGGAGCATTCCTGTACTGGTGGGCTGGCCTCATCTACCTCAGGGAGACAGTGCGAGTCATCACGATTTCGAGAGTTTCGCCGAGCCCCCAATCAGATACGCTGGATGGGTAAAGAGGAGGTTCACCATGGTTGACGCAATCAATGACGGAACCTCCGCTGAGAATGAGCCCGAACCGCTCGAGTCCGAGTTGAACGTGCCCGAGGAGAACGCCGTGGCCCAGGAAAACGATACGACCCTCACCTTTGGCGACGAGTTCGGAGCGCAGCTCGCTGCGCTGGGTGGCGGCGTCACCACCGAAGAGCAGGAAGCGATCTCGGCCCTGCCGGCCGGCTCCGCTCTTCTCGTTGTTCGCCGCGGCCCCAATGCCGGGGCACGATTCCTGCTTGACGCCGACGTGACGACCGTCGGTCGCCACCCCGACGCCGATATTTTCCTGGATGACGTGACCGTGTCGCGTCGTCACGCCGAGTTCGTGCGCCACGGCTCGCGCTTCGAGGTCAAGGACCTCGGCTCACTCAACGGAACCTACTTCGACGGAACCCGGATCGACATCGCCGTCCTCGGCGACCGCTCTGAGGTCCAGGTCGGCAAGTTCCGCCTGACTTTCTACGCGTCGAGGGCTGACCTGGCTACTGCGGCTGGCAAGTAGTGGCGCGCGCACAGGCTTCCCCTTCTTTTCAGGCGCCCGCACCAGCGCTGCTCAGCATCGGACAGGTGCTCGCCAAGCTCAACCCCGAGTTTCCTGACCTGAGCCCGTCCAAGCTGCGCTTTCTCGAAGAGCGCCAGCTCATCACGCCGGCGCGAACCGAGTCCGGTTATCGCAAATTCTCTGCGGCAGACATGGAGCGCCTGCGCTTCGTGCTGACGATGCAGCGTGACCACTACCTTCCGCTCAAGGTCATCCGTGGCTACCTCGACGATCTCGATGCCGGTCGCCAGCCCGATCTTCCGGGTGGTGCGGTGCAATCGCCATCGATGCTGTCGGCCGAGCGCAGGTTCTCGCGCGACGAACTCATCCGTGAGGCCGGTGCGAACGCAATGCTTCTCAACGACGCGGTGTCGTCGTCGCTCATCGTCGCAGCGGATGTTTTCGGCGAAGACTCGCTCGCCGTACTCAAGTCACTCGTCGAACTCCAGCGCTCCGGCATCGAGCCACGCCACCTTCGCGGTTTCCGTGCGGCGGCCGAGCGTGAGCTCGGGCTGATCGAGAACGCCCTGATGCCCGTCGCCAGGCGCAAAGACGCCTCCAGCCGCGCGAAAGCCGCCGAGATGGCGCGCGAGATTGCCGGCCAGCTCGAGATTGTGCGCAGCAGTCTGATTAGATCCGCCCTCACCAAGCTCGATTCGTAGTACCGTCGAACGAAGGCAATTTCGACACGCCGACGTGTTTTGTCGAATGTATTCGGCAGCGGGCACCGGCATGGGTACCGTAGAGGCAGACAAAGTTTCAACGTCAGCTTCAAGATGAAGGTTAAGAGGACAGTGCCATGAGCGAACCCCGCCGCAGCGAGGATTCCCGCTACGATCTCGGCCTACTCTTCACCGACGGGATGCCTGATCTCGACGACGCAGCCGGCTACCGCGGTGCCGTAGCCGCGCGAGCAGCCGGCATCAGCTACCGCCAGCTCGACTACTGGGCACGCACCGAGCTTGTCGTTCCCACCGTTCGCGGCGCGGCAGGCTCCGGATCGCAGCGCCTGTATGGCTTCCGCGACATCCTCGTGCTCAAGCTCGTCAAGAGACTTCTCGACACCGGGATCTCGCTGCAGCAGATTCGAATCGCCGTCAACCAGCTTCGCGAGTCCGGCATCAGCGACCTCGCCCAGACGACCCTCATGAGTGACGGTGCCAGCGTGTACCTGTGCACGTCGAACGATGAGGTCATCGACCTCGTCAGCCGCGGCCAGGGCGTCTTCGGCATCGCCGTCGGCAAGGTGCTTCGCGAGGTCGAGAACAGCCTCGTCGAACTCGACTCGGTCGCCGCAGAAGACCCCGCGGACGAGCTCGCTCGCCGCCGTGCGGTCAAGGCGTCCTAACCCAGACATACACCCCACAAAAAACGCGCCATGCGAATGGCGCGTTTTTTATGTGGCTACTGTTTCCGCCCGATTCACTGTGGGACGGCGTATTCGCCCATCCGTGCTGTTCTCATCACTCGGTCGAGCAGCTGGTCGAAATTGTGTGCCATTTCCTGCGCGCTCTCGCCCGGCCACATGTGCAGCGGCTTGGCTGCGCCCTGGGCCTGCTGTAGCGACGTGCGCTCGGGAAGCTGGGGGCTGAGCACGAGCGGGCCGAACATGTCCCGAAGTTCCTTGATGCGGAACTGGTGCTCTAGCGACTGCACGCGTGCCCGGTTGACGATGATGCCGAGCGGCTGCAGCCTCGGCGAAAGTCCGCGGCGAATTTCTTCGATTGCCCGAAGTGCGCGGTCGGCCGCGGCGACCGAGAAAAGTCCCGGTTCGGTAACGACTGTGACACGATCGCTCGCTGCCCAGGCCGTCCGAGTGAGGGCATTGAGCGACGGAGCGCAATCGATGAGTACGAGGTCGTAATCTTTTTCGACGTTGGCGAGAGCCTCTTCGAGCTTCCAGATATCGCGGATGCTCGGGTGCGGCCCGTCGAAGTTGATCGCCGAGGGAGAACCGATCAAAACGTCGATTTTTCCCGGTCGGCCCTTGGTCCAGCCGCTCGGAGCGATAGCGGCCCGAACGATCTTTTCCTTGGGAGATGCGAGGACATCCGAGATATTGAGGTGGTTTCCGACCTCGATATCCATTCCGGTCGACACGTCGGACTGGGGGTCGAGATCGACAACGAGGGTGCGGAGGCCCTTGGCGAAAGCAGCGGATGCGAGCCCGAGCGTCACCGTGGTCTTTCCCACGCCCCCCTTCAGGGAGCTAACGCTAAGTACATGCACGAGTAACGACGATACCTTCAGTAGTCTAAAGAAACCTAAACGTTTGGCGGTGTGCCGAAGGGGATAAATGTTCACGAAAATTCTCGTTGCCAACCGCGGTGAAATCGCTATTCGCGCTTTCCGTGCCGCCTATGAACTCGGAGCGAAGACGGTTGCCGTCTTCCCGTACGAGGATCGCAACTCCATGCATCGCCTCAAAGCTGACGAGGCGTACCAGATCGGCGAGAAGGGTCACCCGGTACGGGCGTACCTCGATGTCTCCGAAATTATCCGGGTAGCGAAGGAGTCCGGCGCCGACGCGATCTACCCGGGCTACGGCTTCCTGTCTGAGAATCCGGACCTCGCGCAGGCTGCTGCGGATGCCGGAATCACCTTCATCGGTCCGCCGACGAAGGTGCTCGAGATGGCCGGAAACAAGGTCACGGCAAAGGAACACGCGATTGCCGCTGGCGTTCCCGTCCTGAAGTCGACCCCCGCATCCCGCGACATCGAAGAGCTGCTCGCCGGAGCAGCCGACATCGGATTCCCGATCTTCGCCAAGGCCGTTGCCGGTGGTGGCGGACGCGGAATGCGTCGCGTCGACAACCCGGAAGGCCTGCGTTCTGCCCTCGAAGAGGCAATGCGCGAGGCCGACAGTGCGTTCGGTGACCCGACGATGTTCCTCGAACAGGCCGTCGTCCGCCCCCGTCACATCGAGGTCCAGATCCTCGCCGACGCCCACGGGAACGTCGTCCACCTCTTCGAGCGCGACTGCTCCGTACAGCGTCGCCACCAGAAGGTCGTCGAGATTGCCCCGGCGCCCAACCTCGACGAGAACACCCGCCAGGCGATGTACCGCGACGCCATCGCGTTCGCGAAGTCGATCGACTACGTCAACGCCGGAACCGTCGAGTTCCTGCTCGACACCGCGGGGGAGCGCAAGGGTGAGCACGTGTTCATCGAGATGAACCCGCGCATCCAGGTCGAGCACACCGTGACCGAAGAAGTCACCGACGTCGACCTCGTCTCGTCACAGATGCGGATCGCCTACGGGCAGTCCCTCGCCGAGCTCGGTCTCGAGCAGGGCGACATCCACCTGCGCGGCGCCGCACTCCAGTGCCGCATCACGACCGAAGACCCGGCAGCCGGATTCCGTCCGGACACCGGAAAGATCACCACCTACCGTTCACCCGGTGGCGCGGGAATCCGCCTCGACGGTGGAACGATCAACGCCGGTGCACAGATCTCGCCGCACTTCGACTCGATGCTCGTGAAGATGACCGCTCGAGGTCGTAACTTCGAAGCAGCGGTCACCCGCGCCCGTCGTGGACTCGCCGAGTTCCGCCTGCGCGGCGTCTCGACCAACATTCCGTTCCTGCAGGGTGTGCTCGATGACCCGTCGTTCATCGCCGGGGACCTCAGCACCTCGTTCATCGACGAGCGCCCGTGGTTGCTCACGTCGCACCACTCGAAGGATCGCGGTACGAAGGTCGTCAGCTGGCTCGCCGATGTCACGGTCAATCACCCGAACGGCACGAGCACCGCGATCAACCCGCGACTCAAGCTGCCCGCGGTCGACCTCACCGTTCCGGCTCCGGCGGGATCCCGCCAGAAGCTGCAGGAGCTCGGCCCGGTCGGCTTCGCCGCCGCGCTCCGCGCGCAGACCGCACTCGCTGTCACCGACACGACGTTCCGTGACGCGCACCAGTCGCTGCTCGCGACCCGCGTTCGTACCCGTGACCTCGTCGCGGCACTCCCGCACGTTGCACGCCTGACGCCCGAGCTGCTCTCGGTCGAGGCCTGGGGTGGAGCGACCTACGACGTCGCACTGCGCTTCCTCGGCGAAGACCCGTGGGAGCGACTCGCGACCATGCGTGAAGCGCTGCCGAACATCAACATCCAGATGCTGCTGCGCGGCCGTAACACTGTCGGGTACACGCCGTACCCGACCGAGGTCACCGACGCGTTCGTCAAGGAAGCCGCCTCCACCGGGGTCGACATCTTCCGTATCTTCGACGCGCTCAACGACGTGTCGCAGATGCGTCCGGCGATCGACTCGGTGCTCGCGACGGGCAACGCTATTGCCGAAGTGGCCGTCTGCTACACCGGCGACCTGCTGAACCCCGACGAAGACCTGTACACGCTCGACTACTACCTGCGCCTCGCGGAGCAAATCGTCGACGCCGGTGCGCACGTTCTCGCAATCAAGGACATGGCTGGCCTGCTGCGTGCCGGAGCCGCTGAGAAGCTCGTGACGGCCCTGCGGGACCGCTTCGACCTTCCCGTCCACGTTCACACCCACGACACCGCTGGTGGCCAGCTGGCGACGCTGCTCGCCGCAAGCCGTGCCGGTGCGGACGCCGTGGATGTCGCGAGCGCACCGATGGCCGGAACAACGAGCCAGCCCTCGGCATCCGCTCTCGTCGCAGCCCTTGCTCACACCGAGCGTGACACCGGCCTTTCGCTGCAGGCCGTTTCGGACCTCGAGCCGTACTGGGAAGCCGTTCGTCACGTCTACAAGCCGTTCGAATCCGGACTTCCGGGCCCGACCGGTCGCGTCTACAAGCACGAGATCCCCGGTGGCCAGCTGTCGAACCTGCGCCAGCAGGCAATCGCGCTCGGCCTCGGTGACCAGTTCGAGAAGGTCGAGGACTGGTACGCCGCGGCGAACAACATCCTCGGTCGTCCGCCGAAGGTCACCCCGTCGTCGAAGGTCGTCGGAGACCTGGCCCTCTCGCTCGCTGCGGCAAACGCCGACCCGGCCGACTTCGAGCAGAACCCGGACAAGTACGACATTCCGGATTCGGTGATCGGCTTCATGGCCGGTGAACTCGGAGAGCTTCCCGGAGGCTGGCCGGAACCGTTCCGCACCAAGGTTCTCGCCGGTCGCAACGTCAAGATCGGCGTCGAGGAGATTTCTGCTGAGGACCGCGAGGGACTCGCCGGAGATGCCGCCGCTCGTCGATCGACGCTCAACCGCCTGCTGTTCCCCGGGCCTACGAAGATCTTCCAGCAGAACCGCGACACGTACGGTGACCTCTCGATCGTCGACACCGTCGACTACCTCTACGGCCTGCAGCAGGGCGTCGAGCACGTCGTCGAGATCTCGAAGGGCGTCAGCCTGTACGTCGGACTCGAGGCGATCGGTGAAGCCGACGACAAGGGAATCCGAACCGTCATGACGACGCTCAACGGGCAGCTGCGACCGGTGTTCGTGCGCGACACGAGCATCACCGTCGACTCGAAGGCGGCCGAAAAGGCCGACGCGTCGAAGCCCGGTCACGTCGCGGCCCCGTTCTCCGGAGTGGTCACGCTGCAGGTTGCCGAGGGCGACACCGTCGCTGCGGGCCAGAGCGTCGCATCCATCGAGGCGATGAAGATGGAAGCCGCAATCACCGCGACGGTCGGCGGAAAAGTCAGTCGACTGGCGATTCCGAAGACCCAGCAGGTAGATGCCGGCGACCTTCTCGTGGAGATCACCCCGGCGTAGCCGACCAGAGGTTCACTCACAGCTAACGACAACCCAGAACCGCGCAGGCGTGCCTGCGCGGTAAACTGGTGTGTCGAACGCACCGAAAGGGGTTGCGAACTTGGTCACAAGGCGCAAGAAAGAGGACGCTGGCGTCCGCCTGCTCGAGTCGAGCGAACCCACCACCGGTGAGCTCCGGAGTGAACTTCTGGAATCTCCGGGAGCCGACCTCGTCTCAAACGTTCCGGACAGCCTGACCATCACGGTCGACCTTCCGGCTACCGTTCACGCGGCGCCAGAGCACGAAGTTGCTGTCACCCTGGAGAACACGGTCATCAGCCCGGCAATCGTCGACGGTTCGAGCCTCGGCACGACGTCGATCGCGATCATCCACGAGCCGGTTGTCGAGGCGGAGCCCGAACCGCAGGCTGCGGTCATCCCGCCGCTTCCGGGGCGCGCGAACGACGGACCAGCTGACACGAGAACCGCCGACACGAGACCCGCTGATTACACTCGCCGCGATCGGATCAACGGGGCGGTACCGCTAAACCCGGAGCCCGCCGCGATGCTCACCGCAGAGCGCCTGCTCACCGCGAAGAAGCGTCGTCGCCCGGCCCCCGAGGGCGCCTGGCCGCACTTTCTCTATCTGGTTACGCTGCACCTGGTGAATCTTGGCGACTCGCGCCGGGTGCGCGAGCGCAAGGCGGTGGATGCCCGCATCGCCCGTGAATTCGAAGGAAGCACGCGCTTTGTCCCGATCCTGACCCGCAAGGGCGGAGTCGGAAAGACGACGATCACCTCGCTCATCGGAATGGCGATGGCCGACGTTCGCGAAGACCGCGTCATCGCCGTCGACGCCAACCCCGACCGTGGAACGCTCGCCGAGCGCATCAACAAGCAGACGCGCTCGACCGTGCGCGACGTCGTGACCCGGGCGGCATCCATCACCGGATTCACCGACTTCTCGACGCTCGTGTCCCGCGATGAAACCCGCCTCGACGTCCTGGCGAGCGACTCCGATCCGCTGCTCTCCGAAGCGTTCGACGAGAACGACTACAACGTCGTCGCCGACCTCGCTGCGCGCTACTACTCGATCGTTCTCACCGACTGCGGAACCGGCATCGTCCACTCGGTCATGCGTGCAACCCTGCAGCGGGCCGATTCGGTCGTCATCGTGTCCGGCGGAAGTGTCGACGAGGCTCGCCTCGCATCCGAGACCCTGACCTGGCTCGAGGCGAACGGCTACGGCGACCTCGTACGCAACGCCGTTGTCGCACTCAACACGGCGACGCAGGGAACCAACCTGGTCAAGCTCGAAGAGATCGAAGATCATTTCCGGTCGCGGGTTCGCGCCATCGTTCGCATTCCGTACGACCCGCAGCTCGCCGCCGGATCGGTCATCAGCTACCGCGACCTCCAACCGCTCACGCGCAACGCGGCTCGCGAGCTCGCGGCACTCGTCGTCGACGGCCTTCCCACGAGCCGGGGCAACTGACCGGTGGCAGTACGTGCAATCCGGCTCTTCGGAGACCCGGTCCTGAGGTCCGCCTGTGACCCGATCACCCCCGGCGACAAGCGAGTCGAAGCTCTCATCGCCGACCTGCTCGAAACCGTCGCCGAGCCCGGCCGTGCCGGAGTAGCCGCCAACCAGATCGGCGTCGGGCAGCGAGCGTTCAGCTACAACATCGATGGCGACATCGGGTACATCATCAACCCGGTCCTCGCCGAGGTCTCGGGTGAGCCCGAGCTCGTGGACGAAGGCTGCCTGTCAGTACCCGGGTTCTACTTTCCGCGGCTGCGCTACCCGTGGGCACGCGTGACGGGAATCGACCTCGACGGCAACCCGATCGAGCTTGCCGGCGACGGGCTGATGGCGCAGGCGCTGCAGCACGAAACCGACCACCTCGACGGCCACCTCTACATCGAAGGTCTCGAGCCCGAAACGAAGCGCGAAGCGATGCGGGCGATTCGGCAGTCGCCGTGGTGGGGAACTACGTAAGTAACTCTGCGTGCCTCGCCAGTCTGCGCGAAGCAACGGTTCTCCGCTCAGACAATGAATTATTGAGACGGACGAAAAGCGTGTCCATCTCAATAATCCATAACTCGCTCACAAACCGTCACTCCGCTCCGCTGGCGAGACCGTCGTTCCTTACTCCGTAAGCGCTGAGGTTGTTCGTCCCCGAAGAACTCGCTGGTTGAGTAGCGCGCGACGAAGGAGCCCGCGTATCGAAACCATCACCCGCGAGCTAGGTCTCCGGGGGTCTAGCCCTGGGCTATGGAGATGCCCTCGGTGGCTGCGGGGTTCGCGGCGTAGAGGCCCTCGATGATGGGTCCGAACTCCTCGAGGATGACACCACGCTTGATGCTGAGCTTGGGAGTCAGGTGACCGGTCGCTTCGGAGAAGTCGACGTTCAGGATCTCGAACTTGCGAATCGACTCCGCCCGCGACACGCGCGTGTTGGCCGCGTCGACGGCACGCTGCACCTCGGCGATGACGGCCTCGTTCTTCGACGCCTGCGCGAGCGTGAGCGTCTCGTCCTGCCCGTTGTTCTTGAGCCAGGTCGGCAGCATCTCGGTGTCGAGAGTGATGAGCGCCGAGATGAACGGCTTCTGGTCACCGACCACAACGACCTGCCCGATCAGCGGGTTCGCGCGAATGGGATCCTCGAGGGCCGCAGGGGAGACGTTCTTGCCTCCGGCGGTGACGATGATCTCCTTCTTGCGTCCGGTGATCGTCAGGTAGCCGTCGGCGTCGACGGCACCGAGGTCACCGGTGATGAACCACTCGCCGTCCATCGTCGCCGCGGTCGCTTCCGGGTTGTTCCAGTAGCCGGCGAAGACGTTGTTTCCCCTGACCGCGATCTCGCCGTCGTCGCTGATGCGCAGCCCGACGCCGGGAAGAGCCGGGCCGGTCGTGCCGATCTTGAACTTGGTGGTGAGGTTGACGGTCGCGGGGGCCGTGGTCTCGGTGAGCCCGTAGCCCTCGAGAATCTGCAGGCCGAGGCTGCGGTAGAAGTGACCGAGTCGCGCGCCGAGCGGGGCGGAGCCCGACACGGCGTACTTGACGCGACCGCCGAGCGCCTCGCGGATCTTGCTCAGCACGAGCCGGTCGAACAGGGCGAACTGCAGCTTGAGCCCGAGCGGAACGGAACCGGCGTCCAGCGCCTTCGAGTGCGCGATGGCGACATCCGCTGCCCGACGGAAGATCTTGCCGCGTCCGCCGGCCTCGGCCTTCTGCTCTGACGAGTTGTACACCTTCTCGAACACGCGGGGAACGGCGAGCAGGAACGTCGGCTTGAACGACCCCATCGACGGCACGAGCTTCTTGGTGTCCGGCTCGTGACCGACCTTGACGCCACCGTGGATGCAGAGGATCGAGATGAAGCGGGCAAAGATATGCGCGGTCGTGATGAAGAGAAGAGTGGATGCGTCGGGGTGCACAACGTCGCGCATCGCGTGGGCCGCATTGCGGGTCAGTTCCACGAAGTTCGAGTGCGTGAGCATGACGCCCTTTGGACGACCGGTGGAGCCGGACGTGTAGATGAGCGTCGCGAGGTCAGAACCCACCGCGAGGTTGCGGCGACGTTCGATCTCTTCGTCGCTGACGGCAGTGCCGCCGGCGACGAGCTTGTCGAGGTCACCGAGTCCGAGCTGCCAGACCTTCTCTACGAGCGGTGCGTCACCCGCGATCTCGTCGTAGCGGGCGAAGTGGTCGGCCGTCTCGAGGATGAGCGCGGTCGCACCGGAGTCGGTGAGGTTCCACAGCACCTGGGTCGGCGACGAGGTCTCGTAGACGGGAACCATGATCGCTCCGGCGAACCACAGCGCGAAGTCGACGAGCGTCCACTCGTACCGGGTCTTGCACATGAAGCCGACCTTGTCGCCCGGCTCGATACCGGCGGCGACGAAGCCCTTGGCGAGTGCGACGACCTGCGAGAGGAACTCGGCGCCCGTGACATCCGTCCAGCCGCCGTCCGGCGTCGGAAGGGCGAAGAGAGCGGCGTTCGGAGCGTCAGCGACGCGCTTGACCAGAAGGTCGGTCGCGTTGGCGTTCGGGTCCGGCTGAACGACGGGCGGAACAAAATATTCGGTCACGGTAACTCCTTTGGCACCGGGGCGGGCTTGTTCGTCTCACTCTAACTGGCCCAGGGGTCCAAAAAGGTGTGTGTTCGCCCGGCAGCCCGGGCAAAAGCTAGACTCGACGATCGTGCATGCCATCGGAATTGACATCGGCGGAACCAAGATCGCCGGAGCCCTCGTAAGCGAAAACGGCGAGATTGTCGCCGAAGACCGCGTACCCACTCCCGCCGGTGACCCGGCAGCGATCGTCGACCTCGTCGTTGCGATGATCGCGCGCCTGCGGACCGGCCACGAGGTCGCGGCGGCCGGTGTCGCTGCAGCCGGCTTCATCGATGCCGCACAGTCGACGGTCTACTACGCCCCCAACATCAACTGGCGTAACGAGCCGTTCCAGCAGCACCTGGCCGGTCGGGTCGACCTCGACATCACGATCGACAACGATGCGAACGCCGCCGGCTGGGCAGAGTTCCGCTTCGGCGCCGGCCGCAACTACAGCGACATGACGATGCTCACGATCGGGACCGGCGTCGGCGGCGCGATCGTCACCCAGGACCGCCTGTTCCGCGGCGGTTTTGGCGCGGGTGCAGAACTCGGGCACCTGCGCGTCGTGCCGGACGGACTTCCCTGCGGCTGCGGCGCAAAGGGCTGCATCGAGCAGTACGGTTCGGGCCGCGCACTGCTGCGCATGGCCAACGAGATAGCGGATGTCGGAGGCATCGGCCTCGCCCTCGCCGAAGCGCGCCGCGAGAATGGCGCCCTGACCGGCGAGATCGTCGGCCGGTTCATTGCAGCCGGAGACGCCGGCGCCGTGCACGCTCTCGCCGAACTCGGTCGCTGGCTCGGCCAGGCCTGTGCGTCGCTCAGCGCCGTGCTCGACCCGCAGATCTTCGTCTTCGGCGGGGGAGTCGCCGTCGCCGGTGACCTGCTGCTCGACCCGGTGCGCGAGTCGTACCTCGCCCACCTGCCGGCCCGCGGCTACCACCCGGAACCGGAATTCGTCATCGCCGAACTGGTCAACAATGCGGGAGTTGTCGGCGCGGCAGATCTCGCTCGCATCCACGCGGCGCGGGTCGCGCATTAGAGTTGGTAGTTCCCTCGGAGATTAGGTAGCAATGTTCTACTGGTTCATGAAAAACCTGGTGGCAGGTCCGCTTCTGCGCACCGTTTTCAGGCCGTGGGTTCTCGGCGCCGAGAACATCCCCGAAAAGGGCGGCGTGATCCTCGCCGGTAACCACCTCTCGTTCATCGACTCGGTCTTTCTTCCGCTGGTCATCCAGCGCCGCATCTTCTTCCTCGCCAAGAGTGACTACTTTCACGGCAAGGGGCTCGGCGGCTTCTTTATGAAGTCGTTTATGAACGGCACCGGAATGCTGCCCATCGACCGCTCCGGCGGCAAGGCATCAGAGGCATCGCTCAACACCGGCCTCAAGGTCCTGCACCAGGGCGAAGTCCTCGGTATCTACCCGGAGGGAACCCGCAGCCCCGATGGAAAGATGTATCGCGGCCGCACCGGCGTCGCCCGCATGATCCTCGAGGGTCGCGTTCCCGTTGTCCCGGTCGCGATGATCGACACCGAAAAGGTCATGCCGATCGGACGCAAGATCCCCAAGGTCCGTCGCATCGGAATCATCTTCGGCGAGCCGCTCGACTTCAGCCGGTTTGAGGGCATGGAGGGCGATCGCTTCATCCTCCGCTCGATCACCGACGAGATCATGTATGAGCTCAATCGCATCAGCGGCCAGGAGTACGTCGACGTGTATGCCACCTCGGTCAAGGAGAAGTCACCCGCAGGTGCGGCATCCTCCTCCACGTCCGTGTCGAAGGCCCGCGCCAAGGCAATCGCCCGCGCCCGCTGATCGTCCGGTCACGGTTGCGGCCCGCCGGTCACCAGCCGGTATCCGACAGCACGCACGCCCACCGGGCGCTAGGCTCGATTCTCGGGGCTACTGCCCCACCAGCTCCACCCATCCCAACCTAAGGAAGTCCCGTGGTAGACCCGTCCGAGCCCGTCGTTCTCGCAGATCCTTCAGTGATCGCGGGCCTCGACTATTGGCGCGGACTGCCGATCAGGCAGCAGCCGGCCTGGCCGGACGCGGATGCGGTGGCTGCGGCATCCGCCCAGATCGCGAGCTTCCCGCCCCTCGTCTTCGCCGGCGAGGTCGACGACCTGCGCGACAAGCTCGCCGCGGCGGCCGCCGGCAACGCGTTCCTGCTGCAGGGTGGTGACTGTGCGGAGACCTTCGCCGGTGCCACCGCGGAGCAGATCAAGAACCGCGTCAAGACGATCCTGCAGATGGCCGTTGTGCTCACCTACGGTGCGTCGATGCCCATCGTGAAGATGGGTCGCATGGCCGGGCAGTTCGCCAAGCCGCGCTCCAACGACTTCGAGACCCGCGGAGACGTCACGCTTCCCGCGTACCGCGGCGACATCGTCAACGGGTACGACTTCACGCCCGAGTCGCGCGAAGCGGACCCGCAGCGACTCGTGCAGGGGTACCACACGGCGGTTTCGACCCTCAACCTCGTGCGCGCCTTCACGCAGGGTGGTTTCGCCGACCTGCGCGAGGTGCACCGCTGGAACCAGGGCTTTGCCCGCAACCCCGCGAACGCACGCTACGAACTGCTCGCCCGCGACATCGATCGTGCGATCAAGTTCATGGAGGCCGCCGGTGCCGACTTCGACGAGCTCAAGCGCGTCGACTTCTACACCAGCCACGAGGGCCTGCTGATGGACTACGAGCGCCCGATGACGCGGATCGACTCGCGCACCGGTACGCCGTACAACACGAGCGCCCACTTCCTCTGGGTCGGTGAGCGCACGCGTGACCTCGACGGTGCCCACATCGACTACTTCTCCCGCGTTCGTAACCCGATCGGTGTCAAGCTCGGGCCGTCGACGAGCCCGGACGACATGTTGCGCCTGATCGACAAGCTGGACCCGAACCGTGAGCCGGGTCGCCTGACCTTCATCACGCGCATGGGTGCCGGCAAAGTGCGCGACGCGCTCCCGCCGCTGCTCGAAGCGATCAAGGGTCACGAGGCGACTCCGCTGTGGGTTTCCGACCCAATGCACGGCAACGGTCTCACGACCGCCACCGGCTACAAGACGCGCCGTTTCGATGACGTCGTCGACGAGGTCAAGGGCTTCTTCGAGTCGCATAAGGCTGCGGGAACGCACCCGGGCGGCATCCACATCGAGCTGACCGGTGACGACGTCACCGAGTGCCTCGGTGGCTCGGAGCAGATCGATGAGCACGACCTCGCGTCGCGCTACGAGTCGCTCTGTGACCCGCGCCTCAACCACATGCAGTCACTGGAGCTCGCGTTCCTGGTCGCCGAGGAACTCGCAGCCGTCTAACTTCGACCGAAAGGCCCCCGCGCACCGGCGAACCGGTCGCGGGGGCTTTTCGCGTCTCTCACCCAAAACGGTTGAGCCTCGCTCGCGTCCGCGCTCCCTATCGTGAACGTGCCGAATCCGCGCTGCGCGGTCGGCGAGACGAAAGGGACCGCCATGTGGGACAACCTGTGGGACTTTATCTGGTTCTTCTTTTGGACGTTCGCGTTCATCGCCTATCTCATGGCGCTGTTCGCGATCATCACCGACCTGTTCCGCGATCACACGCTGAACGGGTGGTGGAAAGCGCTGTGGATCATCTGCCTGCTGTTCGTTCCGTTCATCACCGCGCTCGTGTACGTCGTCGGGAGGGGCAAAGGTATGGCGGAGCGCGGGCAGCGCAGCTACCGCGAGCAGGAGTCAGCGACTCGCGACTACATCCGTAGCGCAGCCGGCACCGGCGGTGCGAGTCCAGCCGACGAGATCGCGAAAGCAAAGTCACTCCTGGATGCCGGAACGATCACGCAGGCAGAGTTCGACTCGATCAAGGGGCGCGCTCTCGCGTAGGTGACCGGGTCCCGGCTTTGGCAGTGAAACGCGCTCAGCGATGAAACGGCCAGCACAGTGAAAGAGCCAGCACAGTGAAACGGCAGCCGCGCGCGTGGCGGATCCGCGGGACGACGCCGGTCGCACCGCCACCGGCGGTCGTCAGCCCGGCGCCACTCGAAGTCCACCAGCGCGGCTTGCGCTGGGGATTTACCGTCACGCTCGGAGGTCTCGCCGCGCTCGCGACGGGGCTCGCTTTTTACAGCATCCGCGGGATCCTGTTCTCGATCTTCTTCGCGATGTTCGTGACCGTCGGGCTCGATCCGCTCGTCCGCTGGCTTCAAGGGCACCGATTCTCACGCGGCGCAGCGCTGGTCACCGTCATGTTGCTCATCGTCGCGGTGCTCGTTGCAATCCTGTGGGTCATCATTCCGGTGATCATCACCCAGGTCCAGGTGCTCGCCGTGTCGATCCCGCAGGAGATAGATGCGCTCAAAGAGGCCGGGTGGTTCGATCCGGCGAATGCGGCGAGTAACGGGGTGATCGGCACGTTCCTGACCTGGCTCACGCAGACGCTCAGCGACCCGGCGTTCTGGGGCTCCCTTGCCAACGGGGTAGTGGGAATTGGGCTGTCGCTCGCGAGCGGAATCTCGTCCGGATTCTTCATCGCGATCCTGTCGATCTACTTCCTCTCGACCTACGACGCCACCAAGGAAGCCGGATTCAAGCTCGTCTCGGCGTCGCACCGGGCCAGTTTCACCCACTTCGCCAACCGCATCCTCGAGAACTTCGGCAAGTACCTCAGCGGCATGGTTATCGTCGCGTTCATCAATTCGCTGTGGAGCTTTCTGCTCCTGCTCGTCGTCGGTGTACCCGGAGCGTTCCTGATCGGGGTCATTGCGTTCTTCATCACGCTCATCCCGTTGATCGGCACGGTACTGACCACTATCGGTATGACCGTCATCGCGTTCATCCACTCGCCGACCTCCGCGATCATCGTGCTCATCGCCATGCTCATCTACATGCAGGTGGAGTCCTACATCATCGATCCGAAAGTGATGGGAAAGGCCGTCGAGATCCCGGGATCGGTCGTGCTGATCTCGGCGATGGCGGGAGGCGCGCTGTTCGGGCTCACCGGTGCCCTCATCGCCATTCCCGTCTCGGCCGGCATCATCCTCATCATCCGCGAAGTGATCTGGCCGGCGAAACAACGCACCTGATGTCACCCGCTGCGGGGTAAGACCTCCGTAGCGGGCCGACACACAATCGTCGAGAGACCGGAACTCACTCGCGAGACCGGAACTCACTACTGCGCGATTCACACGAATGGAGCGAACAATGCCCGACGGCAAACCGAACATTCTCGTCATTTGGGGCGACGACATCGGCATCACCAACCTCAGCGCGTACAGCGACGGCCTGATGGGCTATCGCACGCCGAACATCGACCGGATTGCCGACGAAGGGATGCGGTTCACCGACTCGTACGGGGAGCAGAGCTGCACGGCAGGTCGTTCGTCGTTCATCACGGGGCAGAGCGTCTTCCGTACCGGCCTCAGCAAGGTTGGAATTCCGGGCTCCGACCTCGGTCTGCAGGCCGAAGACCCGACGATTGCCGAGTTGCTCAAGCCACTCGGCTATCTCACCGGGCAGTTCGGAAAGAACCACCTCGGCGACAAAAATGCTTTCCTTCCGACGGCGCACGGGTTCGACGAGTTCTACGGCAACCTTTACCACCTCAATGCCGAGGAAGAACCGGAACTCCCCAACTGGCCGTCGCAGGAAGACTTTCCCGAATTCAACAATCGCGCACGGCCCCGGGGCGTCATCCACTCCAGGGCTGCCGACGTCGACGATGACACCGTCGACGGCCGGTACGGTCCTCGCGGAAAGCAGCGGGTCGAAGACACCGGACCACTGACCAAAAAGCGGATGGAGACCGTCGACGAGGAGTTCGCTGCCGCTGCCCAGGATTTCATTGCACGCGCGAACGATTCGGGAGCCCCGTTCTTCGTCTGGATGAATACCACCCACATGCACTACCGGACCCACCCGAAGCCCGAGAGCGTCGGGCAGTCCGGACGCTGGCAGTCGGAGTACCACGACACCATGATCGACCACGACAAGCTCGTGGGCTCCCTGCTCGACCAGCTCGACGAGCTGGGGATCGCCGACGACACGATAGTGATCTACTCGACCGATAACGGGCCCCACATGAACACCTGGCCGGACGGTGGAATGACACCGTTCCGCAGCGAGAAGAACACCAACTGGGAGGGCGCTTTCCGAATTCCCGAGATGATCCGCTGGCCCGGTCACATCGCGGCCGGAGTCGTGTCGAACGAGATCGTCCAGCACCACGACTGGTTGCCGACATTCCTCGCGGCAGCGGGGGACACGTCGACGGTCGACGAGCTCAAGACCTCGAAGCAGGTCGGCGACACGACCTTCAAGGCTCACATCGATGGCTACAACCTGCTGCCATACCTGACCGGCGAGGTCGACAAATCTCCCCGCAAGGGACTCGTCTATTTCTCGGACGACGGCGACGTACTCGCCATCCGCTTCGATAACTGGAAAGTCGTCTTCATGGAGCAGCGCGTAGCGGGAACGCTCCGGGTATGGGCAGAACCATTCGTCGAGCTTCGGGTACCGAAGCTCTACAACCTGCGGACCGACCCGTTCGAGCGTGCTGACATCACGTCGAACACTTACTACGAGTGGATCTTCGACAACGACTACCTTGTCTTCGCCGCGCAGGTGCTGGTCAGCCAGTTCCTGCAGACGTTCGAAGAGTTTCCGCCGCGCCAGAAGGCCGCGAGCTTCAATATCTCCCAGGCTGTCGAGAAGCTGCAGTCGTTCCTCGCCGGAGGGTGAGAGCGGATGCCGGGCATCGCTACAGTGTTGACAGCGCGAGAGCGGTCGACCGGCGTCGTCTGCGTTCCCGCCGGCGAATTCACGATGGGTTCTGCGCGCCACTATCCCGAGGAATCGCCGCCGCATCCGATGCGCGTCGACGCATTCGAGATCAGCGCAACAGCGGTCACGAACCGCGAGTTCGCGGCATTTGTTCGCGAGACGGGTTACCGAACCGTTGCGGAGCGGCCGCTTGACCCGGCGGACTACCCCGATGCACCGGCCGAGAACCTCGTGCCCAGCTCGATGGTTTTCACCGGCACCGCGGGACCGGTCGACCTTCGACACCTCAGCCAGTGGTGGGCGTGGACTCCCGGCGCGAACTGGCGTCGCCCATTCGGGCCGGGATCGACGATCGGCGACCGTGCTGACCATCCCGTGGTCCACGTGGCCTGGGAGGATGCGGAGCGCTACGCCGACTGGAGAGGGCACCGCCTGCCGACCGAGGCCGAGTGGGAGTACGCGGCACGCGGCGGGCTCGACGGCGCATCGTTCACGTGGGGGAGTGAACCAGAGCCGGTCGGGCAACGGCTCGCCAACTACTGGCACGGCGACTTTCCCTGGCGAGCGGCACCTGGCTACGGATCAACCGCGCCGGTCGGGTCGTTTCCGCCCAACGGCTACGGGCTCTACGACATGGCCGGCAACGTCTGGGAATGGACGGCTGATCTCTATCGCGAATATGAGGCCGAGACGGGCAGCTCCGGTCCGTCCTGCTGCGTGCCGGAGCAATCGGGGGAGATCGGGCGCCGCGTAGTCAAGGGCGGCTCGTTCCTGTGCGCCGACAGCTACTGCCAGCGGTATCGCCCGGCGGCTCGGCGTGGCCAGGACGTCGATACCGGAATGAGCCACGTCGGATTTCGCACGGCGCTATAACGGAAGCAGGACAAGCATGAGCATCGGATCGGGCATCGCACTTCTCGTCATCGGCGCGGTTCTCGCGTTCGCTATCCACATTCCACTCGACTGGATCGACCTCAACGTTGTCGGCTACATCATGATGGTCGCCGGTGCCGCGGTGCTCATCCTGGGAATCGTGCTGTACGTACGGCGACGCTCCCTGCGGTCGGCCCAACAACCTCCGCTCGACCCGACGACATTCTCGTGAGGCGATGGCGATGACCGACGAATTGCTGGCGATCGCGTTCGAGACCGAGGAACGCGCGAGGGCTGCCTACCGGTCGGTCGAAGCCGAGTGGAATCGGGGAGCCGCCGGGTTGTACGCCCTCGCGTTTGTGCACTCCGACAGCGACGGCGACATCTCCGTCGAGTCTCCGCAATCGGAGGGGCAGTCGGACGGACGAGCAGCGGATGCGACGGTCACCCCGGTACTGTTCGGCACGTTTGTCGGCGCGCTGCTGACCGTGCCGGTGGTCGGCCTCGCACTGGGCGGGGTCGCCGCGGCGGCATTCGCGCTCGCGCGATCCTCGAGCGCCGGCGCGAGCCTGCGCACCCACCTCACCAGCCTGATTTCGCCCGGCCACTTCGCCGTGGTGATCTACGCCACCACGGCGGCGGCAGACGCGACCGACCACCTTCTTGCCGGTGCGGCTGGTACCGTGTCGCGGCATCCGCTCAGCGAAGCCGACTCGGCGGCGATCCGCGAGTTGATCGAGCGCTAGAGCTCGTACAGCAGCTCGACGGCTGCGCCCTTGCGCAGCTGCTGGCCGGCTCCGGGGTCGGTTCCTGTCGCGTTGACCGTGTTGAGCACGAGGTTGGCGAAAACGTCGTCGTCGCCGTCGAAGCTCACCACGAATCCGGCCTCTTCGAGAAGCTTTTTGGCATCCTTCATGAGCAGGCCGTTGACACCGGGTACTTCGAACAGTTCCGGGCCCCGCGAGAGGGTGAGGCGAATGGTGCTGCCCTCGCGAACCGGTTCGTCGCTTACGGCGTTTTCGCCCTTGATCACGCGACCCTCGTCGATGTCGTCGCTGTAGGTCGACTTGCCCTCGACGCCGATGACGCCGACCTTGTCGAGCGTCTTGATGGCGTTCTCGAGCGTCATTCCCTTGACGCTCGGAAGCTTGCCGAGCGACACCACAATAGAGACCGGCGCCTGGTCGAAGTACGAGTCACCGTTCTCGAGTTCGATGCCGGAGCCGTCGGACTTGCCATCCTTCTTACCGAACAGCGAGATGACGTCGCCCTTGCCGACGCGCGAGTTGAACTGGGCAACCCGCGAGTCGTTGTCGAGAACGAACCCGGCTTCGGCGATGCGTGCGGTCGCGGTTTCTTCGTCGACTCCGACGATCTCGGGTACGTCCACCGGCTGCGGACCGTCGGACAGCTCGAGCGTCACCGTCGACCCGTTCTGCACGGCGGCGCCGGGTTCCGGGCTCGAGCCGGTCACGCTTCCTTCGGGCACATCGGACGAATACGCGCTCGTCGTCTCGTCCGCGACGACGAGTCCGAGCTCTTCGATGGCGGCGGTTGCCGCATCCGGTTCCATCCCCACGATGTTCGACGGGATGGAGATGCTTGCGCCCGGACCAACGCCGAAGTACCAGCCGGCGCCTCCGGCAACGGCGGCGAGCAGCAGCACAATGGCGAAGATCCACCAGCCGCGCGCCTTGCGCTTTCCAGCCGACTCGGCGAGGGCGCTGGTCGCCTCCGTCGCGAGCGGGCCGGTGCGGTGTGCGGGCTGGCGCGGACGGATGACCTGGGTTTCGGCATCCGACCCCGGAGCGAGCAGGGTAGTCGGCATGACAGTCGTGCGCTGCACCTGGGTCGCCGCCGTCGGCAGGGCCGTCTGCAGCTGCTGCTGGGTCTCGAGTAGCTGGTCGAGCATCGCGCGGGCGTCCCGCGGTCGCTGGTCGGGCTCGCGGGCGGTGGCCCACAGCACGAGTTCGTCGAGCTCAGCGGGCACGCGCGAGTTCTTGGTGCTCGGGGTGGGCACCGAGCTGTTGGCGTGCTGGTACGCGATCTGCATCGGCTGCTCGCCCTTGAACGGCTGCTCGCCGGCGAGCATCTCGTACATCATGATGCCGACGGCGTAGATGTCGCTTCGCGCATCCGCGACACCGCGGGTGACGAGTTCGGGGGAGAGGTAGGCGATCGTGCCGAGCAGTGCTGCACCGGTCGCGGTATTGGCGGATGCCGCTCGCGCGAGTCCGAAGTCACCGATCTTGATGCGTCCGTCATCCGCGAGCAGTACGTTCTCGGGTTTGAGGTCGCGGTGCACGATGCCGGCCTTGTGCGCGGCGGCGAGGCCCGACAGCACCGCCTCGAGAATGTCGAGGGTCTGCTCGGTGGTGAGTGTCTTGTGTTCGGTGAGAAGGTCGCGCAGCGTGATGCCGGGCAGGTATTCCATGACCAGGTAGGCCATGTCGCTGTCCTGTCCCTGGTCGAAGACGTTCACGACGTTCGGGTGGGCGAGGCGCGCAGCCGAGCGGGCTTCCTGGATGAAACGTTCCTTGAACTGGCTGTCATCGGCGAGGTGGCCATGCATGATCTTGATCGCGACGCGACGTTCCAGGCGAAGGTCGGTGGCGAGGTACACGGTCGCCATTCCACCGCGGGCGATGCGCGAGCGAACCTGATAGCGGCCGTCGATAAGACGGCCGATCATGGGGTCAATGCGGGTTTCGCTCACTGGCCAATTCTAAAGTTCGGGAGCGCGTGCGCTCGTGCGGAACACGGCAAAGCGAGGATTAGACCGAAATGAGTTTCGCTAATTTCTGGATTCGGCTGGCTTCTCGGCGTTAGTCGAGGTCGCGGAGCCAGGATCTCGCTGATTTCTCCCACTGAGCGTACGCTCCGGGGTGCGCAGAAACCTGAACGGCCTGGGCGGCGCTGGTCACCGACATCGACTTCCAGCCCGGGATATCGAGCAGTCCCTTTGTCACTCCGGCGTTCGGATTCGTCGCTCCGCCGTAGAAGAGTCGAGCCGAGTAGATGGGGGACTGCAGGGCGCCGGCGCTTCCCCATCCGGCGCTCGGGCGCTGCTGGAACAGGCCGACCGAGTCGAGGTGTCCGTAGTCGAGGTTGCGCAGCCCGGATTCCTGCATGGCGGCAGCGAGAGCAACGACAATGCCGTAGTCACTCGCGCCGACCTGCTTACCCACCCGGATGATGGTGCGTGCGTTCACGCGCATCTCCGGGCTCAGGGTAGTGATGGCGGACGCGGGCGGAATGACGATCGAGCGACCCGCGTAGATGATGCTGGATGCTGACAGGGCGTTCTCGCTGAGGATTGCCGCCGAGGGGACGCCGAACTTCGACGCGATCGACGAGATCGTGTCGCCGGTGGCGATCACGTAGGACTTCTTTTTCGTCGGCGTCGACACGATCGGCGAGACGGATGCTGCGGCCGTCGCCGAGATACTTGCCGTTGATCCGGACGGGATCGTTACCTTCTGTCCGGGAAAGATCAGGCTGGACGAGCTCAGGCCGTTGGCCGAGAGCACGGTTTTTGTGGCGACGCCGTAGTGAGCGGCGATCGCAGAGATTGTCTCGCCGGAGACGACGGTGTGGCGCTTCGTCGCGGTTGACACGGTCGAGCCGGTGGACGCGGTCGCCTTGCTCAGGCGAAGTTCCTGGCCCGGAAAGATCATGGTCTTCCAGCCCAGGCCATTGAGTGCGAGAACGGATGCCGTTGACAGTCCGAATCTCGCCGAGATCGAGCTAACGGTATCGCCGTCGACGACCGTGTAGCTCAGGGGCGCGGCGCTGGTTCGTGCACCGGACGCGAGAGAGATCGAGTGCACGCCTGTTGCAGCGGTCGAGAGCGCTGGCGTGGAGAGCGCGGGAGCCGAGACCCGCGCTGCGCCGGCGGCAACGGCAGCTCGCAGGGTTCGACCGAGTTCACTCGTTGCCGCTTTCGGCTTGACGGTCGGCTTGGGGGTAGTGGCGTGTGCGGGCGTTGCCCCGAGGGTAGCGGCCATTGTCCCTACGAGCAGGACGGGCACGGTCACAAGGACTCTTCGGGTAAAGCTGGCGCTTCGAGTGAAGCGGGCTGTTGCTGTGCGTACGGTCATGCGCTTCTTCTCCTCTGCTCCCGGCCAGGCGCGGTGTCGTCGAGCGCGGCGACTAACCAAAGCTGACACAGTTATAGGTAGGTGTCAATTAGTGGGGCCAATGTTGTTTGAGTTAATCTATTCGTAACAATTGGAGTCCACCGGGTCGCCGAGCTCGCTTGGAAATTCCGCCGAGCGGCGTAAGAGCACTGCACCACGGGCAGCGGCATGGCAGGGTTAGACCGTGACTGATTTCCCCGACGCCCGCTGGCTTACCGTTCCCGACCTCACCGAGATCCTCGGACTCAAGGTCAGCCAGGTCCGCCGTCTCATCGAAGACCGTGCACTTCTCGCCCTCAAGATGGACGGCGTATGGAAGGTGCCAGAGGTCTTCATTGTCGACGGCGAGCCGCTCGGCGAGCTGCGCGGAACACTCATCGTGCTCGGCGACAGCGGATTTGCGGATGACGAAGCGATGCGCTGGCTGCTCAGCCCGGAGGAAAGCCTCGGGGTGGCTCCTATCGAAGCCCTCCGTGCCGGCCGCAAGGCCGAGGTTCGTCGAGTAGCCCAGGCGCTCGGCTTCTAGCCCGTTCACTCGTGCCGCGCTGACCGCCCGATAATGGTGCCTGTTTGGGTCAAATGATCCCGGGCGCGCACGCACAATTGTCCCCAACTGGCACATGTCCCCAACTGGCACAGTTGCCGCCTGGCCAGGTGTCGTGAGCGGGCGGGTGCCGCTAGGCGGACCGGCGGCTGACGGTGTCGGCGAGCTCGAGAAGCTGGGTGCGCGCGACCGAGGTGAGCGGGGCATCCGCTATCGCCTCTTTGGCGAGGCCGACGTTGCGCGAAATGATGCGCTCGACCTGATCGATCGCACCGCTCTGCCGGATGGCGTCCTGCAGCATCGCCACCTGCTCGGCATCGAGCGTGGTGTCGCCGAGCAGGTCGTCGACCACGCGGCGAACGTTCGACGGCATTGCGGTGCGCGCCAGCGCAATAAGCACAGTGCGCTTTCCCTCGCGAAGGTCGTCGCCGGCCGGCTTGCCGGTGACGCTCGCATCACCGAACACACCGAGCAGGTCGTCCCGCAGCTGGTAGGCGATCCCGAGCGGAAGTCCGTACTCCCGCAGCGCCGCAACCTGCGCGAGACTCGCTCCTCCGATAGTTGCGCCAATCGTGAGAGGCGCCTCCACGCTGTACTTCGCCGACTTGTAGACGATCACGCGGTGCGCGCGTGAGAGCAGTTCACTCTCGTCGTGCCGCAGCCAGGACGACTCCTCGAGGATGTCGAGGTACTGCCCGAGCGTGACCTCGGTGCGCATGTGGTTGAACTCCTTGCGCGCGGCTCGCGCCGACTCCCGGCTCTCGAGCAGGTTGATGCCGTCGTCGAAGAGCTCGTCACTCCAGCCGAGCAGAAGGTCGCCGAGCAGCAGGGCGGCGGACTGCCCGAACGTCGACGACGAACCGATCCACGATCCGTCGGCGTGCATGCCCTCGAATCGCTTGTGAGCGGCGGGGGAGCCGCGACGGGTGTCGGAGTTGTCCATGATGTCGTCGTGGACGAGCGCCGCGGCGTGAAACACCTCGAGAGCAGTGCAGGCGAGAACGATTGTCTCGAGCTCGCTGCGGTGGACGGGTTCGGGCATCGGGTCGAAACCCGCCTCGCCGGTGCGAACTGCTTCCCAGCCCCAGTAACAGAACAGGGCGCGAAAACGTTTGCCGCCCGAGAGGAAATCGCGGGAAAAATCGACGAAACCCCCGACATCCGGCGATATCGACGCCACGATGGGTGCACGATCCTCCAGAAACTGATCGATGCGTTCCTGGACAAGGTCAACTAACCGCGTACTCTCAGCCACAGTCCTAGCCTAGCGAGCCGGGATTCGCGTACTATGGAAGACTACCTACCGCGTCGATATCCCGAGCCTGAGGGGAACAAGGATGCCACTTTCCGAGCAGGAGCAACGTCTTCTGGAAGAGATGGAGCGCAACCTCTACCAGAACGACGCCGATTTCGTGGCGACAGTCGGTCAACGTCGAGGCGCTCCCAACTACCGCACCATCGTCATCGGCATCCTCATTGGGATCGCCGGAGTCGCGACACTGGTCACCGGTGTCATCATTCGCCAGCCACTCGTCGGAGTGCTCGGCTTCCTCATCATGTTCGGGGGAGTGCTGCTCGCGATCGCGCCGCCGCGTCGCCTCCAGGCCGTGCCCTCGGGTAAGTCGTCCGGAGGCAAATCGTCCGGAGGCAAATCGTCCGGTAGCAAGTCGTCCGCGAAGAGCTCAGGCTCGCGCCCCGCGTCCAAGACGTCCTTCATGGACGGGCTGAACGAACGCTGGGATCGTCGCAACGACGACCGAGGTCACTAACCGCTCCACCAACCTCAGCTTCACCAGCGCAGGCAAACCAGGGTCAACCGAAAGGTTGGCCCTTTTTTGTTGCCTTTTTGCACGGCACAGGATCCCCCTTTTCGCCCCATTCTCGGGCTGGATGACCGGTCGTCTCGCCGGTTTCGCGCCGGAACCACCCCAACGCGCCGTAAATCGCGCCAATTTCGGCAATTTCCCTCCACTTCACACCACCCGCGAAATGTAGATATTTACTGGGCTCTCTGCGCGCAAACATGTGAGTATGCCCCGATATTCCTTGTTTGGTGGTGGAAAGTGGAGTAAAGTGGGGGATACGTACCTGAACCTGTGGCCGGCGAATGGAAAGGGGTGCCAACCGTGTTCCTTGGCACCTACGCCCCCAAGCTCGACGAAAAGGGCCGCCTGATCCTTCCGGCGAAGTTCTGGGAAGAACTTTCCAGCGGAGTCGTCATCACCCGCGGCCAGGAGCGCTGCCTCTACGTGTTCAGCCAGCGTGAGTTCGAAGACGTACACGAGACCATCCGCAAGGCCCCGGTCGCGAACAAGCAGAGCCGCGACTACCTGCGCCTCTTCCTTTCGGGTGCAAGCCCCGAGGTTCCCGACAAGCAGCACCGCATCACCATTCCGGCGATGCTTCGCGACTACGCCGGCCTCGACCGTGACCTCACGGTCATCGGTGCGGGTGCTCGCGCCGAGATCTGGGACACCGAAGCCTGGAACGCCTACTACGCCGAAGTCGAGTCCGATTTCGCCAACACCACCGAGGAGGTGATTCCGGGACTCTTCTAGCGCCTTGGCGCTGACTCCCAGCCGTTCACTCGCCCTGACTTTCTTCCCCGATGTCAGGTCGGACCGGATGGGGATCAGTTTCAAGGCCCTGGTCGAAGGAAATGATCATGGCCGAAGCCCTGCACACCCCCGTCAATCTCGAGAGAACCCTCGAGCTGCTCACCCCGGCGCTCTCCGCGCCGGGCGCAGTCCTCATCGACGCAACGCTCGGAATGGGCGGGCACGCGGAGGCGTTCCTGACCGCGCTTCCCGAACTCACGCTCGTCGGTCTCGACCGTGACACCCATGCGCTCGCCCTTGCGGGGGAGCGCCTTGCACCGTTCGGTGACCGGGTACACCTCGTCCACACCATTTACGACCGCATCGAAGAGGTACTCGCCGAACTCGGAATCACCGAGGTCGCCGGAATCCTGTTCGACCTCGGCGTTTCGTCGATGCAGCTCGACCAGGTCGACCGTGGCTTCTCGTACTCGAAGGATGCCCCGCTCGACATGCGGATGGATCCGACTGCCGAACTCACGGCCGAGCGCATCGTCGCCGAGTACAGCGAAGCCGAACTCCGACGGATCTTCTACGAGTACGGCGAAGAGAAACTCGCCCCTCGCTACGCGAGCAAGATCGTGCAGCGCCGGGTCGAAGAACCTATCCTTCGCTCGTCGCAGCTCAACGAGATCATCATCGCCGCGACTCCGGCCGCGGTCCAGCGCGCCGGCCACCCGGCAAAGCGGGTCTTCCAGGCGCTGCGCATCGAGGTGAACCAGGAACTCGCCGTTCTCGAACGCGCGATCCCGGCCGGGCTCGACGCCCTCGCGGTCGACGGCCGCATGGTCGTGCTGTCGTACCAGTCACTCGAAGACCGCATCGTCAAGCGCATCTTCGCGAAGCGTTCGGCATCCACCGCTCCGGCGGGCCTTCCGATCGAACTCCCGGAACACCGTCCGGAATTCAAACTTCTCGTTCGCGGAGCCGAGCTCGCGACCGAAGCAGAAAAGGCAGAAAACTCCCGCGCGACTCCGGTCCGGCTTCGCGCGGTGCAACGACTGAGGAGGCTCTCGTGAGCAACGCACTCGCCAACGCCCTCCCGGTTTCCCTGCCGACCGAGGCGCAACAGCCGCGTCACATCGAGATCGTCTCGACGCGCACGCAGCGCCTCGCCCGCCCGCGTCCGATTTACGCCGTCATCCTCGTCGGTGGACTGTTCGTCCTCTTCATCGCCCAGCTGCTGCTGAGCATCGTCGTTTCCAACGGTGCGTACCAGATTTCCAGCCTGCAGGGCGAGCAGCGCGACCTCACCCGTACCGCCGATGCGCTCTCCGAGAAGAACGACCTGCTCGCGAGCCCGCAGGCACTGGGTAAAGCCGCCGACGACCTCGGCATGACGACCACGGGCCGCACCCCGGCCTTCGTCGACCTCGCCGCGGGCAAGGTCATCGGCAAGCCCAAGACCGCGACCAACGGCAAGGGCGACGCTCTCAGCCCGACGATCGCCAACCAGCCGCTTGACGACGCGGAGAAGGCGGCGAAGCAGGACAAGAAGGACAACAGCTCTTCGACGGGCAACGACTCGGCTGTGAACACCGCGACCGCGTCGGCATCCGGTTCGAGCACAGCCAGCAGCACCGCCAACAAAACCGACGCCGAGCAGGATGCCCTGAGCGCGGATGCCGGAACGGCGATCGATACGAACGCCAACACCGCGAGCTCGAACACCTCGTCGACCGCCAGCGGCGTCATTCCTTCGCCGAAGACCCACTAACCGTGCAGCACCGGCCGCAGCCCTGCGCGTGTGGTGCAAACGCGGTGTGGTGAACCGGCGAATGGCCGACCGCGGGTAAGGATCATGAAGTGAGTAACGCAAAAAAGTCGAAGCGGCGGATCGCGATCGCCGCGATCGGCATGCTTGCTATCGTCGGGGTCTTCGTCGGCAAGCTCGTCGACATCCAGGTCGTCCAGGCCCAGGAACTCAATGAGGAATCCCTCAACAAGCGGTCGATCTCGTCGACGACCTACGGAGTTCGCGGCGACATCGTCGACACCAACGGTGTCGTCCTCGCCGACAGCGTCGAGCGCTACGACATCACGGCGTCTCCCGTCATCGCCCTCGGAAAGCCCACCAAGCGCATCGTCACGCCGGCCACAGCCACCGAGAAGGCCGTGATCGAGGTCTACACCCTCGACCAGCAGCTCGCCGATCTCGCCGAAGCAACGGGCGAGAAAGAGTCGGCGCTGCGCGCGGCCATCATGGCAAAGCCGGAGTCGGACTTCGCGTACCTGTCGAAGAAAGCACCGCTCGCGATCCTGCTCGCCGTGCAGGCGCTCAAAATTCCGTGGGTGTACAGCGAGCGGCATCCCGACCGCACCTACCCGAACGGTGCCGTTGCCGGCAACCTCGTCGGCTTCATCGGCACCGATGGCCCGCAGGCCGGGCTCGAACTGACCGAAGACGCCTGCATTGGAAGCACCAACGGGTCGTCAACCTACGAGCGCGGTGCCGACGGCGTCCGCCTGCCCGAGAGCACGGTCACGACCAAGGCTGCGACCGACGGCGGCACACTCAAGCTCACGATCGACAACGACCTGCAGTGGTACGTGCAGGAGCAGATTGCCGCCCGTGCCGAGGAGATCGGCGCCGACTGGGCGACCGCGGTTGTCGTGCGCGTGAAAGACGGCCACCTGCTCGCCGTCGCCGACTACCCGTCGGTTGATCCCAACAACGTCAACGGCGTGGACGAGACGTCACTCGGATCGCTCGCCTTCTCGACGCCGTACGAGCCCGGATCGACGTTCAAGCCGATGACGGCCGCAATGCTCTTCGACGAGGGCAAGGCAACGCAGACCACCGAAATCACCGTTCCCGGTCGGCTCGCGGTCGGTGGAACGTCGATCGGTGACGTCTGGGCCCACGGCGACATCCGCTTCACCACCGCTGGAATCCTCACCAACTCATCCAACGTCGGAATCTCCCTGCTGTCTGACCGGCTGAAGAAGTCCGACCGTTACGACTACCTGCGCAAGTTCGGAATCGGCGAGAAGACCGCGGTCGGATTCAACGGTGAGTCCGATGGTTCGCTTCGCGACCCGTCGGTCACGAAGTGGGATGACGTCACCAACTACGCAATTTCGTTCGGTCAGGGTGTCACGGCGACGAGCGTGCAGGTCGCCGGCATCTACCAGACCCTCGGCAACGGGGGAGTGCGCATGCCGCTCACGCTCGTCGAGGGCTGCGAGCACGCCGACGGCACCGTCACCGAGGTCACCGAGGCCAAGGGCTCGCGTGTCGTCTCGAAGAAGGCAGCGGATGACACGGTCGAGATTCTCGAGAACGTTGTGAGCCAGGGTGGCCTCGCCGACAGCGTCCAGATCGACGGCTACCGCATCGCTGCGAAGACCGGAACGGCGCAGGTCGCCGAGAACGGACGCTACGGAGACGAGCGCATCGTGTCGGTCGCGGGGATGTTCCCGGCCGAGGATCCGGAATTCGCGGTCGTCGTGACAATGGGCAAGCCCGATATTATGAAGACGTCCGCCGGAGCAGCACCGGCCTTCAGAAAAATCCTCACCCAGCTGATCAAGACCTATCGGGTGACCCCGTCTACCAAGAAAGCGCCAGAGATCCCACTCAACTGGTGATCCATCCGCCTCGGCGGTTCGCTTAGAAATGAGAATTGCGTGACCGCACGGATTCCCCCGGTTCTTCGACCGGAGCATCCTTCGGCCAGGTCTCTAGCCGGACTCGTCACCGAGTTCGGACTCGAGCACCGCGGTTCCCTCGACGGGGTCGAGATTTCGGGTGTCAGCCTAAGTACGGCCGACATCTACCCCGGCGACCTCTACGTCGGCATCCAGGGAGCGAACTCCCACGGTGCGTCTTACGCGGCATCCGCGAAGGAAAGCGGCGCCGTGGCGATCCTCACCGATGAAGCCGGCGCGGAACTCGCCGCCGATACCGGACTGCCGGTTGTGCTCGTCGATTCGCCGCGCGCGGCACTCGGCGCCATCTCGGCGTGGGTCTACCGCACGGCGGATGAGCCGCCGCTGCTGTTCGGAACCACCGGCACCAACGGCAAGACCTCGACGTCGTACCTGCTCGAGGGAATCCTGAAGCAGCTCGGGCTCGTCACCGGCCTCAGCTCGACCGCTGAGCGCCACATCGGCGACCTCACCGTCGTGAGCAGGCTCACCACGCCCGAAGCGAGCGAGATGCACGCCCTGCTCGCCCGCATGCGCGAGAGCGAAGTCCGTGCCGTCGCGATCGAGGTCAGCGCGCAGGCGCTCAGCCGCAACCGCGTCGATGGAATCGTCTTCGACGTCGTCTCGTTCGCGAACCTCAGCCACGACCACCTCGACGACTACGCCGACATGGAGGAGTACTTCCAGGCGAAGCTCGCACTGTTCACTCCCGACCGCGCAAAGCGCGGCGTCGTCTCGCTCGACACCGCCTGGGGCCAGCGCGTCGTCGAAGAATCACGGATTCCGGTTACCACGATCTCCGCAACGGCCGGCGTCGACGCCGAGTGGATGGTCACGGTCGATGCCGAACAGGCGACCTACACCGAGTTCACCCTCACCGGCCCGCAGGGTCGCTCCATCACCACGCGCGTTCCGCTCATCGGCTGGCACATGGCGGCCAACGGCGCGCTCGCGATCGTGATGCTCGTCGAGGCAGGCTTCGAACTCGAAGCGATCGGCCAGGCGCTCGAGCCGAGCGACGACAACGAGACCGGTGGCATCGTCGCTTACCTTCCCGGACGAACCGAGCGGGTATCCGGCGAACACGGTCCGACCGTCTACGTCGACTTCGGGCACAGCCCGGACGCCTTCCTCAAGGCGCTCGACGCCGTGCGCACCGTGACGACTGGCAAGGTCATCATGGTATTCGGTGCCGACGGCGACCGCGACACTTCGAAGCGGCACGACATGGCGAAAGTCGCGGCCGAAGGCTCCGACATCCTCGTCATCACCGACCACCACCCCCGGTTCGAAGACCCGGAGTCGATTCGTGCAACGCTGCTCGAAGGCGCGCGCCTCGCGAACACGACCACCCAGATCCACGAGATCAGCCCGCCCGAGAAGGCGATCCGCCTCGCGGTGTCCCTCGCGGAAGAGGGCGACTCGATCCTGTGGGCCGGTCCCGGTCACCAGGACTACCGCGACATCAAGGGTGTTCGCACCCCGTACTCCGCGAGAGACGAAGCACGCACCGCCCTGCGCGAGGCTGGCTGGGAGTGACGCTGAGCGTTTCGCCCGACCGAGGCGCTCCGACTACCGTCGCGCTCGTCGCGGCGGTTGTGGCGTTGGCGCCGGCGGAGAGCCGCGACTTCCGTATCCTGCTCGATTCAGCGGATGTCGCGTCCGGAACCGACGACCGCTCCGGCGTGCTGATCGTCTCGTCTGACGACGGGGCAACTCTCGCGGCCGGTGCAGCCCACGCGGGGGAGTCGGTGACCGTCGGGTATTCGTCGAGCGCGGACATCAGCGTCGATCGCATCGACGTCAGCGTCGCCGGTACGAGTTTCGACGCCGTGACGGGCGCCTCGCGCGTCGCCGTGCGGCTCTCACTCATCGGTGAGCGTCACGTGCCGGCAGCTCTCGCCGCGATCGCCGCCGGGCGAATCGCGGGCGTTACCGATGATGCGATCGTCGGTGCGCTCGAGGCCGTCACCACCGGGGAGCCGGGCAATCTCGAGCGCATTCCGACGCGCCCGGGCGTTGTGCTTCTCGATGATTCTTACGACTCGACTTCCCTGTCGATGACCGAGGCGCTCAAGACCCTCGCTGAGATCACACCGGTGACCGGACGCTCGATTGCCGTGCTCTCGCCGCTGGCAGGTTCCGGTGAGGCAGGAATTGACTCCGAGAGCCGCGACGAGCACGACCGGATCGGTCGGATTATCGTCCGGCTGAACATCGGACTGCTCATCGCGATCGGCAACGGCGCCCGCCATCTCGCCGGTGCTGCGGGGCTAGAAGGTTCGTGGGACGGGGAGTCGGTGCTCGTCGCTGACCCCAATGAGGCATACGATTTGGTTCGTGCAGAGATCCGCGAGGGTGACGTCATCCTCGTGAAGTCCGGCCCGATCGGCACCAATACACTCGGCCAGAGGATCGGAGAGCTACTCGCGTGAATGCACTACTCATCGGCGCGGGCGTCGCAATGGCGTTCACGCTGTTCCTGACCCCGCTGTTCATCCGGTTGTTCAACCGGCTCGGCTGGGGCCAGTTCATCCGGGATGACGGTCCGCAGTCGCACCACGCCAAGCGTGGAACTCCCACGATGGGCGGCATCGTCTTCATCATCGGCGCAGTAGTCGGTTACCTCGTCGGCCACCTGGTTACCGGTCAGCCGTTCACGCTCGTGGCTACCCTCGTCATCTTCCTCATGGTTGGACTCGGATTCGTCGGCTTCATCGACGATTTCCTGAAAACACGCAAGCAGCGCAGCCTCGGCCTCGGTGGCTGGGCGAAGATCCTCGGCCAGGTCATCGTCTCGACGATCTTCGCGTTCCTCGCCCTGAGCATGCCCGACGAGAACGACCTCACTCCCGGTGGAAACGTCGTCCGCAATGCCGCCGGAGACATCATTCAGACGAATGTCTTCATCTCGGCTGTTCGCGACATTGAATGGCTCAACCTGTTCTTCGCCGGCTCCATCGTCGGTGTGCTGCTCTTCCTGCTCTGGGTGAACGTCATCGCGGTGAGTGCGTCCAACGGTGTCAACGTCGCCGACGGCCTGGACGGACTCGCAACCGGAGCGTCGATCCTCGCGCTGACGGCCTACATCGTCATCGGGTTCTGGCAGTACAACCAGTCCTGCTTCAACGTCAATCTCGACGAAGCCGTGCGCTTCAAGTGCTACGAAGTGCGTGATCCGCTGGATCTCGCGATCGTCGCTGCGGCGATCGCGGGAAGCCTCGTCGGATTCCTCTGGTGGAACACCTCGCCGGCCCAGATCTTCATGGGCGACACCGGATCCCTCGGCCTCGGTGGAGCAATCGCCGCGCTCGCAATCCTCAGCCGCACCGAACTGCTCCTCGTCTTCACGGGTGGCCTGTTCCTCATCGTCACGGGCTCGGTCATCCTGCAGCGGGCGTACTTCAAGATCACGCACGGTAAACGCATCTTCCTGATGAGTCCGATCCACCACCACTTCGAACTCAAGGGCTGGGCGGAGATCACCGTCGTCGTTCGCTTCTGGCTGGTCGCCGGACTGTTCGTCGCCGGTGGAATCGGGCTGTTCTACCTCGAGTGGTCGAACCGCCGGGGCTAGTCCCAGACGCACTGAACGCACGAAACGCACTGAACGCACGAAGGATTCGTATGGACCTCTCGACCCTGACCAGCTGGCACGCTGACTGGAAGGGACTTCGAGTCGCCGTACTCGGTCTCGGTGTCACCGGCTTCGCTGTCGCCGACACGCTCGCCGAATTGCGCGCAGAAGTACTCGTGGTCGCCGAGAAAGCGCCGGTACCGCAGGCAAAGCTGCTCGAGGTCATCGGTGCCGCTTTGCTCGAAACCCCGCTCGACTCCGTTCCGGCCGCGCTCGTGGAGTTCGCGCCGGAGCTCATCGTCACCTCACCCGGTTTCCATCCCGACAACGCCGTGCTCGAGTGGGCTGCACAGGCCGGCATCGCCGTCTGGGGAGACATCGAACTCGCCTGGCGCGTACGCGACAAGGTTCGCGCCGCCGAGTGGATCACCGTCACCGGGACCAACGGAAAGACCACGACGGTGCAGCTCGCCGCCCATATCCTCGCGGCGGCCGGCCATCGGGTTGCCGCGGTCGGAAACATCGGGATCCCGGTTCTCGACGCCGTGCGCGACCCGATCGGTTTCGACGTGCTCGTGGTCGAGCTCTCGAGCTACCAGCTGCACTGGATCAACTCCGCGCCGGAGGGCGCGATCTCCGCGCTCGCGAGCGTCTGCCTCAACGTCGACGATGACCACCTCGACTGGCACGGCTCAGCCGACGCCTACCGCGCGGCCAAGGGCAAGGTCTACGACAACACGCGCGTTGCGTGCGTGTACAACAAGGCCGACGAGGCGACGATGCGCATGGTCGAGGACGCCGAAGTGATCGAGGGATGCCGCGCCGTCGGCTTCGATCTCGGCGTCCCCGGGCCGAGCGACCTCGGAATGGTCGACGACATCGTCGTCGACCGGGCATTCCACGACGACCGTCGCAATTCGGCTCTCGAACTCACGACCCACGGCGAACTCGTCGAAGCCAACCTCGCAGCTCCGCACTCGGTCGCGAACGTGCTTGCGGCATCCGCTCTCGTCCGTGCTTTCGGGGTCGAGCCCGCTGTCATCCGCACGGCCATTTCGACTTTCGTCGTCGACCACCACCGCACCGAGCGGGTCGCGACGGTCGACGATGTCCTCTGGATCGACGACTCGAAAGCAACCAACGCCCACGCCGCCAACGCCTCGCTGAGCGCGTTCGGGTCGGTCGTCTGGATCGTCGGCGGACTGCTCAAGGGAGTGGACGTCAGCCCGCTCGTTGCGTCGCACGCCGCGCACCTGCGCGCCGCCGTCATCATCGGGGTCGACCGCGACCTGCTTCGAGCGGCATTCGCGCGACACGCGCCGGGGATACCGGTGTTCGAGGTCGAGGCAACCGACACTGAAGAGGTAATGCCGCTCGCTGTGCGGCTCGCGAGGGATGTCGCCGTCACCGGGGATGTGGTTCTGCTAGCTCCGGCTGCAGCATCCATGGACCAGTTCACGGATTACGGGGATCGTGGTCGCAGGTTTGCGGCAGCGGTGAAAGAGCTACAGGTCGGTCAGGCCGAGGAATAACACACGGAGGGGATCGGATGACGATGAAGCCTCCGGTGCCTCCCGCCCGCAGTCCGAAAGCCACGGCAGCGCGACCCAGCACTCCTCGGCCGAACGCACCACGACCAACTGCGCCGCGATCCACTGAACAGCGATCCACTGAAGAGCGCCGACCGTCATCGGCGTCCTCGCAGACGTCCAGCGAGCCAACGACTGCGCCGGCTGGAACCAACTCCGACGGCAGCTCCGGCCGTTCGGCCGCCGTCGTCGTCACCGTCAAGCGCATTTTCGCAGCCGAGACCGGCAATTACTTCCTGCTGCTCGGAACGACGCTGTTCCTGGTCGCCTTCGGCCTCGTGATGGTGCTGTCGTCATCGTCGATCGAGTCATACCTGCAGAACGACTCGGACTTCTTCGCGGCGTTCTCGAAGCAGGGGCTCTATGCGCTTATCGGGATCCCGCTCATGCTGCTCGCCTCCCGCTTTCCGGCTACCTTCTGGAAGAAGTGGGCCTGGCTGTTCCTCGTCATCGGCGTCTGTCTCCAGCTGCTGGTCTTCGTGCCGGGAATCGGCTTCAGCTATGGCGGAAACACCAACTGGATCAAGATCGGCAACTCGTTCAGCGCGCAGCCGTCAGAGCTCGTCAAGCTCGCGCTCATCGTCTGGATCGCCTGGGTGCTGTGGACCAAGGCGTCGCTCCTCGATGACTGGCGGCACGTGCTGCTGCCGATCGGCCCGGTCGCGGGAATCGCGATCGGATTCGTATTGCTCGGTGGCGACCTCGGAACCGGGATCGTCATGCTGTCGATCGTCTTCGGCGCCCTGTTCTTTGCCGGGATCAAGATGCGATTCCTGATACCCGCCGCCATCCTTGTAGCGGTGTTCGGCGTGATCTTCGCCCAGGGCGGATCCTCGCGCACCTCGCGCATCAGCGCGTGGCTCAACGGCTGTGTCGACGTCGATGCCCTCGCCGCGTGCTGGCAACCGACGCACGGCCTTTGGGCACTCGCGTCCGGCGGCGTCTTCGGCGTCGGGCTCGGCAACTCCAAAGCCAAATGGTCGTGGCTGCCCGAGGCTGACAACGACTTCATCTTCGCGATCATCGGCGAAGAGCTCGGGCTCATCGGAGCGATCGTCGTCCTCGTGCTGTTCGTCGTCCTCGCCTTCTCGTTCATTCGGATCATCCGCGCGACCGACGACCCGTTCGCGCGAATCGTCACGAGCGGCGTGATGGTCTGGATCATCGTCCAGGCGATCATCAACATTTCGGTGGTGCTCGGGCTGCTTCCGGTGCTCGGCGTGCCGCTGCCGCTCATCTCCGCGGGAGGGTCGGCGCTCATCGCGTCTCTCATCGCCATCGGTGTTGTGCTCTCATTTGCGAGAAACCCCGTGCGCAACGAAGATGTGCTGGTGCCGAATTCCCCCTCAGCCTCCCTGTCAGCTCCCCGCCGAGTACGGGCCGCCCGGTGACGACCTACCTGCTCGCCGGCGGTGGAACCGCCGGCCACGTGAACCCGCTGCTCGCCGTCGCCGACCGCATTCGTGATCGGGAACCGGATGCCGTCGTCCTTGTTCTCGGAACGAAAGAGGGCCTGGAGTCACGTCTCGTTCCGGAACGCGGGTACGAGCTGCTGACCATCGCGCGCCTGCCGTTCCCACGGCGTCCCAGCCGGGCAGCACTGTCGTTTCCCGGCCGGTTCCGGGGCGCGATCGACGACATCCGTGGCTACATCCGAGACCGCGGCGTCGACGTCGTCGTCGGCTTCGGCGGGTACGCCTCGGCTCCCGCCTACGTCGCAGCGTCGCGCGAAAGCGTTCCGCTCGTCATCCACGAGGCGAACGCTAAGCCGGGAATGGCGAACAAGCTCGGTGCCCGGTTCACGAAGTTCGTCGGCGTCGCCTTCGAAGGCACCAGCCTTCCGCACGCGACGGTCGTCGGAATGCCGCTTCGCCGCGAGGTCGAGCAGCTCGACCGCCACGCCGCAAAGGCAGAGGGACTCGCCGCGTTCGGCCTCGACGGGTCGAAGCCCGTGCTGCTCGTCACCGGTGGCTCTACCGGGGCACGGTCGATCAATGCCACCGTTGCGGCATCCGTCGAACTCATTCTCGGCCTCGGCTGGCAGGTGCTGCACATCGCCGGCGCGCAGTCGGAGATCACCGATCCCGGGCTCGACGGCTATCGGCTGATGAAGTACTGCGACCGCATGGATCTCGCCATCGCCGTCGCGGATCTTGCGGTCTCGCGCTCCGGCTCGGCAACCGTCAGCGAACTCTCGGCCGTCGGAATTCCCGCCGTCTATGTTCCGTACCCGGTCGGCAACGGTGAACAGCGTTTCAACGCGCGCGGGGTAGTTGCCGCCGGCGGGGCAATCCTCGTCGACGACGCCTCGTTCACGCCGGACTGGGTCGCCCAGACCCTCGTTCCGCTGCTCTCGGATCGCGCGGCAATCGCCGAGCTCGCGGCCCGCGCCATCACCGTCGGAGTGCTGGACGGGGCAGATCGCATGGTCGACCTCGTCAGCAGAGCTGCCGCCACACCGGTAAAATCGACCAAATGATCAAGCCCGATTTCTCCCAGGAGCTCCCCGCCGAGCTCGGTGCCGTCCACTTCGTCGGAATCGGCGGATCCGGGATGAGCGGGATCGCCCGCCTCTTCCTCGGTGCCGGTCACGTTGTCACCGGTTCCGACCGCAGCGAGAACCACAACACCGAAGCGCTGCGCGAACTCGGCGCAACGGTGTCGATCGGGCACGATGCGGCGAACCTCGGCCCCGACGTCGACGCCCTGGTCTTCACCGGCGCGCTGTGGCCCGACAACCCGGAGTACCTCGCAGCCGTCGAACGCGGAATCCCCGTGCTGCACCGCTCGCAGGCACTCGCCTGGCTGATCAGCCGCCAGCGCCTCGTCGCGGTCGCCGGAGCGCACGGCAAAACCACGTCGACCGGCATGATCGTAACCGCGCTGCTCGAGCTCGGCGCTGACCCCAGCTTCGTCAACGGGGGAGTGATCCAGTCCCTCGGACTGAGCGCTGCCACCGGCAGCGGAGAACTGTTCGTCGTCGAGGCCGACGAGTCCGACGGATCGTTCCTGCTGTACGACACCGCCGTTGCGCTCATCACCAACGTCGATGCCGACCACCTCGACCACTACGGGTCGCACGAGGCGTTTGACGACGCGTTCATCGAGTTCGCAAGCAAGGCGAGCGAACTCGTCGTTGCGTCGAGCGACGACGCCGGTGCCGTCCGGGTGACCGCGGCGCTCGACCACAAACGCGTGATCACGTTCGGTGAGGATGCCGCTGCCGACGTCCGCATCCACTCGATCGTCGCCGACGGGCCCGTCTCGTTCGTCGTCTCGTGGGACGGAACCGACTACCCGGCAACTCTGCGGGTCCCCGGAAAGCACAACGCGATCAATGCCGCCGGCGCGTTCGCGGTACTCGTGGGACTCGGATTCGACCCGGCCGATTCGCTTGCCGGTATCTCGACCTTCGGGGGAACCGAACGCCGGTTCGAGCTGCACGGTGTTGTGCGCGGCGTGAGTGTCTACGACGACTACGCCCACCACCCGACCGAGGTCGCCGCGGCGCTCTCCGCCGCCCGCACGGTCGTCGGCACCGGTCGTGTCATCGCCGTCCACCAGCCCCACCTGTACAGCCGCACGGCACTCATGGCCGGCGAGTTCGCCCAGACCTATGAGGGACTCGCCGACTACACGATCGTGCTCGATGTGTACGGCGCGCGAGAAGACCCGGTTCCCGGCGTCACCGGAGCGCTCGTGTCCGAGCGATTCACCGACCCGGCTCGGGTCTCGTATCTTCCCGACTGGCAGGAAGCGTCGGATTTCGCCGCGTCGATCGCGAAAGAGGGCGACATCATCATGACGCTGAGCTGTGGCGACGTCTACCGGATCGTTCCCCAGCTGCTGGCGTCCCTCGAACAGTGAAAAGACCGGAAGGCTTCGAGCCACCGCCTCGCCGGCCAACGCCGCCGGCTAAGCCGGTAGCCAAAAAGCCCGCCGCGGCAGCCGGATCCACGCCCAAAAACACGCCAAAGGTCTCGCCCTCATCGTCGATGGCTGAAACTGTTCCGCTCGACAAGCTCATCCGCCAGTCGACCGGAAAGGGCGAGGTGACTCCGGTCGCCTCCGCGAAGACCGAAGCCCGCGCCGCATCGCACGCCGCACGCCAGGCGCGCACCGAACTGCGCCGCGCAGCTCGAGAACGCCGCCGGTTCGAGCGCGGCGAGGTGCGACGCTTCACCCGCCGAAGCCGCAATCTCCGGGTGACGATCGGGGTCGTGCTCGGGCTCGTCGTTGTACTCGTCGCCGTTCTCGCGGTCGCGGTGTACTCGCCGATCCTCGCCCTTCGAACGATCGAGATCACCGGGGCCAAGCAGCTCGATACCGAAGAGCTGCTCTCGGCGGTCGACGACCAGGTCGGAACGCCGCTCGCGCTCGTCGACTTCGATCGCATCACCCGGCAACTGGGCAGTTTCCCGCTGATTCGCAGCTACGTCACCGAGACTATTCCGCCGTCCACGCTCGTGATCCACGTCGTTGAACGCGAGGCGGTCGGCATGGTGAAAGACGGCAGTAACTGGGCGATCGTCGATCCGGCCGGAGTCGTGTTGTCGACCGCGTCGAAAAAAGATTCCGATCTTCCCGAAATCAAGGTCTCCGGCGGCAAGACCGACAGTGACGCGTTCGCCGAGGCAGCGGCAGTACTGCTGGCCCTTCCCGATGACCTTCGCAAAAAGGTCGTGTCGATCAGCGCCTCCACCGAGGACGACGTCACGTTCACGATGACCGGGTCTGCATCCCAGAAGGTCGTGTGGGGCAACGCCGACAACTCGGAGTTCAAGGCGCGCGTGCTCGCGATCCTGGTGAAGAAGAATCGGAAGGTCGAAGGTCTCACCTACAACGTCGCGTCTCCCGACACCGCGTACGTGAACCCGTAACACTCGGAACCGAGCATTCGCCCGCTCGAAAAGAACCTTTGTTTCCACGTTTGTTTCCGACACGCGCACCGGTTGACGGTCGCCGCGTACCGCCCGACTTACTCTCGGTGAAAGAACCAATTAGTGAGCATAACTTTCATCTTCAAGTAGAGGTTGAAGGTTTAAGCGGAGGCCGGAACATCGTGACATCGAACCAGAACTACCTAGCCGTGATCAAGGTCGTCGGCATAGGCGGCGGAGGCGTGAACGCTGTCAACCGCATGATCGAACTCGGTCTGCGCGGCGTTGAATTCATCGCCATCAACACCGACGCCCAGGCGCTGCTGATGAGCGACGCCGACGTCAAGCTCGACGTCGGTCGCGAACTCACTCGCGGTCTCGGTGCCGGCGCTGATCCCGAGGTCGGCCGTCGCGCCGCCGAGGATCACGCCGAAGAGATCGAAGAGGCCCTCGCGGGGGCCGACATGGTCTTCGTCACTGCAGGCGAGGGTGGCGGAACCGGTACCGGTGGAGCTCCCGTTGTTGCCCGCATCGCGAAGTCGATCGGTGCACTCACTATCGGTGTCGTCACGAAGCCGTTCGGATTCGAGGGAAAGCGTCGTTCCTCGCAGGCCGAGATCGGTGTCGCGAGCCTCAAGAGCGAGGTCGACACCCTCATCGTCGTTCCGAACGACCGCCTGCTCGAGATCAGTGACCGCGGCATCAGCATGCTCGAAGCGTTCGCCACCGCCGACCAGGTACTGCTCGCCGGTGTGCAGGGAATCACCGACCTCATTACGACTCCGGGGCTCATCAACCTCGACTTCGCCGACGTGAAGTCCGTTATGCAGGGCGCTGGTTCAGCGCTCATGGGTATCGGGTCCGCGCGGGGAGCCGACCGCGCGATCAAGGCGGCCGAACTCGCCGTTGCAAGCCCGCTGCTCGAGGCGAGCATCGATGGTGCCCACGGAGTGCTGCTCTCGGTGCAGGGTGGATCCAACCTCGGAATCTTCGAGATCAACGACGCTGCCCGTCTCGTGCAGGAAGCCGTACACCCCGAAGCCAACATCATCTTCGGTGCCGTCATCGACGACACCCTCGGCGACGAAGTTCGCGTCACGGTCATCGCCGCGGGCTTCGACGGAGGAGAGCCGAACGTCAAGCCGGCCGAAACCAAGCGCAGCAACTTTGTGCCGCCGACCGAGTCTGCCGCTGCCGCTCCGGTAGCCGCCGCCGCGGTCACCGAGACTGCGACAGCGGATGCCCCGGCCGAGTCGAGGAAGGACGAGCCGCAGCTGCCGCTCACCGCGCCCATCGACCGCAACTTCGATGACGACGACGGCTCGGGCGAGCTCGACATCCCCGACTTCCTCAAGTAGCTCCTGATCGAGAAGACGGCGTGACGGAGTACGACGGTCTCGCTGACCGTTTGCGGTCGGTCACCGAGTCGGTCGACGCCGCCATTGCCGAGGCCGGCAGGGCACCGGACGAGGTCACGACGATCGTCGTGACCAAGTTTCATCCGGCTACGCTCGTGCGAGCACTGTTCGACCTCGGTGTACGCCAGTTCGGCGAGAGCCGGCACCAGGAGGCGTCGGCGAAGGCAGCCGAACTCTCGGACCTCGAGCTCGAGTGGCACTACATCGGCCAGTTGCAGAGCAAGAAGGCGCGACAGGCGCGGCAGTATGCGCGGGTCATCCACTCGCTCGATCGTGAATCTCTCGTCACAGCCCTCTCGAGCACCGACTCGGTCGAACCGACCGACGTCTTCGTGCAGGTGAACCTCACCGACGATGCCGGCCGTGGGGGAGTGCAGCCGGCAGCGCTCGACGGGTTCGTCGACCTCGTGCTCGAGACCCCCGGCATCCGCCTGCTCGGATTGATGACCGTCGCGCCCCTCGGCGACGAAGCCCGACCGGCGTTCGCAGAACTTCGCGAGCTCTCCGATCGGGTTCGCCTCGCGGCTCCCGACGCCGCCGCGCTGTCAATGGGGATGTCCGGCGACTATCGCGAGGCGATACTCGAAGGCGCGACACACCTGCGGATCGGCACGGCAATCACGGGAAATCGACCGGTCCACGGTTAATCTCGAATAACCAGTAACACCACTCGGAGGAACACAATGGCTAATCCGCTGCGCAAGACCATGGTCTACCTTGGCCTCGCTGACGAAGAATACGAATACGAGGCCCAGCAGCAGCCGAGTGCGCCTGCCGCTCCGGTTGAGAAGCATGTGCCGGCCCAGGCGCCCCGCCCGGCAGCGGTCACCCCGCTGCGTCGTACGGCTCCGGCTCGACAGAGTGCACCTGCTGCGGAGATGAACGAGATCCTCACGGTTCACCCGCGCCAGTACAAGGACGCACAGGTCATTGCCGAGAACTTCCGCGAGGGAATCCCGGTCATCATCAACCTGTCGCAGATGAGCGAGCCCGACGCACGTCGCCTCGTCGACTTTGCGAGCGGACTCTCGCAGGGACTGTACGGCAAGATCGAACGGGTCACGAGCAAGGTCTTCCTGCTCTCGCCCGAGCACGTTGCGGTCAGCGGAGATACGGCTGACGCCGAGTCTGACGTTGAGGCTTCATTCTTCGCTGCGCAGTAGTCGGCATAGAACGGCGTGTTCTCCGGTACCTCGATCATCGCGACGATTGTCTATGTCGCACTCAACCTGTTCATCTTTGTGATGTTTGCGCGGTTGATTCTCGACCTCGTAGTGAACTTCTCGCGCGGATGGCGCCCCCACGGTGCGGGGCTCGTCCTCGCTGAAATTGTGTTCACGATTACCGACCCGCCGATCAAATTCGTGCGCCGGTTTGTTCCTCCGCTGCGCATCGGCGGCATCCAGCTCGAATTCTCGTGGAGCATCGTAACGCTTGCTGCGGTGATACTGAGTTCTGTCGCTGCACGATTCATTGTTTAGGCCTTCGGTTGTACTCTGAATAAGTACCGGGCGCAGTTACCGGTGATTTTTCAGGCCAATGATTGCTACCGTTGGCTAAACGTTGTGTAAGTGCCGTTGGCACGCGCGCGACCAACGCGTTTATTTTTTTACGTACTAGAAAGTTTTAGAGGTGACGGCAATGGCTTTGACTCCAGAAGACGTAGTCAACAAGCGGTTCCAACCGACCAAGTTCCGCGAGGGATACGACCAGGACGAGGTCGATGACTTCCTCGATGAGGTCGTCGTCGAGTTGCGTCGTCTCAACCAGGAGAACGAAGAGCTTCGCCAGCGCCTGATCGCGAGTGACTCGCGCATCAACGAGCTGCAGCGCAGTGGTGCACAGCAGGCTCCGCAGCAGGCAGCGCCGCAGCCGGCGTACGCCGCTCCGGTTGCCGCTCCGCCCGCTCCCGAGCAGTTCGCTGCACCCGCGCCCGCAGCAGCAGCTGCCGGGTACGTCGCCGGTGCCGCCGAGAACCCGCTCGATCCCGGAAACACCAATAACCTCCTTCAGCTGGCACGCCGCCTGCACGAGGAGCACGTTCGCGAGGGTGTTGAGAAGCGTGACGCTCTCATCGCCGAGGGCCAGGCCGCTGCCGCACGCGTCGTGCAGGAAGCCCAGGACTCGACCCGCGCCCAGATCGGCTCGCTCGAGCAGGAGCGCGCGCAGCTCGAGAGCCGCATCGAAGAACTGCGTACCTTCGAGCGCGAGTACCGCCAGAAGCTCAAGGGCTACATCGAGAGCCAGCTTCGCGAGCTCGACAACGTGAACCTGCTTGCCTCCGGTGCCGCTCCGAGCGCGCCGCAGCCGCAGTACGCTGCCCCCAGCGCTCCGCCGCCGGCCAGCTACCCGGGCTTTGCCGGAAGCTAACGACGACACAGCAACGACCGCCGGACCGCGTGGAGCCAGCAAAAAGGCTCTCGTGATCTTGGCGGCCGTTGCCGTGTTCGTTTACGGAATCGACCAGCTGTCGAAGTTCCTGATCGTCTCGAATCTCACCGTCGGCGAGATCGTGCCGGTGCTCGGCGAACTGTTCCAGCTGCACTTCGTCAAGAATCCCGGGGCAGCGTTCTCGCTCGGGAGCGGAACGACCTGGATCTTCGCGGTCATCGCGGCAACGGTCGTCGTTGTGATCATCCTGTTCGCACGCCGCATCCGCTCGCTCGGCTGGGCTGTGCTCCTCGGCCTGCTCCTCGGGGGAAATCTCGGAAACCTGACCGATCGCCTGACCCGCGAACCGGGGTTCGGTGTCGGGCACGTCATCGACTTCCTGCAGATCTACGCGTTCCCGGCGATCTTCAACGTCGCCGATGTCGCGATCGTGTTCAGCATGGTCATTTTCGTGATCCTGACGATCCGTGGCACCCGACTCAACGGGACCCGCGTCGAGCCGACGCCGAAAAAGGGCACGGCAGTCGAAGAAGACGTCGCTTCAGCCCCGCAGCCCCCGATGGAGAAGGCCTAGTGGAATCGCGCAGCCTTCCCGTTCCGGACGGGCTCGCGGGCGAGCGTGTCGACTCCGCGATCGCGAAGCTGCTCGGTTTCTCCCGGAGCTTCGCCGCCGAGGTCGCAGAGTCGGGCGGTGTGACCGCCGACGGCGTTGTGCTCGGCAAGTCCGACCGTCTTTCGGTCGACTCCTGGCTCGAGGTGACCTGGCAACCAAAGCAGGCTCCCAGTATCATTCCCATCGCGGTGAGCGACCTCGGGATCGTCTACGACGACGATGACCTCGTGGTCATCGACAAGCCCGTCGGGGTCGCTGCGCACCCTTCGGTTGGGTGGGATGGCCCGACCGTGCTCGGCGCCCTCGCGGCTGCCGGCTTCCGGATTTCGACCTCAGGGGCATCCGAGCGCGCCGGTATCGTTCACCGGCTCGACGCCGGCACGAGTGGCCTGATGGTCGTCGCGAAGTCCGAACGCGCCTACACCGAGCTCAAGCGCCAGTTCCATGACCGCGAGGTCAACAAGATCTATCACGCGGTTGTGCAGGGCTACCCCGACCCGCTCGCCGGGACCATCGACGCGCCCATCGGTCGCCACCCCGGGGCCAGCTGGAAGTTCGCGGTCACCGCCGACGGCAAGCCGTCGATCACGCACTACGAGACGCTCGAGGCATTTCGCTACGCGGCGCTGCTCGAAGTGCACCTCGAAACCGGACGCACCCACCAGATCCGCGTCCACATGGCCGCACAGAAGCATCCGTGCGTCGGCGACACGATGTACGGTGCCGACCCATCGATCAGTGCGAAACTCGGGCTCGAACGCCAGTGGCTGCACGCAAAGCGACTCGGATTCCGTCACCCCGGAACCGGAGAAGACGTCGAATTCGAGTCGGGATACCCGGCCGATCTGCAGCACGCGCTCGACGTTCTCGCGGCCGCGTAGCTCGTAACAGAGCACATCCAGAGCCGGTTCGGAGGCACTATTTAGCGCCCCGACTGGCTCTTTTGCCAATCAGGGGCGAATTCTAAAAACCCGTCCAATTCGTGCTGTTGAATACAGATTGTATTCACTATAGTGAGCATAATCCGGTTTCGGCCGGGCGAGTTGGCCAATTCATTGTGGGATGAAACGGGGGGCAACTGTGGTTGCTGGTAGTGAAGTTGTACAGACTGAAATTGTTCGTGGTTGAGACATGGCCACCGAATTCAACACTGCTGCGGAGCGATGGGCGCCCGCGAGCGAAAATGACGAGGACCCTCGGTTCACGGTCGGATGGACGAGTGCGGCGATAGCCATCCACTCGATCCTGCAGATCCCGACACCGATGTTCCTCCGGCTGGGGATCGACGGGCAGCGTCCGATCCTGATCGACTTCCAGCATCACGCGTTCGACTGGGACACCTCTCTCGCGCTGCTTCCATCGCTGCCGTCGAACGTGTCGATCGAGACCGAGCCAGCCTGGTCCTTTGGTCCGTCGCTGTTCCCGCTTCCCGGACGCAGTCTCGACCAGTTGCTGTGGACGGTCGGGCTGTACTCGTTCCGTGACCAGCCAGCGTCCTGGCTCAACGACACCGACCGCTACCGGTTGTGCCGGTGGCCGAACTTTCCCGAGCTCGAGTTCACCGTCGAACAGATGAAGCTCACCGCGATCCTCGCGAACCTGAGCCTCACCCCGTCGGAACTCGCTGCGACGGCTCACACGAGCCTCGGTGATGCGCAGCGCGTCATCAACGCGCTGAGCCTGATGGGAATCCTGGTGGAGACCCCGGTGTCGCAGATGCCGGCCCTTCCTCAGTTCACCCGACGGGAGCCTGCGCCAGCGGGACTGTTTGCTCGCCTCCGCGAGCGGCTCGGGTTCTGATCAGCGTGGCCGAACACGTCATCCTGTTCGCCGGTCCGATGGGTGCCGGCAAGACCACCGCAATCGCATCCCTGAGCGACATTCCCGTCGTACGGACCGAGGCTGCGAACACCGACCGCGAGACGGCGGACAAGCTCACGACGACAGTCGCGCTCGACTACGGCGAGATCACTCTCTCACCCGACGAAAAGGTGCGGCTGTACGGAATCCCCGGCCAGCGCCGGTTCGATTTCATGTGGGCGATCCTCAAGGAGCGCGCGAAGGGAATGGTGCTGCTGATCAATAACGACGCGCCGGATCCCATCGACGCGATGCTGACCTTTCTCGATGACTTCGCCGACCTCTACGATCGCGGAGGCGTCGTCGTCGCGATCTCCCGATCGGATATCGCGCCGTCGCCGACCGTCGCCGACTTCGCTGAGGCGGCCAGCATCGCCCATCCGGGAAAGATCCTGCCGATCTTCACGATCGACGCGCGGGACGCCGGGCACATGCGGATGGCGCTGATGACCCTCGTGATGAACATCGAGATGCGCGCTGATTACGGCAGCATCCAGACCCCGGAAGCGACGCTGCTGTGAACGGCTACGTCGTCTCGGGGCATGCCGAGCTGAGTCCGGCGCATCGCAATCCCGAGATCATTGCCCGCGGTATGGAGATCCTGGTCGAGATGCGCGAGGTGTGCACCTCGCTTGTCTATGCCGCCCTCGTGACCGACGACGGCTTCGAGGTGGTTCGCCTTCCCGGCGGGCAGACCGACGGCAGCCGGTTCGCGAGCATGGCGAGCTCCATGCAGGCGCTCGGCGATGCCGTCGCCCGTGAGCTGCGGATGGGTGAGAGCCAGTACATCATCATCGCCTCGGACAACGGGCACGTTATCCAGCTTCGGGTTCCCGAGCATCCGCTCGTGCTCTCAGCACTCTTCGACGACTTCGAAACGCTCGGCAAGGGGCTCGCGATCTCGCGGGCTTCCGCGGCGAAGCTGTCGACGTTCCTTGGCGCGGCGTCCTAGGCGTCGGTTCCGCTCATTCCCGCCGTGCCCCGTGCCGGCTCTCTTTCTCAACCCGAAGCACACTGCCCGATTGCATCACTCAGCACCACCAAGCACCACCACCCAGCAACAAGCTGACATCGCTCAACAACACCAGCAACGGAGAACAACAATGTCCAACATCAGCGAATCCCTCGAGGCTCTCACCACCATCGACGGCGCCCTGTGCGCTGCCATCGTCGACAGTTCGTCCGGGATGCTGCTCGGCAAGGCCGGGTCGGGTCTCGATCTCGAGATTGCGGCCGCGGGCAACACCGAGGTCGTACGCGCGAAGAACAAGACGCTCAAAGCGCTCGGTCTCAACGACACGATCGACGACATCCTCATCACGCTCTCGAGCCAGTACCACGTCATCCGCCCGCTGGCCTCAAACCCCGAAATCTTCCTTTATCTCGTGCTCGACAAGGCGAAGTCCAACCTCGCCCTCGCACGCCTGAAGGTAAAGGAGAGCGACCTGCAGCTCGTTCTGTAGCTGCCGGAGCAGACCCCATCGTGGTCGCGCCGTCGTCGATTCCGGGTTCCCCCACCCGGGTCGACGACGGCGATTCCTGCTTAAGCTGCACGCCACGCCCGGCGGACGGCGGGGGAGAGTTAGGCTGGAGATCCGCTCGATCACCACGGAGATTTTGTGCCCGATAGCAACGATTCATTTGTGCATTTGCACGTGCACAGTGAGTACTCGATGCTCGATGGGGCGGCCCGCGTAGGCCCGCTGATGCAGGCTGCGGCAGAGCAGAAGATGCCGGCCATCGCGATCACCGACCACGGCAACATGTTCGGCGCTTACGACTTCTGGAAACAGGCGACAGCCAACGGCGTCAAGCCGATTATCGGCACCGAGGCGTACATCACGCCGGGTACGGCGCGCGGCGATCGCACCCGCGTGCGCTGGGGCGGAAACCACCAGAACCAGGACGACGTCGGTGGTTCCGGTTCGTACACCCACATGACGCTGCTCTCCGAGAACAACGAGGGAATGCACAACCTGTTCCGGTTGTCATCGCTCGCCTCGATCGAGGGCTTCTACTTCAAGCCGCGCATGGACCGCGAGTTGCTCAGCCAGTACGGCAAGGGCCTCATCGCGACCACCGGATGCGTGGGTGGCGAGGTGCAGACGCGCCTGCGCCTCGGCCAGTACGACGAAGCCCGCCAGGCGGCATCCGATTTCCAGGACATCTTCGGCAAGGGAAATTTCTTCGCCGAGATCATGGACCACGGCATCGATATCGAGCGCCGCACCATGAACGACCTGCTTCGGCTCGCAAAAGAACTCGACCTTCCGCTCGTCGCGACCAACGACCTCCACTACACGCACGCCCACGACTCCACCGCCCACGCGGCGCTGCTGTGCGTGCAGTCGGCGTCGACGCTGGATGACCCGAACCGCTTCAAGTTCGACTCCGACGAGTTCTACCTCAAGTCTGCCGCGCAGATGCGCCAGTTGTTCCGTGACTACCCGGAGGCCTGCGACAACACCCTCCTCATCGCTGAGCGCTGCGAGGTCAACTTCGAGCACCGTGACCTGATGCCGCGCTTCCCGGTTCCGGACGGCGAGACCGAAGCGAGCTGGTTCGAAAAAGAAGTTGCCGTCGGCATGAACCGCCGCTTCAACAACGCGCCGTCCGAGGCGCACCTCGCGCAGGCGCAGTACGAGGTCGACGTCATCAAGCAGATGGGCTTCCCCGGCTACTTCCTGGTGGTCGCCGACTTCATCACCTGGGCGAAGCAGCAGGGCATCCGCGTCGGCCCGGGTCGTGGTTCTGCCGCAGGCTCGATGGCGTCTTACGCGATGGGAATCACCGAACTCGACCCGCTGGCCCACGGCCTCATCTTCGAGCGCTTCCTCAATCCGGAGCGCGTCTCGATGCCCGACGTCGACGTCGACTTCGACGACCGCCGTCGCCCGGAGGTCATCCGCTACGTCACCGACAAGTACGGTGACGACCGGGTAGCCCAGATCGTCACCTACGGAACCATCAAGGCCAAGCAGGCGCTCAAGGACTCCTCTCGCGTGCTCGGAATGCCGTACTCGGTGGGCGAGAAGCTCACCAAGGCGATGCCGCCCGCGATCATGGGCAAGGACATCTCGCTCGGCGACATCATGAACAAGGACGCCCCGCGCTACAAAGAGGCCGCCGACTTCCGTGCAGTGCTCGAGTACGACCAGGAAGCCCAGAAGGTCTTCGAGACCGCGCTCGGTATCGAGAACCTCAAGCGCCAGTGGGGAGTGCACGCGGCCGGCGTCATCCTCTCGGCCGAACCGCTGCTGGACGTCCTGCCGATCATGAAGCGCGAGGACGACGGCGCGATCATCACGCAGTTCGACCAGCCGCCGCTCGAATCCCTCGGCCTGATCAAGATGGACTTCCTCGGGCTCCGCAACCTCACGATCATCGAAGATGCGCTTCGAATGATCGAGAAGAACACCGGCTCGAAGCTCGTCATCGAAGACCTCGACCTCGACGCCGACCAGAAGACCTACGACCTGCTCGCCCGGGGTGACACGCTCGGCGTGTTCCAGCTGGATGGCGGGCCGATGCGGTCTCTGCTGAAGCAGCTCAAGCCCACGAGCTTCGAAGACATTTCCGCCGTCATCGCCCTGTACCGCCCGGGCCCGATGGGAATGAACTCGCACACCAACTACGCGCTGCGTAAGAACGGGCTGCAGGAGATCGTTCCGATCCACCCGGAGCTCGAAGAACCTCTGCGCGAGAGCCTCGGTATCACCCACGGCCTGATCGTCTACCAGGAGCAGGTGATGTTCGTCGCCCAGAAGGTCGCCGGATTCTCACTCGGCCAGGCCGACGTGCTCCGGCGCGCGATGGGTAAAAAGAAGAAGAGCGAGCTGGACAAACAGTTCGCCGACTTCGAGAGCGGAATGATCGGCAACGGCTACAGCGCCGGTGCCGTCAAGGTGCTCTGGGACACCCTGATGCCGTTCGCCGACTACGCCTTCAACAAGGCCCACAGCGCCGGCTATGGCGTCCTGAGCTACTGGACGGCGTACCTCAAGGCGAACTTCCCGGCGGAGTACATGGCCGCGCTGCTCACGAGCGTCGGCGACTCGAAGGACAAGCTCGGAATGTACCTGAGCGAGTGCCGCCGGATGGGCATCAAGGTGCTCGCGCCCGACGTCAATGAGTCGTTCGTCGACTTCACCGCCGTTCCGTCCACGACCCCCGGCGCGATGGGCGACATCCGCTTCGGCCTCGGCGCCGTTCGGAACGTCGGTGCCAACGTCGTCGAGGGCATCCGTCTCTCTCGCGAAGACAAGGGCCGGTTCGATTCGTTCCACGACTTCCTCGCGAAGGTGCCGCTGCCAGTCACGAACAAGCGAACGGTCGAGTCGCTCATCAAGGCCGGAGCGTTCGACTCGCTCGGTTCGACGAGACGCGGGCTGCTCGAAATCCACGAGGATGCCGTCGACAGTTCGGTCAGTCGCAAGCGCAACGAGGCGAACGGCCAGGTCGGCTTCGACTTCGACAGCCTGTGGGATGAGCCGCAGCCCGAACATGCCGTGCCCGACCGGCCGGAGTGGGCCAAGCGCGACAAGCTCGCTTTCGAGCGCGAAATGCTCGGCCTCTACGTCTCGGACCACCCGCTCGCCGGACTCGAGGTTCCGCTCGCGAAGCTCGCCGACGCCTCGATCAGCGAAGTCCTCGGTGGCGACATCGCCGCAGACGGCGAACACGTCACTGTCGCCGGGCTCATTACGAGCGTGCAGCACCGGGTCGCCCGCAACTCGGGCAACCAGTACGGAATCATCTCGATCGAAGACTTCGGTGCATCGATCGACGTGATGTTCCTCGGAAAGGCGTACCAGGAGTTCGCGCCGGCGCTCGAGAACGATGCGATCGTCGTTGTGCGCGGCCGAGTGAGTATGCGCGACGACGGAATGAACCTGCACGCATCCAACCTGTCGACCCCCGACCTCGGCCAGGGCCTGGGTTCCGGGCCGCTCGTGCTGTCGATGCAGGAGTTCCGCGCGACGACGGACGTCGTATCAGCGCTCAGTGAGGTGCTCGTTCGTCATTCCGGTGACAACGAGGTTCGCCTCAAACTCGTCAAGGGTGACCTTGCGCGGGTCTTCGAGTTGCCGTTCCGGGTCAACGTCACCGCAGACCTGTACGGCGAGCTAAAGACGCTCCTCGGGCCGAACTGCCTCGTCTAGCCAACCGTGCGCCCGGCGCCTACCCCACCGTGCGCCCGTTTGTTATCTGTGCGGCCGTTCAAACGGCCGCACCGATAACAAACCGCAGCGCGGTCAGGCGGAGGGAGCGAGGGCGGCTACCGCTTCGATTTCGACTAGCTGGTGGTGGTAGCCGAGAACGGTGACTCCGAGCAGTGTGCTCGGCGGATCGTGCTCGCCGAAGGCATCGCGGACGACTTCCCACGCGGCGACGAGGTCGCTGCGATTGCTCGAGGCGACGAGAACCCGGGTGCTGATGACGTCATCGATGCTGGCACCAGCTGCTTCGAGAGCGAGCACGAGGTTGTCGAACGCGACGAGCGCCTGTGCGGCGTAGTCGCCGACGTCGGTGACAACGCCGTCGAGATTGATCGGGCAGGCTCCGGCGAGGAACACCAGCCGGGATCCCGCGGGCGCCGTCGCCGCGTAGGCATATTCGGCCGCGTCAGAGAGCTGGGAGTTGCGGATGAGGGACACGGCGCTCGGCGCCTTCGGGCCCTGGGTCAATTCGATCATCGCGTCGATCGTACTGTGCCGTGAGAAACGGACCGCTAGCCTTCGGCCGCGATCTCGGCCGGCGTCATGTATTTGCGCTCGTGGTACAGCAGCGCCTGGTCTTCGTCGCCGAGCTCTCCGGAGTCGATCTGCACGACGATGACGGCGTTGTTGTGAACCGGGTGAATCTCGATGATGTGTCCGACCATCCAGGCGGTCGTTCCGTGCAGGATCGGGACGCCGCCTGGGCCTGCCGCCCAGTGCTCTCCGGCGAACCTGACGTCGCGGTCGGCAGCCATCCGCTCAGCGTGATGCTTGCTGTGCGGGCCGAGCATGTGGATCGCGACGGTGTTTCCGACCGTCATCGCCGGCCACGCGCTCGAAATCCGTGCCATGTTGAACGTCACGAGCGGCGGCACGGCGGCGAGGGACGCGAGCGATGTTGCCGTGAATCCCACCGGGGAACCGTCGGGGGAGAGCGAGGTCACCACGGCAACACCGGCCGCGTGGCGGCGGAATGCCTGCTTGAATGCCTCGAGATCTGGGGGCTGGATCGCTTCGTTCATACTCTGTAATCAATTCCAGCGCGCCTGCGGGTATTCCGAACGGACACGATCCGGACGAAATGCAGCGGCGCACAAACTAGCATGGTGAGGCCATGATGCAGACGATCGACCTTCGGGAACTCCAGCCTAGCCGTGCCGACCTCGCGAGACTTGTCCCGCGCGCAGTGACGGATGTCGCCGCGGCATCCGCCATCGCGACCGGCCTTATCGACGATGTACGCGAGCGCGGCGAAGACGCGCTTCGCGACCAGGCCGAGCGCCTCGACGGCGTTCGACCGGACGCCGTGCGCATCCACAGCGATTCGATCGCCGCCGCCGTTGCGGGACTTCCGTTCGCCGTGCGCGACGCCCTCGAAGAGGCGATAGCGCGCGTCACGAGTGCGACGCGCGCCCAGCTTCCCGGCCCGAGCATCACAGAGCTCGGACCCGGCGCCCAGGTCATCCAGCGCTGGCAGCCGGTCAACCGGGTCGGCTTCTATGTTCCCGGCGGAAAAGCCGTCTACCCCTCGAGCGTCGTGATGAACGTCGTGCCGGCCCAGGTCGCCGGAGTGTCATCGGTCGCCCTCGCCTCGCCGCCGCAGAAGCAGTTCGACGGTTCCGTCCACCCCACGATCCTCGGTGCGGCCGGCCTGCTCGGTGTCGAAGAGGTCTACGCAATGGGTGGTGCCGGCGCGATCGGTGCGCTCGCCTACGGTGTCCCGAGCCTCAGCCTCGACCCGGTCCAGGTCATCACCGGCCCGGGCAACGTCTACGTCGCCGCAGCGAAGCGCCTGGTGCGCGGCGTTGCCGGTATCGATTCAGAGGCCGGCCCGACCGAGATCCTCGTGATCGCGGATGCATCGGCTGATCCGGTGCTGATCGCCGCCGACCTGGTCAGCCAGGCCGAGCACGACGAGCTCGCCGCAGCCGTCCTGGTGACCGACTCGACCGAACTCGCCGAGGCTGTCGCGATCGAGGTCGACCGGATTGCCGCCACCGCGTACCACGGAGAGCGCGTTCGCGAAGCTCTCGCCGGTCGCCAGTCGGCGATCGTGCTGGTATCGGATCTGCCATCCGCTGCGGCCTTCAGCAACGCTTACGGCCCGGAGCACCTCGAGATCCAGACCGAAGAACCCGGCACCGTTCTCGACCTGATCGAGAGTGCCGGGGCGATCTTCCTCGGTGCGTATTCTCCCGTCAGCCTCGGCGACTACCTCGCGGGCTCGAACCACGTGCTTCCGACCGGTGGCCAGGCGCGTTTCGCCTCCGGGCTCGGCGCGTACACCTTCCTTCGCCCGCAGCAGGTGGTCAATTACAGCCGCGAAGCGCTTGCAGCCGTGCAGGGTCGCATCGTGGCGCTCAGCACAGCCGAGGACCTTCCGGCCCACGGAAACGCCGTCACGGCGCGTTTCGTCGACTAGGAGCGCGCACTAGGAGCGCGTGCGGCCGGTCAAGCGCCGGTCGCCGTCGCCGGGTACTCTTTAACCACCATGTTCTGCCCTTTCTGCCGCCATCCTGACAGCCGTGTCATCGACTCCCGTACGAGCGACGACGGGCTGTCGATCCGGCGCCGGCGGCAGTGCCCGGAGTGCGGCCGTCGGTTCTCGACCACCGAAACCGCGAGCCTCAGCGTGATCAAGCGGAACGGCGTCGTCGAGCCCTTCAGCCGCGAGAAGATCGTTTCCGGAGTCCGGAAGGCCTGCCAGGGGCGGCCGGTCACCGACAGCGATCTCGCGATTCTCGCGCAAAAGGTCGAAGAGACCATCCGTGCGACGGGGGCTGCCCAGATCGAGGCGAACGACATCGGCCTCTCGATCCTTCCGCCGCTGCGCGACCTCGACGAGGTCGCCTACCTGCGGTTCGCGAGTGTCTACCAGGGCTTCGACTCCCTCGAGGACTTCGAATCGGCGATCACCCTGCTTCGCGTGAGCCACGAGAGCGCGGCCGACGTGGCAACGAACGGCGCAACCAGCTAGACCGCTACTCTGGTCAGCGATGTATCGCCTTCTTTTTTCGACGTTCCTGTCCCGTCTCGACCCCGAGCGCGCTCATCATCTCGCGATGAATGTGATCCGTGCGCTGCCGTTTGTCGGCGTCGGTTTTGTGCTGCGCCAGCTGACGAAACCCGACCCGTCGCTCGCCGTCGAGACCCTCGGGCTTCGATTCGACTCACCGTTCGGTGTCGCCGCCGGTTTCGACAAAGAGGGCGCCGCAATCCGGGGCCTCGGGCAGCTCGGGTTCGGACACGTCGAAGTCGGCACCATTACGGCGATCGCCCAGCCGGGCAATCCGACCCCGCGCCTGTTCCGCCTGGTTCCCGACCGCGCGGTCATCAACCGCATGGGCTTCAACAACACCGGTGCGGATGCCGCCCGCGAGCGTCTCACTCCGGTCGCGGCCCGCAGAGCGCGGCCGGTCATCGGCGTCAACATCGGCAAGTCCCGGGTCGTCGAGGTCGACGATGCGATCGACGACTATCTCGTGAGCACGCTCGCTCTCGCTCCGCTCGCCGATTACCTGGTGGTCAATGTCAGCTCACCCAACACGCCCGGGCTGCGCGGACTGCAGGAAATTGAAAAACTTTCTCCGCTGCTGACTCGCGTGAAGGCTGCGGCGGGTGTCACTCCCGTGCTGGTGAAGATCGCCCCCGACCTGACCGACGACGAAGCCGTTCGGATCGCGAAGCTCGCGGTCGAGCTCGGACTCGACGGGCTCATCGCCACCAACACCACGCTTTCGCGGGCGAACCTAAAAACGGATGCGGCCGTCGTCGAGGCAGCCGGTGCCGGCGGCCTGTCGGGGGCACCACTCGCCGCGCGATCGCTCGAGCTGCTGCGCCTGGTGCGCGCACAGGTGTCGGCCGACTTCTGCGTGATCTCAGCCGGGGGAGTGGAGACTGCGTCGGATGTCGCCGAGCGCCTCGCCGCGGGAGCCACGCTCGTGCAGGGCTACACCGCGTTCCTGTACCGCGGGCCGCTCTGGGCAAACGAAATCAACCGCGGCCTGAAGAAGCTCAGCCGCGGTTGATGGGTCCGGCCAGCCTGGAAGGCCGGCCGGTAAGTCGAACGGGCCAGCTAAGTCGAACCGGTTAGACCGGGAAGGCGCCGCGCTTGACCTGCGGCTTCGGCAGGCGCATGATCCGCAGCTGGAACGCGCGCATCGCGGTGTAGAAGCGAACCTTCTCGACCTTGTCAGCGCCAAACTTCTCGCGGAGCTTCTTCGTCACGCGCCAGCCGGCGAACACAGCGTCGGCGACCGAGAACGCGAAGAAGCCGTAGAGCAGCAGCATTGCGCCGACCTGGACTTCGGCCTGGGGGAGTGCGGTCAGGATGATGACGACAACCATGATCGGGATGAGCAGCTCACCGACGCTGAAGCGCGCATCGACGTAGTCACGAACGTACTTCTTCTGCACACCGCGGTCGCGGGCCGGAAGGTACTTCTCTTCTCCGTTGGCCATTCCGACGCGCTGCTTGTCGCGCTCGAGCTGCATGGCGGCACGGGCCGTCTTGCGGGCTTCCGTGCGGTCGCTCGAAACGAGCGGACGCTGCCTCGCGAGCTCCTTTTCGCGTCGGGTCGGCGTCGCGTGGCCCTTGCCGACGACGGGAGTCGACGTCGACGTCTCGTCAGCGATCGTCTCTGAGCTGTTCTGGGAGTTCTTGGCCACGGGGGATCCTTGCGCTTGGGTTCTCTTAAGATTACCTCCATGACTGAAATTGAGCAGCCACACGCAGCTTCTCCCTCTCCCCATCCCGCTCTCGAGTCGCTCCGCGAGTCGGTCAGCGCCGGACTTCCCGCCGCAATAGCGGACCTCTCGCGACTCGTCCGCATCCCGTCGGTCTCGTGGGACGGCTTCGATCACAGCCAGGTTGCCCGAAGCGCCGCGGCAATCCGCGACCTGCTCGCCGGGCTCGGAGTCTTCGACCTCGTCGACATCCGACAGGCCGCGCTGGCGGATACCGCTGGCCTCGGCCAGCCCGCCGTCCTCGCGACACGCGCGGCCAAAAATGGAAAACCAACTATTTTGCTCTACGCCCACCACGACGTGCAGCCCCCCGGACAGGATGCCGACTGGGAGTCGGCTCCCTTCGAGCCGACCGTTCGCGGCGACCGCCTCTACGGCCGCGGTGCAGCCGACGACAAGGCCGGTGTGATGGCCCACGTGGCCGCGATTCGCGCCTTTGTCGACAGCGTCGGCGCTGACTTCGATCTCGGCCTCGTGGTCTTCATCGAGGGCGAAGAGGAGTTCGGCTCCCGCTCGTTCTCGAACTTCCTCGCCGACAACCGCGCTGAGCTCGCGGCAGATGCCATCGTCGTTGCCGACTCCGACAACTGGGACATCAACACCCCGGCGCTCACCGTAGGCCTGCGCGGCAATGTCACCTTCAAGCTCACCGTGTCGACGCTTTCGCACGCCTCGCACTCGGGAATGTTCGGGGGAGCGGTTCCGGATGCGATGCTCGCGGCGATCAAGCTGCTCGCGACCCTGCACGCCGACGACGGGTCGGTCGCGGTCGCCGGGCTCACGAGCCGCGACGCAGAACACCCCGACTACTCCGAAGAAAAACTCCGCGAGGAAGCCGGCCTGCTCGACGGCGTGACGCCGATCGGATCCGGCCACGTGCTCAGCCGCCTGTGGTCGAAGCCTGCCATCACCGTGACCGGCATCGACGCGCCGACCGTACAAAACGCGTCCAACACGCTGTCGCCGTCGGTTTCAGTGAAGATCAGCACGCGCGTTGCCCCGGGCCAGACCGCGGACGACGCCTACCGTGCGATCGTCGCTCACCTCGAGGCAAACGCTCCGTTTGGAGCGCACCTCGCGATCACCGACGTCGACCGCGGAAACCCGTTCCTCGTCGACACGAGTGGCTGGGCGGTCGCCGAAGCCAAGGCGGCAATGCACGAGGCGTGGGGCGTCGAGCCCCTGGAAACGGGCGTCGGCGGCTCGATTCCGTTCATCGCTGATCTCGTCGAGACGTTCCCGAACGCGCAGATTCTCGTCACCGGCGTCGAAGATCCGGATTCACGGGCTCACAGCCCCAACGAATCGCTGCATCTCGGGGTTTTCCAGCGTGCGATCCTCACCGAAGCGCTTCTGCTGGCAAAGCTCAACGACCGGGGCGTAGAATCACACCATGACTGACACGACCCTCACTACAGCTGCGCACGGCGTCGGACTATCGGATGCCGCAGCGGACAAAGTTCGCAGCCTGATGACCCAGGAGGGTCGCGAAGACCTGCGCCTTCGTCTCGCCGTTCAGCCCGGTGGTTGCTCCGGCCTGATCTACCAGCTCTACTTCGACGAGCGCATGCTCGACGGCGACGCCGTCCGTGAATTCGGCGACGGAGTCGAAGTTATCGTCGACAAGATGAGCGTTCCGTACCTCGATGGTGCATCCATCGACTTCGAGGACACCATCCAGAAGCAGGGCTTCACCATCGACAACCCGAATGCCGCTGGTAGCTGCGCCTGCGGAGACAGCTTCCACTAATTTCACCTGAGACACACCACGAAGAGGCATCGACCGAGAGGTCGGTGCCTCTTCGTGGTTATAGACTGGGAAGGTTCCAGTCCGCGTCATCCGAGAGGTTCCAGGTGCGCTTCAACCGCCGAAATAGATGGGCAGTAATTCCCATTGCTGTAGCCGTCTCGGTCATTCTTGCCGGCTGCACGCAGGCACAATTGCAGGGCTGGTTGCCCGGCGATGCAGAAACCACCAACCACACCGGCCGTGTTATCGGCCTGTGGGTGACGTCATGGATCGTGCTTCTCGCCGTCGGTGTCATCACGTGGGCGCTCGTCATTTGGGCAGCCGTCGCGTACCGCCGCCGCAAGGGCCAGACCGCCCTTCCCGTGCAGCTGCGCTACAACCTGCCGATCGAGATCTTCTACACGATCGTTCCGCTCATCCTCGTGCTCGGCTTCTTCGCCTTCACCGCACGGGACCAGGCAGCGATCGAAGCTGACCCGGGTAACCCCGACGTCAAGATCGAGGTCTTCGGCAAGCGCTGGGCGTGGGACTTCAACTACCTCAACGAGAACGTCTACAGCGCCGGTGTGCAGGCTGAGGAAGAGGAAGACGAGAACGGTGTCAACACCATCGACGTCGACGCTCTTCCGGTGCTGTATCTGCCCGTCGACAAGAAGGTCCAGATCGACATCGAATCACGCGATGTCATCCACTCCTTCTGGATCATCGACTTCCTGTACAAGAAGGACATGATTCCCGGCAAGACCAACCACATGTACTTCACCCCTCTCAAGGAGGGCACGTACCAGGGCAAGTGTGCAGAGCTGTGCGGTGAGTACCACTCGCTCATGCTGTTCACGGTCAAGGTCGTCTCGCAGGACGAGTACGACGCCTACATCGAATCGCAGCGCCTTGCCGGCTACGAGGGTCGCCTTGGCGCAGACGTCAACGCGAACACCAACCTTCCCGGTACCGACGCGGTCGTCAGGGAACACGAAGGCGAAGAGGAATAGCGCTCATGAGTACCGCAACCATTGCCCGTCCGGCCGCTCCGTCCGGACCGACGTCAACTCCGGGAATGAGCTCGGAGCGCGTTAAGAAGCGCGGCAACGTCCTCGTCAACTGGGTGACGTCCACCGACCACAAGACCATCGGGTACATGTACCTGATCAGCTCCTTTGTGTACTTCTGTATCGGTGGTGTGATGGCGCTCGTCATCCGCGCCCAGCTGTTTGCCCCGGGTCTCGACATCGTCGCGACCAAGGAGCAGTACAACCAGCTCTTCACCATGCACGGCACGATCATGCTGCTCATGTTCGCGACCCCGCTGTTCGCCGGCTTTGCCAACGTGCTCATGCCGTTGCAAATCGGAGCGCCCGACGTCGCGTTCCCGAGGCTCAATGCTTTCGCGTACTGGCTGTACAGCTTCGGTAGCCTCATCGCCGTTGCCGGATTTCTCACCCCGCAGGGAGCTGCGTCCTTCGGCTGGTTCGCCTACGCGCCGCTGTCGAGCACGACCTTCTCGCCGGGCTTCGGTGGAAACCTCTGGGTATTCGGCCTCGCAATGAGCGGTTTCGGCACGATCCTCGGTGCCGTGAACTTCATCACCACGATCATCACCATGCGCGCTCCCGGCATGACGATGTTCCGGATGCCGATCTTCACCTGGAACACGCTCGTCACCTCGATCCTCGTGCTGATGGCATTCCCGGTTCTCGCTGCCGCGCTCTTCGCGCTCGGCGCCGATCGAGTCTTCAACGCACACATATACGACCCGGCCAACGGTGGTGCCATCCTCTGGCAGCACCTGTTCTGGTTCTTCGGGCACCCCGAGGTCTACATCATCGCGCTGCCGTTCTTCGGCATCATCTCTGAGGTCCTGCCGGTCTTCAGCCGCAAGCCGATCTTCGGATACAAGACGCTGATCTACGCGACAATCGCGATCGCCGCATTGTCCGTCACCGTGTGGGCTCACCACATGTATGTCACCGGCTCGGTGCTGCTGCCGTTCTTCTCGCTCATGACGATGCTCATCGCCGTACCGACCGGCGTGAAGATCTTCAACTGGATCGGCACGATGTGGCGCGGTTCCGTGACATTCGAGACGCCGATGCTCTGGGCGATCGGATTCCTCATCACGTTCACCTTCGGTGGACTCACCGGTGTCATCCTGGCCAGCCCGCCGCTCGACTTCGCGGTGTCTGACTCGTACTTCGTCGTTGCGCACTTCCACTACGTGGTCTTCGGAACCGTCGTGTTCGCCATGTTCAGCGGCTTCTACTTCTGGTGGCCGAAGTGGACGGGCAAGATGCTCAACGAGCGTCTCGGCAAGATCCACTTCTGGCTGCTGTTCGTCGGATTCCACACCACGTTCCTGATCCAGCACTGGATCGGCGTCATGGGTCTGCCGCGTCGTTACGCGACCTACCTGCCCGAAGACGGTGTCACCTGGATGAACCAGGTCTCGACCATCGGTGCAGCAATTCTCGCGACCTCGATGCTGCCGTTCTTCTACAACGTCTACATCACCGCGCGCACGGCGCCCAAGGTCACCGTGAACGACCCGTGGGGCTACTCACGCTCGCTCGAGTGGGCGACCTCCTGCCCGCCGCCGCGTCACAACTTCACCTCGATCCCGCGCATCCGCTCGGAGTCGCCGGCGTTCGACCTCAATCACCCGGAAGCCGGCATCCCCGTCGGCATCGGGCCGATCAAGGACGCCCCTGACGCTCCCGTGTATGACCTGTCCGACGAGAAGGTGAAGTAGCCATGAGAACCAATGCAATCCTGTTTTACGTTCTCGCAGCGTTCTTCCTGCTCGCCGACGCCGCGTACGTTGTCTGGTCGCTGCTCGACGAGACCCACGGGACCGTGGCCGCGGGCAACTCGCTCGCCAACGCCGGCATCGGCCGAATCGAATGGGTCGGAACGGTAGCCATCGCGCTCTGTGCCGTCCTGTCGATCTTCATCGCCTTCTACGTCGGCCGCGCTCACGCTGCGGTCGGTGGGGAACTGCCCGAGGACCGTCTCGACGCCAACATCGATGACGGAGACCCCGAGATGGGCTTCTTCGCTCCGTGGAGCTGGTGGCCGGTAATGCTCGCCGCCAGCGCCGCCCTGGTCTTCCTCGGTATTGCCGTGGGATTCTGGATCGCGATCATCGGTGGAGCGGTCGTGGTGGTCAGCCTCGTCGGCTGGCAGTACGAGTTCTACCGCGGCAACTTCGCGCACTAGCGTGACGTCTACCACGTGAGCGTCATCCGCCCGGCCCGCCCGGGAGATTCCGACGCGGTGTTCGGGCTGCTGACGCAGCTCGCCCAGAGCTTTCACCCCGATCGCAGCGAGTTCGACATCACCTTCGAGTCCTTTGCACACGGAGACTCATCGACGACGCTGCTCGTTGCCGAGGATGACGGGGGAGTGGTGCGCGGCTACGCGCTCACGACCGTCACCCGACTGCTGTACACCAACGGGAGCTCAGCCCAGCTGCAGGAACTCGTTGTCGACGCTGCAGTGCATGGCCAGGGAATCGGCTCGGCGCTGCTCGAGGCGACCGAGGCCGAGTGCAAGAGTCACGGCGTGAAACAGCTCACCGTGCCGAGCCGTCGTGCTGCCGGGTTCTACGAGCGACTCGGTTACCGGTCGACCGCAGATTTCCTCAAGCGCACGTTCGACTAACTCACGCTCGATTAGTGCGGTCGCGCTAGCGCGCCGTGTAGACCGAGAGGTCGACGGCGATCGTGACCTGGCCGCCGGCCGTCACCCGCTCGAGCTCGTGGTGCCCGGTCGGGCCCATCGTCGCCACGAGCGTACGCGCCGCGACGTCGAGTTCGCGGGTGTACTCGCGCCTCACCCGGCTGAGCAGGGTGAAGTCGGTTGCGAGGGTTGCGTCGAGGGCGTCGACCTTGTCGGCCTGGATGCCGATCACCTGGCCGGCGTCCCGCAACTCCATGAGGTGGTTCTGGCGCGGTGTGATGACCAGCAGGCGCCCGCCGGGGGAGAGCACCCGGGCGAACTCGGCAGAATTGCGCGGAGCGAACACGCACAGTACGGCATCCGCTATTCCGGTGCGGATCGGCAGCGGCCGCCACACGTCGGCGACCACGCCGGATGCTCCCGTCGCCGCGACACTGATCGCTACGGCGGCCGCAGAGACGTCGAGGGCGAGCGCGGTCGCACCGGGTCTCGCGTCGAGCGCTGACTGCAGGTAGTAGCCGGTTCCGCATCCGGAATCGACGATCGACAGCGGTGCGGTGTCGGGCAGGCCGCTCGCGATGAGTTCAGCGATCGGCTCGTAGTGCCCGAGGGCGAGAAAGGCTGCCCTCGCCTCGAGGATCGGCCGCGGATCTCCCAGGATCCCACGGCTCGAATCAACGGTGTTGAGGTAGCCGCGCTTGTTGGCGTCGAAGCGATGGCCGTTGAGGCAACCGAGGGTCAGTTCTCCCGTGGCCGCGAGGTCCAACGAGCAACGAGGGCACCGCAACCATGCTGCGGTGCCCTCGAGGCCAGGAATGATGGCAGAAATGGCCAGTCCCGTGTGGTGCTGATCCGGCCTAGTGGCCTTCTCCGTGGTGTCCGCTTTCGATCTCCGCCTTGCTGACGGGGATGATGCGGTCTTCGAAGAACCAACGGGAGAAGCCGGCGCGGATGCGCTGGTTGGTCGTGATCTTGCCGTCGGCGTTCGGACGGATCATCAACGGCTTGTAGTCGTTGAAGCTCGTCAGGCGCCAGCGCTCGTAGTCATCGAGCTGCTCGTGCACCTCGATGTACTCGCCACCCGGAAGGCGCACGATTCGGCCGGACTCGAAGCCGTGGAGCGCGATCTCGCGGTCCTTCTTCATGAGGCCGATGCAGACACGCTTGGTCACGAGGTAGGCGATAACCGGTCCGAGGAACAGCAGCGCCTGCAGCGTGTGGATCGTGCCTTCCATCGTCACCTTGAAGTGGGTGGCGATGAGGTCAGAGCTCGCGGATGCCCACAGCACGGCATAGAAGGTCACGCCGGCAGCGCCGATGGCGGTGCGGGTCGGGACGTTGCGCGGGCGGTCCAGGATGTGGTGCTCGCGCTTGTCGCCGGTGATCCAGGCTTCGATGAACGGGTAGAACGCGACCAGTCCGAGGAAGATCGGCAGTACGAGCAGCGGAAGCATGATTCCCATGGGAATCGTGTACGCGCCGATGTGCCAGTCGAGGTGCGGGGGAGCGAGTCGAAGCGCGCCGTCCGCGAATCCGATGTACCAGTCCGGCTGGGTACCGGCGGAAACCGGCGACGGGTCGTAGGGCCCGTAGTTCCAGATCGGGTTGATCGTGAAGGTCGCGGCAATGACCATGATCACACCGAAGACGATGAAGAAGAATCCACCGGCCTTCGCAGCGAACACGGGCATGACGGGAACACCGACGACGTTGTCGTTCGTGCGACCGGGGCCGGCGAACTGGGTGTGCTTGTTGATCACGAGCAGCAGGAGGTGGACCCCGAGGGCCGCGACAAGGATTGCCGGCAGGATCAGGATGTGCACCGTGAAGAAGCGCGGAACGACTTCGGTACCCGGGAACTCCCCACCGAACAGCAGGTACGAGATCCAGACACCGATGATCGGAATCGCCTTGACCATCCCGTCGATGATGCGGAGGCCGTTACCCGAGAGCAGGTCATCGGGAAGCGAGTAGCCGGTGAAGCCCTCTGCCATCGCGAGGATGAACAGGACGAATCCGATGAACCAGTTGATCTCGCGCGGCTTGCGGAACGCACCCGTGAAGAAGATGCGCAGCATGTGCAGTCCGATGGACGCAATGAACAGCAGCGCTGCCCAGTGGTGCACCTGGCGCATGAGGAGTCCGCCGCGGATGTCGAAGCTCAGGTCGAGGGACGACGCGTACGCCGCGGACATCTCGATGCCCTTCAGCGGCACGTAGGAACCCTCGTAGTGGACCTCGGTCATCGACGGCTCGAAGAAGAACGTGAGGAAGGTGCCCGAGAGCAGGATCGCTACGAAGCTGTAGAGCGCCACCTCGCCGAGCATGAACGACCAGTGGTCGGGGAAGATCTTGCGACCGACCTCTTTGACGAGGCCCGAGATGCTCGTGCGCTCATCGATGTAGTTCGCTGCGGCTCCCGTGAAGCGTGCTCCACGGGACGGCTCTACGACGGCGGTCGGTTTTTCGGTGACGGTGCTCAATGCAGCTCACGCTCCCAGAAACTGGGGCCGACGGGCTCGAGGAAGTCGCTCTGCGCGATTAGGTATCCCTCGTCGTCGACGGAAATGGGTAGTTGGGGAAGGGGGCGGCTTGCTGGGCCGAAGATCACCGCGGCGTGGTTGGACACGTCGAACTGTGACTGGTGGCACGGGCACAGCAGGTGGTGCGTCTGCTGCTCGTACAGAGCAACCGGGCAACCGACGTGCGTGCAGATCTTGGAGTACGCGACAATGCCGTCGTACGACCAGGATTTCTTGTTCTCGTCTTCGTTCAGGTCTTCCGGACGAAGGCGCATGAGAAGAACGGCGGCCTTAGCCTTCTCCTCGAGCTTGTCCTCGGCGTCGTTGAGACCGTCGGGGATGACGTGGAATGCAGAACCGTAGACAACATCCGAGGCCTTGATCGGCGTACCGGAGGGGTCGCGGGTCAGGCGAACATTCTCGCCCCACAGGGTGTGGCGGAGCAGGGCCGAAGGCTCAGCAGCCGGTGCCAGGTCGCGGAACAGGACAACCGCGGGGATCGGCGTGAGCGCGAGCGCACCGAACAGGCTGTTGCGGATGAGGGTGCGGCGACCGAAGCCTGACTCCTTGTTTCCAAGGGTGAAGACCTCGACGGCCTTCGCGCGGGTGGCGTCGGTACCGCGGGTGCCGTGGCGCAGCTCGACGATCTCAGCGTCGGACATGAGCGACTTGGCCCAGTGCACGGCGCCGATTCCGATGCCGAGCAGGCCGAGTGCGATCGCGAGACCGAGGCTCAGCGTGCTGATACGCACGGTCGCGAGGTTTCCCTCTTCGATCGGGAAGATCACGTAGAACACGACGGCGAGGATGCTGCCGATGATCGACAGGAAGAAGAAGCCGGAAACGCGACGTTCCGCGAGTCGTTCCTTCTTCGGGTCGGTGTCCGTTACACGCAGGCGGTGCGGAGGAAATCCCGGGTTGGGAATTTCCTCGCTTGGCACAACGGCCGTGCCGGCCGAAACACTGCGGTGCGCAGTGCTTTCGACAGCGGTGCCGGCAGTAGTGCTGCCTGGCTGGCCACCGTGGTCGTCTGCCATGAGTTTCCCTTCAACTGTGCGCTTGTAGGCGCGGTAGAACGTGTGTGTTAGTGCCTAGTTGGATTTGGCGGTGAGCCAAACCGTGATCGCGACGATTGCGCCGAGACCGAAGATCCAGATGAAGAGTCCTTCAGAGACCGGGCCGAGGTTGCCGAGGTCGAAACCACCGGGCGACGGGTTGTCATCGAGGAACTTCAGGTAGGAGATGATGTTCGACTTGTCTTCTGCCGACAGGTTCAGGTCGTTGAAGACGGGCATGTTCTGCGGGCCGGTCTCCATCGCCTCGTACACGTGAACGGCTTCGACGCCCTTGAGCGACGGGGCGAACTTACCCTCGGTGAGTGCTCCACCTGCTCCGGCGACGTTGTGGCACATGGCGCAGTTGATGCGGAAGAGCTCGGCACCCAGCGCGGTGTCGCCATCGCCCTGCAGGTACTCGTCCTCGGGGATGCCGGGGCCGGCAGAGATGCTCGCTACGTACGCGGCGAGGGCCTTGACCTGCTCGTCGGTGAACTGGACGGGCTTCTCTTCTGCCTGCGGGCCGCTGGCGGCGAGTGGCATACGACCGGTTCCGACCTGGAAGTCGACGGCTGCTGCACCAACACCGATAAGGGTTGGGGCTTCCGTGGTTCCCTGCAGGTTCATGCCGTGGCAGGTGGCGCAGTTCGCCGCGAAGAGCTTTTCGCCCTCGTCGACGGTTGCGGCACTCGCGGTCGACGTTTCGGCGGATGCCGTCGTCGTAAACAGCGCGTAGACACCACCGGTCGCGAGGAGTCCGATCGTCAGGAGCGCGACGGACGCGAGGGGGGTGCGGCGGCCGGTCTTACGGGCCTTGGACGAGTTCACCATGCTGTTGCGGTTTCCGATTCTCATTTGAGGATGTAGATGATCGCGAAGAGGCCGATCCAAACGACATCAACGAAGTGCCAGTAGTACGAGACGACGATGGCGCTCGTGGCTTCCTTGTGACCGAAGTTCTTCACGCTGTAGGCGCGGCCGATCACCAGGAGGAATGCAATGAGTCCACCGGTCACGTGCAGGCCGTGGAAACCGGTCGTGAGGTAGAACGCGGAACCGTACGAGTTGGAATCGAGTGCGACACCTTCACTGACGAGCGTTGCGTACTCGTAGATCTGGCCGATCACGAAGATCGCGCCCATCACGTAGGTGACGAAGAACCATTCGACCATTCCCCACTCGGTGATCTTCCAGCTCTTGCGGCGCGGCTGAAGGCGCTCCGCGGCGAAAACACCGAACTGGCAGGCAAACGATGAGGCAACGAGGATCGCCGTGTTGACACCCGAGAACGGGATATTCAGCAGCGAAGACTCGGATTCCCAGAGTGCGGGTGAAGTGGAGCGCAGAGTGAAGTAAATCGCGAACAGGCCGGCGAAGAACATGACTTCGCTTCCGAGCCAGACGATCGTGCCAACGGCAACGATGCTCGGACGATTAACCACTGGTGCTCCGATGGAAGAGCGTGTAAGCGAGGTCGTAGTCACCATCCCATTATGTCCGATTTAGAGGGCGGCGTTTGCCTTATCCAGCGCCTGTCGGTGTCCGTCACATCGATTTCACATTGACCTGAGCTACGCATCGTTAGGATTTCAGCTATGTCACACGAACTGACCTGGCCCCGTATTCTCGGCACACTCGTTGACGGGTCCGATCTCTCCATCGGCGAGTCGACGTGGGCAATGCAGCAGGTCATGGCGGGGGAGGCGACGTCGGCCCAGCTGGCCGGACTCCTTGTAGCCCTGCGGATCAAGGGCGAGACGGTCGATGAGATCGTCGGTTTCCGGGATGCCGTGCTCGCCAACGCGCGAAAACTCGACGTCGATTCGATGGTGCTCGACATTGTCGGCTCCGGCGGGGACCCCTACGGGGCCGTGTTCAATATCTCGTCGGTGGCGTCGATTATCGCTGCGGCATCCGGTGTTCCGGTCGTCAAGCACGGAAATCGCGGCGCAAGTTCTGCTTCCGGCGCGTCCGATGTGCTCACGAGTCTCGGACTGAATATTTCCATCGAGCCCGAGCGTGTCGCCGAAGTGCTGAGCGAAACCGGAATCACGTTCGCATTCGCCGGGTTGTTCCACCCGGGCTTCCGCCACGCGGGTCCGACGCGGTCGGAACTCGGCATCTCCACACTCTTCAATATTCTCGGGCCGCTCTGCAACCCGGCGCGACCGGAGGCATCAGCGGTCGGCGTTGCCAGCCTCGAGCGGGTGCCGCTCGTCGTCGGTGTGTTCCAGACCCGCGGCGCTACGGCGCTCGTCTATCGCGGCGACGACGGCATCGACAAGCTCACGACGACCGGTCACAGCCACATCTGGGAGATCTCTCGTGGGTCGGTCACTGAACACGACCTCGATCCGCGCGACCTCGGCATTCCGACCGCGCCGATCGAAGCTCTGCTCGGCAAGGATCCCGCCTACAACGCCGGCGTCATCCGCGAGGTGCTGGCGGGAGAAAAAGGACCGGTTCGTGACATCGTGCTGCTGAACGCCGCCGCTGGTCTCGTGTCGTTCGAACTGGCGCAGAAGCCAGAGCAGTTGCGGGTGCCGATTCTCGATCGTCTCGGCGCCAAGCTCGAGGTTGCGGCAGCAGCGGTCGACTCCGGGGCAGCGCTCGCCAAGCTCGACCAGTGGGTTGCCGCGACGAATCGCTAAGGAACTGAGCTACACGAACGTCACAGGGCGTCGACGTAGAACCACTGTTTGCCCTCTTTGACAAACCGGCTGTTTTCGTTCTGCTCGCCGCGGGTTCCCGAGACACGGAAGCTCGCCACGAACGCAACGGTCCCGGTGGAATCGAACATGCCGCCGCCGGTTCGCCCGGTGATGTCCAGAGCGAACCAGCGGATGTCCGGGTCGATCTCGAGCGTCGCCGGCCTCGTCGACGAGTGCCAGGTTGCGCGCAGGTAGTCGGCGTTGCCGACGACGTAGGCGCTGTACCGGGACCGCATCAGGCGCTCGGCCGTTGGCGCGACCGCCGTGCCGTTGTGGAACGGCGAGCAGCACTCGCCGTAGGTCTCGCCGCTCTGGCATGGGCAACGGGATTCGGGGCTCAGCTCGGCGAAAGTCACCCGTCAAGTATCGCCCGAAGGTGCGCTGTGCGAGGTCGCCGAGCAGACGGTACGGTCCACCCCCGGTCGGGGACGTAGGGTGAAACCATGAAGCTCGCCGTCCACTTTCCGGATTACACGCTGCCGGGCGGTTCGGCATCCATTCCTTCGGTTCTCGCGGCGACCGCGAAGGTCGCTGACGAGGGCGGGGTAGACACCTTCACCCTGATGGATCACTGGCTTCAGCTGGAGTCCCAGGCGCCGGTCACGGACCCGATGCTCGAGGGTTACACGACCCTCGGATTTCTCGCCGGCCAGACCGAGCGGATCTCCCTCGGCCTGCTCGTTACCGGTATTACCTATCGTCCACCCGGATTCCTCTCGAAGATCGTCGCGACCCTCGACGTGCTGTCCGGCGGAAGAGCAATGCTCGGCCTCGGTTCCGGCTGGTATGAGCGCGAGCACCGGGCACTCGGGGTGCCGTTTCCGCCGCTCACCGAGCGTTACACCCGGTTCGAGGAGAGCATTCGGGTGCTCAAACAGATGTTCAGTGACAACGACGGAGGGTTCCAGGGGCGGCACTACCAGCTCGCCGAGACCATCTGCTCGCCGAAGCCGATCCAGCCGGGCGGACCACCGCTGCTCATCGGTGGAGGGGGAGAGGTCAAGACGCTCGCTCTCGTCGCCAAGTACGCCGATGCGACGAGCATGTTCGATCTCGGAATCGAAGATGTGAGCAACAAGCTTCACCTGGTTCGGGAGCACTGCACGACTTTCGGTCGGGACTACTCGCGCATCGAGAAGACACTCATCACGGGCGCTGATCCGCTCGACGATGTCGATGGCTTCCTGCAGCTGATGGAGGACTACTCCGCCCTCGGCATTTCAAAGGTCTGGGTGAATGCACCAGCGAAGGCGTCGGAAAAGTGGATGACGAAGGTCGTCAAGAAGGTCCTGCCGCGTCTCACCGACGTCTAGATTCAGTCTCGTTCTAGGCTGGAGCCGATGGAGCCCCACGAGTACGCCAGCCACGATGCCGTTGGACTTCGACAGCTTCTCGTTGCCGGAGCCGTGTCGGGCGCAGACGTCGAAGCCGCCGCGCGCAGGGCGATTGCCGACGTCAATCCCGCGCTCAATGCCCTCGCCGGACCGCTGCTCGCGGACGCGCTCGACTTCAGCGCGGACGGCCCGCTCGGAGGGGTGCCGTTCCTGCTGAAGGACAGTGGGCCGTTCGCCCGCGGAGTGGGGTTCTCTGCCGGGAGCCGGGCCATCCACGGTGCGGTTGCCTCGGACGACCACCCGCTCATGCGTGCGTTCCGCGCGGCCGGACTTGCCGCGCTCGGCCGCACAACGGCCCCGGAACTCGGCCTCAACTTCGCGACCGAATCGCTCCGGTATGGAGTAACTCGCAATCCCTGGCTGCCGACGAGGGGAGTGGGCGGCTCAAGCGGGGGAGCCGCAGCGCTCGTTGCTGCCGGAGCTGTGCCCATCGCGCACGCGAGCGACGGTGCCGGATCGATCAGGGTGCCGGCCTCCGCCTGTGGCCTGGTCGGGCTCAAGCCGGGGCGCGGGATCGTTCCGGGTTCCGTCGGCTCTGGGTTCGCAGGCTCGGCCGACTATTCACTCGGCTACGACTTCGTGGTGACGCGTACGGTTCGCGATTCGGCGGCGGTGCTCGACTCGGTCAGCTGGCCCCCCACGGCGTCCTCACGGCTACTGGCGGATCCCGGTCGCGTCCGGGTTGCACTCGCGACGGAGGCGTGGTCGGGAGCGCCCGTCGATGATGAAGTCGCAGCGGCGGCCGCCGATGTCGCTCGTACCCTCGAGTGGATCGGACACCGGGTATCCGAGGCGAGCCCGGCGATTGAGGGCGAGGCCGTCGTCGAGGCGCAGCTGCTTGCCGTGATCGGTGCCGGGCGCACGTTGCTTCGCGCACCGGTCGAACCGAACTGGGACGCGCTCGAGAGAGTTTCTCGTGCGGCAGTCCGGGAGGCGACAAACGCGACCACCGATGAAATCCGCGCGATGGTGGCGGCCGGTGGCGGCATCCGTCGATCTGTTGATTCATTTTTCGAGCGGTTCGACGTGCTCGTGACGCCCACCATGGCCGTGCTGCCACCGGCGCACGGCACTCTCGACTACGACGGATTCGCCGGTGATTGCCGCGACTGGCTGCGCGAGATCTTCACGGCCGGTCCGTTCACAGCGGCGTTCAACGTGTCGGGGCATCCGGCTATCTCTGTTCCGACCGGGTTCAGCCGCGGTGGGCTTCCGATCGGAGTGCAACTCGTCGGCGCGCACGGCCGCGACGCACTGTTGCTGCAGCTTGCCGCGCAACTGGAGCAGGCGATGCCGTGGTCGGGGCGGGTCCCGTCCGTCTACGCCGACTGAGTTGGCCTCGTCACGACACCAGGCTCCGCACGAATGCGAGCGCGGAGACCGCTGCATCGTGCCACTCTGCGATGTCGTCATCGTCGGGCTGCGCGATGCTTACCCACTCCCGCATCGTCCGTTCTCCCATGGTCACGGCTTCCGCGCCCGTCGCGATACGGTCGATTACTTCGCTGTGGGGCACCTTGACCACGAGGCGTCCGGTGTTACTCACGAACGCAAAGATCTTTCCGTGCGTCGCGAGACCCTGGCCGCTGAACATTCGACCGGAGGTGACGTCATCATCGCCGGCGAACTCGCGCTGCAGCAGGTCGAGCAACCGATTTCCGTTCTCGCGCTGGTTCATCGGAGCTGAGCCGGTGGCGTGGCGGTGTCGATGTGTTCCGGCAGGAATCCGCGCCCGACGAGTCTCGCCATCACGCGTCTGAGTATCGGTTGCAGTGCGCGAAGCGTGCGCAGTGCAACGGGCGGCATCACGGGGCCGCCGGCGTTCTGCAGAGTTGGTTCCATCCGGTTATGGACGAACTGCTGGATCCGCTGCATCTTCTCCACCGGGGGAATCCGTCGCTCCTGGACGGCGTGCAGGGCGGATGACGGCGCTGTTCCCCGCGCGAGGGGACCGGCGATTTCGCGGGCGAGTGCGACGGCATCCTGAATCGCGTAATTGATGCCAACGCCCATAACCGGGCTCATCGCGTGGGCGGCGTCGCCGATGCAGATGAAACCGTCGCGGTACCAGCGTGTGAGGCGATTGAGCTGCACCGAGAGTAACTTGACCTCGTCGAACGAGGTCAGGGCGCCGACGACCGGTTCCAGTACCGGCGAAATAGCGACGAGCGCCCGACGCAGGCTGTCGATGCCGTGGGCCTTGAGGGCGTCGAGACCACCCTTTCGGATGATCATTCCGGACTGGTAGTGGTCGCCGCGTTCGATGGTGACGACGAATCCGTTCGGTGACAGGTATCCAAGGGTGGTCGGTGGCGGGTTCGGTGGTTTCGGCAGGTCGAACCAGAGCACGTCGATCGGCACCCCGAGCTCGACGGGCGTGAAACCCGCTTCGTCGCGAAGCGTTGAAAAGCGGCCGTCGGCTGCGACGGTGAGCGTCGCGCGGATCTCGACCGGTCCATCGGGGCCGACCGCCATCACGCCCGTCACAGTGCCGTAGGTCTTCGTCAGGCCGATGGCTTCGGTGCTCATCAGCAGCTCAAATCCAGGAAGCGCGGCCGCCTCGCGCACGAGGAACGAGAGAAAGTCCCACTGGGGTGCGAACACGAGAAAGTTGTCGGGCTTCGGAAGGGTTGAGAAGTCGACGAGGGTGAGCCGTGTCCCGTCGACGACCGCGTCGAGGGTGTCGACCCGGTTCACCGGCAGTTCGAGAAACTCGTCCTTCAGTCCAAGCTCACGCAGCAGCGTGATCGTCGAAGGGTGGATGGTGTCCCCGCGAAAATCGCGCAGAAAGTCCGCGTGCTTCTCGAGCACCGTCACTTCGAGTCCCGCGCGAGCCAGCAGGTAGCCCAGGATCATCCCGGCGGGCCCGCCCCCGGCGATGACACAGTCGCGCTCGAGAATTGCCATCGACATCACCGCGGTCCTGCGACTCCGACGAGGTGGCCCTCCGGGTCGCGGAACTGGCCGACGACCAGGGCGCCGGACGGGTTCTTCTGCGGGCCGAGGATGCGGGTGCCGCCCAGTCGTTCCGCGGCCGCGAGCGCTTGTTCGACGTCGTCCACTCCCACGTAGAAGAGCGCGTGGCTCGGGTAGCCCGGACCTCCACCGACTCCACCGGGAACACCGATGTCGTCGCCGGCCGCGGAGGTGGGGGCGTTCACGAAGCCGTAATTACCCTCTTCGGAAATCGCGGGCGCAACGGGGGAGTCGGTGTCGAATTCCCAGTCGAACAGCTGCGAATAGTACGACCGAAGGGATGCGGGATCGTGGCCGATGATTTCGAAGTGAACAACGGGATTACCCACGGTGGTTCCTCACTGAGCGATAGGACTGGGCATTCGGACGGGTTATTCGGACCTGGCACGGAAGGGTGGCGCAGCGTCAACTGTTGACGAGCGGCCGGAGGTTTTCGTAGGCCCAGGCCGCGAGCGACGTCGGTGTCGTTGTCGCCATACTCCGAGGGTTCTCCGGCCGGAACGACTCTGTCAATCCCCGGGACATGCCGAGTATCGCCTCGATCTGGGCCGGAGTCATGCCGAACCCCTCAAAGAGCGACGTCATCTCGGCTTCGCTGAGTCTCCTCGCGACCACACGCCGTCCGACGGCTTCGCCGACTATCTGTGCAACGTAGTTGAAGGACAGGTCGGCTGGTCCGTGTACTCCGAGGGTGGAGATTCCACTCCAGTCGCTCGACAGCAGTCGGCCCGCCGCGACGGTCGCGATGTCCAGCGGGGCGACCCACGGCATCCGATAGTCGAGGTCGAGCATGGTGACGATCTCTCCGTTGCGGACGCTGTCGACATCCATCATCAGGTTGCTGAAGAAGTACCCGTTGCGCAGGTGCGTGACCGAGGCTCCGGTCTGGTTGAGCAGTTCTTCGGTGTACCCGAGACCGTCGATCTCTCCGAACCCCGAGCGGGCTTCGGCACCACCACTGCTCTGGAAGACGACGCGGGGGATGCCGTTGGCGGTTACCGCTGCGGCGACGGATTCAGACATGCGTCGGTAGCCGTCGAGCGGATCGTCGTCGTTGGTTCTGGGGTCGACCCAGTAGAGCGCGTCAGCGTCTGTGGTTGCCGCGATCACGGCGTCGGCGTCGCCCTGGTCGAGTTCGACGATGTCGGCGAAGGCGCGAAGCTCGGCGTCGAGCTTTTCCGCGTCGCGAACGAGAAGGGTCGGGCGAACGCCCGCGCGCACTATCTGCGGTGCGAGCAGGGACCCGACGTGGCCGGTGGGGGCTGTCAGCACGATTTTCATGCCGGCACGATACCCCTCACCCACCGACATTCGCCGGTTCAGGGGCGTATCCCCGGGCGCAGCGGGCGACGGCTGAGACGTCGAAGGATGACGTGGGAAATTGTTCGGCACAGCGGGCTCGAACTTCGGCCCTGGCTTCCGGCGTGATCCTTTCCAGGTAGTCGCCGACCGGCCCGACGCCGAGAGTGAGCGGTTGCCACCACTCATCGAACGTCGCGAAATGCCGCACAACCGTGAGCGACGACGGCGTGACGTCGGTCAGACCGGCTTCGCGGAACAGGCTCGGAAGATCGACGGATGCTGCACCCGCGAACGTTGCCGTGCCCGGAGCATGGTCATCAAGCGAGCCGACGGCGCTCCAGAAGATCGCGTGCGGGCCGAGCCCGCCGGTGTCCCAGACGCAGGCGGCGACGGTGCCGCCGGGTTTCGTGACTCGCGCCATTTCCCGGAGGCCAGCCACGGCATCCGTCATGAAGTGAACGACGAGCTGGGCGCCGGCAGAATCGAAGCGATTGTCGGGATACGGGAGCTGCTCAGCGAATGCAATGGCCCCGTCGACCTCGGGAAATCGACGCTGGATCTCTGCCACGAACGAAGGAGAGGGGTCGACCGCGGCGACGGCATCCGCTCCGAGCCGGCGAACGAGTTCGACCGTGAGCGCCCCGGTGCCGCAGCCGACATCAATCGCCTGTTGTCCGCGGTGAACACCCATCCACTCGGCGAACAGGACGCCGAGAGGATTGGAGTACTGGCCCATGAACGATTCATAGGCGGCCGCGGGGACATCGAAACCCATGGCCGCGACGTTACTCCGCGAGCGGATCGGCGTGAAGGGGGTCAGGCGGCCGTGACGGCTCGGCGTCGCCGCGCGCGAACGAGCAGCACGACGAGCAACGGTCCGAACAGCAGCGGGCCGAGACCGAACGCGAGATCGGAGAACCAGCGTTCCGGGTCGTCGAGGGCGAAGGCTGTCCATTGGGGACCGAGTAAAGGCTGGGTGGTGATCTGGAATGCCGCGTGGAAGCCGATCGTCGCGAAGACCGAGCCGGATGCCGCCCGGACCACTCCGAGACTGAGCGAGAAGATGAAGAACAGCAGTAGGCGGTCGGGGGTGCGGGCCGCTCCGATTGCGAAACCGAACGCGCAGAAAAGCGTCGCCTGGATCAACACTGTTGCCCACTTCGGAAGCGAGTTGGAGACCGCCGCGAAGATGTAGCCGCGAAAGATCAGCTCCTCGGGAATTGCCTCGTAGAGCAGCACAAGCACCACCACCGCGAGCAACTGCAGGATCGCCTCGCCGAGGGAACCCGTGATGCGCACTGAGGCGAGCCCGAGTGACGAGACGATCACTGCTGTAACGACGAATGGCACCAGGTAGGCGCCCGCACCGAGAGCGAGAAATAGGGCAGTTCGCCGGTTGGGAATAAGGCCGTACTTCTCGGGAGATGCTCGTTCCCAGCCGAGAATGAGCAGCAACAGCCCTGCAACAAGCGCAAAGGTAAGGGGTGCACGAATTGCGTGGGCGGCAAAGGTGTAGTCGGTACCGAACAAAGCGGTCATCCCAGCGCCGAGGCCGATCCAGATTGCGGCGGCCCCCGCGAGCAAAACCACGATGCGCGGCCAGGTTGACGATTGCGATTGCGTTCTATTCGCTACAGGATTCATCCGGCCGACTAACTTGTTTTTCGATTCGACTCAAGGTGGGAAATGCTCGAACCCTATCGAAGATTGGTCGCGCAACCTACGGAGCGCGGGGAGACTGGTCGGGCCGCTAGAGTCCGAGCATGGATGTCTACCGCCGTCATGCCAGCACCGCAGGCATCTGGACGGGCAGCTTTGAGCCGTCCCCGCTGGCTTTGGATTCGGATTGCGAAGTGTGGTTTGCCCTCCCTCTGGACGGTGACGTCGATCAGGTCTGGGAGGGGCTCAATGCGAAACTCACGAGCGCGGGCGTTGCCGAACTGAGAGCTATTCCAGCTCTCGCATATGGTGTGTCATTCGGGGACCGGGTCTCGGTTACGAAGTCTGCCGAAGGCGCGTTAGTCGTCACTGCAATTCAGGAACGAGGTGCCTACGTCACCTTTCGAGTGTGGCTGGGCGCGAGCGACGACGTCGCAATCTGGCTCGAGGTGGTCGAGAAGTACGCACAACTCGGTTGCGTGGTAGACGCCTATACGGAGACGCTCATTGCAATCGCCGCGCCGACTGAGCGTGCGAGCATCGTCCGAAACGCGTTGATTCAGGACGCGAGCGGTTCACTGCTTGATTGGGAGGATGGTTCCGCTGTCTGACTGCGAACTATCGCCGACTGGACTGAGCACCGCGGCGCGCGATCCGCTCGTCTGACGTAGCGACGCACAGTTCAGATCAGGCAGCGAGGTGGAAGGTGCCCGCAAAACGGTCGAGAAGGTCGTTTCGGCCGTGCAGAACCTCGACGACACCGGTCGCGATGGCGCGGGCGGGCGCAAGCTCACCCGAGATAAGGCGGCGGATGTCGGGACCGGAGGCAAAGGTGAGGTCGGCAGGGCCGTCGCCGCGTGCGACGTCGAGGGCTGATCCGTTCACCCGGATGAGCAACTCCGCTGATCCGAACCGTGCGGCGTAGGCCGTCGCCGGAAGCGTTGCGGCGACGAGGGGCCTGAACGCGGTTCGGAGGTCGATGGTCATCGAGTCGGGGGTGATGATTTGCTCAACGCGTGGTTCGCCGAGTGTCTTGAAGCCCCACGCGCCGAGTGCGAGCACGACTGGCTCGAGTTCGCGCCCGTAGGCGGTCAGTTCGTAGACGATGACTCGCGAATGCGGCACTCGTCGCAGCACGCCGGCGGCCTGCAGTTCCTTGAGCCTCGCCGACAGGATGTTGCTCGGAATGCGGGGAAGTCCCTCGGCGAGCTCACCGTAACGACGTGGCCCGACGAGCAGGTCGCGCACGATCAGGAGAGCCCAGCGTTCACCGATGAGCTCGAGAGCCTGGGGGACACCGCCGTACTGTCCGTAATCGCGCGCGACCATGAGTCCTAGGCCTGCTGCTCCGCGAACGCTTCCGGACCCTGCTCTGCTGCGGTGGGATCCATCCAGCCGAATTCGAGGAGGTTTCCATCGGGGTCGGTGAGCTGGCGCTGGTACATGAAGCCGTAGTCGGTGGCCGGGCGCGGTTCGGCGCCTCCCGCTCCGATGCCGTTGCTGACGGCGGTGTCCACTTCATCGCGGGAATCGAAGAACAGCGCGATCGCGACCGAGGGGTTGACCGCCGGGTCGCCGATCGGGAGTTCCGAGAACGTCTGGAAGTACTCGCGCACCAGAATCATGAAGTAGTTGTGGCCGTCCTCGACGACGACACACGCGGCGTTGTGGTCGGTGAAGAGCGGGTTGATCGAAAACCCGAGAGCGACATAGAACGCCTTCGCGCGGTCGAGGTCGGTCACCGGCAGGTTTACAAACATCTGGGTCATCGTGGTCTCCCTTTCGTGAGTCCGGTAATTCGAGGACACCCCGATACTTGCAAAAAACAAGTAGCGCGTCAAGGGGAGCGTTTGGTCACACCGGAGTAATCAGCGGATGCGGCGGTACCGCTCGTAGATGACCGGAGAGTCGAAAGTGCGGGTTTCTACGAGCTCGAGAGGAAGAGGTGATGCAAGGGCTGGAAAGTACTGCGTGCCGCCGCCAACGATGATGGGGGAGCGGTAGATCCGATACTCGTCGACCAGGTCGAGGGTGACCGCTTCGCTGGCGAGGGTTGGGCCAGCGATCGAAATGATCGCCTCGGGGGAGTTCACCGTGGCCAGCTCTTCGGCCAGCGATTTCTCGGCCAACCGGGCGTTTCCGTCGACGCGCTCGAGCGTGCGACTGAAGACGATCTTCGGAAGGGCGGCCCAGACCTCGGCAAATCCGGGATAGCTCGCGCGAAGCTCCTGGTCGATGTCCCACGCGCGCATCGTCTCGTACAGTCGACGACCGAGGAGATATCCGCTGAGGCTGGCCACCTCTTCGTGGTGGAGCTGCGTCACGTCGTCGCTCGGCTCGCCCCAGTCAAACCTGCCGCCTGGATCGTTGACATATCCATCTGCGGAAACGCTCATCGAGTAGATCAACATGGCTCGAACTTTTCACACTCGACGCGTGCAGGCAAGGGACGCCAAAGCCCGCAGTAGAGGTTACTTGACATAATGTGCATTATCAGCGCACAGGTACGATCGTGGGAAGTGGCCGGTTCGAGCCGGATTCAGGCCGATTCTCCGATATCCCGGACGCTTGTAGACGCGGCCGTGGCGTTCGCGCCATTATCAGCGCCACTGGTACGCGAACGAGCGATCCCGAACGCCACGAGCGCCGCAGCAATGCCGGTCAGTGTAAAGCCGGCAATCGTAACGGCTTCCTGGAACTCTAAAACTTGAGCTGAGCTCCAGTTTGTCGCTGAGATGTTTCCGGTGAACAGCCCCGCCAGGATCGTTCCTGTGGCGGCGATCCCGATCGCAGTGGCAACTTCGCTCGAGGTGTCGACCAGGGCGGCGCCGATGGTCGTTCGTTCCCTCGGCAGTCCGCGCAGGACGTTGGTGCCGGCGACAACGCCGACGACGCGCATTCCGGCAGCAACGAGAACGAGTGCCACGAGAATCCATCCGTAGCCGAAGCTTCCGAGTGCGGCGAAGATGGCCAGGCCGACGACGACGGCAGCTGCGCTCAGCCAGGCCGCCGCATCCATTCCGACCCGCTGCACAAACGGCCCGACGAGCCTGCCGCTCGCGAGCAGCACAACGACCTGCGGCAGCATCCCGATGGCAGCGAGTGCCGGCGGCCAGCCCCAGGCAAACTGCAGCTCGAGCGTGACGAGGTAACTGAGTCCCGCTGTGGCGAGTCCGGATGCTGCTTTGTAGGCGAGTCCGCTCGAGACCAGGGGAAGCGCAATGAGTTTCAGGTCGAGAAGCGGGAACCGCGCCGATCGCTCCCGCAGGATGAACAGCATGGCTCCCCCGATGGCGCCCGCCGTCGCTGCCCACGGTGCCCAGGATCCGCTGCCGACTTCCACAAACAGGGTCGGTGCCACGAGAGTGAGCACCACCGTCGCGGTTCCGAGCGCCGCCCCGGCAATGTCGATCGGGTCGCGATGGAGTTCGGATGCGACATCCGGGGCAATCCCCCGCCCGATTCCGATGATCGCGAGCGCGGCAATCGGCACGTTGATCAGGAGCAGGACCTGCCACGGGGCAATCGCGAGCACGAATCCCCCGACGGTCGGGCCGATGGCGAGTCCGACGAGCCCAGCGGTCGAGATCACGGTCAGCGCACGAACCCGCAGGTTGTCGTCGTCGAACAGCCGGAACGCGAGCGCCATTGAACCCGGGGTGGTCATTGCGGCCGCGATTCCCATCACGGACCGAACCGCGATCAACTGCTCCGGGGTTGTCACGAAAGCCGTCGAGAGGCTTGCGGCGGCGAGCAGGACAAGCCCGATCAGCATGATGCGTCGTCGACCGAAGCGATCGGCGATTGCCCCGAAAAGCAGCATCAGTCCCCCGAAAACGACCGAATAGGACCCCGTCACCCACTGCAGTTCGGGAGTGGATGCCTGCAACTCGCGGCCGATTGTCGGCAGTGCGACGTTCAGGATCGAATTGTCCAGCATCTCGAAGAGAAACACCGCCGAGAGTCCAGCCAGCGCGATCCAAGCCTCCCCCAATGAGCGGGGGCCGCGGCTGATGGTGGTCGAAGTTTCGGTGCTCGTCATGGGACTAAGTTATGCGACTTAACTTAGTTACGCAAGTAGTGTCCAATTCGAACCGGGTTTAGTTACAGTGTTGAGTGACGTAAGAAAGTGGGACGGCATGCCGAGAACTTCAGAGCGCGGGGGTCCGCAGACGCGCGCGAAGATACTTGATGTCGCAATCACCCTGTTTCTCGACCGCGGCTACGACAACGTCACCGTCGCTGAAGTCGCCCGCGCTGCAGGGGTATCGTCCGTCACCGTCTTCAAACACTTTCCGCGTAAAGAGGATCTTTTTCTGGATCGAGCGGATGATGCTGCGGCGCTATTGCGTTCCGCTATCGGTGATCGGGATGCCGGAGTCACCATTGTTGCCTCCCTCCAGGACGCGATCAGTGTCCTTGCCGACACCGCCCACCCGTTGTCGGGACTCGATGAGCGATCGGTTGCCTTTCTGCGGACCGTTGCCGGATCGGCCGCGCTCATCGCTCGTGCGCGGCAGATCGGTGCCGAGTTGCAGGCTGTGCTCACGGAAGAGCTGCAGCAGGACGAAGCTTTTGAGGGCGACAGCGCGCTTCTCGCCGCGTTCTTCATCAACGGTTACGCCTCAGTGCTGGTCGAAACTTCCCGACGCCGAATCGCCGGCGACCCGCTCGACAAGGTCGCCACGGACCACCGCGCGCGCCTCGAGGCCCTGATGGATGCCCTGATCCACGGATTCGGCGCGCGCAGCTAGACCCAACCCAGCGCTGGCTAAGCCCCGACGTAGGTCGCGAGATGCTTGCCGGTGAGCGTCTTTCCGTCGGCGATGAGGTCGGCCGGGGTTCCCTCGAAGACCACGAGTCCCCCGTCGTGGCCGGCACCCGGGCCGAGGTCGATGATCCAGTCGGCGTGGGCCATGACCGCCTGGTGGTGTTCGACGACGATGACGGACTTGCCAGAGTCGACGAGGCGATCGAGCAGTCCGAGCAGTTGTTCGACATCCGCGAGGTGAAGGCCGGTCGTCGGTTCGTCCAGAACGTAGATCTCGCCCTTGTCGCCCATCTGGTTCGCCAGTTTCAAGCGCTGGCGTTCACCACCGGACAGGGTCGTCAGCGGCTGGCCGAGGCTGATGTACCCGAGGCCGACGTCGGAGAGGCGGTCGAGGATCGCGTGGACGGCGGGAATGCGCGACTCCCCCGCGCTGAAGAACTCCAGCGCTTCGGACACCGGCATCGACAGGACCTCGCTGATATCGCGGCCGGCGAGGTGGTAGTCGAGAACTGACGCATCGAAGCGCTTTCCCTCGCAGACTTCGCAGACGCTCGCGACGGTCGCCATCATCCCGAGGTCGCTGTAGACGACGCCCGCTCCGTTGCAATTGGGGCAGGCGCCCTCGGAGTTCGAACTGAACAGCGCGGGCTTGACGCCGTTGACCTTCGCAAACGCCTTGCGGATCGGCTCGAGCATTCCCGTGTACGTCGCCGGGTTGCTGCGCCGGGAGCCCTTGATGCCGGCCTGGTCGATCGAGACGACCTCATCGCGCTTCGACACCGAGCCGTGGATGAGCGAACTCTTGCCCGACCCCGCAACTCCCGTCACGACCACGAGTACGCCGAGCGGAATATTCACGTCGACGTCGCGCAGGTTGTGCTCGGTGGCGCCGCGGATCTCCAGCGTCCCGGTCGGCTGGCGTACGGCATCCTTCACCGCGGCGCGGTCGTCGAGGTGGCGACCGGTAAGGGTATCGCTCGATCGGAGGCCGTCGACCGTGCCCTCGAACATGATCTCGCCGCCGTGCGTACCGGCTCGTGGGCCGAGGTCGACGACGTGGTCGGCGATGGCGATGGCCTCGGGCTTGTGCTCGACGACGAGTACGGTGTTGCCCTTGTCACGGAGTTGGAGCAGCAGCGTGTTCATGCGCTGGATGTCGTGCGGGTGCAGCCCGATGGTCGGCTCATCGAAGACGTAGGTGACATCGGTGAGCGAGGATCCGAGGTGGCGGATCATCTTGGTGCGCTGCGCCTCTCCCCCGGACAGCGTGCCGGCCGCGCGGTCGAGCGACAGGTAGCCGAGTCCGATCTCGCTGAACGAATCGAACAGGTGCTGGAGTGCTCCGAGCAGCGGCTTGACCGACGGTTCGTCGAGGCCCCGCACCCACTCCGCGAGGTCGCTGATCTGCATTGCACAGGCTTCGGCGATGTTGATGCCGCCGACCTTCGACGATCGCGCTCCCTCGTTCAGTCGCGTGCCGCCGCAGTCCGGGCAGGTGGTGAAGGTGACTGCGCGGTCGACGAAGGCGCGAATGTGCGGCTGCATCGCCTCGCGGTCCTTCGACAGCATCGACTTCTGCACCTTGGGCACGAGTCCCTCGTAGGTCATGTTGATGTCGCCAACCTTGACCTTGACCGGCTCTTTATAGAGAAAGTCGTGCAGCTCTTTCTTCGTGTAGTCGCGGATGATCTTGTCGCCGTCGAGAAATCCGGACCCGGTGAAGATCCGTACGCCCCAGCCGTCGGCGGTATACCCGGGAATCGTCATCGCTCCTCCGTTGAGTGACTTCGAGTCGTCGTAGAGCTGGGTCAGGTCGATGTCGTTGATCGTTCCCATACCCTCGCAGCGCGGGCACATGCCGCCGGTGATGCTGAAGCTGCGGCGTTCCTTCGTCGTGACTCCGGCCTTTTCCATCGTGACGGCACCGGCGCCGGAGATCGAGGCGACGTTGAAGGAGAATGCCTGCGGCGATCCGACGTGCGGGTCGCCCAGCCGGCTGAACAGGATGCGCAGCAGCGCGTTAGCGTCGGTGGCCGTTCCGACCGTCGAGCGTGAGTTCGCGCCCATCCGCTCCTGGTCGACGATGATCGCGGTCGTGAGCCCTTCGAGCACGTCGACGTCCGGGCGGGCCAGGGAGGGCATAAAGCCCTGCAGGAACGCGCTGTAGGTCTCGTTGATCATCCGCTGCGACTCTGCAGCGATCGTGCCGAAGACGAGTGAGCTCTTGCCGGACCCGGAAACGCCGGTGAAGACCGTCAGTCGCCGCTTCGGAATGTCGATGCTGACGTCTTTGAGATTGTTCTCGCGGGCGCCCTGCACCCGGATGACGTCGTGAGTATCGGCGGTGGCGAGGCTGCTGTTCTCCATGCTGCCAAGGATAGTGAGAGCACCGACATTGGAGCTTCTCGAATCCTGCTCAGGTTGCGAGCTGGGAGCTAAACCAGCACACCCTCGGCGAGCAGCTGCTCGAGGATCTCCACCGCGAGCGCGTGGTCATCGGCCTGGGCGAGGCCCGAGACGGTAACTGTGCCGACGATCCCGGCATCGCGAATGACGATCGGAAAGCATCCGCCGTGCGCGACGTTCTGGCTGAATGGCAGTCCGGTCGCAGCGTTGAAGTCCTTCTCGTCGGCGGCGAAGCGGCGACCGACCAGGAACGAGCTCGCTCCGAAGCGACGGACGGTGCGTACCTTGCGCGCGATCCAGTCGTCGTTGTCGGCGGTGGTGCCGGCGAGGGCGGCGTGGAAGACCTGCTGGTCACCGCGCTGGATGTCGATCGTGATTCCGAGTGAACGTTCGGTGGCGACCTCGACGAGCTTCGAACCCAGCGCCCAGGCATCCGCGTGGGTGAAGCGGGTGAACTGGATGCGCTCTTCCTGCGCTTCGATCTCGGCAATGAGCTCTCGGATGTCGGTCATGACCGGCCTTTCAGTGGCGAAGGGTGAGGGATTAGCAGGACGGCAGCTGGCGACGCACGAGGCTCACGAGCTCTGCCGGTTCGTACGGTTCGTCGGTGGCGATCAGCTCGGCGAGGCTCCACCAGCGGTGTTCGAGAACGTCGACTTTTTCGTCGTCGGTCCAGTTGGCATTCGACGGTTCGAAGCGATCGACGACCGCCGTGTAGAACTCGGCATGGCCGGTGTCGTGATCGGCGTCGTTCCAGGCAACAACGAAGTCGTGCGCCCACACCGGTTCGCCGAGCTCGATCCCGGTGAGCCCGGTCTCTTCGAACAGCTCGCGAACGGCGGCGTCGGCGTGGTTCTCGCCCGGGTCTACTCCCCCACCCGGCGTCAGCCAGCGAGCGATTCCGCTCGTGTCGGGCGCCTTGGTGAGAAAGAGCAGCACTCGGTTCTCGTGGTCGAACAGCAGAACGCGAGACGTGAGCCGGTTGACCGCGGTCACGCTAGTTGCCGATGAAATCGCTGACGTCGCCGACGTAGCGAGTGTTATTCAGGGGAACCTCTTCGACGGCGGCGAGGGCGACCTCTGCCGCGAATTCGCCGACGTTGTAGAGGCGGCCGGCAGCTTCCTTGCGGGCACCGATGGCTCCCGGGTTTGCGCGCTCGAGCAGGGTTGCCGTGATGGTTCCCTCGATCATGTCGCCCGAGACGACGACGAAGCCGATACCGGCCTCCTCGAGTACCGGGATCAGTTCGCGAAGGGCATCCTCGCCGGCACGCTTGCTCAGTGCGACCTGCAGGTACTCCGGCATGGTCTCGACGGTCGCGATGAAGTGCGCCTGGTGGCTCGTGACGAAGACGACGCGGGCGCCAGCTCCGAGCAGCGGAAGCGCGGCATTGAGCAGGGTGACCTGTGCGTCGCGGTTGAGCTGCATGGCGTAGTCGGCGGCCATGCCGCTTTCCATTCCGCCCGATGCATTCATGACGAGGATGTCGAGTCCGCCGTACTGTTCCTTCACCGTGGCGAAGAGACGCTCGACGGATGCGGCGTCGGTCAGGTCAGCACCGACTGCGATTGCTTCGCCGCCGGCGGCTTCAATCGCGGCAACGAGCTTCAGCGCCCGTGCCTCTTTGTTGCGGTAGTTGATGACGACCTTCGCACCGGCTTCGGCGAAATAGCCGACGGTGTCAGCGCCAATTCCACGCGACGAACCGGTAACCAGTGCTCGCTTGCCCGACAGGGATCCAGATTTCAATGGGTTCACAGGAATCGAGACTACCAAGTCACTGAACCAGCACCGTGACAGAACTACCAAGTCACTGACCCTGCCGGCACTGCCCTGCCGCTGTTCAACCGGCGGTGATACCGTGAAGACGAGCCGACACACGAGAGGTGCCGATGATGGATGCTAACGCCGTAGTTATGTACGCATGGATTGTCTGGGTCGCTCTCATTCTCGTCTTCATCATCATCGAGGTGTTCACCCTCGACCTCACCTTCCTCATGCTCGCGATCGGCAGCGTCGGCGGCGTGATCTCCAGCCTCGTCGGGGCTCCGGTCTGGGCGCAGATCGTCATCACCGCGGTGCTCGCCGTGCTGCTCATCTTCGGGGTCCGGCCGCCGCTCCTGCGGGCGCTGCGATCCGGCTCCGATCCCGCTCTCTCGAACGTCGAAGCGCTGCTCGGTACAACGGGGACCGTCGCAACATCGTTCGTCGACTCGACCGGGTACGTGAAGCTCGCCAACGGCGAAACGTGGACGTCGCGGCTGCTGCCGACGGCAAGCAAACGACAGCTTGAACCCGGCGACCGCGTGGTCGTCGTTGCGATCGAGGGCGCGACCGCCGTGGTCGAGCCCGTGGGAGGGACCGTACTATGAACGACTCCGGCTCAGACCTGATCGGGCAGATCGTGCTCGTGCTCGTGCTGATCATCGTGGTGATCTTTGTGCTCACCATCCTGTTCCGCGCGATTCGCATCATCCCGCAGGCGAGCGCTGGCGTCGTTGAACGCCTCGGCAAGTACCACAAGACCCTGCAGCCGGGCCTGAACCTTCTGGTGCCGTTCATCGATCGCCTTCGCCCGCTCATCGACATGCGCGAGCAGGTCGTATCGTTCCCGCCGCAGCCGGTCATCACCGAAGACAACCTCGTCGTCTCGATCGACACTGTGGTGTTCTTCCAGGTGACGGATGCGCGGGCAGCGACCTACGAGATCGCCAACTACCTCGGCGCGGTCGAGCAGCTGACCACGACGACCCTTCGAAACGTCGTCGGTAGCCTCAACCTCGAAGAAGCCCTCACGAGCCGCGACAACATCAACAGCAAGCTGCGGGTCGTTCTCGACGAGTCCACCGGCAAGTGGGGTGTTCGCGTCGGACGGGTCGAGCTCAAGGCGATCGACCCGCCGATCTCGATCCAGGACGCCATGGAAAAGCAGATGCGCGCCGAGCGCGACAAGCGCGCCCAGATCCTCACGGCCGAGGGAACCAAGCAGTCCGCGATCCTGCAGGCCGAGGGTTCGCGCCAGGCCGCGATCCTCTCGGCCGAGGGTGATGCGCGCGCCCAGGTGCTGCGAGCCGAGGGTGAAGCACAGGCGATTTCAACCGTCTTCGGTGCCATCCACGCGGGTGACCCCGACTCGAAGCTCCTCGCCTACCAGTACCTGCAGATGCTTCCGAAGATCGCCGAGGGCGACTCGAACAAGCTGTGGATCATCCCGACCGAGCTGACCGAAGCGCTCAAGGGAATCACGTCCGGCTTTATGGGCGGCAAGGGACCGGGCGTTCCGCCCGCCGTGTAGCCCGCACCAGAAGCACTATCGCTCCACCCGCTCCACCCGAAGGACAGGTCACTCGTGAACTCGGCAGCGAACAGCGCTTCGAAGGAGTACTTCGACGCCCCGCTCCCCCGCATCGTCGCCCACCGCGGGTTCGCCCCGGCGGGCGGAAGTGCCGTGGAGAACACCCTCGCGGCGTTTGCCGCAGCCCTCGAACTCGGTGCGTCGCACCTGGAAACCGACGTGCACGCGAGCAAGGACGGCGTCGCCGTCGTCAGCCACGACCCCGACCTCGCCCGCCTGGTCAGCCAGAGCGGAACCGTCCGCGGGCTGAACTTCTCAGCGCTGCGCACCCTCGACCTCGGTGGCGGTTCATCGTTCTGCTCTCTCGCCGAGGCGCTCAGCACTTTTCCGACCGCGCGATTCAACATCGACATCAAGTCAGCGGATGCGGTGGCGCCGACGATCGAAGCGGTGATCGCCGCCGACGCCGTCGATCGCGTTCTCGTGACCTCGTTCAGCGGGGCGAGACGGTCACGCGCGGTCCGCGGGTTGCCCGGGGTCGCGACTTCAGCATCCGCTGCTCGCTTTGTCATCGCCCTGCTCGCGAATCGGATCGGCGCGCGCGGCATCGTGCGCGCTGCGCTGTCGCGAGTGGATGCCGTGCAGGTTCCCGAGCGCGCGCTCGGCCTCGAGGTGGTCACCCCCGGCTTCGTCCGAACCCTGCACGAGCTGGGTGTCGAGCTGCACGTCTGGACCGTCAACGACGCCGAAACGATGAACCGCCTGCTCGATGCCGGAGTCGATGGGCTCATCACCGATCGCACCGATATTGCGATCGACGTGCTCGCCTCACGCGGCTAAGAGCACAGCGAGAAAGTGGCACCTGCCGGGTCCAATCGGAACCGCGACCCGCTCCGAACATACTGTGACTGTCCTGTGAAAGGACGGCTGAACTCGCGTGGTTGAAAGGATTCCCACAGCCAACGGGTTTATACCTTGTATCAATCGCGAAATCAAAGGAGGCCACACAATGGCGGACCGTAGTTTGCGCGGAATGAGACTGGGAACCCAAAGCTTACAGAGCGAAGAGGGTGTCGAGTTTTCCCCGCGGAAAAAGAGCACATACCGTACGACCGATGGCGAGACCTTTGAAGTGGTTTTTGCCGCTGACGCTGAAGTTCCCGGCGTCTGGGAGTCGGCAAAGTCCGGCCACGAGGGCGTTCTCCTCGATATCAATGGCGAGCCCGTTGTGGGCGAGCTGGTCGAAACCAAAGTCGCCCGCACGCACTGGGACATGCTCCTCGAGCGTCGCACCCGGGCCGAGCTCGAGGAACTCCTGCAGGAGCGCCTCGATGTACTTCGGGCCAGGAGAGGCCAACAGAAGATAGGCGCCTGAGCTTCATAGCTCGGCACGTTTCTCGTCGAACGCCGGTAGCGAAAGCTGCCGGCGTCGTCGTTTTTAACGGGCGTTTCTAGCGCGCGGGCTGGTCTACTTGCGCAGCCTGGGTACCCGGCGCTTGCGCAGCGCGAGCGCGGAGACCAGTAGCGCTGCTCCCCCGATCCAGGACACGAACCACTCGATGTGGCGTCCGAAGACGACGGCGGGAGTGACAGTGTCGCTCAGCGGAACCGAGTTCACCATCGTTGCGGCCTCGTAGACCGGAAGCTGGTTGATCGTTTCGCCGTCCGGGCCGATGATCGCGCTCGTGCCGACCGTCGAGACGTTGACGACGGTGCGGCCGAGCTCGAGTGCCCGCACCCGGGCGATCGCGAGCTGCTGCACACCCTCGTCGGTGTAGTCGTCGGCGCTGAACCCGAAGTCGGCGTTGTTCGACTGGGCGAACATGATCTGTGCGCCCTCGTTGATCGAGTCGGTCATGAGCTGGTCGTCGACGATGTCGAAGCAGATGTTGATTCCGGCGAGGACTCCACGAACGTCGAAGACGGCATCCGTTGTTCCCGGCGTGTATTCCCGGCCGATCATGCCGATCAGGTCCGGGGCGAACGGCTCCCAGAATTCGCGGTCGGGAACGTACTCGCCGAACGGTACCGGGTGGCGCTTGTCGTAGATGTCCTCGGCGCCTTCGCCGGCTTCCCAGAGGAGCGAGCTATTGAAGAGGTGCTCACCGCGCTCGGTGATTGCACCGGTCACGACCGGGGCGTCGAGCTCTGAGCTGAGGTAGTCGAGTACGTCGGCGGCCGACTGGTTGGCGAGCGGATCGATGTCGGTTCCGCTCTCCGGCCAGATCACGACGTCGACGTCCTCTTGGTCGGCGATCAGCGGAAGGGTTGCATTCCACTGGGCGTTGAGCAGGTCGCCGTACTTGCGGGTGGTATCGAAGTAGCTCGCCTTGCCGTTTCCCTGCACCGCTGCAACGGTCATCGATCCGGTGTTCGACAGCTGGAACGAGGGGAACACAAAGGCTCCGGCGAGCACGGCGACGACGAGCGTGCTGCCGCGGAGTTTTTGCATTGCTCCGGGCAGTCGGATGATCTCGACGGCCAGGGCGATCGTGAAGACCATCACGAAACTGACACCCGAGACCCCGAGCCAGGAGAACAACCCGTTGATCGGGCTCTCCGACTGCGAGAGCGACACCCTGCCCCACGCAAATCCGCCGTACGGCCACACGCTCGCCCAGGCCTCCCGTGCCGTCCAGAGCCCGGCTACGACCACCGGAAGCAGAAGCAGTCGACCGACGAGCGTAGGAAACACGCGCGGCAGCCAGCGGTAGGCGAGGGCAATTGCCATTGCGCCCAGCATGTAGAACAACGATTCGAGAATGGAGAGTGCCGCCATCGGCACCGGCCCGAGAAAGCGCGAAGCCCACTCGATGTGGGTGAAGTAGAAGCCCGCTCCCCCGATGAAGCCGAGCAGCAGTGACGCTCGAACCCGGCGACCGATGAGGGCGTAGAGGAACAGTCCGACACCGACGAAGGTCAGCGGCCACCAGCCCTTGTCCGGAAATCCGGCATCCATGATCGGACCGGATGCCGCGGCCACCAGGAGCGCAGCCCACAGCGGCAGCCGGAAGGGCAGCGTGGACGTCTCAACGGAAGAAGGCGGGGCAGCGAAACGCACGGATTGAGCCTAAGCGACGCTGGAGTAGGCGACGATTCCGCGCCGGATGCCGTCGAGGGCGCTGCGCGCCGTCGATCCGACCGGTGAATCGGCGACGACAGACAGCTGGTCGAGAAGGTCGATTGTCTGCTTGGCCAAGCGCACGAAGTCACCGGCGGCGAGGTCGGCATCCGACAGCACGGAGTCGAGCCGAGCACCCTTCGCCCAGCGGTACATCGCGAGGCTCAGGCCGGTTGCGAGCGGCTGGCTGCCGGGCAGTCGCTTCTCGCGTTCGAGGTCGTCGAGCCGGCTCCACAGGTCTTCGGTCGCGGCCAGAGCCTCGCGGAAGTTGCCCTGCGGAAGGTACCGCTCGCTCGTCACACCCTCGTCTCGGCGCGGTTCGTAAATGAGCGCGGCAGCCATCGCGGCCATCGACGGAGCGTCGAGGTCGTTCCAGAAACCGCGGTTGAGCGCTTCGGCGACCAGCAGGTCGCGCTCACCGTAAATACGGCGAAGCATCCGGCCGGACGGCGCGAGCACGGGAGCCCCGTCGTCGCCGGGCTCGAGGTAGCCGAGGGTCGTGAGCACGTCGGTCACGCGGTCGAAGATCTTCGCGACGGCGCCGGTGCGTCCGCGGATGGATGCCGTGAGCTGGTCGGTCTGCTTCTTCAGCCTCCACCAGCGCTCGCCCCAGCGCGAGTGCGCCTCGCGGTCGGGACAGGAGTGGCAGGGGTGCTGCTTGAGGCGGCGGCGAAGCGCGGTGAGTTGGTGCTGGCGGCGTTCCCGCTGGGCGCGCGGTTCGACATCCGCTCGTCCGGCGCCCTTCTTCTCGAGGTCGCTGAGCTCGCGGCGAATGCTCGAGTACTCGGCGAAGTCGCCGAGGTGGCACTTCATCGACTGGGCGTAGCCGTCGAGGGATGCCTGCTGCTTGCGCACCTTCTGGGCGAGGTCGACAACGGCACGGTCCGCCTGGAACTGCGCGAACGACGACTCGAGAATCTCGCGGGTCTTGTCGCGGCCGAACTGGTCGATGAGGTTGACGGCCATGTTGTAGGTCGGCTTGAAGCTCGAGTTGAGCGGGTAGGTGCGGCGCGAGGCGAGGGAGGCGACCGCCTGCGGGTCGAGTCCGTCGCTCCACTGGATGACCGAGTGGCCCTCGACGTCGATACCGCGGCGTCCGGCGCGGCCGGTCAGCTGGGTGTACTCGCCGGGGGTGATCGGAACGCGGGCTTCGCCGTTGAACTTCTCGAGCTTTTCGAGCACGACGGTGCGGGCCGGCATGTTGATGCCGAGCGCGAGGGTTTCGGTCGCGAAGACGACCTTGACGAGTTTGCGCTGGAACAGCTCTTCGACGACCTCCTTGAACGCGGGCAGCATCCCGGCGTGGTGGGCGGCGACTCCGCGTTCGAGGCCGTCGAGCCAGTCCCAGTAGCCGAGAACGCCGAGGTCCTCGTCGACGATCGTGCGGCAGCGGTCTTCGACGATTTCGCGGATGAGGTCGCGTTCGTGTTTCTGGGTCAGGCGAACGCCGGCACGCAGCACCTGCTTGACGGCCTGGTCGCAGCCGATGCGGCTGAAGACGAAGAAGATCGCGGGAAGGAGGTTGCGCCCCTCGAGCAGTGCGACGATCGCGGCGCGCTCCATCTTGCCGGGCGTAAAGCCACGACGGGCGGCCTGGTGGCTGCGTCCGTGACCACCGGAGCGGCCTCCGCTCGACCGGGCTCCCCCGGCCGCAAGGCGCATCAGTTCTGGATTGACCCGGTTGGTTGCGGCGAGGCCGGATGAATCGAACAGGTCGACGAGCTTCGTAGTGGTCAGCACGTGCTGCTCGAGCGGAACCGGGCGGTCTTCCGAGACGATGACCTCGGTGTCACCGCGGACGGTCTGCAGCCAGTCGCCGAACTCCTCGGCGTTCGACACGGTCGCACTGAGCGACACCATCCGTACGGCCTGGGGCAGGTGGATGATGACCTCTTCCCAGACGGCCCCGCGGAAGCGGTCGGCCAGGAAGTGAACTTCGTCCATCACGACAGTCTTGAGGTTCGTCAGCAGGTCCGAGTTGCTGTAGAGCATGTTGCGCAGCACTTCGGTCGTCATCACGACGATGCGAGCGGTCGAGTTGATGTTGCTGTCGCCGGTGAGCAGGCCGACGTTCTCCGGGCCGTACTCGCCCTGCAGCTCCTGGAACTTCTGGTTACTGAGCGCCTTCATCGGTGCCGTGTAGAAGACTTTCGCGTGCGATTCCTGCATCGCCATGTAGATCGCGAACTCGGCGATCAGGGTCTTTCCGGCTCCGGTGGGGGCAGCGACGAGCACGCTGTTGCCGCGCTCGAGAACGGCGCAGGCTTCACGCTGGAACGGGTCCAGGTCGATCGAGAGGCTCTCGATGAACGCCTCGAGCTTCGGATGCTTCGACTTCTGTTTGGCGGCCGCAAAACGCTCGGACGGCGATAGCTCGGCGGTCACTCGCTGGCCAACGCAAGCTCGGCGTCGATCGCTGCCGCGCGTTTGGCCGCTCGACGGTCGTGCAGCCACGCGACGCCGGCGGCGGCGAAGTACAGCAGCGCCATCGGGACGGCCAGCAGGATCATGGTGACCGGGTCGGCGGCGGGCGTCGCGAGTGCGGTGAAAATCGTGATGACGAGCAGTGCGATCCGCCATCCGCTCAGCACCGCCTTCGCCGAGAGCACTCCGACGAAGTTGAGCAGCACGATAAAGACCGGAAGCACGAAGGCGACACCGATCGCGAGCACGAGCTTGATCACGAAGTCGTAATACGACTTGGCGTCGAGGCTCGTCGCATCCTTCGGGTCAGAGAAGCTCGTCAGCAGTTCGACGGTGTGCGGAAAAATGACCCAGCCGAGCGTTGCTCCGGCGAGGAACAGCGGAACGGCCGAGAAGAAGAAACCGAAGGTGTAGCGCTTCTCTTTGCCGGTGAGACCGGGAACCAGGAAGGCGAAGATTTGGTACAGCCAGATGGCACTCGTCGCGACGATACCGATCATGAACGAGATCTGGATGCGTAGGTCGAAGGATCCGGACACCGTGGTGTACATGATCGTCGCGTTGCGCTTGAGGGCGAGTTCGTCGATCGGAACGCGGATAGCGTCGATCACGTAGGGGGCGAAGAAGAAGCCAACGATTGCGCCGACGATGATGGCGCCACCGGCGATGAACAGTCGCTTTCGAAGTTCGACGAGGTGCTCGCCGAGCGACATCCGACCTTCGCTGTTAGAGCCTCGCCTGCTGCGCGCGGCCACGGAACCTAGGGCTTTGACGCGGTGTCGCCGGGCTCAGTCGAGGTGACCTTGTCCGTTGCGGACGTGCCGGTGCTCGTCGAGTTCGCCGTTGTCGTCGAGTCGGGATCGCCGTCTTTGTTCTTCATCTCAGAACGGAAGATGCGCATCGACTGGCCCATGCTGCGGGCGAGCGCGGGAAGCTTGGGAGCTCCGAAGAGCAGAACGACGATGATGAGAATTACCCACCAGTGTGCGCCCAAATTAGCGAAGCTCATGCGTCCACTCCCATTTCATTGCTGTAAACGACGGTATTTCTACGATCGACTTTATTTTAGCCCTCTTGGCCGTCGATTGGCTGCGAGGCCGGGCTGGCCGGCGTGATTAGTCTTCGTAGCGGGCAGCGCCAGCGGCGGCCCACTCGGCGACAACCCGGCGTGCCTCGGCCGGTTCAACGATCGTCGCAACGCCCGGCATGCTCGCCACGAGCCGTTTGAGCCCGTGATAGTGCGAAACGCGAACGGCGGTGCGGATGCGGCCGTCGATTTCGGTGCGGACGGCGCCGTCGGGAATGTAGTCGGCGATCAGCGGCGCTGCGGAGCTTGCGACATCGATCGTGACGATCAGATCGTCGTCCGATCCTTCGAACAGGGTGTCAGGAAGAGCGACGTCAGCGGCGTTGTGGCTCGCCTTTTCGGTCGTGAGGGCAGGATTCGAGATGCGGTCGAGGCGGAAGGTGCGAACGGCCTGTCGCAGGTGGCACCAGCCGCGCAGGTACCAGTCGGCGTCCATCGACTCGATCCGCAGCGGGTCGACCCGGCGGCGTTCCGTGGTCGAACCCTGCGATCCCCGGTAGTCGAACTCGAGCTGCACGCCGCTGGCGACGGCATCCCGGATGAGCGCGAGAGTCGTGTCGGATTCGTTGCGTTCGACGGCGACCTGGCTCGGCTCCCCCGACGAACCGTTGGAGAGCTTGTTCATGAGCGAAGCGACGGCGGCGCGATCGGCGTTCTCGGGAAGCGACGACAGGTACTGCAGCCCCGCGATGAGCGCCGCGGCCTCCCGCGCCGAGAAGCGCGGCGAATCGTCGATCGCGACCGGGTTCGTCAGCACGATCTGGTCGTTGTCCTCGAAGTCGTCCCAGGCGATGTCGAAGAGATCCTCGTACTGGTACGCGGAGGTCTCCCCCGGAATCCCGGACACGGCGATGAGCCGCACGGCATCACGGATCTGCTCGGGCGTCACATCGAAGTGCGCAGCGGCCTCGGAAACGCTCACGCTCTCGTGGTCGATGAGATACGGGACGAGCGACAGCAGAAAGGTCAGTTTGTCCTGCGCGAGCAGCGGCTGTTCCTTCTTCGGCGCAGGGCCAGTTCCCGTCGGTTTGCGGCTACTCATGATCGGCTACCGTTCTCGCGAGGCGTGTTCGGACGGCTCCGCGCAGTTCCGGCGGCGAGACGACGAGTACTTCCGGGCCGAACCCGGCCAGTTCGTCGGCGAGGATATTGACGTCGGAGTAGTGCAGCTCGAGAGTATTCGCCGCGGTGCTGTCGACCGCTGTTCCCCGACGTTTCTGCAGTCGGGTCTGGGCATCCGTCCCGGGCTCAACCACGACGACGGCGGTGTGGTCATTCCAGACGCGCTCGAGTTCGGCGAGGGCGAGGTCCGACTGGTTGGCCGTCGGAGCTGGGAACGTCTTGCCGGTGGTGCGGATGTCGCTGACGATACGGCGCAGCAGGAACGTCTTGGTGATTCCGGTGCCGAATTCCTCCGAGCCGAACTCCTCGGCGTGCAGGTGCCAGCGCCCCTGGTGCTGGACGAGGGCGAGTGGCGCTACCGTGCGGACGCGGGCTTCGAGCTCACCGGGCTTGAGGTAGGAGAAGCGAACCCAGGCGTGCTTTTCGAGCGCAGCGCTCAGCGGCTCGAACGCGGCATCCCGAACCCGAACGCGCGGCGCGTAACCGAGTACCGGCTCGTCGGCCGTGACGCCGAGCGAGCGGAGCTTGAGCAGCGCGCGCCGCGACTCTGCCGAGAGCGAACCCTCGCGCCAGACCATCGCTGCGAGGTTCAACAAGGTTGTCTCTTCGGGAGAGAAGCTGATGTCGGCCGGAAGTTCGTAGGCTCCCCGCGGGATCCGGTAACGCAGGTTCTGGTTGTTGCCAGGGTCCCCCGGCGCCTGCACCGTCTCAAGCGGCACACCGAGTTCGCGGATGTCGTCTTTGTCGCGCTCGAACTTTCGCTCAAGGTTCGAGTTGTCACCCGAGATGCGGTAGTCCTGCCGGTAGCCCTGCACCGTCGAGAGCACTTCGCTCTTCGTCAGCCCGTTCTCGGTCGCGAGCAACGCGAGCACGAGGCTGAAGAGTCGCTCTTCGACGGGGATTTTGGCCGGACTTTTGACAGTACCGTCGGCGATTCGATCCTGCACTGGTTCTGGATCCTTAGGCACGAGAGCAATCCTAGGTTGGGACACCCGGCCAGTGTCGGTGGTTGTCGCTGCGCGTGGACGCGGTAGAACCTACCTGGCAGCGGCGGACTTCAGGATATCGACAACATAGATGACGGTTGCGCCCTCTGTGAAGCCCTCGGGGCTCGCACCGGCCGGGTAACCGGCATCTGCGGGAACAACAACGACGATCTGGCTGCCGACGGTCTTGCCGACGAGCGCCTTGGCGACTCCGGGGTTCAGTCCGGTCCCGTCGGTGGCGTCGTAATCCTTTACCTGCACGGTCGGCGGGATTGCGCCGTCGTCCCAGGTCGACTGGATCTTGGTCTGGGTGTCGTAGTCGATCGCGGTGAAGTGCAGAACGGCGAGGTCGTTCGCCTTCACGACCGCTCCGTCACCCTTCTTCGTGGTGGCCACGGTGAGAACTTCGGGTGCGGTCTCATCGACGATCGTGACGCCGGGGGTGCCATCCGGTGCGGTGACAACCGACGGCATGCCGGCGACGGGAAGCTGGTCAGGGCCGGTTGCCTTGTCGGCGAAACCGTCGGCAACATCGACGACCAGGACGATCGAGTCCTTCGGGCCGAGGCCGTACTGGCTCTGCAGGTCGGCTGCTCCGAAGAGCTGCTCAACGGTGGTGGTCGCGGCGATGCGCGATCCGACAGCGACGCAGTCGAGGATCGGGCCGAATTCGGTGTCGTTGCCGACCTGGCGACGCAGCGGTGCGGCGTCGTCGTAGCCGGAGGAGACAACGGCGGCGCCGGTCTTGGCGTTGAGCACGGTCACCTGGAAGTCGGCGAGGTCGCCATCGGTCAGGACGCGGCCCTTGCCGGTCTCGAGCGTCGAAACCTCGATGCCGTCGGTGATGAGCGGGGTCGGGAAGTCGACAACCGGCTCGGCGCCGAGCGTGCCCGTTGCCGTCACCAGGGACGACGAGTCGCCCGAGTTCTGACCGGTCGAGCATGAGGCCGCGGTGACGTCCTGGCTCGTGCACGCTGCCAGCGACGCCACTACTGCTGCAGCGACAATGAGTGCGGAAATTTTGCGCACGGATCCTCTTTCTTCACACCCGGAATACCGGATTACTCTACCCGTCGTTGGCTGCGAGTTTTGCGGCTTCGGCTGCAGCCTGGGCCTGGCGGCCGGTCTTACGCAGTCGTTTTGCACTCGTGTTGCGGTCTCCGACCGCACCGGGAGTCCAGGCTTCGACGTCTTCGTCGCTGAAATCGGACTTGGATGCCCGACGCTTCAGTTCGGGAAGCACGGTGCCGGGCGCGAGGCGACGGGCCGTCAGCAGGAATCCGGTGTGGGCGACCATGCGGTGGTCCGGACGCACGGCGAGACCCTCGACGTGCCAGCCGCGCACGATGGTCTCGTTCGACTCCGGGTTGGTGAACAGTCCGCTCGAGCGGATTGCCTCGGCGACGCGGGAGAGCTGCGTGACGGTCGCGATGTAGCAAATCAGTACACCGCCGGGGGTGAGCGCATCGGCGACGACCTCGATGCACTCCCAGGGCGCGAGCATGTCGAGAACGACGCGGTCGACGGTTCCGGCCTCCGCGACCTCGGGAAGAGCTTCGGCCAGATCGCCGATGGTCACGGTCCAGTTCTCTGGCTCTGCGCCGAGGAAGGTCGTGACGTTGCCGCGGGCGACATCCGAGAATTCTTCCCGGCGTTCGAAGGAGTGCAGCTGTCCGGACGGCCCGATTGCTCGCAGCAGCCAGAGCGAGAGCGCGCCGGAGCCGACGCCGGCCTCGACGACCGTCGCACCGGGAAAGATGTCGGCGGCTCCCACGATCTGGGCGGCATCCTTCGGGTAGATGATGGCAGCGCCGCGCGGCATCGACATGACGAAGTCGGTGAGCAGCGGGCGAAGCGCGAGGTATTCGATCTCGTTCGACGAGAAAACGACCGAGGCATCGGGTTTGCCGATGACATCGTCGTGCTGCAGCACTCCGCGGTGGGTGTGGAACTCGCCGCCGGCCTCGAGGGTCACGGTGTTCATGCGGCCCTTCGGGCCGGTCAGCTGTACGCGGTCACCCACGCGGAAGGGGCCGCTCTGGCGGCGGAAAATGTCGGTCATGCGGTTCGTCCTGACGTAAATACCGCGGCAAGGTCTGCAACGGTGCGCCCAGCGAGGCTGGGCCAGATGGTGTGGCCGGGGCCTTCGCTGATCGGCACCATCAGCGGCACTCCGATCGAGACCGCCCCGGAGGCGACGGCCGAGGCGAGGCCGGTGCTCGAGTCTTCGATGGCCACGCACTCGGTTGCCTCGAACCCGAGGGCCGCAGCGCCCTTGAGGTAGGGCTCCGGATGCGGTTTCGAGTGTTCGACGTCGTCGCCGGCGACGATCGCCTGAAAAGCGGGAAAGTCGATCAGTTCGACGACGAGCACGGCGAGCCGGCGGATCGACATCGTCACGAGGGCCGAGGGGATTCCCTTTTCGTGCAGTTCGAGCAGCAGTTCCTTCGCCCCCGGGCGCCACGGGACGAGCACACGAACCTGTTCAATGACGCGGGTGGTCAGCGCTTCGATGATCTCGTCTTCGCCGAGTTTCACGCCGTGCGACTGCAGCACGCGGGCTGAGTGCCAGAGGCCGCTTCCGACGAGCTGCAGGGCATCCTCGTGGGTCCAGGTTCCGCCGAACGACTCGACGAGCTCGGTTTCGGCGAGCATCCAGTACGGCTCGGTATCAACGATTGTGCCGTCCATATCCCAGAGGACGGCGGCGGGGAACACAGTAGTCACAACCGGCGAGTCTACCGACCCTCGTCAAAGTTCTATCCTTGGATGAGTAGAGTCCCGCCGTCGGAGGCGTGGCTGGCAAGGGGTATCAGAGTGACTGGGAACGAAAAGTTCGCGAGTGGTCGACTGCTGGTCGTCGCCTTTGAAGGCTGGAACGATGCCGGTGAAGCGGCGAGCGGTGCCGTGCACACGCTCAAGGAGTTGCTGGATCTCTCCCGGGTGATGGAGATCGAACCGGAAGACTATTTCGATTACCAGTTCAACCGCCCGACCGTCGTGAGCGACGACGAGGGCAAGCGGGAACTGGTCTGGCCGACGGTCGCGATGTTCGGCCCGACGGCACCGGCCGACGTGGATGACGAGGTCGACGTCACCGACGACGACACCGTTTTCGACTTCAGCGCCGACAACGGTTCGAACATCTACCTGCTCGTCGGTACCGAACCGTCCCGCGGCTGGAAGACTTTCACGATCGAGGTACTCGATGCGATCGAGACCAACGAGATCAGCGGCATCATCCTTCTCGGCGCGATGCTCGCCGATGTTCCGCACACCCGTCCGATCTCGGTGTTCGTGAGCAGCGAGAACCCCGAGGTCCGTTCGCGACTCTCGGTCGAGCAGTCGAGTTACGAGGGCCCGGTGGGGATTCTCTCGGTGCTGGCGGATGCCGCAGAGAAGCGTGGGATTCCGACCGTCTCGATCTGGGCATCCGTTCCCCACTACGTACACAATGCGCCGAGCCCGAAGGCAACGCTCGCGCTCATTGACAAACTCGAAGAGATCATCGACGTCGTCATCCCGCGCGGAGATCTCGTCGACGAGGCTGCGGCCTGGGAGACCGGCATCGATGCCCTCGCGAGCGAGGACGACGACATGGCTACCTATATTTCGCAGCTCGAACAGGCGAGGGACACGGTCGACTCCCCCGAGGCGAGCGGCGAGGCGATCGCGCAGGAATTCGAGCAGTACCTGCGTCGGCAGCCCGGTGATGGAAAGCCCGACAGCTCCTCGGGTCCGTCGGCTGGCGACGAGCCGTGGCGTCCGAAAGACTAGGGCGCCCGAAGGAATAGGGCGCCCGAAGCGAATGAGGGCGCTAAAGCCGAATGCCGAGCAGCGCGTCGATCGCGGCTAACGTCTCGGCGTCAGCCGGTGTACCCGCGGCGATGCGCGCGTCGATAACGGCCAGCGCCCCGGCGGTGTCGAGGTCGTTCACGAGCACCGTTCGTAGCTCGTGGAGGGCGCTGCTGGTGACGGTGTCCGGGTGCGAGGCCCAGCCAACCCAGCGTGCGAGCCGTTCCTCGGCGTCGGTGAGTACGGCATCCGTCCACTCCCACTCGCGGCGGTAGTGCTGGGCGGCGATCGCGAGTCGGATGGCGCGCGGGTCGACCCCGTCGTCGATGAGCCTGGAGACGAAGACGAGATTGCCGAGCGACTTGCTCATCTTCTCGCCCCGGTAGGAGACCAGCGCGGTGTGCGAGTACAGGTTCGCGAGGGCTCCGCCGGTCAGGGCTGCAGTGTGCCCGGCGCTGAACTCGTGGTGCGGAAAGCTGAGGTCGTGCCCGCCGCCGTTGACGGTCGCTGGCAGGTCGAGGAACTCCTGCGCGATCACCGAACACTCGATGTGCCAGCCGGGGCGGCCAGTGCCGACGACGGACGGCCAGGACGGTTCGCCGTCGCGGGCGGCGCGCCAGAGCAGCGGATCGAGTGGGTCGCGTTTGCCGGCGCGGTCTGGGTCTCCCCCGCGTTCGGCTGACAGTGCCAGCATCGTGGCGCGATCGAGTCTGCTCTCCTGCCCGAGTGTCCAGTCGGAGGACGTGGATGCCGCAGCACTGTCGAAGTAGATGTCGCCGTCGATCTCGTAGGCGATACCGCGATCGAGCAATACGCGCACGGCGGCGGCAATCGGCTCGAGCATGTCGGTGACGGCGATGAAGTGGTCGGGCGGGATGACGCTGAGCGCCCGCATGTCAGAGCGGTACAGCTCGGTTTGGGATGCCGCGAGCTCGCGCCAGTCGACGCCGGTGTCGCGCGCCCGCTCGAGAAGCGGGTCATCCACATCGGTGGTGTTCTGGGCGTACACAACGTCGAAGCCGCCATCGAGCCACAGCCGCACCAGCGTGTCGAACGCGAGGTAGGTCGCCGCGTGCCCGATGTGGGTTGCGTCGTAAGGCGTGATCCCGCAGACGTAGAGGTTCGCCGTTGCGAGCGGCCTGGCCGCGGTAACGGTGCCGGTAACGGTGTCGAACAACCTCGGAACATCAGAGTGGCCGGGCAGCCGGGGAACGACTGGGCGGGTCCACGATTTCACTGTGCAAGCTTAGGTGACCGGCAAGCAGAGGCAGCCGTCTAGTCGAACTCCAGCCATTCGAGCGCGTCGTCCAGCGCCTCGACTTCTTCGGAACTGAATGCGGATGCCTGCACGGATTCCGGCAACTCACTCAGCGAAAACTCGGCCCCCTCGGTGAGAAGCCTGCTTCTCTCGTCGTCAGTATGGATGACGACTCGCGTCAATGCCCAGACCATAATTTCCCCATTAGCGGAACTGTCGATTGCTCTGCCGGGGTCCGGGGCTTCGCGTGTGACTACAGGGTAGGCCCAACGGGCAGTTTCTCACAGGGGGGGTAGACAGAACGGGCTGCGCTCACAGCGAAAGAGTGCGCTTCACAATCCGCTCTGCGACGTCGTGCAGTTTGTAGCCGTTGGCACGCGCATAGCTGCGCAGGAGGCCGAAAGCCTCGTCCATGTTGACCGAGCGGGTCTGTGCGAGAACGCCCTTTGCCTGTTCGATGATGACCCGGCTGTTAAGCGCACGCTGCAGTTGTTCGCGGGCCTGGTCGCTCTCGCGGAGGGCGCGCTCGTGCAGGATGCCGATCGTTGCGACATCCGCAAGGCCCTGCGCGATCGAGGCGTCCTGCTCGGTCATCTCGCTCGGCTCCGAGCGGAAGAGGGCGAGACTGCCGATGATGGTGCCGCGAAGTCGAAGGGGAAAGACGAACACCGATCGGAAGCCGAGTGCGAGCGCACCGCGGTTGAACTCGGGCCAGCGTTCGTCGTGGTCATCGACGTCGCCGATTGACACGACTTCGCCGGTGCGGACGGAAGCGACGCACGGACCGTATTCGTGGCGAATCTGCATGAGGTCCACGAGATCGCGTTCTTCGCTCGTCGACGCCACCACCGACAGGCTGTCATCGGCGTCGAGGAGCATGAGCCCGGCCGCTGACGCGTCGAAAATCTCCGCGGTCGTATCAACGAGCGTCTGCAGCAGGTCGACGACGTCATAGCCGGCAACGAGGGTGTCGGCGAGGGTGACAAACGCCGAGGCGAGGCGTTGCTCGCGGGATAAAGGCGAATCTGACGGCATGTTCAGTCACCCGCCCCTGGCGTCTGGCCCGGCGAGAAATCGAGGCGCCGCTCAACGACGTCGGCTGCGACATCCATCACCGACCGTCCGCTCGAGAATGCGTGGGCGCGCAGCAGCAGCAGCGCGTCGTTTGCCGAAATGTTCAGCTGGGCAAGCACCATGCCGGTTGCCTGGTGAACGTCGCGGCGCGACAGCGGTGAGAGGTCTTCTTCGCTTCCGTCGTCTCCGAGAATGCGACGCAGCACTTGCCAGGAGGCGAGTTCGGCGAGTTTGGACACCCGCCTCACTTCGGTGCCCTGAAGCTCGCGTGGCGCGCTTGCGTACAGGTCGACAGCGCCGAGATCGAGGCTGCCGACGTACAGCGGAAAGGCGTACAGCGCGCCGATTTCTTCGTGAATTCCATCGCGACGGACGCCCTCGTTGAACAGTGGCCAGTCTTCGGAGCCGACGAGTGCGAAATCCGGGCGAAGAACCGGACGCCGGGTGGACATGGCGTCCCAGCACGGTCCCTCGCCGAGATCGAACTGCAGTTCGTCGATTCGGGCGGCGGTGGCGTTGCTCGAACTCACCGTTGCCTGGCCGGGACCGACGAGCACCGACAGCGCAGCACCTTCAACGGGGAGCACCGACAGGAACGGGTCAACCAGCTTCAACTCGCGTTCGTCGGCGAGCGAGATAGCGCGCTTGGCCGCTTCGAACTTCCTTCTTCCATCCATGGTTACCACCTCGATCCGTCGGCGTTTTGGTCAGTCAAGAATACCTCTAACCCCTAGACGGGCTGAATGGTTCCTGTGAGCAAAAGGGCGATCAGAACACCGCCGAGCGCAATCCGGTAGATGACGAACGGCAGGAACGAGCGCTTCGAGATGTAGCTCATGAAGAATGCAATGACGACGAATCCGACGATGCCCGCGATGAGCGTGGCGACGAGGGTCTGGGCCGGATCGAAGACCTCGGGTACGCAGAGGTCGCCGGTCGCGGGGTCGCAGGTGATCGTTTTGTAGACCTGGTAGAGGCCGCTGCCAAAAACGGCGGGGATCGCGAGCAGGAACGAGTAGCGGGCTGCGGCACGGCGGTCATAGCCGAGGAACAGTCCGGCCGTGATGGTCCCACCCGAGCGAGACACTCCGGGGATCAGCGCCATCGCCTGGGCGAAGCCGAAAACAATGGCGTGCGGCCAGGTGAGCTGCTTCAGGCGCAGCTCCTTCTTGCCGACGTAGTCGGCGATTCCGAGCAGGATGCCGAACAGGATCAGCGTGAAGGCCACGATCCACAGCGACCGGAGCGTGGTTTCGATGGCGTCCTGAAAGGCGATTCCCAGTACGACGATCGGAACGCTGCCGAGGATGATGAACCAGCCGAGCCTGACGTCGGGATCGGACTGCGGAACCTTGCGGAACAGCGCTTTTGCCCACTTGCTGATGATGCGCGTGATGTCGTGCCAGAAGTAGATGACGACGGCCGTCTCGGTGCCGAGCTGGGTGATCGCGGTGAAGGCCGCTCCCGGGTCTTCCTGGCCGAGGAACTCGCCAACGATGCGAAGATGGGCGCTCGATGAGATGGGAAGAAATTCGGTAAGGCCCTGCACAAGGCCGAGGATGATTGCCTCGAAGAAACCCACTGGTACTGCTCTCGCTCGGTCGTGCGCGGCGCGGTGGCGCCGTGCGTGGTGGTGCTTAGTAGTTCAGGAACAGGTCCCCGAGAACCTGCCTGCCAAAGACTAATGCGTCGAGCGGCACGCGCTCGTCAACGCCATGGAACATTCCGGGAAAGTCCAGATCGGCCGGAAGACGGAGAGGCGCGTAGCCATACCCGGTGATGTCGAGCTTCTTGAGCGCCTTGTTATCGGTTCCGCCGCTGAGCAGGTACGGCAGGACGTGAGCGCCGGGGTCGTGTGCTTTCAGGGTGCTGACCATGGTCTCGACGAGAGTGCCCTCGAACGGGTTCTCGAGGCCGATGTCGGAGTGCACGATGACGACTTCGATGTCGTCGCCGACGAGTGCGCGGACTTCGGCTAATACGGCATCCTCTTCTCCCTCGAGAGTGCGGATGTCGACGAGAGCTTCGGCGTAGTCCGGGATGACGTTGTGCTTGTAGCCGGCGTTCAGCAGGGTCGGGTTTGTCGTGGTGCGCAGGGTCGCCTGGATGAAGCCGGCGGCGGTTCCGGTGGCGAGCACGACCTCTTCGGGGCCGAGCTTTTCGGCGTCGACACCCAGGATGCGGGCGAGTTCGGAGACGAGCTGTTCGGTGGTGTCGGTCAGGTGGATCGGCCAGTCGTGGCGGCCGACTTTGGCGACAGCTTCTGCGAGTTTGGTGACAGCGTTGTTATGGATGACGCGCGAGCCGTGGGCTGCGGTGCCGCGCGCGATGAGCTTGATCCAGACGAGGGCCTTTTCGCCGGTTTGCAGCAGGTAGGCGCGTTCGCCGCCGAGGGTGACCGAGTAGCCGCCAACTTCGCTGATGGCTTCGGTGGCTCCGGCGAAAAGTTGCGGGTTGTTGTCGACGAGGTAACGCGAACCGAAGATTCCCCCGTTTTCTTCGTCGGAGAAGAAGGCGATGACGAGGTCGCGGGAGGGCTGCTTTCCGGCGCCCAGGATGTCCTGGAGCGCCGTAATGATCATGGCGTCCATGTCTTTCATGTCGACCGCGCCGCGTCCCCAGAGCATCCCGTCCTTGACGACGCCCTCGAACGGGTCGACGCTCCAGTTATCCGGATCCGCTGGGACGACATCCGTGTGTCCGTGGACAACGAGGGCCGGTTTGCTCGAGTCGGAACCCTTGACTCGGGCGACGACGCTGGTGCGGCCGGGGGCGGCATCGACGTAGGTGGTGGTCAGGCCGAGATCTTCGAGCAGGGCGCCGAGGTACTGTGCGGCGTCGGTTTCACCGTTGGACTTGCCGCCGCCGTAGTTCGTTGTGTCGAAGCGGATGAGGTCACGTGCGATTCGGGCTGTTGCCTCGAGTTCGTCGGGTGCGGTGTTCTGTTCGCTCGTCATCCCCCCACGCTACCGGGCGTGGGTTGCGAGGTCGTGATCGGACGACAATGGACGAAATAAAACATTTTGAACGCGTTTTTTCGCGGCGGATCAAGGGTCTCGGCCTCTGTTCAGTGTCCACTTTGCCGCAGTGTGATTTGAGCACTGCGAGGGCATGCTATTCTCGTTTCTCGGCGGTTCTGCAAGGAACTTGCCAATGCGCGCGGATGGCGGAAATGGCAGACGCGCTAGCTTGAGGTGCTAGTGCCCGTATAGGGCGTGGGGGTTCAAGTCCCCCTTCGCGCACAGTACTTGTCGCAAGGCAGTACGAACCTGTTGAGAAACAGAACGAAGGCCCGGTCAGAGAAATCTGCCCGGGCCTTCGTCGTTTGTGGTGGGTGTTGTATTTGCTCGCGTACACTGGGGTTATCCAGCAAATGAGACAGCAGGACCTGGTGTTGACCAGGGTGAAATGGCCAGAACGAGGAAACTCGGGATGGCCATTTTTCGTTTCACCGGAGCGTGGCGCATTAGCCTTCGTCGGCGGTCGCTGACGGGCCGTAGAGCGGGCCGCCGGGAAATAGCGGATGCGTACCGGCACGGTATGCCTCAAGGGGCCCTGGCCGAATGTGTGAGTGGTCGGCGATAGTCACGACTGGAATCCCGGCAGCGAATGCTGCGTCCACCTTTTGCGTGAGTGCGCTGCCGATTCTTCTGATGGCTCGGTCCTGGACGGCGAGTTCGGCGGATAGCCGTTCAATCTCCGCGAGATGACTGACGACCTCCGGCGGAAGCGCGACCGGTGGATCGTCGAGGTCGATCACCCAGTCGGGTGGACGCGCCTCATTGTCGCTGTGGGTCGTTGGCTCCATAGGAACCATTTTGCGCTCGGATACGTCTAATCGAGGTTGAACTTGTTGCGGAACGCGTCGGCGAGGTCGTCGAGGGATGAGAACTCTTCGTCACCGAGGACAGGTACGTCGCCGATGAGGTACGCACGGGCATGACCATCCGCACCGACGTACAGGCCGTTTTGCACGTCCATTGAGACGACGGTTCCCGCCGGACGTGGACTCGGCTCCCCAACTTCCACATAGTTTCGCTTGTCCTTCAGGGCGTCGACCGTGACGAAAACCAGCGGCTCATCCGGGAAAACAATGCTGGACATCGCTGAGGGATCCGACGCTCGTTGACTGTCGTCGATATTCAATTCGATCCACACCAGTTGCTCCGTCGACTGTTCTCGCACGCCGAGATAGGCCGTGCTCCAGCTGTAGAAGGGATCACCATCGTCTGAGTTTTGATATTTGTGGGTCCCACCGGGGCGGAGCTCTTCGATTGTGCCGAGGATGAGGCGCTCGGGTTTCTTGAGAATGCCCCATTGACGAACTGTTTGCCGGATTGCCCAATCGACAGTGTGAGAGTTCCACGGCGAATCCAATCCGCGTAGGACGTTCGCATCAACCGTTGTTAATTCCGTAGTCGGCGTAGTCGCGACCGGAGGCATCGAGGATGACCCGCCCATGGAAACTGCGACCCCAGCGATGATGGCGCCCGCCGCAACGACCGCCACGGCCGTAAGCGCGAATTGGAATCGTGATCGTCGCACGGAGGGTCGCTGTGGTGCAACCGTGCTGCGCGGCGTGAACCGCAGTGTCCACTCCCCCGGGTCCTTCATCCGCTTGAGTGCTTCTTCGGGGGTCATGGCCTGTCCTTTCCGGCGGTGATCGGTGTCGATTGAAGCGGCGTCGTCTGGCGCAGTTTTCGCAGCGCGTGCTGGGCCTGGCTTCGGACGGTCGCGATCGAGATGCCGAGCATTCTCGCGATCGTCGAATCGGTGAGGTCGAACTGGTAGCGCAGCACGAGCGTTTCGCGCTGGCGCGGGGGTAGATCCTGCAGGAGCACGAAGAACTCGTTCAACTCTTCGTGCTCGAAGAACCGCTGGTCGTCGTACGGGGTGTCAGGAACGTCATCCGTTGGCACTTCGTGTCTCGTGCGGATGAGGTCGATGCACCTGTTCGCCACCGCCTTCTTGAGGTACGCCAGTGGATAGGCGACGGGCCAGGTGGATGCGACGGAGATCAGGACGTCCTGCACGATGTCCTCGGCGTCGTGCCGGTTGCCCGTCATCAGGACGGCGAGGTGCAGCAGGCGATCGGCGTGTTCGCTGACCAGGCGCGTGTAGCGCGCGTCTGCTCCCCAGGCTGCCATTGAGTCCGTTCCGTCGGCCGTTTTCGTTGTGCGTTCAGACCTTAGACGGGCGAGCACGCGGAATGTGATGCATCTCACGCGAGAAAGTCTCGCGCACACGGTCAGCCGGATCGGTTACGCGCCTAGTATCTGAAGATGATTCGACTTCGAACGATAGTTGCTGGAGCGGCGACGCTCGTGATCGTCGCCGCCATGACCGGCTGCACAGGGGTGCCTCTCGTCGAAGCGGAAAAGCCCGAGGCCACCCCCTCCACTGCTCCGAATCCAGCGGCGGAGATCATTGCGGCGGCGGTTGCCGAGCTTGGTCCATATCCGGCTCCCCCGGCGCTCACCGGTGAGGCAGCCGAGCGAGCACTGAGCGAGCGATCCGACAGGTACTGGGCGAGCGTCACTGAAGCGCATCCGTCAGCTGTGAGGCCCGATGTCGCGCCGGCTCCGTTTGTCACGAACAGCGAGTACCGCGAGGCTCAGCGCAGCTGCCTCAAGGCCGCTGGAGAAACCGTTGTCGACGGCTTCGAGTGGGAGTCAGACCAGACCGAAGCCGACGACATCCTTCTGTATTCCTGTCTGGTCGAGTTCACGACGGAACCAACCGGACCGCCATCCGATGAGTACTACGGATATCTCTACGACGTGCTGACGCAGTTCTCGGTGCCGTGTCTCAAGCAGTCGGGCTCCACAATCCCGCCGGCGCCGTCGCGTGCGAAGTTCATCGCGAAGTGGCCGAACCAGAACTGGTGGCCGTCATCCAATCGTGGGGCACAGTTCTACGAGGCCGATATGGCCGAGTGCCAGCCATCGATCGACGAGTACCACTGAGCTGTATTCGCGGGCGCTGCAACGTTCGAGCGGATGCCGGACATGTGCAGGTGACATCGCACACCTTCGGCGGGAGCCACATGTACTCGAACGAGACGGAACGCGACAACGCGATTGACGCTCTGCTTTTGGCGAACGATCCCGCCTCGGGCCTGCGGGCTGACCACGGCCGCCTCGCCCGGATTGCCAGCCGGGCTCCGTGGTCGAGGCGAAAGCGTGTGCCGTGGCAGGGCTGGTTGACAATGGCGGTCGTAGCTTCGGTCGCGCTGGGGTTTGCGCTGCCGGTGATTACCTCCGGTCTGACCGGGAATGCTCCGAACACCGCGCAGCCCGGGGTGCCGCAGACTTCCCATCCTCAAACTCAAACGCCTGAGTCGCCCAAGCCGCAATCGCCACCGCCGGACTGGGCCGCTCTCGGCGCGCCAGACTTTGCGGAGTATCTGACGAAGACGTTTCCCGGCGGACTTCCTTTTCCCGACGGCACGACCAGAGCCGAGTTCGAGCTCTGGCTCGTCGAGCTGTTCAGTGATCAGGACCCGAGCTTTGTCGAAGAGGACTACGAGGCGGGACTCGGCTTCACGTACGAGTTCGACGTGCGCTGCCTCTGGATTCAGGACTGGGTCGCCGCCGACGCCGCAGGGGACGGTGTGAGAGCGGAAGCTGCGGCATCCGTAGTTCGTGATTCTCTCGACTGGCCATTGCTGGGTCCGAACGGCGGAGGTGTTCCGGAACACTTTGAACGGCTCTCAGACGCGATGAGTGACGGTGATCGCGCTGGCGTACTTCTGGAACTCGGCGGCGACTGTGATTTCGACGTGCACTCGTGAGTGAACGAGTGGCCGATCGGGCTGCGGGTGTCGTTCGCGAAGAACGCACGGCCTTCGGTGCTCGCGTGGAGCAGGTAATGCCGGATCTGTTGCGCTACTTTGCCCGCAGGGTCGTGCCGCGGGACGACGCATACGACTGTGTTTCTGATGCGTTGGTCGTGCTGTGGCGCCGGCGTGTGTTTGCGCCGACAGACGATGGGGAATTTCGGGCGTGGGCATTCGGGGTGTCGCGTCGGGTGGTCCTCAACCATGAGCGCTCCGTGAGGCGGCAGCGGCGGCTGGCAGAGAAGTTGAGGCTCGAGCCGGTCGTCGCCGGTTCAGGTGCAGAAGAGCGGACGATTGTGAGCGATGCCCTCGCCTCGCTGTCGGACTCCGATCGGGAACTCGTCACGCTCGTGGCCTGGGACGGATTCGGGGTTGCTGAGGCTGGCGCGGTGATGGGACTCAAACCGGTTGCTGCACGCAGCCGCTACTCGCGGGCACGGTCGCGACTTCGGCAGGTCATCAGCGCGGATGCCGACGGCGAAAAGGGGGTGGATTGACCGGTTCGCGGAGGCCATTTTCGGCTGCTTTTATCCGTGTCTTCTCCTCCCCATTTTTCTTTGATGGGGTTATCCACATTCCACTGTTTTCGGGGTGTTTGTGTCGGTGGTGTCTTCGAAAATAGAGGCATGTTAGACCCGAACGAACACCCAGAACCAGACCCGGATGAGGCCGGCAACGTACCTGCTCAACAGCCCGATGAGCTTTCCGATGAGCAGCCGGCCGAGGAGCCTGTCGAGGAGCCTGAGGTGCGTCCGGATGACCTGTTGGTCGTCCGTCCCGGTGGGATCCCGGTGACCCTGTTGGAGCAGCTCGGTGACCGGTTCGGTGTTGTTGAAGACACCGAACGGGCCAAGGGTGCCGCGGCGGCGGCGCAGGTGGTCGCGATTGAGGATGCCCGCCGGTTCCAGGAAACCATTCAGGCCTCAACGAAGGCGGAGCTGGCGGCAACGGGCAGTGTCCGGTTTATGTCCGATGAACTGTGCTGGCGGTCGTTCACGACCGAGATCGGGGAGGGTGTCAGATCGTTTGTGTAAGGGGTGTCGTTTCCTGACGAAAGGATGACACTGGTGAGCATGGTCGATAACGAGGCCCGTGAGGAGCGCCGCAG